>ERZ827498.582-NODE-582-length-47552-cov-38.518222_pt1 | contig 47552 bp, 53 predicted proteins | sample MGYA00519865_ERZ827498 | MGnify/ENA primary metagenome ERZ827498 (study PRJEB31778, sample SAMEA3449328) | human gut metagenome | biome: human gut; feature: human-associated habitat; material: faeces | place: United Kingdom | collected 2010/2012 ...
CGGAAAAAAATCCCGTTGAAGCGGAAAAAAATCCCGTTGAAGCGGAAAAAAATCCGCCATATATAAATAATATAAATAATAATATAAATAATAATATAAATAATAATATAAATAACACTATAAAGAAAGATGCTAAAGCATCTAAAGAAAATCCGGACGGATTTTCACAAGCCGATTTTTCAAACGAAGAAAAAACAGTTAAAGCAAGTATTGTTTATGGGTTTACCCCGGAATTGTTGGACGTCAGAAAACAAGTAATTGATAAAGTTGATAATTGCTTTGCAAAACTTGTATTCCCATTTGATAGCGATGAATTTAAACGGAACTTTTATATTTTGATGTGTCAACCGAAATGGAGAACGTCGCAAAAGAGTTTTTCAGCGATACAAGCAAACTTAAATGGTTTGAGTAAATACCCGGAAGAATTTGCGCTGATTCTGATAAAAGAAAGCATTTCAAAAGGTTGGGCGGCGTTAGAATATGATTCAACCCCCGAAAAATACGAAAAATGGGAAAAAATGAAACGTTCCGTAAAGACAGAGCAGCAAAGCAGCAAAGAAATTGCGGATATGATGAAGTATTTAAACAATGATTTTGATTGATATGGGAGCAATTGAAAAAAAAGAAAATACGGCGTTAGAAATATATAATACCAAGCCCGGAACAAAAGCCATTGAAGTACGCCGTAGAATGGTGCAATTGCCGGAGGTTGCCAAAGCATTAAACCCAGTTGAAAAATATGTTTTCGCAGCGTCAACAAAAACACCAATTGCGGAAATTGACGATGCAAAATTAGTTGAAAATCTTTCGTTACTGTTTAAGCGTATAGCAATAGACGTTGGTTATATAATACCACAGAATGAAAATGATTGGAATTATATACAATCCCGGTTGTTGGATATTCTGAAACGTTATTACTCAGATATGACGTTGGCTGATATTAAGATAGCTTTTGAGTTGGCGACGACCGGAGAGTTAGACGAATATTTGCCGAAAGATAAACAAGGGAATCCGGACAAAAACCATTATCAACAGTTCAACGCCGATTACTTTGCAAAGATATTGGGAGCGTATCGGAAAAAACAAAATGAAGTAATTGGGAAAGCATATAAAGCGTTGCCGGAACCTAAAAGAGAAATGACGCCGGAGCAAAAGAGATATTACCACAACCGCAGGGAAGCAAGAAACAGAATTGTTTTTTTGCAATACAAATACACCGGGAAAATATCATTTGAATTTGGCGACGAAATGTTTTTGTATGATTGGTTGTTGAAATTTGGATTTGCTGACGAAGTGGAGGCAACCGAGGACGACAGAAAACAAGCATTTGCAAAATATATGCACCGTGCGGCAATTGGAATGGTAAACCAATATACGGCGTTCAACGTCCGGAGAAAAGGAATTGACATCCCGGAAATTGATTTTACGGCGTATGAGGTTGCCCGGAAAAAGGAAATAATACGGGCTTTTGACCGTATGATTGCGGAGGAAATACAGATTGATAACTATTTATTTTTTATATGAAATTATGGAATGGGAAGAAAAAGTAAAATTGGCGAAAGCATTAAACACCGGAAACAATAAGGAAGCGTGCCAAATTATACTAAAAAATGAAATGGATATGCAGGCGTGGAATATGTTTGTTTGTGGTATGGATTTAACTAAATGTGAGGATTACAGATGTTTGTCTGAAAAAATTATATCTGTTAAGGATGATTATATAAAACAAGCTACAATATCAGATTCTTTGAGATTTGGAATGTTAGTTTTGCAATTAGGATTGTAAAAAAATGAAATTATTTATTGTTTGCTTTATAATTGGCGTAATAGGTTATTTTACAAAAGCGGGAGGTTATATATGGGAAAAAATATAAGAATTTCAGCAGTAGTGGGAATTGACCCGGGAAGCAATGGCGGTATTGTAACATGGCGACCAAACCACAATATAACCGCCATAAAAATGCCGGAGGATATAAACGACATAAGAGATTATTTGAATCATTTGAAAACAATATGTTCGCCAATTGTTTTTCTTGAAAAACTAAGTGTGCGCCCGGATGATATAACGCCGGGTGCCGATGGCGTCAATATGGGAAAGTTGTACCGAATACAAAAGATGATGGCAAACTTTGAGCAGTTGAAAGCAATCATTTCAGTTTGCGACATTCCGTTTGTTATGGCGCATCCTATGAAATGGCAAAACGAATTGAAGTTGCGGGCAAAGATAAGCCGGAAAAAGGAGGAAAAGAGCGAGCGAAAACGCAGATACAAAGAGATTGCCGGGAATTTGTACCCGGAATTGAAACCGACATTGTGGAACGCCGACGCCACGTTGATAATGCACTTTGGACGATACATTTTGCGCAACAACCCCGGTTGGGTGCGTCAGAATTTACCAAGCAATATGCACGAACGTTTGTTTTAGCCACGTAGAGCGATTTTAATTCCAAAATGGATAAAATATACATGGAAGAAGAAAAAGCCCCGCAAATCGAAAATCCGGGAAAAATAACGTTGGAAGAGTTCGCCGAGTTAATTCGACAAATGCGACATAACCAACGCAGATATTTTGCCCAACGCAGACCGGAAATATTGGAAACGTGTAAACGTTTAGAAGGTGAAGTTGATGCAATTGTTGCTAAAATAACAGATAAACAAATGAGGCTGTTTTGATTTATGCCCGGAATGTATAACGTTCCGGGTTTATTGTTTTTTTTTTAAATAAAAAGAAAAAATTTTGGTAGTTAAAATGTTATGCGTATATTTGCAGTGTCAAACAACGAAAGACCCCACAGTCTAACCAAAATGCAAAAAGACTGTTGAAAGATTAAGTTCGTAAGAGTAGAAAGTAAGCAACGGTATCTACAAAGGGTTAAATGATGGTTCGGTAACCGATTAAATGAAGCTATAAAGCCAAAATCTTTCAAAGTATGACAAACACCGACCGGGCGGGTTCCCGGAAAGTAAACATTTTATTATGAAAACAACGATTTACGATTTTGATTTTGAGATTGCCGGACACGGATATTACAAAGTAACTTACACGTCCCCGGCAACGGGTAAAAGATGGACGACAACAACAAACAATATGCCTTTGATTGATGCGACCAAGAACGCAGAAGAACCGAAACGTAAGGATTTGGAAGAACTTAAAAGGATTTGTAAAGATGGGAAAGTTTGTTGATGAAGTAGGAGCAATCCGGCACGCAATGAGCGACAAAGAGTTGAACGAATTATACAAGCGTTTGGAAAATTTCATTGCTGATTGCACGGTTGAGGAAGCGAAAGAAAGCCGGGACGCATTTGTTAAGGTGCAAACAATGATATACCAAAGAATGAGAGAATTAACAAAATAATATTAACCGCCAAAAGGCACAAACCGAGAGCATTATGATAGTAAAGAAATTAGAATTGGTAAATTTCCAAGTAATTAAAGAGTTTAACGCAGATTTTGACGGTAATGTTTATTTCATTACCGGGGATAATGAGTTGGGAAAATCAACGGTATTAAAAGCAATTGGGGCTTTGTTGACCGGGAACCGTGACGCCGTATTGAAGAATGGAGAAAGCAAAGGTTTTGCAAAAATGATTGTCGGCGACGACGGCGAGGAATACGAGATTGAATTGAAATTCACGAAAGCAAACCCACGTGGCACGTTATCAATTAAATCAAAGACAACCGGAATGAAAAGTGATAACGTTTCTATGTTACAAAAGATTTTCGGTTATACAGATTTTGACGCCGTGGAATTTTCCCGTTGGTCGGAAACCGCCGAGGGACGCAGAAAGCAAATTGAGGTTGTAAAGTCTTTGTTGCCGGAAGAAGTAAGAACAAGGATTGCCGAAATTGATACAACCGTTGCCGGGCTTAAAACAGAACGTACCGGAGTAAACCGAGATTTGAAAACCTACAAATCAATATCAGATGCAGCCGGGCAGGGATTGACAACGCAGGATTTGAAAACGTATGCCAAACCAAAGGACATTACGGAACTGATGAAAGAACAGCAGGAAAACGCAAAGTTGGTTGAGAAAGCAAAGGGCGTGCGTTTACGTATGGAAGAAAGAAAGGGGAGATTGGCAGAGATTCCGGTACGTTTGGCAGCCGCCAAAGATTCATACAATAAAGCAATTGAGGCGGCAAAGAAAGCAATGGAAGAAGCCGAAAAGACGTATAAACAAACCGTTTCGGTCGTTGAAGAAGAAAAGAAAGATTATGAGGGAAAAATAGCAAGTGCCGAAAAATGGTTAACAGATTATGAGGCTTTGAACCCGAATAATTTCGATACAGAAAAACAATTGAAAGAAGCCGAGGAACACAACAAAAAGGCTGCAAAGGTTGCCGATTATCTTTCAAAGAAAAAACAAGCAGACGACAAAAAAGCAGAAGCGGAAAAGATGGATTCAGAAATTGCGGAATTATCCGCCGAGCGTGAAAAACTTATTTCGTCGGCGAAATTGCCGATTTCCGGACTTTCGTTTAGTGATGATGGGTTAGTATTAAATGACGTCCCATTTGTCTCCGGAAAGGTTTCAGATTCGCAAATAATGGAGGTTGCCGCAAAACTGATTATTGCAAGTAACCCAACGGTTAAGGTATTCAGAATTGCGAGGGGCGAAAGTTTGGGACAAAAGAGATTGCAGGCAATTTTGGATTTGGCAAAAAAAGAGGGATTCCAAGGTTTTATTGAAAGTGTTGTAAGGGGACAGCAGGATTTAATTATTGAGGAATACACAGAAAACGAGTAATTAACCGGGGCGTCGGTTTCCCGGCGTCCCTTAAACAAAACAATATGGAAGTTAAAGAAATGACAATTTCGGACGTTTTGAAAACACCCGAATTTTATAATAATCTGAAGGTGGTTATTTCCGATTTGGAAAACATCCGGAGAAATGCAAGAATAAGCGCAAACGCCCCATTGAAACGGCACCCGATAGACCGATTGCAGGAAAAAGGAGTTTTTGAACCGGGACAAATGACCGTTCTTTATGCGTCGGCGATGGATAAAAAATTGCAGGGGTATTCAAGCAGCGAAAGAAAGTTTATATTGGAAGTTGGCGGCGAAGCGTTTAATATTACAATGAAACGTTATATGTGGAGGTATAAAAATGAAAAGGCGTGAAATTTCAAGTAGTGGTAATATCGGTAATGATGGCAAATTACGAATGTATTTTGGAGAGTTGAACCAATTCTTTGCAATGCACAAAGGTAGCCGCATAATTGCCCGTTTTATTGTAGCGTCGCCCGGTTCGTCAGAGGCTTTGAAAGGTTATTATTTCAATTACGTTGTACCAACATTCAGAACCGGAATTTGGGAGGCGGGCGAACGTCTGACAGAGGAACAAACCGAACGCCGATTGCGTGAGTTGTCCCCGGTTATGTATGAGCAGACCCCGGATATTAACACCGGGAAATATGAAACCCGGTTGCGGACAATTGCAGAGTTGAGCAATGCTGAATTAATAGAACATATCGAATTTTTAAAACAACTTGCAAGTGAAGAATATTATATATATATAGCAGACCCAAATGAAATTTGATTATGAAAAAAGTAACATTGAAAGACAGCAAAGGAAATGAGATAAACGACATTATGAAAGATGTTTTGACGTTCGATTGTGAAACAACCGGGTTGCCCCCAAAGGGCGCAAAATGGGACGTTGATTTTGCGGAATTTCCAAATATTGTGCAATTGGCATGGGCGGTAAACGAAAAGGAACGTTCATTTATCATAAAGCCGGAGGGATGGGAAATACCGGAAGCGTCAACAGAAGTTCACGGAATTACAGCAGAGAGAGCAAACGCCGAGGGCGTCCCATTTGCTGATATTATAGGCGAATTTTTGGAGGATTGCGAAAAAGCCCGTTTGTTGGTAGGACACAACATTTACTTTGATACGTCAATTGTAAAAGCAATGATATTGCGAATTATGGGGCGTGAGTATTACGACGAAAAAGCCGAGGACGCATTGTTTAAGGGAAAACGAATTGATACCATGATGAAAACAATTAAATTTGTCGGCGCAATGTTTGCAAATGGACGCCCCGGAAAATTCCCGACGTTGGAAGAACTTTATAATAAATGTTTCCCCGGCGAAACATTCCCGGTGCATGATGCGTTGGAGGACGTGAAAGCCTGCAAACGTTGTATTCCGGTTTTGGTGGAAAATGGTATTATAGAACTGAAACCAAAAGAATATCCGGCGGAACAATTGAAGTTTAACCCGGAACCGGAACCCGCAAAGACCAAAAAGGTAAAAAGGGAAGTTTTAGTTCACGGCCCGAAACCGATATTTGCACCGGATGCAGAGCCGGAAAACAAGGTTGCAAAATTGTTAAATGAAACAGACTTTTAAATTATGAACGAAAAAAAAAATGTGCATTGATTGCGTGGATTATCCGGTATGTTGTTTGTCCGGTCGTTGTGCTGATGATGAACCGTGCGAGTATTTCCAAGAAGAAACCGACCCGGAGGAACCGGGAAACAATAAAGATTAAAAATTATGAGCGAAAAAAAACAAAATGTTATGCCGATTCCTACAAAGGAAAAGTTTTCATTATCGAAAGTAAAGTTATTGAAAGATGGCGGGTTAGACGTACATTATGAAGTAACGGAAGTTGTCGGAAATGAGAGTTACACGAACAAATACCATGTATTGAGTGCAAAAGACATACACCCGGATTTGCGTCATTTGTTTAATGATTTGCGCCCGATTATGGGACGTGTATTCAACATAACGTCATTTAAAACCATGATGGCAACGCCGGAGTTTAAAGCAACAAAGAAACAAACAGATATTGCAGCCGCATTTGCGGAAGAATGTTTGGACAATATAGAGGTTAGGGGCGTTTCTTTGTCCGGGCAAGATGATAACGTAGGCGTCGTTTTAACCGGATTGTTTACCATATCAAACAATCAGAAAACAGCAATCAATACCCCACGAATGAAATATAACGTTGAAACGTTCGGTTTTGAGGAAGAGTTGGAAAACATTGTTTGCGATATTGAAAACGAGGTTTACGAATTTCTGTTTGAGGGCAAAAAGGCGCAAATGGATTTGTTCGGGGCTGATGGGGAACCCAACCCGTTAGTTTATGTAAATGATGCAGACAACGAAAATGAAAATGATATGTTCCCGGAAATGGCAGACCCGGCGGACGATACAGACAATATGTAATGGAGCCAATATTGTTGACCGAGCGTTGCGAATATGAATATTGCGTTGCACGTGGTTACGAACCGTTATTGGATATTCGTAATTTTCGGTTAGATATACGGTTGCGTGTTGAGTTACAACGGGAAGTGTTCGGGAATTGCGTTTTAGGACGTGGCGACATTCCCGTTGCCAACCAACGGTTTTTCCGGTGGGTTTGGGAGCATAAGCCGCACAGATGCGAAGAATGTTTAAAGCCGTTACGGAATTATTCCGCCGTTTATTGTTCGCATATATTGACCCGTGGAGCGTTTCCCGAAATGGCGCATGATGCAAGAAATATAAATATACTATGTTTTGAACATCATTCATGTTGGGAGAATGGGGATAAAACGAAAATGCGTATATATCCGGGCAACGTCCGGATTATTGAATTGCTTAAAAACGAATACAGAAGTTTGAAAATATGAGGACGAAAAAAAGAACACCCGATTACGGGGCAATTTCCCGCCGTTCAATCAAAAATGATTTCAGACGGGTACAAACATACCCGGAAAGGGAGAAACGCCCGCAAATCGAAAATCCGCCCGAAATAAATGCAGAAAGACGGGTTTTGTTTGTTGGCGAAAATTCAAGTTATTACAAATTGCGTTCTTTCATTGTTGGTAAATTGGTTCGATTGGTTCAAAAATCAAGCGTCGGCGGTTGGGTATGTGAGTTCGTACACGACGACGACCGAAAAGCGATAAACCATGCCGCCGGATGGTCGGACAATAAGAAACAATATTTGTTGGATTGCGTAAAATTCAAGTGACATGAAAATAAAATCAGAAACCGGATATAAAATTGCGTTATACACGTTCGTGACGTTAACGGTTGCGTCTTATATGTGGGCGTTGTATAGTATCATTGTTTGGATAATTAAAACGTTTTTTGTATGAGTGTAAACAAGGTTATTTTGATGGGGCATACCGGAAAAGACCCCGACGTTAAAACGTTTGATAATGGCGGAGTTGTCGCACAATTCCCGTTGGCAACAACCAAAAGAGGATTCACGACAAAAGACGGCAGAGAGATTCCGGAACGTACAGAGTGGCACAACATTGTATTGTCAAATGGTTTGGCAAAGATAGCCGGGCAGTACGTTAAAAAGGGCGATAAATTATACATTGAGGGGGAATTGAGAACCCGCAGTTATGAGGACAACAACGGCGTTAAACATTTTATTACCGAGGTTTACGGGTATGATATGGAAATGTTGACGCCAAAGAAAGACGGACAGAACGGAGGACAGCAGGGAGCAGCACCAACGCCACCGCCACCAACGCCAAATGATGATTTGCCGTTTTGAAAATGAGATTTGAAATTGAAATAAAAATTCCGGCGGGTTCCCGTCTGATTGGCACCCGGACAAAAGGAAATAAGGTTATTGCGGTTTGTGAGTTTATCCCGCCGAAACAACCGGAACCGGAGCCAAGACGACCGATTGGTTTTGCAGTATATGACCAGCCCGCCGGGAATAACAAAAAAGCGAAATGATATGCAGTACAGCAATAAGGATTACAACCCGGAAAAGCATGACCGTTGGCGTGCGTTGACCGTCAAACAGCCATACGCAAATGATTTGGTAACGGCGGCATACAAAGACGAAAACGGCGTTGTTTACGGGCGAAAATCAATTGAAGTTAGAAGCAAAAAAACGTCATACCGTGGCGACGTTCTTATTTGTTCGTCGGCAAAACCGGTTTATCCCGGAATGGAAAGCGGCGTTACTTTGGGATTGGTTGAGTTGTACGACGTGAAGCCGATAAAAGAGTTTACGCCGGAGGATTGGGAAAACACCCGGATTCCAAAGGAAAAGAGGGCAAAAATAACAAAGGGTTTCGGATGGATGATGCGCAACCCAAGACGTGTTGTTGAAATGCCAATTAAGGGGCAATTGGGTATCTATAATCTCGTATATACCAAGGGCGAAATAATACAATACCCCCGGAAAATGGTAATTGACAAAAAGAGTTGGGAACAGATAAAAAAACAGATAGAGAAATGAAAACAATCAGATTCCATATTGGACGTATCGGGTTTTATTTGTATCTGCAAAGTTTGTGGAAGTATAAGCAATTTTATTTGACGCCCGGAGTTATGGTTGAGGGCGTAAAAGGACATGACGTTTATTTAGATATTGAAATTAAATTGCTTTGTTTTTCCGTTGGTTTCCGGCTGATATGGATAAAAACCAAAAGAAATTATTAACTTTGTAATGTAAAATACTAAAAACGTGAGCGATGAAAGAGATAACAAAAATATTGCCATTAAATGAGGCGGCAAAGTTTCAAAAATCCGCAGGCAAATATGATTGCACAATTACGGAATTGGCGGTAATGGGAGCAGGGAAAGCAAGAATTTCAATTTCCGGAACAGAGGAAAATTTGGATTTGTTGGTTAGTTCGATAGAAAATGAGAATAAAGAAACCACAACCGTTTGAACCCGGACGTGAATACAACCCCGGCGAACTTGCAGTTTACCGGGGTATGGTAATAATTGCGGAAAGATGGGTTAAACCGTCTGATAAACTGATTGAAAATGTTGGCAAATATGTATGTTTGAGTAGATGCGCGTGTTGCGTTATCCATAAAGACGATTGCCCGGCGGTTGGGCTTAAATGTTACAGAACAAGCCGGAGCGATAACAAAGTAATATATTTCAGAAAATTGTATAACATAACAGAAAAAAAGCGATGAAAAAGATATTTCAATTAATAGTATCAATCCCGCACGATAAATTATTGCATATTATAGCGGGAATGATTGTTGTAATGTTGGTTTTGCGTTTGGTTTCATTTATCGGGATTCCGGGAATGATTGCACGTATTATCGCATTGATAGCAGTAATTTTAACCGGGGTATTGCGTGAGGTTTACAACAAAAAACACGGAGGCGTATTTGATAAAAAAGATTTGTACGCCACAATTTCCGGAGGACTGATTGTTTTATTATTAACCGTTTATTAATTAGATATGGAAAAAAGAAGTTTTATTCCGTTTGATGCGGAAACGTTTTTGATGATTGAAGATGTAACGGGAACAGAACCGGAAGTTACAGAGAAAGAAAATTACTTTGAACTTAAAATGTACGCCCCGGACAAAGAGGAAAGAATAATTGAAGCCGCAATATATGCAGTTCAAGGCAGATACGGGAAAAGAATAAAAGACGCAAGGACGATTAAAGAACAAAACCTTTTGCGTGGTGCAATATTCTTTGTTGAATACGAAAAAGGGGCGGAAAATTTGCCAAATGAGTTGCGCACAAATTTAGGTATGCCGGACGAAACCGCCGGGGATATTTATTGCCGCCGATTGTTAGAAGTTCGTGCATTACCCGTAAAGCGTGATAATTGGGAAAAATTGCAGATTTTTACCGGAGGCGGAACAATGCAGATTCCGAGAACGCCCGGAGGTTTGGCGGTTTATTCATTCCCGACCGAAAACGGCGTAATGTTGGACGTACCGGAGGGAAATTTTATTGTATTGACACCGGACGGAAAATTTGGCAAAATGGATATGCAAACGTTTATGGCTAATTTTGAAGAAAAAGACGCCAATACCGCCGGATTGACCTTTGACGAAAAGAGATTGTTTGAAAAGATGAATAAACTTTTCGGCAAGAATATAGAAAAAAGATTGGGAAAATTAGCCGAGGAATACAACGAATTGTTTGAAGCGTTTGAAAGATATTTAAGCAGGGAAAAAACGCAAAGAGAAATAAACGAAATTAATCCCGGAACGCATGATATTATCGACGAATTGGCGGATGTAAACGTTGTTTTATTCCATATTGCGGCATTATTAGGGTATAGCCAAAAGGAATTGCAGGAAATGGCATATACTAAAATTGCAGGACGTGAGAAAAACCCGGAATTTATGCGCAAACACCCACACAACAAACCGGAAAGCCCGGTTTGCGGTAATATGCAGCAGGAAACCGCCGAACAATACAAACATTTTGAGAACCGTTTTAACAAAAGACTATGACAAACGAAGAAAAAGAAGAATTAAGAAAAAAAGCGTTGTTCCTTACAAATACGGCGTATCTTTTGGCGGACATGGCACATACATGCGTTTTTTACGCTGATGATAAATTAAACCATTTAGGCAAATGCTTTGAAAAGGGCGAAAAAATGAGATTCAAAAAAGCCGCAAAGTTGACAAAAGAAGCATTTAAAGCCGTCAAGGAAATAACGGAACCATTGTATAATATTACCGACGTTGATAATGCGTGTATTGATAGCGATTATCTTTTGGAAGTTATTCAGTTGGTAATAAACAGAACCGACGAAACCGAGGAAAGCAAAACGGCGATGTTGGAATACATAAAGAAGTTACCACAAGTTGAACATATAGAAGTTTAAGCGTATGGAATTAACAATAAAAGATGCAGTTGATTTGTCTTTGGATTGCGGAAATTTACCCGATGTAATTCCGGTTGATTATGGTTTGGATTTAGTTCTGAAAACAAAACCAAATTATATTGTAAGTACAAACAATCCAAGAAAAGTTAGAATTGAAATTTCGTCATACCGTGGAATAGCGGCGGGTGCCATTCATTATTATGCAGCAATAAAAGCCGATGGAATAACTATTTCAGAAGTAAAAGAAGATAGGACGACAATTCACGGCGGGTATATATGCGATGAATATGCGCAGATTTGCCAAAAGAACAGAGGCAAATACGACGAAATATATACAATTGAAGTTATGCGAAAATTGACGAAAGAAGAAATTGAGAACGACCCAATAAGATGGGAAAACTATAAACCCGGAGATAATACAAACGCATTTTATACAAAGTTTGAGGCTTTGAAACAAGCAATTGAAATTGTAAAATTGAGGTTTGGCAAAGGATGGGTTTTAGACTTACAAGAAAGAATAACTTTATAATTTAAAGATATGGCAAAGGATTTTAAACAAGAACTAACCGAACTTATTAATAAGCACGGCTTAGAAAAGGAAATGAGAGATACCCCGGATTATATTTTGGCACAAGTTTGTATTGATGCAATGGCGGTATTTACGGAAGCAATCGCCCGCCGTGACGAATGGCACGGATTCAGAAAGGCAGACGAAAAGAGTTCGCAGGATGCAAAACACAATTACCCGGATGATTGCAATATTTGCAAAGACCGTTTTAAGTGTGCCGATTATTTGAGCAAACAACCGATTGGGGATTTGATTAAACATATCAGAACAACACAAAACGCCGAGGAAAGATTGGCGATACATAGAGTTTTGCAACATGCAAACAACCCGATGGTTGCAACCGACAAATGGGCTGATGAAATGATAAAAGAAGCGGTTGAAAAGTTAGGTAAATGCCCCGGCGAAATTATGGGAACCGATATATTGATTTTGAAATATGAGCCAAAGAACATATTATGAAACCAACAAAAAAATAAATTACATGGGAACAGACGCATAAATTAAAGCTATATGGATAAAGAAACATTTGTAAACAGAATGGCAGAATTAGCCGAGATAAAACAAAAGGCTTTGGAGTACAACAGAAAGGAAAGAGAAAAAGCCGCAGAAAGTTACATAACAGAAAATTGTCCGTTTAAAAAAGGCGATAGAATAAAATACAACGGAAAGCCCGGAAAGATAGAAGTTATCAAGGCAGAACACAACGGCAATTTTTCGTATGAAGTTAGGTTTGACAAAAAGGACGGTACGCCGTCAGTTAGGGTAACAAGTATTTACCCATTGTTGAAAACCGACAAAATGGAAAAAGAATAAAAAACGCCCCGGAATTAAACCGGGGCTTTGCCGTTTAGGTACCGGAACGAAAGAAAGCCAAAATTAGCCCCGTAGGGCGACGAAAATACAAAAGACAATAAAAGTATCAACCGGGGAATAAAAACCCTAAAGAAAGAAAGTTTATGAAAAATAACAATGAAATTCAGATTCAGTTTGTACCGATAGAATTATTAGAGTACAACGAGGGACAAATACCCAGCGTTCCGGAAAATCCGAGAACGAGAGAGGATGCAAAGCAGCGCAATTTGGAAAAGAGTATTGAGGATTTGCCGGAAATGACAATTGCACGTGCGGCGTTGTGTTTTCCATATAACGGTCGTTACGTCGTTATAGGTGGTAATAGACGTTTAGAAGCACAAAGGGCTTTGAAACGTAAGGAGGTGCCAATTATTGCTTTGCCGGAGGATACCCCGGTTGAGAAATTACGCCGTATGGCGTTGTTGGATAATGAAAGCACCGGACAAACAGATTGGGCAAAACTTGCAAAGGATTGGAGCAAAGACGAAATAATGGCATGGAACATTGAAACCCCAAAGGGATGGTTTAACGAACCACCGAAAAGGAATATTCAAGAAGACGACATCAGCAAGGTAAAAGCAAAGCAAAGATGTCACCCGGGAGATATATGGCAGCTTGGCGACCACCGCTTGATGTGCGGAGATAGTACAAAAGCATCCATGATTCAAGAACTGCTTTCCGGAGAGAAAGTAGATTTGTATATTACCGACCCACCGTATAATGTAGCATACGAAGGTAAGACAAAAGATGCACTAACTATACAGAATGACGAAATGAATGATGACAGCTTTAGAGATTTCTTAGTAAATGCGTTTATGGCAGCTGATTCGGTATTGAAAGAAGGTGCATCCTTTTACATTTGGCACGCCGATATTGAGGGGTACAATTTTAGATATGCAGTTAAGCATTGCGGTTGGTTAATGAAGCAATGTTTGATATGGAGCAAAAATGCTATGGTAATTGGTCGCCAAGATTACCAATGGAAGCATGAGCCTTGTTTGTACGGATGGAAAGCCGGAGCGAGTCATAATTGGTATTCAGACAGAAAGCAAACAACAGTGTTGGAATTCAACAAACCAAACCGGAACGCAGAGCATCCTACAATGAAGCCTATTGAGTTGTTTGCCTATCAGATACAGAACAGCAGTCAGAAGGGAGATATAGTATTGGATTCATTTGGTGGAAGCGGTACAAGCATTATTGCTTGCGAGCAAGTAAACCGTAAATGCTACATGATGGAGTTAGACCCGCATTATTGCGATGTTATACTTGCAAGGTGGGAGCAGTTTACCGGGAAGAAGGCTAAAAAAATAAGCGGGGAGTAAAACCCCTCTTTAGATGCATTAATAAACATAACCCAAAATAATACTTAAAACTATGGCAAAGTATAACAAACAGACCGTTGAAGCGATATGTGCGTATATTAGGGACGGAGATAGTCAGAAATTAGCTTGCAAGAAAGCAGGGATTGGAGATAGTACGTTCCACGATTGGATAAAGGCGAAGCCGGAATTCTCGGAACGCATTAAAAAGTCTAAAGATGAGTTTTTAGCAACTATTACCGGGAAATTAGAAGCGACCTTGTGGAAAAGGGCAATGGGATATGAGGTTACTGAAACAGATACAGAATATGTCAGTGATAGTAACGGAAACCCAAAGATAAAAAGCCAACGCACAAAGGTTAAGCATATACAGCCGGATACCGGAGCATTGATATTTGCTTTGACAAATGTTGCACCGAAAAAATGGGTAAACAAGCAGAGGGTAGAAGCGCAAGAAACTAAACCTGCTGAGGAACAGAGCCACAACTATTGCTTTGAGGATTTGCCGGAAGATGTATTATTTGACATAGCCGATAAATTACAGGAGGCAGAATTTAATAAGATACAAAAAGGAAAGGAGGTCGGTAATGGCAAGAACAGCTAAAACAAACGTAAAGAAAAAGGATGAACCGAAGCCTGTGCATATCTGTGGGGATTGCGGTTGGGGAGAGTACTACTATACTCATTCAAATTTGGATATTGAAGGAAAGCCTATTTGCATTAAATGTCCGTATGTAGATAATAGAAGTATGATTCGTTCGGAAAAGGCTTGTGACAAATGGAAACCGAAAAGGAATCAATGTATTTCAAAACGTAAGTAAGGGTGCTAAATCCACAACGGACAAAAAAGTGCGTTACTAAAACAAACAAAAAGCTATCAAATTGTAAAATATGGACTATGAACAGATGATGAAGATGTCTTCTTTCATAAAATCAAACCCCGGCGAATTGGTAAAGCAAGCAGCCCGGAAGCGGTTGATAAACTTTGCCCGGTATATGCAGCCCGATATGGTATTAGAACCATTTCATGTCGTATATTATACGTTGCTTGATAAGTTCGCCCACGGGGAAATAAAAAAAATGATTGTGCAAATGCCGCCTCAACATGGTAAGGAAATATCAGATAATCAGATAGTTGCTACCACTAAAGGGCTAAAAAAACATGGTGATTTAATTGTAGGGGATTACGTGTTTGGTAGGGATGGAACACCGGTTAAAGTCTTATGGGTGTCAGAAAAAACAAGAAGCGAATATGTCGTTTCTTTTTCTGATGGAGCAAAGATAGAATGTCATGGCAATCACGAATGGACGGTATATAATAGATTTCGACAGAAAGAGGAAACTATAGAAACGAAGCATATGGCATCCTCCACAATATATAATGGAGATGGAAAAAGAGGAAGCCGATATAAATACCATGTAGATAGTAATGTTTGCGTAATGTTTGATAGTCGGAATGTAGATTTAGACCCATACGTTTTAGGAGCGTGGCTAGGAGATGGGGATAGCTCATGTGGGATTATACACATTGGCAATAATGATGTTGAAATAATAGGGAATAGTACATATAAGTTCAAAGAAAGTAAGGGCACGACAACACGTAAGTTCTACAGCCCAGAATTGAATCTTTTACTAAAAAATAATGGACTAATTAAGAATAAACATATACCGGATATGTATAAATACAATTCAGTTGAAGTTCGCAAGAATGTGATTGCTGGATTAATTGATACAGATGGGTATGTGTATCACAGAAACGGACGTATAACCATATCCAACACAAACAAGCGGATTATAGACGATGCAGCATTTATATTACGCTCATTAGGTCAGTCTGTAGTTGTGTGTGAATTCAAACCTAGGGTTAGTAGTAGCGGAATAGTAGGGAAGAAGATAGTATATCAACTCTGTTTTAATCCTACAATGACTTTCCCGACAAAAGTAAAACGTAAGAAGATAACGAAATTGTCTATAAATAAGAAGCGTGCTATTGTTTCTATTGAACGAAAGGAGGGCTTGGGTTATGGTAATTGCATCCAAGTAGATGGGGGTATCTATCTGGTTGGAGATACGTTTATTCCTACGCATAATAGTGAGGGTTCAAGCCGGAAGTTGCCCGCTTTCATGTTGGGTTTAAATCCGGACAAAAAGATTTGTATAGGTTCTTATGCTGCAACGATTGCGAGAGATTTTAACCGTGATGTTCAAAGAATAATTGATACGCCAAGTTACCGGGAATTGTTCCCGGAAACGTATTTGAACGGTTCCAACGTCGTAACAATGGCTAATACGTATTTACGAAATTCTGACGTCATAGAAATGGTTGGGCATAAGGGTTTGTTGCGTGTTGTCGGTCGTGGCGGTTCTTTGACGTCAAAAACGGTTGATGTATCTATTTTGGACGACGTTTACAAAGATTATGCCGAGGGCAACAGCCCGATTGTACGTAATGCGGCGTGGAAATGGTACACGACCGTTGTACGTACCCGTTTGCATAATGATTCCCAAGAATTAATTGTGTTTACCCGTTGGCATGATGATGATTTGATTGGACGTATTGAAAAAAGCGGGGAAACCGTAATTGATATTAAAAGTTGGGACGATGTAAAGAACATTCCGGCGGGCGCATGGGTACGAATAAATTTTGAGGGACTGAAAACCGGGGAACCTACAGAGATTGACCCACGGGAACCGGGGGCGGCGTTATGGGATAGACGACACAGCCGGGCAAAATTGGAGGGACAAAGAGCGTTAGACCCCGTACAATTTCAATGTTTGTATCAAGGCAACCCCGGAAACGCAGAGGGTAAATTGTACCGGAACCCGTTCCGAACATACGTTGACAAATCCGAATGGGGGACGTATGTACGTAGCGGAAATTATACAGACGTTGCCGACGAGGGCGACGACTTTACATTTTCGGCATGTTATGACATTTACAAATCCGGTAATGAGGCATGGAACGAACAAAAGAAACGGTTTGAACCAATTTTGTATGCGCTAATTACCGACATGGTATTTACGCAGGAAAACACAGAAATAACAGCCGTTACCGTCCCGGATATGATAAACAGATGCGGAACGCAAAAAGCATGGATTGAAAGTAACAACGGCGGTTCCGGCTTTGAAAAGGTTATAAGGAAAAAGATAAAAGCAGTAACAGAACCATTTTATCAAGGGGCAAACAAGGAAAGCCGAATTATAACAAATTCAGCGATGGTAAATGCACAAATAATAATGCCGATTGGATGGGAACAGCGTTTTCCAAAGATACACGAACATTTGACCGGGTTTTTGCGTGATTTTCCTGCAAATGCCCATGACGACCCGGAGGACGGATTGACCGGAATATACGAAAAAGAGTTGGCGGACGGCGATACACGACCATACAGCCAAGCAACAAGGGGCGTTAAACGTCGTAACTAACAATTTATTTCATATACGCAAGAGTTTAACGGAAAGTTATTATAACTTTGCAAAAGATAAATGGGGTAAAGAGTTAGCCCCAGAGATAGTAAAACGAGTTTTAAATATTAAAATTTTAGGATTATGATTTGTAAGTGTCCGGCGGGTACGGCTTTGCCCGATATTCCCGTAAGTAATTGCCCGGAAAGTTTTGGGCAGATTCAGAAAGTAGCATTTCAAAGATTGTACAAAAGCACAGGAGAAAAAAATTCATTTAAAACCGATGCAGGTATTGAAAAAAAAGCGTCGTGGACGCCGTTGTTGGCGGCTGACGATGATACAAAGATTGTTATTTCCCCATACATTCAAGCCCCGACAGCAGAAGCAGGCGCAGCAAGAACGTTTGGAGGTGGTAACGAAACATTGGGAGGCGTTGAGGAAATTGTGGGACGTGAGCCAACGCCATTTACCGGGGTTATGCGAAAGTTGCCACAGAAAATTATCAAGGCTTTGAAAGAATTGCAGTGCGAAAGTTGGGGCGACAATTTGGGCGTTTATCTGTTTGACGAAAACGGCGCAATTGGAGCAATTCAAGACGCAAAAACAGCAACAACCCATTATCCGATTCCAATACGTTCTTTGTTTATCGGCGATAAAACATTGGGCGGATATGAGGCACCGGATAGCAACAACATTCAATGGGCATTTTTGCCGAATTGGTCGGATGATTTGGCAATTATTGTTCCGGAGGATTTCAACCCGCTAACAGATTTAAAAGCGGCACCATAGCAATAAGGGGGTTGGTTATGGGAAAGACAACAAAAGTTTTATTGGTTTGTCCCCAACACAATATGAAACGAGAATTTGAGATAACGCACGCCGAACGTTTGTTGATGATGGGAAATAACGGCGGATGGCAGTTGCCGGAAAACTCAAATTTTGAATTTAGCAAAGATTATGGGATTAGGTATAAACGACATAAAAAAACAGATTACGGAGCAAAAGAAAGGGGCGACGATTAACCGTGCGATTGTACACCAACAGCGCATTAAGTTTCACGCCGAAACCTTTGTTTCGCCGTATATCAGTCAACCGTTAACGGATTTTCTGAATTTCGTTTCAAACCTTATACCCGACGATAAGTTTAAAATTTTCAAAACTCTTTTCCGTTACCCCGTTAAGACCAACGAGGTAACGGGAATTTGCTTTGATAAGTTGAGCCGAATTTTTGACGGTCGTAACCCGGCGTTCAATTATCAGTTTATGGAGAGCGGACAAAGGGACGATTGGGAGTATTATAGACAGAACGTTTTAAGGGAGCCGGAAATTTGGAGTTCTAAAGGGTGGGAATATTTCAAAACCGAAATTAACAGCGTTCTAATTGTGGATTTGCCAACGGAGCAAGACGCCGCCGATAAATACCCCCGTCCGTATTTCTATTGGTTGCCAATTGAGCAGGTAATAACGTTTGATGCAGACCCGGTAACGGGCGTTATGCGATGGATAATTTTCAAGCAGGACGACAAACGTATTGCAGTAATTGACGATGAGAGATACCGGGTATTTACGGAGAAAGACGGGAATATTGGCGATTTGCTGATTGACAGCCCCCACGATTTAGGTTATACCCCCGCCCGTTTCTTTTGGAATGAGGCAATAAGTTTGAGGGAACCCGATGTTAAGGCGTCGCCATTGACCGAGCAGTTGGAAAGCATGGATTGGTATCTGTTTTATCATATATCAAAACGGCATTTGGATATGTACGGTTCATATCCTATTTATTCCGGCTATGAACAAAGTTGCGATTTCAGCAACGCAGAAAATGGCGATTATTGCGACGGCGGGTTTTTGAAAGACAAACAAGGACGTTACAAGTTAGACCAAGCCGGGATATTAGAGCGTTGCCCGAAATGTGGCGACAAACGAATTGCCGGGGTTGGTTCTTTTGTTGAAATACCCGTTCCCGATGGCGACAAACAACCGGATTTGCGCAACCCGGTTCAGATGTTGACCGTTGACCGTAATAGTTTGGATTATAATGTTGCCGAGGAAGAGCGATTGCGCAACAATATTATCACGTCTATTGTCGGAACGAATGAGGAAATAACAACACGGGACGCATTGAACGAACAACAGATAAAAGCAAATTTTGAGAGCCAAAGCACAATTTTAAACCGGGTAAAGAAAGGATTTGAGGCGGCGCAACAATTCGTTGATGAAACGGTTTGCCGATTGAGGTACGGCAATTTGTTTGTTTCTGCAAAAATCAATTTAGGCACGGAATTTTATATTTACGATGCAATGGAGTTGCGGGAACGTTACAAGTTAGCAAAGGAAACCGGAGCAAGTGAGGCAGAATTGGACGCAATGCAAAACCAAATTATCGAAACGGAGTACCGGAACGACTCGACCCAATTACAACGTATGTTAGTGTTGGCAGAATTGGAGCCGTACCGACATTTAACCCGTGCCGAGGTATTAAATTTATATGGGCAACAGATAATTAGCGAACCGGAATTGCGTGTAAAACTGAATTTTGCTAATTTTGTTCGCAGATTTGAGCGAGAAAATACAAATATTTTGGAATTTGGAACGCAAATACCATTTTCCGAGAAAATAAAAGTAATAACTAATAAATTTTACGAGTATGCAAGTGAGAACAGAGGAGGGGCAAATTAAAGACGTCAATATTTTAGACGTTACCCCGGAAAATTTTATTGTACCAAAGGGCGAGGAAGATTGTTATCATTGCCGAATTGAGGTTAAGAAATTCAACCAAGACACGGGCGAAAGAATTTCAAAACCACGTATGCAGGTTTTCGGCAAAAAGTTCTTTGAATCTTTTGGGTTGCACAATTTGAGAAAGCAGGGTTTTACCGTTGATGTAATGCACGACCCGAACAAATGGTTGCAGGAAAACGAGGCTAAATTGGAGGCAGAAAAACAGAAGAAAGCCGAAGCCGGTGCAAAAGCCAAAGCAGAGGCAGCAGAGGCAGAGAAAAAAGCAATGAAAGAAGCTATGAAAGCCGAAATTCTTGCAGAACTGAAAGCCGAGGGATTGTTGGCAACGGCGGCAAAGTCGGGAAGAATATCAAAGGAAACACCGGAAGCAAAGCAGGATGCGCCGGAAACAAACAAATAAGTTAAACCAAAAAATTATAAAGATATGGCACAGATTGCACAGCAGGACAATTTGATTGTTACAAGTACGAAACCAATTGCGACGATAGACGAAGCCGCAAAAAAGAAATTGAAAGAATGTATTGAAGCCGGAACGATTAACGATGTTATTGTAGTAACACCGGAAACGGCAAAAGTAACAAACAAATCAAAGGTATTGGCATGGTCGAAAGACGTAACAACACCGCAGGCACCAACATATAAGGTTGCGTTGGTAGATTGCAATACCGGAGCGTTGATCGTATTTAGTTTGAGTTAATAATAAAAGGGTAATATTATGGCATTAACAAGAGATATTTTGGTAGCGAATGCGGCTTTGTCCGGTTTGACTGACGAACAGATTAACGCAATTACAACGTTATCACAGAATGACGAAAATAGTGTAATAGCAAAGAAAACCGGGGAAATTTACGGCAATTTGGATGTGGATATTTTGGCAGCGTCCGGAGTTGAGAAAAACGGAACTGAAAAAACATACGATTACGCAAAACGTGTGTTGGGAGATTTTAAGACAAAAGCGGAAAGCGTTACCGGGTTGGAATCACAGATTGCAACATTGACAAAAGAGAAAACCCGTTTGGAAAAAGTAATTGCCGACGGTGGAGCAGATGCAGAAACCGCAAAGCAATTAAAGCAGGCAAAAGCAGATTTGGCAAACGTTACAACTCAATATACAGAGTTGAACAAAAAGTTTGAGGCAGAAAAAGAAAACCACGCCAAAGAGTTGTTCGGCATTAAGATAGACAACGAATTGCAAACAGCGTCCGCAGGGCTTAAATTTAAGGCAGGTTTGCCGGAAAGTGTAACAAAGGTTATTTTGCAGCAGGCTAACGATAAAATCAAGGGAATGAACCCGGAATATATCGACGATGGCAAAGGCGGCAAAATTTTGGCGTTTAAGGACGAAACCGGGGCGATTATGAGAAACCCGAACAATCAGTTAAACCCATTTACGCCGGGCGAGTTGTTAACCCGTGAATTGGACGCAATGGGAATAATTGACAAAGGACGCCAACAGCCGGGAGGCGGAACAATCCCGCCGGGAGGTAGAGGCGCAGGCGGTAGCGTAGTAATTGACGTTGCAGGATGCAAAACACGTGTTGAAGCATACGACGCAATTAGTAACAATCTGATGGCGCAGGGAATGACCGCAGGTTCCAAAGAGTTTGAGGATGCAATGGCGCAAGCATGGAAAGACAACAATATTGCAGCATTGCCGGAGAGATAAAACAACCACGGGTAAAGGGTAAACCCGCATTAATAACAATTTAAAATAAAACATTATGAGTTTAATTGCAACAAGATTACAGAATTGGCGAGTTCAGAACCCGGAATTTGACCGCAATATGACCCGCCCGTGTGAGTATGGCGCATTGGATTTCTTTATTGAGCAAACCAACGCCGCAAATTCCATTATTAACCCAAAGTTGAGGGAAAGGGCGTTTGCCTCAATGGGTAATACCGTGCAAATCCCGGTTATCAATTACGATGGCGATGTTACCGTTGGCAACGTCCGTTCATGTGTAATTGAGGACGACGAAAATACGTCCGCACTTTATACCGTTGTGTGGGCAACATACACAATCGGTTTTACTATGGTCCCGGCGGCTTATACGAACAATGAAATTTCGTATGAACACGACTTTTACCGTAAAATGGAAAAATATACACGTGCGTTGGCTGATGCGTTAGACAAAGGCGCAATTGCAGCGTTGGAAGCACAGAAAGCGCAGGTATTGAAAGACAAATTGAATTATGACTTTTCCGGTAACGTTATCAAGGTTAAAAAGGAAATGGCAACCGAAATTTTGGGCGACATTGACCCAATTATGAGAGCCAATTGTTACCCACGTATGCCGCATATCGTTTGCAACGCCGGAATCGAAAGTTTGGTTCGCAAGTTGGCGCAGCATGGAGCGACAAACGACGTAAACAAACAGTTGGAATACGCCGGAAAGAAATTCCATTACACCAATAACGTAACTAACGAAAGCGGACAGAACGGAACATTCTTTGCCGTTGAGGATGGAAATATTGGCGTGTTAACCCGTGTTGACCGTGAAGCATTGCGCCGTACACGTGCCAATTTCCATGAGTGGGACGTTGTACGTTTGCCGATGATTGATTTGCCCGTTGGTTCACATTACTATACTTCGGTTGGCGACCAAAGCGGAACCGTTGGAGCAGCAACAGAAGATTTGACGTGCGCCGTTAAGGAGTATTTCGGATTTAGCGTTGACGTTGCTTTTTTGGTGGCTTATAATAGCGACCCAAGTACAATTGCAAATCCAATTATCAAAGCACAGATTGCAGCACGCGACCAAAATGAACCTTTGGGTATGCCTGTATATGTTACCAACGCCGCAGCATTTCCCGGCGGAGGTGTGAGCGCATAAGCCGGAAAACGGAACAATTATTTAACCGAGGGGACGGGGTGGTTATCCCCGCCCCCTTATTTATTGCAATCTTAATTCCTAATATGGGAAATAAATGGGCGTTTTTATGATAAGAATAAATGAAATATGCGAAGCGTTAAAAAATGTGTGCGGGTGGGAGCAATCATACGACCCGAAAACATTCATTGATGAACATTTGACACAGACCGAAAGCGGGTTGTACTTTCAAGGTGCGCACCCGCTTTTGACGTTGGATAATATGCAGGCAATAATGCCGGACGATTGGGGGCTACAATACCCGGAATGGAATTTGATTTTGCCATATAAAGCCGGGCAAAAGGTAAAGCATAACAATATATTTTGGATTGCAAAAATAGATAATACCGGGCAGGAACCGACGGCGAGCGATTTTAACGAAGATTACAGCCGGGACGATTACGGAAACCCGTATTGGCGACCATACAACATTTTTTCTGACTTTTTGGAAAGACTGACATTAAACGGAATTGCAACCGTTGTTCAGACTTTTACACAGATTAAGCAGTTGGAAAAGGAAACCCGCAATTTATTGGAAAGAAAAACGTTTTTTGATGGTTCCGGCAGAATCCGGGCTACAATTCAAAATACCCATAAATTAGTAGGATTTGAAATTGTTCCGGTTCGTAGTATGGGGGTAACAACCAAAATTGAGAAAATCGGGCTACAAATGACCGGAGCGACCGGAAAGGTAAGAATGTATTTATTTCATTCGTCGCAGATTGACCCGGTAAAAACATTCGATTTGGATTTTACCGTTACAAATGGCGGCTTTCAATGGTTCCCGTTGACCGATTGTTATTTGCCGTATATCAGCGACGCAAACAACGCCGGGGGTTCATGGTTTCTTTGCTATAATCAAGACGAATTACCCGCCGGGATGGAAGCAATAAACGTATCTAAGGATTGGAGCCGGGAGCCGTGCGGAACGTGCAACATTGGTTCCGTCGAAACATGGCGAGAAATGACAAAGTATTTGCAGGTTTCCCCGTTTAAGGTTGACGCCCCGGAAACATTCGAGCAATACCCGGAATTATGGGACGTGGCTTATACTATGTACACAAATACCCACAATTACGGGCTAAATTGCAAAATAACGGTTGGTTGCGATTTGACCGACTTTATTATTTCGCAACGGCAGATGTTCCAAACCGTTATTCAAAGGCAGGTTGCGGCAATAGGTTTGCGAACGTTAGCAATGAATCCCAACGTTAGGGTTAACCGCAATCAGTCAAATGCAAGCCGCACCGATATTCTGTATGAGTTGGACGGCAATACGTCCGGGGTTCGTCCCGGCGGGTTGGGTTATGACCTTAAAAAAGCGTATGAGGCTTTGCGGTTAGATACGCAAGGATTAGACCGCATTTGTTTGAGTTGTAACAATCATGGCGTTAGGTACAGAACTGTTTAATATATAATTTCAAATGAAAGTTGTATATAATTTTAAAGAATAATTGTAAATGGGAAAAATTGACGACTTATTAAAACGGGTCGTTAAGTTCAACGATGAATTAACGTCCGGGCGGTTAGTGCAAAAAATAATATGGGACAACGAGGCGTATATAATAGATATGAACGCCGAGGAACAATTGTTTGAACAAGGCGTTAACCGTTTGGGCGTTTCAATCATGGATTACGCCCCGTATAGCCCGGTAACAATTGCAATCAAAGAGGCAAAGGGACAGCCTACAAACCGGGTAACGTTAAGGGATGAGGGCGATTTTCAAAGTAGCTTTTATTTGGAAGTTGGCGACAAACAATTTGAAATTAAGGCGGCGGATTGGAAAACCGAGGAATTAATAAAAAAGTATGGACGCCAAATTTTAGGTTTAACGGACGAAAATATTAAAATCCTTATATGGCATTATATTTTCCCGGATTTAATAACAGAGGCAAAAAAAACGATATATGGCAGCGAATAACAAAGCCCCGGTAATTGCGAACCCGGAATTATTAGACCGTATTATTGGAAATATACAAACCGGATTGGTTGATAATTTACCGTGGTTGGACAAAGCATTTGGACGGGCTGAAAGACTTGTTAAATATGACGGGAACCGGAAACGTTATTTTACCCCGTGCGTTTATGTAGGGCGAAACGATTATATAGAAGTAACCCCGGATGCAAATATTGGGAATTTTTCGTTTTTTTGGATTGACGACCCGCAGGACGTTAGTTGGGAATCCGGCGTTTCAATAGGGCTAAAAACCTCGTTTTCCCTTATCTTTTGGTTTGATTTCCGGAAGATATTCAACGATGCGAGCGACCGGAACAAAGAAGCAGTTAAGCGGCAAATATTGGACGTGTTGAACGGAGGCTTTTGGCTGAAACATGGGCGTTTGAAAATAACAAAGGTTTATGAATTGGCGGAAAACATTTACAGGGGCTTTTCGTTGGATGAAATAGAAAACCAATTTTTAATGCACCCGTTCGGCGGATTCCGGTTTGAGGGCGAATTGAGTATTGGAGAAACATGTAAATTGTAGTATATGGAACATTTTATTTATAACATTATTGTTGTCGCATTAATAGCGGCTTTTGTGCTGACGTTATTACGCAAATGGGGCGTCATTGAATGGGTACAGATTCACGGGAACGATTTCTTTTCAAAGATGTTTAATTGCGATTTCTGTTTGTCGTGGTGGACTTGCGTTTTGATTTGTTTCTTTGCGTTGATATTTACCGGGAACCTCTCATTTTTGGGCGTTCCCTTTTGTAGTACAATGATAACACGTGTTTTGCTATGAATGAAGAATATGTAAAAATTAAGGATTACCCATATTATATTAGCAATATGGGTAATGTAAAAAATAAAACAGGTAGAATATTAAAACCTAAAATAACAAATAAGGGTTATTTGTCGGTAGCATTATACAACGCTAATGGTAAGCGGTGGTGTTATATTCATAGACTTGTAGCAATGCATTTCCTTATTAACTCTGAATTAAAGCCTAATGTTAATCATATTGATTGTAACCCGCTTAATAACAACGTTGATAATTTAGAATGGTGTACGCAATCTGAAAATATTAAATATTCAGATAGTTTAGGGCGTTGTAAAATAAGAGATTATAGATATTGTGAAAGTGGGAAAGGACATGGGAGAAGTTGTCGTATAATATGCAAAAAAGGTGATAATATACAAATATTTGAAAGTATAAATATCGCTGGTATGAAGTTGGGTATATCACACCAAAATATATGTAAATGCTTAAAAGGGGAAAGGAAAACCGCAAAAGGATATAGTTTTAGGAGGGCATAATATGAAAGAATGTATTATAAATAAACATAATGTTGTATTGTATGATAGTATAGACGAATTGCCGATGTTGCGTTTCCACAAGTATAACAAAATGCTTTTGGTTGACGCCGGGGTTGGTTCTGATTTATCGGATTTTGACCGACATATTGAAAAGGTAATACGTTATTTGAACAGCCCAACGCCAAACATGGCAACCGTTGAGTTGGAAAATATGCGCCAAAACATATATTTCATTCAATCCGAGGTTTCCCCCCGGCATTTGGCTTTTGCCGTGTTGGTTAAATCAATAAATGGTAAACCCCGAAATGATTTGTCAGATGATGGATTGCAACAAACAATGAGTCTTTTTAAAGACGTTGCAAATTCAGAGATAACCGCCCATTTGGAAGCGGTTAAAAAAAAAATAGACGATGAATTGCGTTTGTATTTTCCCCGGTTGTTCGATGATGCGACATTGAAAGAGTATTACGATAAATTGAAACAAAGAACGATTGTTGTATTACGCACAATAATAGACGGTCGGGCAACCGAGGCGGACGCAAAAGAGATTGACGACATTACGGCGGAGTTGATAACCTATTTCAACCCGCAGACGTTTACCGGGTCGGAAAGCGTGGAAATTAGGCATGACAGACAATTTGAAAATATGTGTTTGATATTGTCCCAAAATTTGCATGTTGACCCAAAGAAATTTACCGTTTTGGAATATTACAACGCATTTGAGTATATCAAGGAACAAGCCAAAAAAGCAAACAAGCAAAAAAAGGTAAAATAAGGCGATTTCCGGCGTTTTTATTTTTAGGCGATAAATTACACACTTGAGAAAAGAAAATGCAACAGACGGGGGAATTTCCCGTAAATAACTTAACAATCGGCGTATGGCAGATAATAACAACCCAATCAAATATTCGGATTTAATAAGCCCGGATAATTCGATTACAGATTTGATAAAACAATTGGATGAACTTTCGGACACATATACAAATGCGCTGAAAAATATCAAAGCCGAAGCAATACAATTGGCGGAGATTCTGAAAAAGGTTTCCGGCGCAACGGAGGACGGGCGAAAGACAACCAAAAAAGCCGCAGACGATGCGGAACGTTTGGCACGTGCGCAACGTGATTTGGCGTTTGCAGAAAGCGAGAACGCCAAAAAGTTAGCCGAGTTAAAATTGGCACAGCAGGAAGCGAACCAAATTAATAAACTGATTGTGAAAATAAATCAATCCGCCGAGGGTAGTTATAACCGTTTATCGGCGCAATATTCATTGAATAAGATTTATTTAAACAACATGACTAAAGCCGAACGGGAAAACACCGAGGAGGGGCGAAAATTGGTTGCACAAACCAAAGAAATATACGAAGAAATGAAACGTTTGCAGGAAGCAACCGGGAAATTTCAATTGAACGTCGGAAATTATACGGAGGCGTCCGACGCAATTATTGCGTATGGCGACAAATTAAAAGAAACGTTAGGTTTAAATAGCGCATTTGGCGAAAGTCTTTTGGCGTTAGGACGTGGCGGGGCTGAAAGTAAAGCCGTTTTTACAGCTATTGGCGACGGGGCAAAAGCATTGGGAAAAACTTTGTTGGGATTACTTTCAAACCCGGTTTTTTTGGCGATTGCCGGAATTGCGGCGGCGGGTGCGGCGTTTAAATGGTGGTACGATTATAACGCCGGGTTAGTTGAGGCAACGAGATTGACGCAACAATTTACCGGGAAAAGTGGCGATGATTTGAAAGCGTTTAGAAATGAGGTGCAAGCCGTCGCAGATTCGTTCGGCGCAGATTTCCGGGAAACATTGATTGCAACAAACGCATTATCAAAACAATTTGGTATTTCTGCAAATGAGGCATTGCAGTTGGTTAAGGATGGTTTTTTGTCCGGAGCCGATGCGAACGGGGAATTTTTAGACACGTTGAAAGAATACCCGGCATATTTCAAAGAGGCTGGAATATCAGCAGACCAATTTGTTGCGATTGTAGCCCAAACAAACAAAATGGGTATCTTTTCGGACAAAGGCGTTGACGCAATTAAGGAGGCAAATTTGCGTTTGCGTGAAATGACGACGGCGACGGCGGCGGCTTTGGACGGTATCGGTATTTCGTCGGAACAAGTTCAAAAAGATTTGCAGACCGGAACCAAAACAACGTTCGATGTTATACAAGACGTTTCCGCAAAATTGGCAGAATTGCCGGATAATGCGGCAACGGTCGGAGCTGCAATTGCAGATATATTCGGGGGACCCGGAGAGGACGCCGGATTGCAGTATTTGCGCACGTTGAAAGATATTTCAACAAACATGGATGAAGTAAAAGGGAAAGCCGGAGTTTTGGCGCAATTGCAGGAGGAACAATTGCAAAGCCAAATTGAGTTGCAAAACGCATTATCCGGGTTGTTTGACGCAATCGGAGGAAATTTTGAAACGTTGACAACGCAGGCAAAAGTTTTTGTTAACCAAGGATTGACGGCGATAATAAAAGGGGTTATTGATGTTGTCAATTACTTTATTGAGTTGTACAATGAAAGTGTTTTGATACGTGCCATTTGGAACGGTATAGTTGCCGGATTTAAAACCACATTTGACACGTTGGGAAATTTGTTTGGATTCTTTATTGATATTGTCAAAGCAACCGGAACCGCATTAAAGGGAGCGTTTACGTTGGATTTTGACGACGTTAAAAAAGGGTTGTCAGATTATGCAGCCGCATACGGAAATTTGGTAAAAGCACAAGTAAAGGACATTACCCAAAATTTCAAAGAGGGGTTGGATGATATGCAAAAGAAAATAAAGCCGATAACAATCCCCGTTTCCGTAGGAGATACGCCAAAAGAACCGACCGGGAACAAACCCGTAACAACACAGGACCCAACCGTAACGCCGAGGGGTAAAAGCGATGCGGAAAAGGCAGCAGAACAGCAAGCAAAACAAATTGAGGCGGCATATAAAAAGAATTTGGAAGCAACCCGAAAATTGCAGGATGCACAATTGCAGTTGGAAACCGACGAATGGGCAAAGCGTCGCCAACAAACGCAATATCAGTATTCCCGCCAAATTGAGGATTTACAACACCAATTGCAGACCGAAAAGGATTTGAACGAAACCGGACGCCAAGCGATAAACGCCACAATTACGGCGTTGGAACAGCAACAAACCGAGGCATTATTGAAAATCGAACAAGACCGACAATTGCAGGAATTGGCGTTGCAGAAAGAAAGCATTGAATTACGTTTGCAAGCAGTCAAAAAGGGAAGCGAGCAGGAAAGACAATTGCGGATGCAGTTGTTGGAAAACGAAAGACAAACCGCATTATTACAGAACCAACAGAAACCGACCGGGCAACAGCAAGACGCCGGGGCGATTAATGCAAGTTTTGACGCAAAGGGAGCCGGAATTGTGGACGAATATTTGCAAGCGCAATTACAGATATTCGACCAACAACAAGCGTTGGCACAATCGGAGTTTGATTTGTTGAGAAATTCAGAAGCCCGGAAAACTCAATTCCGTTTGCAAGCAGAAAAGGAACGTTTGCAAAAGGTTTTAGAATTAAATCAGCAAGCCGCCAATAAATTGTCTGATGTTGAGGTACAAACAATTCAAAACACTATTAAAAAAATAGACCAAGAAATTGAGCAATCCAAAGGGGAGGAACGAGGAACAGACATTTACGGTTTGTTTGGGCTTAATTTGGACGACGACCAAAAAGAGGCAATTAATACGTCTATGCAATACGCATTGGATGCGTTAAATACATTCACGGCGGCACGTGTTGCCGCAGCAGATGCAGCCGTTGAGCAAGCGGATAAAGAGGTTTCCGCCGCACAATCGGCGTTGGATGCAGAATTGGAAGCAAGGGCAAACGGGTACGCCAATAATGTTGTACAAGCGCAAAAGGAGTTGGATTTGGCAAAGAAAAACCAAGAAAAAGCGTTGAAAGAACAACAGAAAGCGCAAAAACAGCAGGCAGCAATACAAACATTGCAGCAAATCGGAAACATGGTAACAGCAACGGCGCTGATATGGTCGCAATTAGGTTTCCCGTTTGCAATACCTGCAATTGCCGTAATGTGGGCGAGTTTTGCAGCGTCTAAAATCAAGGCGGCGCAATTGGCAAAACAGACCGGAGGAACCGGAGGAACGGAAACATACGGCGACGGTACCGTTGAACTTTTGGAGGGCGGTTCGCACCAAAGCGGAAATGATATTGATTTAGGAACGAAACCGGACGGAACCCGCCGACGTGCCGAGGGAGGCGAATTTTTCGCCGTGATAAATAAACGAAGTTCACGCCGTTTCAGAAAGATAATACCGGACGTTATCAATTCGCTAAACAATGGTACGTTTGCACATAAGTATTTAAAATCCTATTCAGACGGCGACGGTTTGACGTTAAACGTTACCGGACAAAGCCCGGATTTACGCAATTTGTCGGATGATGTAAGGGAAATTAAGGAACAGAACCGACGACGGGTTTACGTGGATGGCGACGGAAATACGATTGAAAGTTACAAGAATTTGAAACGTAAAATAAAAAGACTATGACACCAAAATATAGATTCTTTTTGCAGATAGGGGAGGACGGAACCAAACAAACCGTCCGCCCCAATTATAAGGATGATTTAACGTTGGATTATGAGTTGGAAACAAATCAAAGGTTTTACCGGGCTAAATTGTCCGGTAAAATAAACTTTGTCCGTGCTGATTACGATATTATCAATAACGCCCCGTTTGATTCTGAATTTTTCCTATATATCGAAAAAAGCGATGATTGGGGACAAACATACAATCAATACTATAAAGCAAAGTTTATGAAAACGGATTGTACGTTTAATGATGATGATAAATTGGTTACGGTACAGCCGGAAACAATAGACCAATACAACGACGTCTTGGCAGGATTGGAAAAGGAATACAATTTAATTGAGTTGGCCCCACAAATCGAATTTCTTACAATAAGAAAACGCCCATTGATACAAATATACGTTCCCGGAGATAGTATTGTTTCGTGCTTTTTGGGCGGCACGAATTGGGAACAAGACGCAAACGCCACGACTGACCAAAACGCATTAATACAAACCTATCATTTTGCACTATGTAATATTTTGAAAGAAATACAAATTACGTCGCAAGGTTCCCCGGCGGTAATATCCGGGCTTTATAGTGGGCGGATGTCGACGAGTGTAAGTCCTGATGAATTTATGGGAGATTTATACCCGGAATTAAATGTAAATTATTATATCCATATTGCACAAAAACGAGTTGCGGGTGGGCTACCTATTGGGCTAGCAGGTGTTGAGATACGCCGCCGTTCTGATGATGTGGCAATGTTCCGGTATACAAAGATGACGCAAGAACCTTTTGATACGTTGGAATTTGATTTAACCGCCGTTGAGGGTTCCGGAGCAACGGGTACGATGCACGCCGATATGAAAAGTTATAATATATACGCCCGGTATTTGGTTGATGTTGATAAAATAGGCGATTTAGATACATACCCGTTGTCGTCCGATGATATTGTAGATAATAATAGAAATTACCGCCGGGCAATTGGTTACGCAATCGACGTGGCATTTATATCTAATAATTTTTCAGATACGCCGACCGAGTGGGGATTAGCCGACAGTGGAAAGTATTTTGAGCCGCCTTATTCCATATATGGACAAACGTTTTATCCAATCGCCCGGTCAACGTGGCGTTATGCGTCGTTATGGTTTGGGTTTTATCTGATGGATTGGATATTAGAGGAAAAAGCCCGAAAAGCATATACTTTGCGTGATGCGTTTACATTGTCGTCATGTATCAATGTGCTATTAAAAGAATTTGCGCCCGGAATAACGCATGAAGCGACGCCGGAATACAGCCAATTTCTTTATAACACAAACAATCCTATTTCCGGGCAGTCATTTAAGTTGCTAATAAGTCAGAAAAGTAATATCATTAATGGCGAATATAAAACCCCGGCGCAAAAAGCCCCGATTACATTACAACAGATTATGACGATGTTACGGGATATTTACAAATGTTATTGGTATATTGAGGACGGAAAATTTAAAATTGAACAGGTAAGTTGGTTTAGAAATGGCGGTTCGTATGGATATAACCCGATTATTGATTATGATTTAACACAATTAGAAAGCGTTAGGAACGGCAAAAAATTAGCTTTTGCAACGTCTGAATATTCATTTGACAAAGTAGAAATGCCGGAACGTTATCGATTTGAGTGGATGGATGATGTAACAACACCATTTGAGGGGTTGCCAATAGAAATTACGTCAAAATATGTAACAGCCGGGAAAATTGAAGAAATTAACATATCAAATTTTACGTCTGACATAGATTTGATGTTGTTAAACCCCGGTGCAATTAGTTCCGATGGATTCGCATTGTTTGCAGCAGTTACGCCGTCCGGCGGCGGACAATTGGAATTGCCTTTCACAAGACAAACCGTTGATAGCGTAGAATATTTTTTGCAAAATGGATATTTAGCGTTTATCAATATACAACCGACATATTGGGTTTATGATATGCCCGCACGGAATTTCAAAATAAATAATTCCCCATATTATGCTATGGGAGGATTGGAACGTAAAAAGAAACAAACATTGAATTTCCCGGCAGGAACCACAGACCCAAACCCGATGCAGTTAGTTAAAACATATATCGGTAACGGTCAAGTTGATAAATTAAGCGTAAATTTGTGTAGTCGAAACATTAAAGCAACGTTGAAATATGATACAGAATAATAATATAAGCGTTTTGCCGTGGTACACGTCAATAAATGAACAGAACCACAGAAAAAGTTACGCATACGGCGCAATTTACCCGTTGTTTGCCCCGGCTGATAGATTGTTACCTTTTCAGATAATCAGAAACACACGGGCAAATAATGTGTCGTCGGTTATATTGTACGATAAAACCGGAAAACAAGTTGCAAACATAACAACGTACATGAAAGAAACCGGATTGCAGATTGTCCGGTTTCAAACGTTGGGTTATGATGTTATATTGTACCCGTCAATATTACCCATGCCATTAAATCAGTTGGACGGAATATATTATATGACGTTATCGGATGGCGCGCAAACGTGGTATTCTGAAATGTTTACGGTCGTGCAAGATGTTTCCGGTTACTTAAAAATACAATGGTGGGATATTGAAAATTTGGTATTTGACGCCGGGCAAATAGTATATAAAAACCCGGATTTCAAAAATACGTTGTACCTTTGTACAGAGTTGGGAAAACCGGATTATGAATTTGAAGAGGATGGCGAAGAACGGGACGGGTATTTTTTTCCGGAAAAACAAATATCAGTCAAAACGTTTAAATGTACGATATTGGCACCGGAGTTCCTTTGCGACGTTATGCGTTTTATCCGTATGGCTGATTATATTCATATAACGGATAAATACGGCAGGGAATACGATTGCGACACGTTTCTAATTACCCCAAAATGGCAAACGCAGGGAGATTTGGCGAGCGTGGAAATTGAATTTAAAACAAATACCGTCGTCAAGAAAATAGGACGTGGCTATAATATAACAGCAAACAAAGGAGATTTTAACGAAGATTTCAATAATGATTTCAACAACAATTAAATTATTAGATTATGGGAAATTACGAACAATTAAAACAAGCGATTTCCGATGTAATTAAAACAAACGGAAACCAAAAAATTACGGGGAAGATAATGCAAAATGCTTTATTATCTATTATTGCAACGGTCGGAAGTAATGCGACATTTGCCGGGATTGCAATACCGTCAACAAATCCCGGTACACCCGACCAAAATGTTTTTTGGATTGCTTCAATAAATGGTACTTATAGTAATTTTAATGCAATAGAAGTAAATGATGAAGTTGTAATATTTACTAATAAAACTGGTAGTTGGGTAAAGCAAAGTGCGGGTATAGCACTATCGCAATCTTTAAAAGATATAGAAAAAAAAGCAGCAATTGCAATTGATTTTAATACGGATTTAAAAACAACAAGATTACAAGTTGCAAAATCAAATAGAAGAACCGGGAAAATATTAAGTTATAGAAATGGTAAAACCGGAGAGTTAACAACGGAAATGTATATAGGTACATTAATGGATGATGCATATTGGCAAGATAATTTATATTGGGCAAGTATTTTCCCGTCAACTAAATTGCCATTTATTAATATTAGTTTTGTAACTAATTCAACATATAATTCACCTAATACAGCAAGACAAGCACTACCAAATACTTATTATAAGAGAGAGGGATTAATCTTTTCTTATAAGGATGATACGGGTATTTATAGAAGTTATTTGTATTTAGGTCAAATTAGAGAAGTCGAATCATATATACCTATTGATAACTATTGCTTTGAAACATTATCATACGGCACTAATGTATTGAATACAAGACTACAAGTTAGTCTAATAGCACGTAAACAAGGATTTACAATAACTTATAATGACGGGATTAATCAAGTTATAGAAACATATAAAGGTACAACGTTTGATAATTCCAATTGGATAAAAGATTCTAATTGGGAAAGAATATTGACATATAAAGACTTTAATGAAATATTAGAATTAAATTATAATATTTATGATGCTATTGCGCAATCATCAATTAACAAAGTCTATAATGAGTTATTATATGAAAATAAGACAATAGATAATAGTGGAAATGTTATAAAAGGTAATGGTGTAGTAATAGAAGCAATTGAAATACCTAAGAATAAAAAATTTATATATACAAATTCCTATTCGTTGTTTTTCTATACCGGCACTAAAGATAATTTGGTTTTTTTGAGTAAAATTATATCGATTACCGGAAGCGGTGTTGATATTAGAAAAAAAGAAATCCCCAAAGATGCCACATTTGTTAAAGGTTGGAATAACAAAGAACGTCAATTTTATTATATTGGGTTTGAGGAAAATTTTATACCTATACAATTTGGAATTACTGAAATTCCTAATATTGATTATGATAAAAATATTATAATTAATAATATAATAGAAGGTTATAATAATGTTAATGGTTCATATCAAAGTAATGCATCATATAAAACAACGCAATTTATTCCAATAGATACAAACGTTAAGTCTATATTTACCAATGCATTTAGTGTAGGAACTTATAATGATTTAGGCGAATGGATAAAATATACGGGAACACAATTAAACACATTTAGGGAAGTAAAAATAGATAATACGCCGAGTTATATTGTATTAAATTTTCAGAATATAACATTATTTCCATTTGCTTCGGTTAATTACTTTCCGTGTAAAGTTGAAGAAATAAAAGAATCATTGTTGAATATAAATACTATTATAAGATTATCTTATGAAGGAAAGAAGTTTACATCATACGGAGATTCTATTGTTGAATTAATGTCATGGCAAAAATATGTATGGAAATTTTTAAGAATGGCAGACCACTACAATAGGGGTATAGGAGGGTCAAAGATAACTGATGTAAATCCAAAAAATAAGAAAGTGGATGAGAATGGTTATTATAACGCCTCAAATCCCGATAGCGGTACAATTACAATATCTGATTATATGTGCGGAGATGAAAGAATTAATACAATACCGTTAGATACGAATATTTTATGTGTTTATGCAGGTGCAAATGATATTACGGCGAGTGTTGAGATTGGTACTTTAGAAGATGGCGATGAATCTCATTTTATGTATGCTTATGGTTTGATGATACGAAAATTGGTTGCAAGATTGCCAAATGCTAAAATATTTTTATGCACACCACATAATTTTTATAATAGTTATAATAATGCGGATTATCCTTATAAAAATAGAATAGAACTTACTATATTAGATTATTGTAAGGTTATTAAAGATGTGGCAGCTATATACGGATTGCCAGTAATAGATGTTAATGCTTTAAGTAGAATTTCAACACTAAATATAAAAGAATATTTAATTGACCAAGTTCATCCAAATAATAAAGGTGGAAGATTAATTGCAAATGTTGTAATAAATGAAATGTTGAGATATGCGCAGTTTTATTTAGATGAACCATATATCGAAGATGTATTGCATTAAATTATGGAAAGAATTTTTAATTGGGAGCAATGGCGTATTATCGCCATTACCACGGTTAGCCCGTTATTTGTTATGTAACACCAACAAAGGTTTTTGTTGTTAGGGAATATTTGAACAAAAATATTTTATCAAAATATGCAAAGTTTAACCCGGTGCGGAACAATCCGCACCACAAAAAAGACCGATGGAAAAGTATTTTTATTTCATTCAACACGACATGAAAGTTTGTTTGATAATAATCTTTGTATGTTGTGTTTTTGTAGTATTTGCGACATTCTTTGATTTTTGGACGGCATACGAAGCCGTGAAAGCGAGAAAAGAAAAATTAAGCAGCCACCCGATGCGGAAAACCGGGCAAAAAATCATAGACTATTTGCGTTTAGTTTTATACGTATCGATGATTGATGTTTTGGGGCTTATAGTTTTTCCTTTTTACAGTATTCCATTTTTTGTTGTATTACTGACATTGGGTATTCTATTAAGGGAGGGTTGGAGCATGAAAGAGAATTACGAACTCAAACAAAGCAATGCAGTTGAGGCAATAGATATGGCGGCGGAAATAGTCAAGTGTATAACGAAAGAAGAAGCCGAAAAGCTAATAAAGGCGATTAATGATAAACATAGTATTAACAAGAAAAAATTCAAATGATTATGGCACAATTAAAGCAATTATCAGCAGGCAGTAGCCAAATTATTATGATGATGTTCCGGGATAAGAACAACGCCCCAATTAAGGCGGATTCCGTACACGTCAAAGGTTCGATTTTTACCGGAAGCGGTAAGCCGTTTGAATTTGAGGTAAACAAAGGGGTTTGCACCAATTGTAAGATTCAGAACGATATGTTATTGTTTAATATCGTTCCGCTTTTAGGATTGGGGCAAATGCAAGTTTACACACAAACCTATTTGGGCGACACGAAAGCAATTACCGGAACATACATTTCAGAAAACCAACAGAAATTGGGCGTTGAAGTAGTTCAGAAAGGAACATTTCTTTCCGATAGGCAGGGCGCAATGTGGGTTGATGTATATTTGCCGATTGAAATTAATGATGCAGCACAAATCCCGTGGGTTCCGGCAGGAGCGGACGAACAATGGATTAAAGATTATTTGGATAAGTATGTAAAAACCCCGGCGTTTGCCGCAACGCTGGCGGCATTGGGCGGGGCAAGCAAAAACCTTTCAAATGTTGATGCAAAAGACTTTGAGAAAAAAGCAAAGGACGGTAATTTTGCTCAGAATGATTTAGCGGACGTAGATTTGGCAAAACTCAAAGAAAAAGGTTTGGCGGCAGGATTGGCAGACGCAAAGAACCCAATAAGCCCAACAGAGTTTGACCGTATGATTAAGCAAAATGCGGCTTTTATTGCATTGTCTAAAACAGCGCACCCGGCAACAGCAGGAAAGACAAACGAGCAGATTAAGGCGTTATTCTATGCCAACCGCCAAGAGGTACAAAAGGGGGTAAATCTGAATACAGACCCGTACAACAAAAGTACAACTTTGTTGTTGGTTTATCAGATGAGCAACAACCAAACAATTCAACAGACATTGCCGCCCGTATCGGATAACCGTATTATCATTTTGGAACTTATACAAGAACCGGGGGCAGCCAATTATAAGGCGATAATTAGCCCGGCAGGCGGAGAAAGTATTGATGGGGCAAATACACCAATAACCGTTACAAGCAATGGGATTGCAGGCATTTTTTTGCCTATTCAGAACGAAAATACGTGGGATTTTATTCCGTGGTATAAAACTATTGATAGCAGCCTAACAACAAGCGATGAGCAGGGAAATATCGTGTTGCAGACAAAGAATTTACGATTCAAAAAACCATTTTATATTGAATACGACAGTGACACAGACGAAGCAAATGTAAATTTGGGCGATGTTCCATTTCTGTTTAATGATAAAATAACAAAAAAATCATTCAAAGCAACAGAGGTCGGAAGTATGGATGGAACGGTTCGCATTGCACAAGTTGGAAATGGACAAACACCCGATGGCGACCCGATTTACAAGGCTGATTTATCCGTTGTTCCAGAAAAAGATGCGGAGGGAATATTGGCTATGTTAGGAAATGATGAATTGGTAAATTCTAAATATCCAAAATCCCGATTGTGGTTTTCTGATTTGAAAGTCAAAGGCGGTATTGCTGTATATCAAGATATGCAAAAGAAATCTTTCGTTATACAAGATATTGACCCGCAGGACGACCCCAATATATCCGGAGGAACAACCTTTTTAATTGGCTTGTATATTGAGCCAACGCAATATGGGGATAACAGAATTACGCAGGACGGTTGGATTAGACTTGAATTCGTTGACGACACAGATACCCCGTTATTGGACGTTAACGGCAATCCTATGGCAGTTCAAATTGACTACAATGCGGGCGATGAGCAGCGAAAAGAATTGTATTTAGGAGAGTGTCAAGCCAAAGCATATACTGATGTTCATTTGCGTATAGAAACCAATTTCCCAAATGAAGAATTATTGTCTATTGGGGCAAATTCATGTGTGTTGATTCAGTCAGTAGGCAAAGACTATGGAGTAGGAAAGGCGTTGTTGGCATTTATGGCATTTACCGGGTATCAAGTAAAGATGAACAACAAGTATTACGGATATAATTCTTTGAACCTTGCAAGGACATTGATTTTCCCCGAACCCGAAACGGAAATTAACAATGATGTTACATATATGGGGGATAATACATATTTGTCAGTTAAGACAGCAGCAAAGGTAAGTATATCTAATAATCAACTAATTGTTAAAGATAATAACAAGGATTTGCCCGTATTTTCTTTGTTTAAGCGATATAACAGATTTGACACCTTTGTTTGCCGTGGTAAAAATTACAAAGCTACCGTTAAAATTACAGACAAACAAAATGCCTTTGTGGTTGCATTGATGAAGTACACCGGGTCGGAAAATGTAGCACCAACACCGGAATTGGTAAGTTACAATAACGACCAACCGCAATTCAATGCAGGATGGAGCATTTCTGACAAATTATTTATATCAGAGGATGCAGTGAGCGGAATCCATGAAGCAACAAAAACGTTTGTTGTTCCTACTGACGCAAAGGAATTTGCGGTAATTATATTCCCTAATGCTTCGCAGATACCAACAACTATGGTATTGAATGATTTTGAGGGGGATATAACCCCGTGGTTTAATCGAATGGTAATAACAGATAGTTCGCATATTTCGGAAAAATATTTGGAGTATCAGAAAGACTATGCAAAATTTGTTGTTATGACCCCGGCAGGTGATGCAAGTTACCGATATACATATAACAAGATTGCAGGAAATATACCTTTGGGAATTAAAAAGGGTTTGGCGTTGGTAAGCAACAATAACGCATGGGCAGACCCCGGAGCGTCTGACCCAAACAAAGTTCAAGGAGATTTATTGGCGGAGGCAGACGGAATTATAACAATTCAGTATTCCGGGCAGGCATACAACGAAACAAGCACAATGAATGAGGCAAATTTTTGGGCTGTAAAGGTTGCGCCGGATGGTTCATTAACGGAAGTTCCAAACAGCCGATATTCAACAACCATTGAAGCAAACAGAAAGATTGCCAAGAACATTCAGTCTAAAAGTATATCATTCCCAATTCAGCAGGGCGAGTCAGTTAGATTTTTGGCTAATTCAAATATTGATGATGGCTTTTATCTGCAAAGCGGAACAGACGGAAAACCTTTGTTTGAGGTTATTGTAAACTTCAAAGAAATGGTAGGTATGCCGTTTATACCGGATGAGTTAGAAAAGGGGGCAACAGAATTTTATGAATAATAACCGGGGCGAAAAGCCCCATAAAAAAGAAAATGAGTAAATAAATAATTCTATTTGCAACGGGGATAGGCGGAGTAATTAACCGACCGAAAGGGCAAGCCAACAGCCCGTCCCCATTTACAATAAAAATTTTAAATGGAGTTATGAAACAGAAAGTAATTATTCTTGATGGAGGTCACGGCGTGGATTGCGCCGGAAAACGTTCCCCCATTTGGGGCGACGGTTCCCAATTGTTAGAATGGGAGTTTAACCGTGATATTGTACGCCGTATTGCGGCGATGTTGAAAGCGGAGGGAATAAAGTTTGAAATTTTGGTACCGGAGGACAACGACGTATCATTATCGGAACGTTGCCGCCGTGCTAACGTGATATATGACGATTGCGGGCAGAACGCCGTATTGTTCAGCATACACGGGAACGCCGGAGGCGGCACCGGATGGGAATGTTATACAAGCGTCGGCAAAACGAAAGCCGATGAAATTGCAACCGTCCTTTGTAATGAGGCAGAAAAGGAGTTTGCCCCGGATGGTTGGAAAATGCGTTTCGACCATTGCGACGGCGACCCGGACAAAGAAAGCCAATTTTATATTCTGAAACATACGGTTTGCCCGGCGGTATTATCTGAAAATTTCTTTTTTGATAATGAAAAGGATTGCCGTTTTATGATGAGCGACGACGGAAAAGAAAGGATTGCAAAGGTACATTTTGAAGCAATAAAGAAAATTGTATGAAAAAGTATTTGATTTGGGCGGCAATTGCGATGGTAGTTGCCGCCGTTGCAACAATATGGGTGCAACGAACGAAAATTGAAAAATTGACGGACGAACGGAACAGATACCGGGGAAATACAGAAACATTGTTGCAGGACGTCGAAACGTACAAAACAAAGGATAGTTTGAACGCCGCCAAAGTTGGAGTTTTGGAACTGAAATTGTCGGAGTTTGAAAGATACCGGGCGAGCGATGCGGAACTAATAAAAACCCTCCAAACAAAGAACCGGGAATTGGAACGGGTTACAACAACCCAAATGGAAACAATCAACGAATTGCGGGCAACCGTCCGGGATAGTGTTGTATATTTGCCCGGCGATACGGTTACGACTGTATTACGTTGTATTGAGTATTCCGACAAATGGGTTGATTTTGACGGATGTATTAAAAATAATACGTTTTCGGGCAAAATTATAACACGGGATAGCCTTTTAATAACGGAAACTGTGCAATATAAGCGTTGGTTAGGTTTTTTATGGAAAACAAAACGGATAAAAAACCGTGAATTTGATATTGTTTCAAAAAATCCACATACAAAAATTACCGGGTTTGAGGTTATAACAATCGAAAAATAACTATCTTTGTATCGAATTACATTTGACCATATAAATAAAGATTGTTTTCAATGATTAGCCGGGTTACCCCCGGCTTTTTTAGTTTTGCCCATTTTTAGCCCCGTAGCGGGCTTTTCTTTCCCGGATGGATAAATTACACATTTCGCCCGAAAAAGTGGCTTAAATCGAAAATTCGACCAAAATAACTATCTTTTGAACCAAAAACAGAATTTTTTGCCATTTTCCGATAAAATAAAAAGAAATTCTTTTGGTAATTAAAATAAAGGTTGTATATTTGCATTGTCAAACAACAACGACTGGGCGGGTTCCCAGGGAAAATAAAATGAGAACATTATGAGAACAAAATTTGTTGAGACCGAAAGCAGATACCAAGCAAAGAAACAATGTCCATGGGCGGAAAAGGTTACAAAGGTATGCGGGGGCTATATGTGCTTTGAATCTTATTATGATTATCAAATTTGGAAAAATCAAAATTAACAAACAGCCGGGGAGCAATCCCCGGTTTAATACTTAAAAGCCATGCGATACGCACTAAGAAAGCAGGATAAAATAAAAGCAGTATTGGGCAATGAATATTTGGAAAACAATATTCTGCAAAGCCTAAATAAATACTTTGGTAATAACGACGACGACCGGATTTATTCAGACATTGAACCGGACGGGTACGTTACGGATTACGGCAACAAATACCCATTATTGAGGATAAACGCCGCAAAGCCCGTTAAAATAGTTCCGGCGGCTGATGTATTGGAGGATTACCAATTGGACTACATACGGCACGTAATTAAGCCAAAGCCGAAAGAATGTTATCGAAATTCCCATTTACTTTGCGAGGCGTTCCCGGAACGGATTCTTTATTGTGAGGGAAAAACAAACGTCCCAATACCGATTGACCATGCGTTTAACAAGGTCGGCGACGCATATATTGACATAACATTTGAATTTGCGTTGCATGAAAACCCGTCAATATATGAGTACGTAACATTTGGAGAGTACGACGCAAAGACCATACGAAAAGCAGTATTGGAAACCGGATATTACGGCGAAATTTACAAATGGTTGTATTATCAGAGTAAGAAATAAAAAGACCCCCGGCGTCATAAATCAATATGCACCGGGGGAATTTTACGCAGTAACCGAGAGAGATATTTGGTTGATGCGGTATTGCAAAGGTAGATTAAAAATCCGATTATCCAACGCACCTCGCAAAAATGATTTTAGAAACAAAGATATATTTTTGGAAAATAGATAAATAAAATACTATTGCATTTGCAAAACCAAAAATAATATTTATATTTGCAGAATAAAATTAGTAGTATGGAAATTTGGAAAGAAATAAAAGACTATGAGGGGTTATATGAAGTAAGCAATTACGGGCGTATAAAGTCATTAGATAGCAATATAATTTTGACGCCTTGTAAACCCGCAACGTCCGGTTTATGTGTTACTTTATCAAAAAACAGAGTAAATACGAAGTTTCAAGTTAGCCGATTAGTTGCGGCGGCTTTCATCCCGAACCCGGAAAACAAACCATACGTTGACCATATCGACGGGGTTAAGTATCATAATTTTGCAGACAATTTACGTTGGTGTACGCAAAAGGAAAATATGAACTATAAACCCGCAAGGCGAAATAAAATTAAATATAATTGCCAAATAGTCGGATATGGAGCGGACGGGAAAGAATGTGTTCGTTTTGACAATTATATAGATGCGGAAAAGCGGGGTATGTACAGACATTTGATAAAAAAGAGTGTCGATACCGGGAAACCATATAAGGGAATTTTGTATAAAGAAGAAAAATAAAACCTACCGGGGGGAATACCCGGCAAAGATATGAGAGTAAAAGAAAGCAAAGAATTAAACGAGTTGGCGACCCTTTCCGGGAAACCCGCCAAACAGGTATCCGACATTATCGTTTCGGAATTACTCAATAAAAAAATAATTGAGGAAACGCCGGACAATTGGGGTTGCCCAATTTCCGATTGTTACGAACGGGATATTACCGTTGTTGAGATTGCCGGGGTTATACGTGCAATTGGTATCAACGTTGTAAAATCGGTACATTTGGACGCATTATTGGAATGTGTGTTGATTGGCGACGGGGATTGCCCGGAGTGTGGCGGCGAAATGGAGGTTACGGACGGCGAATATAAGCAAACAGGCGGGGACGGATATATTACGCCCCCGGAATATACCCCAATTTGGGAGGAAACAACGTGTACGCATTGCGGATACAAAGAGAGTAACGAACCGAGTTATTAACAATAAAAATTAAAGTTATGGCATTGAGATTAAGAGTAAACGAAGCAATCGCCCGTTCCGAGGCGAACGGGAAAAAGGTTTTGAAAAAAGACATTGCCGCCCGTCTTTTTGAGGGTGCAAGCGAGAGCGCACAACAGGTAAACATGACGAATTTATGTAACGGCACGACCAAACGGATTGTCCCGGAATGGGTAGTAATAATTTGCGAAATGTGCGGTTGTTCCGCCGATTATCTGTTTGGAATGGAGGATTAAAACCATGAAAAAGAAGTTTATCGAAAAAATGGAAAAGATGGTTGATGTTTTCTTTTCCGATGCGTGGCAAGCAAAGGTTTTTGCAATGATATTTAGCATTTTCGGAGTAATATGTTTTATTGCCGGATTTTGGAATTATATCCATTTTTTGTTTTCTGCAATGTGTGGATTAATGGTTTATGTATTGTTTAACGAATTAAAGAGCAAATAACATGAGAGCGAAAAAGAAACAGCCGGAAAACCCGGAAAAAAGTATTGCAAACACAATGGGTAACGCAGTAAATGCGGTTAAGAAGTTGGCGGAAGCAATGGGACAATTGCCCGCCGATAAATTCCCGGAAATAAACGATGAACAACAGATTGTCCCCGGATTGGATTCCGTCGAAATAGAACAGCCCGCCGGGGCTTTTGAAATTGTGCCGGGCATGACGGTTGAGGAAATGACAGCAATGTTTTTTGATGGTGCGTTGATTGAACCGCCGTATAAAGTATGGCAGCTAAACAGCAAAGGACACCGATATTATTACAAGTTTGACGACAACGGAACCCCGGAATTTTATCCGTCAGTTACAACAATTTTGTCCCAAACAATGCCACAATCGCCGTTTCTGATAAAATGGATTGCCGACAAAGGAATTGACGAGGCGGAGCGATACAAGGCAGAACGGGCGGCGTATGGTACATTTATGCACGCCCAATTTGAAGAACTTATAATTAACCGGGTTTATGATTTGGACGGATTGAAAGCCAAATTGAAAGATTATATTGATAACAACAAATTGCCCGCCGATTTCATTTATTACGCTGATGATTTCAAAAAGGATATATTAGCATTTGCGCAATTTGTTTTGGATTATGACGTTAAACCGTTAGCCGTGGAAATTGCGTTGGTACACCCCGTTCATAATTACGCCGGAATGATTGATTTACCGTGTACGATGTTATCAAAGCCCGGTTCAAAAGAATACATAAACGCAATTGTGGATTTCAAAAGCGGGCGCAAAGGATTTTACGAAGAAGCGGAAATTCAGTTGCATTTATATGCGATGATGTGGAACGAAAATTTCCCGAATATTCCGATTGACCGTGTTTTCAATTTTAGCCCGAAAGATTGGCGAAAGAAACCGACGTACAATTTGAAAGACCAAACAGACAGCCCGAACGCAAAGAAAATCCCGTATCTTTTGGAGTTGGCAGCAATTGAGGACGAAAAACGGGATAATACATTTACGGCGGTTTCCGGGGAAATATCATTGGATAACGAACCGGATTTGACAAACAATATTGTTTCGCTGACGTTGGCGGAACTTGTTAAAAGCAAAGCCCCGGCGGAAAAGAAAAAGCCGGAACCGGAAAAAGCCGTTACCGTTGAGGATTTGAAGAAAGACCCGGAACCCGAACCACAACCGGAACCGGAGGAAAAGAAAACCAAGACCGTAAAGAGAACCACACGAAAAACGGCAAAAACGGCGGGAAACAAGCCCGTCAAGGAAAAGAAAACCGCAAAACGTACAATTACACCAAAAAAAGAAAAAGTGGCTAAAATCGAAGAAAAACAGCCTAAAAAGCCGGAACCCGTGACAAAGAAAGATTTGTTAAATACTGAAATTGATATATAAAAGAAGGAGGAAAAAATGAAAGGTAGAATAATGCGTAATGAACCAATAAATAGAATATCATTACCTATAATTGGGAAAATAAAAGTTGGCATAAAAGATGAAAAGGGATTGCCTAAAAGTATAGATTATTTTGTAAGCACCGGAAAATATGCAGGGCTATTTAATCAAGCATACGGGGATAAACCGCAAACAATACAAATAGTATTTGTTTATGATGAACCGGAAAAGTCATGCAGGGAAGAATATCAATATAGGGATGATGCGGGTAAATTGGTTGCATACGGCGACGGGGAAACGTTCTTTGTATGGAACGGGAAACAATATGCACAATACAGTACAAAAGATTATCCCGATTTAATGGCAGGCGTTGCGCAAAAACACCCAAACCGGGCTGTTAAGAATGGCGGCGACGGATGGATTGTAACGTTAACCGTAACTTTCATTATTCCGTTGGTGCGTGGGGTTGCCGGGGTTTGGCAGTTCGTAACAAAGGGTACGGCGTCAACAATTCCAAATATCCGAGACACGTTCGACGCCATGTTGCAGGAACGGGGATTTGTTAAGGGTATAGTTTGGGATATGAACGTACAATTTGCCGTCTCTCAAAAGCCCGGCGACCGTTCCCGTTATCCGGTCGTTTCCATTGTTCCGAACGAAAGCGAGGGGAATTTGCGTAAAGTAACTGAAGCATTTAAGCCAATAAAATTGATAGAAGAATGAAGAAAATTATTTTGTTTTTAGTGATATCAGTAATGTGTGTAAGCGTGTATGCCCAAACTGTAGTAGAGGTTGAAACGTTGAAAGTAACAGACCTTGGGAACCAAAAATTGTGCGCTGCAAAGGTGAATGGGTGTATAGACCATTATTACATTATGCTTAAAACTAGTAATATATATCAAAAGTATATTACTGTTTACCTTGGGGATAAGGAGGAAGCTATAAGGTTACTCCGGTTTTTGTATGACTTAAATTCTAAGGGTGGAACCTATATACATCTGGAAAATAGGACTAACAACGTAGTTTCATGGAATAGATTAGGCTATTATACAGTATTCTCTGAGGGGAGGGTATTAAAAGGACATATAAGAAAGCAAAATATTAAGGGCTTTATCGCAGAATTAACCAATAATGTTTGATAATTCAAAAAAAACATCTATTTTTGCAGCATAAACAACGACTACCACCGTTTGCAAGATATTTGCTAATATTAGCACAAAGCCCGTTTTCCGGTGTGTGGTAGCCCGGATTACGGGCTTTTTCATTCTATGAACGAAAGAAGTTATTTAATTTTAGATTTAGTACGTTCAAGGGTTTTAGATTTAAACCCAACGGAAAGCATTTTAGCGTCATGTTTCTTTGGTTTGTTGGCGCAAAATCCAATACAATACGCCGGGAAACCGTATTACATGGCAGACTATAAAAACGTATCTGTTTATTGCCCAATTTTGCCAAATAAGGTTGATACGTTAAGGCGGCTTTATAAGAATTTGGAAAATTTGGGATTGATTCAAATAATAAAGATTGACAACCACGTTTGTTTTACCCCGTCGCAAATGTTAAGAGATTGGGGAACCGTTTACAAATCCGTTGAAGCGGAAAAAAATCCCGTTGAAGCGGAAAAAAATCCCGTTGAAGCGGA
>ERZ827498.589-NODE-589-length-47250-cov-3.496493_pt1 | contig 47250 bp, 56 predicted proteins | sample MGYA00519865_ERZ827498 | MGnify/ENA primary metagenome ERZ827498 (study PRJEB31778, sample SAMEA3449328) | human gut metagenome | biome: human gut; feature: human-associated habitat; material: faeces | place: United Kingdom | collected 2010/2012 ...
GGAGATTTTCAGAGAATGATTACAATGAGTTTGTTTCAAAAGAACATATAACAGATATAATTAATAAATATTTTAAAAAAGCCATATCTGCATTACTTATTGTAAGCAGTGCTGTAAGCCTTACTGCCTGTACAAGTCCTTTGAAGAAAGATAAGGAAGAAGCACAGGTAAGCAATCCTGAAATACAGCAGAATGATTACAGAGGCGGTATTATGCGTACAAAAGCATTAAAACAGCTTGTGGAAAATACCATTAATACATGTAAAGAGAAAAATACATCTATAAGAAAAGACAATCCTAATTCATTTTGGGATAGTGAAGGATATAAGGACTTTGTAAGCAATTTTCTTTCATCTTCTGTTATAAATGATACAAAGTGGTTTAATGAAGAAGAAACTTCATTTGATGATATTGTGCAGCAGCTAAGTAAAACTGAAAACAGCTTTACAACAAAAAGAGATGATGGCACATATGCATTAGCCAGTCAGGATATTAAAATTACCAGAGTTGAAAAAGATGAATATACTGTCACAGGCAGACAGTCATCATTTTCAAAGGGCAAAACCAGCATATCAGGAATAATGAATTGCAGGGCATTATATGACTGTAACCATGACTGGTGCAAAGCATATATGACATTACAGCCTAACAATTCAGATGTGCTGCCTAATATTACCACTAATATTTTTGAATATGCAAGACTTGATGAAAATACATTTGCAATCCAGACAGCGGATGAAAGACTTTACATAAAGCTTGGCGGTAATACCGGTGACAGCATTGATAAAAGACCTGTAGAAGAATTTTATTATTCAAGACTTGACGGAAAAACAGCAACAGCAGATTTTAAATCATATGTTGCTGCAAATACTATAGACAGTAATGGCGATTATGTGCAGGAAAATTATCAGAAAAATAAAGTGTACGAAAATTATCCTTGGCTTAATGAAAATGGAGACATAAGCTATATACACGGCTTATATGACAGCTTATGTGCTAATGTTGATGCTGCAAAGAATAAAGAAAACTGGGTTATGGCTAAAAAGACATCTTCTAATACAGCAACAACTGAAACTGCTACAACATCCAAAAAAGCTTCAAGTCCTTACACGGGATATAAGCAGTACATAACATATAAGAATAATACTCTTACTGTAATAACTTATAATAAGCTTTCAGAAAACTATGAAGAGTTCACTTATAAAAATTAAAATATAAGGAGATATGAATATGTATTATGACACAGATATATATAACATAGAAAATGTAAAAAATGAAAACGATAAAAGCTTTTTAAAAGGCATGGATTATATAGCAGCAAATGTTGTAGACGCAGGAGTTAAAAGCTATCTTAATAACTCAGATAATCCTTCTGCTACGCAAATGGCTGTGGTAAAGGAGATTCTTGAAAATTTTAAAGATTATTTTAAAGATTATATCAAAATTGCAGAAACAGAAATCTGTGCAAGCATGATTAAAAATGCCTGAAACATTATTATATAATTAATAATTAAGCTTTTTTATAACATTTTTGTCTCTGTTGCAGTTTAATATAATTGTAGCAGAGATATTTTGTTATAAAAAAGAAAAGGAGTTTTTAGAGTATGAATAAAATATACTGTGCCGTATATGAACTTGTAAAAGCACACTTTGAAGGCAATGAAGATGATTTTAAAAGAAATTTAAAGGCTATAGCAGACTATTGTGAAAAAGAAGGCAACATAAAAGGTGCAGATGAATTAAGAATGTATCTTGATGCAGTAGTAAAGCTGGATAACAGAACTACAAGAAAATATTTTAAAGAAAATCCTGATGGAACACAGACCGAGATAAGTAAAGAAGAGTATGACAGACTTGTTAATCCAAATCCATTGGATAAGCCTGTTATAGAACCTGTTAATATAGAAAAACCGGTATTTAAACAACCTGTTTCCATAGAACCTGATAAGGAATTTGTACAGGAACAGACAGCTTTTAAAGAAAAACCGGCAGCAGAAGAAAATCCGGCTGATGAGGAAAAGTCTGAAAATGAGCCTAAAAAGCGTCATAGAAGGACAAAAGCGGAGATGGAAGAATATAGGAACAGTGATGAATATAAGCAGAAACAAAATCAACCCAAAAGGCACAGAAGAACAAAAGCTGAAATGGAAGCTGAACGTAATAAACAAAATGATTATGAGCAGTTATCATTGCTCTGATAGGAGAAGTATATGATTTTTCATAATAAAAATGAAGACGAACAGATAGTTGAACTGGAACATAAAAAAAGAGATTATTATAATTATATTGCAAATGAAATTAAAGATATACAGACACAGGCAGCAAGCCTTAAGAATCCTGAAGATAAATATAAAGTATTAAATACATTATTAAAAATAAAGGATATATGTTCAAGCATTCAGAAAGCATATTCCCAGCTTGATGATATAGAAGATGAAAGCATATTTTTACTTAATAATCAGGAAAAAGAAAATGAAAAAAATCAGTATTGTGACGGTATGCAGTTTTTTCAATAATTTTTAGCCAAAGGACTATAGGTACTTATTGTATTTATAGTCCTTTTTCTTTTATTTTCTCTATATACTAATAATCTTATTTAAACTTTATTTCTATATTTTTACAAAAAAGCTTAATTATAAAAGTTGAGATTTTTACTTTTGCTAAACTGCCTACAATGCTTAGATTTACTTTGCATACCTAATTTGAAGAGCATAGGATTCACGATAAAAGCTATCGTTAGATGCGGACTAAGAATTAGTACAGCGGACTAAGAATTAGTACGCAGTGGCAATATAAACATATTACAGGTTGCTGCAATTTATTACACCTAAAGCTTGTTTTAAAGCAAGACATTTGGCTTGTAAAAGCAAGACAATTTTATAGTTTGTTTTATATTAAATTTATTTAAGGATGCGTAAGCAGCATCATAAATAAATTTGGATAACTTTGCTTTAGCAAAGATGAGCAGCTATGAAATAGATGCAGGTATCCATAAAGCAAACTTGTACATCTCTACTTTGCGGAGATGTTGAGTTCTACGAAGTAGAGATGTTTCTCCTATGCTGATTAAAACAATTCAGAGCGTGAAAGTTTGAGAATTGAATTAACTATTAACCAAACACTCATAACTCCACATTGAAGCATCTACCTAAAGGTAGATTCTGAACTGTTTTAACGGTTGCCAGACCGGATTAGATTTAATAATAATTATTTTGATAAGTATTTATATTGAAATAGGTCAAAGTTATTAAAAATAATCTATAGAATAACTGGAAGGCGGTTAATTGGTACATACTATACTTCATTTTCACGCTATCCGAGAGGCACAGTCGGTATATAAGGGAAGCATCACACAACTTAACTAATGAATGTGTGCGGCGATATCCAGACCAGACTTAAGACAGTCGTATTAACCATGCTGGATATTTTCGTAAGGAGCTGAAAGGTGAGCGAATGGCTTCGGTATGCCTACACTTAATCAGGTTATAAAAAACTCAAGACTGGATTAAGCAGGGTTAAATTTACGCACCGGTGGAAACCTGTTATCCCTATGGTATTAAGATGAGGGAAGGAGAACACGCAGACTGGAATTGTCGGTTTAATATATAACAAGCATTATATATTGGATACGGATTCGTTACATCCGAAAGGGTCGATTGAGTAGATGACAGTGGAACTCATAGAAAGCGTGCTGATATGTTATTTTACTTTATATAAAATAAGCATATAAGTATATCATGTTATACTTATATAATTATATACTTAAAAAATATATAAAGAAAGATAACCAAAATTTATATAATAAGATATAGTCAGTGAAATACTGGAATAATATCATATATATGACATTACAGTAGATATGATATTATACCTGTTTTGAAGAGAAATCTAAAAAACACTTTGCTTGAAAAGCAGTTGGTTTATCTTTAGAGTAGTATATTTATAAATACTCATTTGCGTTTATAAGTACAGTGCTGTGAAGATAAATTTAAGATAAACAGGATATATGTATAGATATAAATTTTAGTATCAGGAAGCACATGGTTGACATAAAAGGGAACAGAAACTTCATTGTACGGACGTTTATGTTTATCTGATATTTTATCAGATTTTTATGATAGGACAGCTTCTTTCTATAATTTATATAGGAGAAGTGCGTCCACAAGTTAAAACATATTCTTATTACCGGACGTTTTCATTAATCGTTTCGCTTTAAGTTTTTTAAAAATATGAAAAAATCAAAATATGCAATTACAATTTTTATTCATTTTGTCGCACGAAAGGGCGACAATACATAAATGTTTCACACTTATATATATCTTCTTTCAAAAAATTTATTTCATCAATTCTTTAAAAATCTCTAAAAAATCCAGTTTTGAAAATTAAAAAATCATTTATTTTTGAAAGCAGTATTATGCTTTTAATATGAATCAGATATCATTTTTACCATTATATTTTCTGATTTATTATTATTTTACCTAACTATATTGTATACAATATACAATAAAATAGTAATATCATAACATCAATCGGCAGCAATCGAAAACTTTCGTTTCCTTAAAAGCTAATTTTCTAAAAAGTATATGTTATTCTCTTAGATTCTTACTTTTGTTTCAAAAACCATAAAAAAGCTTTTTTATAACTTTTATAGTTTTTTAATTCTTTATAATACATATAAAGACAGGAGGATGGTGTAGTATGAAATTAAGAGTATCAAAGAAATTAAGCTGCAAGGAAGGTTTTTATACATATCTTTTTAGTGACGGATATAAAGGAGCAAAGACTTATGTATTATCAGGGCTGCTTCCTGAATTTCCTAATAATTTATGGCTTGACATCAGTTTTAATAAAAACAGGCTTGTAACTGATTTTGATATAGATTATGCTGCACCCGCTACTATAAAGGTATTTAAAAATAAGGATTTAGACGAATATAAGAAAAATGTAGAATTTTTTAAAAGCATGAAAAATCTTACATGGGAACAGGTACTTGCCGTAGGTGAAGGCAGGGCAGATTTTTATAACATGTTTGATTTTAAAAAGGCTGATAAGGTACATAAGGAAAAGGTTAATAACCCGAAGGATACCAAACGTATTAATGCAATCTTGGATAAGTGCATTGAAAAAGAAAGGAAAAAACGTCTTGCGATGTATTCACTTGAAGAATTGCTTTCCACTTTTATATCAATCGAAGAAGAAGGTGCTTATGACCTTTTAAGATATCCTGATAAGATAAAAAGCCTTATAAACTGCAATAAACTTACTATGGAAAATCTTAAGCTGCATGATAAGGACATAAAAGCAGCTGAAGAATGGCTTAATGAAGAGATTGATAAACGTAATAAATCATATTATCCACTTGTAAGAGAAGATGAAATAACTGAATATCTTGCTTCCCACAGTTTTAATTTATCGGATGAACAGGAAGATGCAGTATACAGTTTATGTGATAACAGACCGGTTATTATAACAGGTGGTGCAGGCTCAGGTAAAACTACTGTTATTAAAGCAATAGCAGGCTGTTATGCAAAATATTACGGTGATGATAAGATTCTGCTATTAGCACCTACCGGAAAAGCAAGCAGACGTATTTATGAACAGACACGATTTGCTAATTGCGGAACAATACACAGTAAATTAAGAAAAAGTGACGGATTTATATATTATAACGAAAAGAAGAAGTTACCTTACAGGCTTATTATTGTTGATGAAAGTTCAATGATAGATACGCTTTTAATGTCTGATTTATTAAAGGCTGTGGATACAGATGCCAAGATTATATTTATAGGCGACCATAACCAGTTATATCCGGTAAGCTATGGTGAACCATTTTTTGATTTTTTACATGTATTACCGGTTTACAGACTTACAATTAATTTCAGACAGGGAGACAATGCCATTTCAGAAAATGCTGACAGGGTTCTTAAAGGTCTGCCTCTTATTGAAGGTAAAGGTTTTACTATTAAACATATCAAATATGAGGATATACCAGAGTATATAGATAAAGATATCCAGAATATGTCACCATATAATGAATTAAATGATGCCATCAATCAGATTTTAAAGAAAGGCAATAATAAGTTTAATGTAGGTGACAATATAGTTACCCTTACTAATAAAGAAGAATACAGCAATGGCGATACTGGAAAAATCATTGCCCTTAATGGTGGCGGAGTAAGCATTCAGATTAACAATCATATTGTTGATATTAAAAAGAAAGATATGTCAGATATAGCATTAGCATATAGTATGACAATCCATAAAATGCAGGGTTCTGAATGTTTAAAGGCAAAATTATTCTTACCTGAAGGAGATTCATTTGTAGATAAACGTATGCTCTATACAGCCATAACAAGAGCAAAAGAAGAAATGGAAGTATATTATTATACTTCCGAAAAATAAACAGAAAGGAAATTTTATGTGGGAATATTTAGATATAATAAATTATAACCTGTTATATGAATATGCAGATGCGGTAATAAATAACAATAAATATATAGGAACAGGTCTTTCAATACCTAATCCTTATGTTGAAACAGAAAGCAGACAGGATATATTAAGAAAAAACAGTTATTATCTTCTTAATTTTATATTCAGATATATAGCAGGATGTAAAACGCTTGATGAATGCCTTGATTTTATAAAATGTGATGAATATGAAGATTTTAGCAATAAATATTTTACGGAAAAGCTTGCAGGATATATATATATAGGCACAGATGATTACTTTATTAAACCTGATGCAGGAAATATCAGCTGCATAATGGAAATCATATATAAAAAAGCAGATTTTATGGAACAGTTGAAAATTTACAGTAGTAAAGGAATTATAACTGCATCAAAGAGAAATAAACTGGAAAAGCTTATAAAGGTTTGCAATGGTCTTATGGAAAGAGAAACGAAATATGAAAAATAAATTTTTAACATTAATACTGGTAATGTTTTCTATGTTTTTTTTAAGCGGAACAGTATACGCAGAAGAGATATATGATGCCGACAAGGACAGCTCATACAGTGAATATGGCAGCTTTAAATATAAAATGACAGGCGGAGGAATAAATACTTATGACGGCGATATCTTTTATGGCAGCAGCAAAGATATTGACCAGCTTGAAAATATTATACAGTCTATGGGATATATACTTCTTAATACAGATGCTTCAGATGTTGATGAAAGTATAAGAAATGATATAAAAAATTCAGGAAGATTTTCATATTCGGATTATCTTGATAAAGACAAGCCTTTTTACTGGAATATGCCGCTATATATACCCGGTGACTGGTATACTACTTTTATTAATTGTAATGAAGATGATAAACCTTTTATACTGAATGATTTGTCACTGCTTGCTGTCATAATTGACAGGCAGATGATTAAAGACAGGGAGTTAAGCGGTACTGAAGGTGTTATTGATGATGATATACCTGTAGATGCAGCTACAGCAGAAATTACATTTATAAGCCGTGAAGACTGCAATCTTTACTTCTGGGGCGGTATGCAGCTAAGACAGTATCACATACATGTAAATGCAAATGAGCCTAAAACCGTTAAAGTAATACAGGATGTATATGTCCTTAAAGAAATAAATGGAAAAGCGTGTAAGGATAAAAGATTTCTTGTTCTTAATAAAGATAACAGTCTTGATGATTATGAAGCAGAAATAAATATTGATTTTGATGTGGATAAGACTATTGAAGAAATTGAAAAAGAAGACGGATACATAAAAGAAGAAACCAAAGAAAAAATTATATTTGTCAGGGCTACTGACAGCCTGATAAAAAAGGCAGAAAAAAATAAAACCCTTTCAAGGCTTATAACATGTTTATTGATACTTGTTATCTGTATAGTTCTTCTAATCTTAATATATGAACATAGGCTTGATGAAGAAGAAAAGAAACAGGATGAGAGGGATTTGGAAAACACTAAGGACAGTGAAGAAAACAGATTCAAGGATTAAAGAAATGCAAAATGTAATAAAAAGTATTTTTTATATATTATTTTTATGAATTTTGTGTTATTCTTTAATTGTAAAATAAGATAAATAAAATTATATGAAGGAATAAGGTGATAACTATGAAAATATATGAATATATAGATTTTTTACTTGATAAGAATAATGTAAAAAGTCTTGTACAGATGAAAAAAAGAAATTATCCAGTGAAAAAAGCTTATGAGCTTGTAAAGCCATATGAGCAGAATGTTAAAGACCTTTCAGCTTTTAAGGCAGCATTTGAAACGGGATATGAACTTATTAATGATGAACCGGATTGTGTATTTGAGATAATGGCAGAGCTTTATGAAAAGTATGAAAAAGGCTCAGTTATGTATGGTTACACGGCAGTAAAAAAAGAAAAATACACAAGGAAAAAGAAAAATAAAGATAAAGAAAAAATATCTGAAACTTTGGTTGAAGTATATATAAATCCTGATGATGACAGCTTAAAAAATGTATTAAAAAAGCATTTTACTGTTGTTGAAGAAACAGAAGAAAAGCTGATGCTGAAAAAATAATCAGAATATAACTATAAAAAGAACTGTATGCTGTATGTTAGTGTATGGTTCTTTTTTGTTATATAAAATAATACAACATAACACAAAATAACAAAAAAATAATGTAAAATAGTTGACATTGAACAAATCTTATGATATTATATATACAGTTAAAGAAGTAAGAAAAAAGCCTTTTTAAAATATATTATTGATTAAGGAGTGTTATAATGGCAGATACGAATGTTGTTAAAAACTGGGTACTTAAAGTAATGCAGCAAAAAATTACTGAAGGTAAAGGATGTATGCTTAACTGTGCGTTAAATGGCAGGAAGAACCCTGATGGTACATATCCAAAGAGTATGTACATAAATGTATGGATAGACGGTAAGTGCGAATGTGAACCGGATGATTATACAGGAAAGTACATAGAAGTAGATGGAAGATTTACAACAGGTGATTATATATCGAAAAAAACCGGTGAAACAGTGCTTACATTTACAATATTTGCAACTGAAGTCAGAACACATATCTGGACTAATAATTAAGGTTAAGTTTTTTGAGAGGGAATATTTTATGGGAAAGAACAAACATTTTTCAAACATTGATGTAGCTATATGTAAGGTAAGCGGAAACAAATATTACAGTTTATCAGACCTTGATGTTGCAGACGGAACAATTGATTTTGATGTAGAAGAACCTGTTGAATCAGATTATGTGATTATACTTAATCCTTGGACTGATAAAATTGTACTTCCTATATCAATGGAACAGATAATTGAACTCAGTCTTGTTAATCAGAAATTTTTAACAACAATCGGCGGACTGGATGATGAAGAAGATTTAATATATCTTATAGCTGCTAAAAAGATATATGCAAACACTAATTTAATGATAATTGAGAATAGTAATGAAGACGGTACTGTTACATATAATTTTTACCGCAACAGATTTTTTATTAAGAATAATCAGCCGACTGTTTCAATCACAAAATAAATAAATTACATCCGTGGTGTAATAGTAACATGACAGTTTCCACTGTAAGCTGAAGGTTCAAGTCCTTCCGGGTGTGCTTTAAGGATATAACACTTGATATATCTGACAGTACTTAAAGATATTAAAAAGTGTATCGTGAAAGCGAAAGGGAAAATGTGCAAATAAGACCCTTATACGATTGCAATATATCCTTAATAATCTGACTTAGTTTAATGGCAAAACACTGGCTTTGTAACCCAGTAATGTGAGTTCGATTCTCTCAGTCAGAATTATACATATTAAATATTTATAAGGAGCTTTGATATGCCACCAATTATAGAAAATAAAGACTATGCTGTGATAGGTATAGTTGCAGCAGTTATTATCAGTATTATTGTTATAATAAAGCTGATTTGAGTAAACTTAAAAAGCATTGTATAGGACATATATTAATGTCTTATATGATGCTTTTTATTATGCTGTTAAAACACAAATCTTTTTGTTTTAAATTATATAAAAAAGCTTTTTTATATAAATTGTGATTTCTGACATTGATACAATATACAAAAAGATAATTAAAGGAAGTTAAAAATATGGAAATAACAATCAGTTGTACTAAGAAGCAGGCATTGCTTATACAGGAAGCAATGGAAGAATATTTTAAAATAAGACTTAACCAGTTTGACACACTTGCCAATGCACTTGCGTTTGACGGATACGAAAAGTGTGAGCAGGGCTTTGGAAGGCGTGTGGAAGTAAGACAACAGTTAGATAAGGTATTTAAGGAAGCCGGAGAACTTCATATGAAAGCAACCGGTGAAGATGCATGTCCTAAAGGCTCTGTAGCTGTGAAATCTGATAACTGCATGGATATGATTAATATATATAATGCGTTAAGAATTGCTTTAATTAAAGCTTCTAAGCCTGTAGGAAAGCCGGAAGAAGCTGTAACACTTGAAGACCTTGGCATACCGGTTATTTTAGTCAGGAGTGCTGAGTATTGAGTATCAAGTTAGGAGTTGTTTATGAGCGATATAAATGGTGTAAGTATAAAAAAGCTTACCATAAGCAGGGAAACAAATGAAGAAAAGAACAAAACTTATTTAACTGTAGCAGCAAGCATATATCTGTCAGGTAAAAAGCTTGGAAACTGGGAATATAAAAGCATATCTACAGGCGTGGAAAGCAGCAATTTTGATTTCGACTATAAGCTTTTAGAAGAAGCCGCCATGTCACATAAGGTTAAATACAGACCTTTTAAATCGCATGAATTTGAAGATTTTGAAGAGAAAGATGTAACGGAGCTTTTAAAACATGTAGCAGACCTTACAATACAGGAAAATAAGTTTAATGAATATATCAAAGCCGGATATAAGGGTATGTTAGATTTTACAAATGACAAGTACCATTTTTATGAGCCTTTAATGTATGGAGATGCTAAAGAATTTATGCGGCTTAATCCGGGCAAAGTAGCTCATTGTAAAAAATATTGTGGAGATAATATGCGTGTAGATACATATACGGATGTAAAACAGTTCAGCCTGCATCTAAAAGAAAAAAGCAGACAGTACAGTTTATTTGATTATATGATTATTTAAAAAAAGGATGTGAAGCAGTATGAGTATATTTAATAAAAAGAAGGATAAAAAAACTGAAACAAATGAACTTGAGAATATACTTATTGAAATGACTTCACAGCTTAAAAGCTTAAGAGAAGATGTGGGAAAATTACAAAGCTTTGAAAAACGTATAACAGAGCTGGAAGTAAAATATACGGAGCTTAATCAGGAAATGTTAGACCGGTATGATTCATTAACAGAAAACATTAAAAGAACAGACGGCAGAAGAAGAATACATTCATCAGAACAGGAAAATGACGGACTGTTTAACAGCTTTGATTATGAGCAGATGAGAGCAAGATTAAGGAATAAGAAATAACATAAAATAATAAATAAATAACATATAAATGTTGACATTGAACAAAAAGTATGTTATTATATAAGAGAAGTAAGGGAGTACATAATTAAAACAATATGGATAAAATGAACCGAAACTCCCTCCACCGGTTCAGCTTCCAAATTATTTATGGATAAAGTTAATTGCCAAATTTTATCCATACGGGATAAAACTTAAATTTAATTTTCTTTCAGAAATTAAATCGGTAAGTATAAACACTGGACAAATAGTATGCTGTCCTATGTACAGGTTCGATTCCTGATATCCCGTTTAGCTGCTTTTGCAGCAAATGGTTCTTTAGCTCAGTTGGGAGAGCATCCGGCTCATAACCGGAAAGTCTTAGGTTCGAGTCCTAGAAGAACCACTGCTATATAGCTTTGGCACGAATAAGTTATATGGCACTGTTGTTTGACTTTTTTGTCATGTTTGAAATACAGATATTAGAAAGAACATTTTGCTGGGGGTGTCTGTATTATTCTACTAGCAAATGAAAGTGTTCGGTAGAATCTTCTTTCTTTTATTGGAATGTGGTCTAATTTGGTAAGGCGCTTGATTTGGGTTCAAGAAATTGTCGGTTCAAATCCGGTCATTCCAACTATTGGCTAGTAGAACAATGGTAGTTCAGCAGACTGTTAATCTGTGTGTTGTGGGTTCAAGTCCCACTTAGCCAGTTCACTAAATTTGAAAGATAAAGGAGATGATTAAATATGTTTAGTGACTTTAGAAATTCAATAAGAGTATAAAAGGATTGTAAGCTAACTCGGTAGAAGCGTCTGTCTGAAGAACAGAAGGAATTGGTTCGACACCAATACAATCCATTAGCACTGCTGAAGTGGTTGTAAATGTAATTGTCTGAGTTCTTTACAATCAGGTGCAAAACAAAATCAGATATATCAGACTATTTCTTCAGCAATATATATCTGATTATATTAAATAATGCGGGATAGAGCAGTTGGAAGCTCGCAAATGTATTATTTAAGTAAAGGAGAGGTATGTTTCATGGATTCTCCAAAAAATATGGGAAACAAAGCAGAGATAGTTGTTATATCAGAATTTATTAAAAATGATATACCTGTTTCAATTCCTTTTGGACAAAATGAACCATATGATTTAGTAATTGATACAAAATATGGATTTAAGTCTGTTCAAGTAAAACATGGAACTTATAGAAATGGTTGCGTTGTTGTAGATATAAGACATCGAATAGGATATTCTAAAATAGAATATAGTACATATGATGGCAAAGCTGATTATATCGCAATATGGTGCGAAGAATTAAATACTTGCTATTTATTAGATATTAAAGAATGTAATGGAAAAACCAATCTTAGATTAAGAATTGATAATCCTAAAAATAATTCTTGCATTTCAACTATAGTTTGGGCTAAAGATTATGAATTTTCTAATAAAGTTCTTTTACTAAAATAATACATTTGAGGTCACAGGTTCAAGTCCTGTTCCCGCTACTGACTGTTTTTAACAGTTTTCTTACATTATATTTGTTCTGATTTAGTTTAGTGGTAAAACATCTGTAGTCAAATACGGAAGACTAAGGGTTCGATTCCTTTAAATCAGAATCGGTGATGCCGGTATTATTATTGAGAAATTGCTTGCAATAATCAGTAATAGTATTGGATAAGCCGTAATTAAAAATAACAGATACCCTAGTGAAGAAGGGCTGTCACCCTGCTAGGACATTCTTAGAGCAGTCTGTATTAAGAAGGATACCTTTTAATATAGGGCTTAAGTGACATTATAATTAGTAAGTTTTACTTATTAAAAAGATGAAGCTTGAAGGTTACGGAAAGTACCAATAGTTAGGAATGGTGTATCTATACAGTTTAATATAATGCCGCAACAGTGTGGGGAGAGCAATAGACGCTTGAGAAGAGAAGAACCTTAAGTCTTAGTCTTGTGGTGGGATTGAGCAGCTTAAGGAATACCAATCAATCTCCTTCGCTATGATGTTGTAGAAATACAACTATAACACACAACAGCGGACGAGTAGCCCATAGGCGTGAAATGAGAAATTGGATGAATTAAACCAATATAAAATTCTGAATGATGGGTGAAAGTTGCAGGTAGAAAATCCTGTCATAGCATTGGGGAGAAATCCTGTGGTAAGAAGTTTAGAGGTCGCTCCTTTAAGCTCAGACTTATCATCTATGTAGCATAATAATAGCGAACTGTATAGGATAAGATGAAGGTCTATCTGTTTTATTTTATGTTTTTGCCTTCATAGTTTAGTGGTTATAACACTGTCCTGTCACGGCAGAGATATGGGTTCGATTCCCATTGGGGGCGTTCACTTTAGCTCAATTACAATAAGTCTTAATAAGTAGGTATGATGACGATTATACTGAAAATTTAGAATAGTTGTATACCTTTTGGGTGATTGACTATAGCGGTATCCATTTGTAGAGCAACCCCTTGTTGCGTGGTAGTATTCGGTAGAAGTCCGAGGGTGATTTATAAGGAGAAAATATGAAACTAACAAAGAAACAAATAATTGAATATATGAATAAATATATTCGAGGGTATTTATATGATGCTGATTTTCACATATGTTTAGCAACAGAGTTTTTGAAATTGATTGACTGTGATGAAGTTGATATTGTTGAATATCAGAATATACCGTTAATTTTGCAGGTTATATCTGAGCATAGTGAGACAGAAACCGCAAAATCTATTCTATGTCGCAAAACGCCTGAGTTGTATATTTCAGCATTGTTTGCAACATTAGAAAGACGTATCAATGAGTATATTAATATGACGAAAACAGTATGAGTAAATCCTATAAAAAACCCGGATATACATTAGAATTAAGTATTATTTGTGTCACTAGCTCAGTTGGTAGAGCATACGACTTTTAATCGTAGGGTCACGGGTTCAAATCCCGTGTGACACACTTAATCCGGTACAGGATGCAGATTATAAAAGCAGAATTGTATTGGATATCAGTGGAAATCTGAATTATTAAGTGCAATATGTAATGGGACAACGTATTGTATGATAGCTGTGATAATCAGTATTTGCGAACAAAGAACGATGGGAAAAACATGTCAGCAGGTGCAGGGTAAGTGTGCATAGCTTATCACAGAGGTTTCGATACCAAAGGGCATGTTTTTGTTCATTTCCCGAAAGGAGAAGATATGTATTATTTACTGGATTATGAAAATATTGGTTCGTTAGGGCTTAAAGGGATTGACAGCCTTACAGATAAAGATATTGTGTGTATATTTTATTCAGAAAATGCTCATACGATTGATTTGGAAGCAATAGAAATGTTTAAGAGTACAAAGGCGGTAGTTAAATACATAAAGGTAAAGAAAACTGCACCAAATTATGCAGACTTTCAGATTGTTACTCTTACAGGCTTGATTTTAGGAAAGAACAGTAAAGAAAAGATTGCAATTATAAGCAATGATAAAGGCTATGTAGCAGTTATTGATTATCTTAAGGAAGACTGTGTAACAGGAACAAACAGAATAATTGAGCTTGCATCTACAATTGCAGATGTTAAAGGAAGCAACAGAAAAATAGAAAACAATGATTTAAAACAGAATCATAATTTCTATGATATTAATGATAAGAGAGTGAAAAATGTCATAAAAAGAAGTACAAATAAAGGTATGCTGAAATTAAACCTTATTGAAAGCTTTGGACGAATAGACGGACTTGAGCTTTTTAACAGACTTGAAAAAGATTTCAGACCTAGAAAAAGAGTGTAAATGAAAGACCTGATATTAAGACTGACAGATAAAGGAGTGGCATCTATGACCGGAAATAACAACCATATATTTTTAAAAGAGCTTAAAGAAAGAGAAAAGATGTCATATGCAGAATTAAGTGAATTAACAGGCATACCAAAGGATACACTTGCTAACTGGATACTTGGCAGGCGTGAACCGCCTGACTATGTTATAAAGCTGCTAAAAGAAAAACTTACGGTATCTAAAGGAGAAACATTATGAGAGATTATGTAAAAACATTTATTAATGCTGATGCAGATAAGAAAAAAGACATGATGAATACAATGACAACAGCTGATGCAATAGAATTGAATAAGGCAGGATATTTTCTTACACTTGAAGATGGAAAAGTAACAGATGTTACAAAAGAGACAGTAGTGCGTTCAAAGCATGTAAAAAAAGCAGATGAAATCGAAAAAGCAATCTGATATGAAAGAACATAAATAAATACAATTTAACATATTATAACACATATTTTCGTTGACAAAATGTAAAATATAGGTTTATATTTATTTATAGGGAAGGACATCATGTGAAAGCATCTTGCCTTTCCCTTTTTGTATACTGATAAATAGAAAGGAGTGTTATATATGCGTAAAAAGAAAAAATCCAAGCTTATAAAATGTGAAAATAATAAATATATATATGTATATAATGATTGGGAAACTTTAGGAAGCGTAAAAAGGATTTTAAGTTCAAGTGAAAAAGAAGCAAACGATAAAAAAGAAGCAGATGATATAAAAAAATATGAATACCTTGAAAAATTGAGAAAAGAAGGAACTCTAACAAGTGCCGTAAAATATTATATTCTGGCTTATGTAATAGAAACTTATACATTAAGTGAAATCATTCCTTATAGAAACCGGTGTGAGAAGCGTATATGTGATAATATCGGTTATTTAAAGGCGGATTTAATTACATCAGCTCAGGTAAATGATTATTTGTCAGGTATCACACATCTGTATAATGATTCAGGTCTTAAAAGCATAGCAGCATGTATTAAAGAATCTGTCAGATGCATGACCGATAGGGAACTGGATATTACTGTTCCTAAAAGCAGGCTGAACAACAGATATATTCTTAGTAATGAAGAAAAGAAAGATTTTGAAAAATATTGTATCAGCATTAATAATATAGAAGAAAAAACATTGTTATTTTCACTGTATACAGGAATTAAAATTGCAGATATCATAAACCTTGCATGGAAAGATTATAAATGCAATTCTGTAACGGTTAATAAAAAAATAATTCAACTGGATAAAAAAAGCAGGGATTTAATCAGCCAATTAAAACAGGAAAATCAGGAGAAAATATTTGTAAGAGATGGTCTTCTTTCTGATTCTTATTATTACACACTTGGAAGACATTTAAGAAATATAATTAATTATACAGGTATACCTGATGCTGTTAATTTCTTAAGCCTTAGAAATACCAAAATAATAGAGATGTATAATGAAGGTTTACCTTTTGCACAGATAAATAATAGTATAGGCTTTAATTTTGACAGAGAAAGGCAGGAAATATATAAAGCAAAAAAATATATTGAAAATATTGTGGAAAGCAATAGAATATATGAAGAAAGAAAAAAAGATATTTAAGAATGACCAGAAAGAGAAGAAAATGAATAACGGAACAATTACAGTAAATGACATTATTCTGAAATATATGAATGGTGAAGAGTATGAATTAAAAATAGTCAATATATATAATGAAAATATGTTTAATTTCTGGGCTGAAATAATGCTTGAAGAGAAATGCGTATTAAAATTATGTACTGTGCATAATGCTGTATTTGCCAGCATATATGATGATACTGATGTGTATATTTTAAAAAGCAAAATGAAACTAAAAAAAGAATGGTTTGATAAATATGATTTTGCTGTGCCGGATGTAATAGATATTGTATACAAAAAGCTTTTAAAAATCACTGAAATATAAATCATTTTTATTTTTTGTAATTAAGACAGGACATAAACAGTGAGGTAATAATATGAAAGTATATGACAGTTATATAACAATCAATATAGACAGTAAAGAAAAAGAAATGCTTAATAAAATTGCCATTAGAAAAGGAAAAAAATTAAGCAGAATGATATATGAAGAATATATAAAAAAGCTGTTGGAAGATGAGAATGAAAGTAAAAAAAGGGAAGAATCGTATAACCAGTATCAGGAAGTGATAAAAAGACTGCGTGGATATAATTCAAAAAAAGAACATAAAGAAATGTATGGCATAGTTGTATTTTCACAGGATAATTTTGATAAACAGTATTCAAAAGAAAGCAGAACTTATGTATTCAGTAATAATAATGAAGCATTTTTAAAAAACTCCGACAGTGAGACAATATATGGCTCAAATCTTGACGGAACAGATGTAAATGTAAGAATAGATAAATGTGTAAAAGAATGGATTATTGAAGAAGCTTATTTTATTGATAAAAAAGACTTAATTGCCCGAATTAACAACTGTAAATAAGCTTATTTAGTTAAAGAATAAATTTAATAATTGTTATTATCTTATTATAAACAAAATAAATGAGAGGTAACAATTATGAAAATTATGAATTTAAAAAATTGTGAATTGTATCTAACTACTCAGAGTGGAAGTCATTATTATCTTGATATCGGTAAAATGGTTTTATTTAATCAGGATAATGGTATGAGAACAGATATCTCAGAGTTCCGTTTTGATGAGGATAACAGATTACAGTTTGCAGAAGCACTTACAGGAAGATTAATGCAGACATCACCTATTGTAAGTATTGGTGGAGATATAACATGGCGTATTAAGACCAAAAACAGCATTTATGAAATGGATATGAAAAATCAGACTGTAACCGGTGGTGTATTAGGAAATAATAAATTAAGCTTTGATACATATGAAGTAGACTTAAATAGTCACCGTTATTCGTTTTATAAAAATAATAAAATGATTATGCAGACTTCTCCTGTACTGGATGAAGAACTTGCCATAGGTAAACCAGATGGAACTGAAAGAAAAAGAAATATTCCTCAGATAACAAGATAATTTTTTAAAGGCACTATATAGTTTCTATAGTGTCTTTTTTGTTTTTGGAAAAAGTATAAACAAGTATAAATGAATTACACTTATTTAAAGCATTAGAAAAATCTGAAAGAGCAGATTTTGACAGTGCTTTATTTTTTTGCTTGTTTTTGGAAATAAGCCTTATTAAAGCGTTTATAAAAAGTGATTTTAGTATCATTAAGTAAAGAAAATAAATGCTGATAAGAGGGCAATAGATATGGATAAACAAAAATTTACTTATAAAGTATATGATGCTAAAACAAGAAGCTTCATATATGAAGAGGATTTCACAAGTGATAATCCTTTTAAAGATATAGCAGAACGGATGAGTAAAGAAGACATATCACATGGGAGTCTTTATATCGTGGCAGAAAATGAAAACGGACAGGAAGCTGCATATACGATTGTAAAGAAAAGTGGTACAAAATTCGTTAAGTATGAACATTGTGATTTTCCTTTATCATATATAGATTTTGATATTGAGCCAAGATATCTTACATGTATTGATGAAGTGTATAACCACTATAAGTATTATGAGATAACCTTTGATAAGGATAATTTAAGGACAAATGTAAGATATGGACGTATAGGTGCTGATAAGAATGATACATTTGGTGAGCGTGAATATGATTATCCTTTATCTATGTACTGGGTTAAATATTATGAGAAATTATCAAAAGGCTATGAAGATAAAAGTGAACTTAAGGATTTTGATAACAGGCAGAAAAAAGGAATTGAATATGAACCTGTTAAGGATAAATACTCAAAATCACTTATTGAGTTCCTTATAAGAAAGCAGAAAGACTATGTTGAAAGTAATTATTCAACCGGTGCAGCATTTTCAATGGAAGCTGTAAAAAAATCTGAAAAGATATTGGAAGAATTAAAAGCATATGCTGATTCATCATTTTCAAATAAACAGTTTAAAATAAGAGAACTCTTTAAGGAGCTTGTAACAATATTGCCAAGAAGAATTGCAGATGTATCAAACTATCTTAATTATATAACAGGTTTAAGTTCTGAAGCTTTAATGGAACATATTGAACAGGAAGAAGACCTACTTAATAACTTTAAGGATTTATATGTTAAAAAAGAAAATGAAGCTGAAGAGAAAGCTGATAATAAAGACATACTTGAAGCTAATAATTTAACAGCCACATGTACGGATTATAAAGACATACATATGATAGAAGATAAGCTTGATAAAGATATGGCTGCAATGAAGACAGTATTAGCTGTTAAAAATAAATATACTAATGACCGTTACATAGCATGTAAAAAAGAAAAAGGCATTGAAAACAGGGGATGTCATTTATTATGGCACGGAAGCCGTACAGAAAACTGGTGGAGTATATTTAAGAATGGTTTAACACTTAATAATAACGCAATAGTAACAGGAAAGATGTTCGGACAGGGATTATACTTCGCTCCTAAAGCTGAAAAAAGTATGAATTATACATCAAGTTCAGGAAGCTATTGGACAGGCGGTAATGATAAAACTGGCTTTATGGCGTTATATGCAGTTGCTATGGGTAAGCCTTATGAAATTGACCATGCACTTAGTTCATATTTTACTGAAAAGGATTTAAAGCATGGCTGTCATTCAGTATGGGGAAAAGCAGGAAGACATTTAAGAAATGATGAATGCATTATTTATGATGAAAGACAGTGTGACATTAAGTTTTTACTTGAGGTTGACAGGGAAAGAGAAAAGTATCTTACACCTGAATTTATAAAAGCTGCAAGGAATATAAAACTCAATCAGTTAAAAGCAGATAAAAACGGATTAAGAGCTTATATGAGCTTAAGAACTCCTGACAGTACTTTTAGCAGACTGAATATGGATAAAAATAATAAAGTCGAATTTATTTATACTTATGATAACACACTTACAATCAAGGCATATGATAAGGAACTTAAATCAAGTGAAAAGAAACTCAAATTTAATTCATATCAGACTGATTATCTTAAAATGATGTTTAAAGAAAATTTCACTTCTAATGACAGGGAATTTGATATGTTACTTGAAGAAAAACAGAAGGAAGTACAAAAGCCAAAGACTAAAGTAAAAAAGAAAGAAATTGAAATGTCTCTGCTTGCATAAAAACATCTTTGCACGGCTTACTAATGTCTTATTACATAAGCCATATCTTATTACATAAGCCATATCTTATTACATAAGCCATGTAAGACGTTGGTAAAGATGTACCAGTTTTACTTATGATAGTAATGCATACTTCGTAGACATTACTCTAATAAGCAAAACTTAGAATCACTATGATAATAAGACTACTTTTAAAAGCGATAAATTCACTAATGTAGAACAAACTTAAAAATGTCTCTACTAACGTAGAGACATTATGATAATAAAATTGTTTTTTAAAAAGTAATGAGTTTATTTTTAATTCAATTCAAAAAACATTAATTATATCATAAAAAGGAGAAAGATATGAAGTATACAAATAAAGATTTTACATGGGATTTTAGTGGTATTAAATCGGAAGATTTATACAGCGAATACAAGAAAGTAAGAATAGGTATTGAAGGAGTATATGCTTATGGAACAGGATATCTGGTTGATAAAACTGCATTTGAAAGAGAGTTATATCCAGAACTTGCAATAGCCGGATATCTGGTTGATTTTTCAAGAACTTATGGTGTCTGTAATGAATTAAGGCTTGTAAGTAAAGACAGTTTAAGAAATAATATATCTCTTAATCCCGAAGCATTATTTAATGTATATATGCATCCGGCAGAATTTACAGGATATATGAAAGATAGTGATGTTAAAGAAATCACTGAAATTTTAAAGAAGAACAGCTTTGTTAAAGATGTAGAAGTCACATATAAAAAGCCGGTACTTAATCTTACAAATAATGAATATGAAAAGGTCATAAGAGATAATTTCACAAATATCTGTAAATATATAGCACATTTAAAGGAATTAAAATATTCAAATATAGATGCAGCATTTGAATTTGCAAGAAATTATGGCAATATAACATTGGAAGACCCTAAGACTGTTCTTAGCAGTGATACTGTAGAAATAAGGTATATAACAGACTTTTTGAAAAACTTAAAGAGTTTAAATGTAACTATGGAAGATATTTTAAAAAGGTCAGAGGAAAACAGAAATCTGGCAATTTTAGATAGAAACTTGCAGAAAGAATATGAAAAGAGAAGAAAAAATGAAAGGGAGAGATAATTATGTTAATTGATACTCAGAGAATTGAAGATTTTCTAAAAACACATAACTGTCATATAACAAGTAAAGGACAAACCTTAGAAGATAAGATAACTTATGCAGATTTTGCTACAAACAGATATGAAAGTGTATTTGAACAGTTACAGACTGATATCGAAGTTGAAAAAGCTTATGATGCACTTGAGGATGTGTTATTTGTTGAAAATAAAGATGGAGATTTAGTATTAGCCAAACCTTATGAATTTACGATAAATGAAAAGATATATTCATATGAAGCAGGTACACCAAGAGAGCCAATATGGGAAGATATGTTTAAGCTTCATAGTAGGGGAGCAGAGTTTACATATAATACAAGATATGAAGATGCTAATTATGAAACAGTAGAGAGGAACAATAATAAAGAAACTCCTTATATAAATATACTTAACAATCAGGATTTAAAGAAGAAATATGACAGTGGTGAAATAAGAATACCAGATAATATTATGTCAAAATATATGAATGGAAAAACTGTCTTTGTAATAGATAATGAGAAAGAAAGAGATATATTAGCCTATAATATAGCTAGATTCCCTTATACTGGGATTATTCCTGAATATAATTCAAATAATCCTTACTGGTTTAAAAGTAATGATATAGCTTGCGGCAATTTTATGGCAATTCCATTTGAGCTTCGGTTTATGCTTTATACAGATTTTTCAATAATACTTGAACAAAGTAAATATGAATCAATGTGTTTTAAGGATAAAAAAATAGCTGAATATGGTTATGAGTTTAATGATGGCGACCAAATATGGAGTGATACAGCAGAAATTTATAAGACAGATAACGATAACCTTTTTATAAAAAAATATGAAACTGGATATACAAACGAAGTTAAATATTCTGCAATAAGTCTCAATAACTTAATAGAAGAAATTCAACAATTTAAGAAAGACAACGGCAAGGATAGAAGAGGCGGTTGTTTTATTATAAAAGACCTTCCAAATGAATATTATAAAGCAAATATAAATTCTTACATTAAGAATTTTTGTGATGGAACAATAGCGGTTAAGATAAACTCACAGGAAGAATTGGATAACTTAATAAAGCTGGTGCATGAAGAAGATAAAAAAATCAATTGCAGTTTAAGTGACTGCAACGGCTACAATAAAAATTTTCCATATTATTTTATCCGTGAAGCAATGCTGGATGAATCCCGTAATCTGCTTGATGCGGTAGAAGATATGAAATACCTTGATACAAGATATCATAGCTTAATAAATGGAATTAAGCACATAACAGAATATGCGGATTTCAAAGATAAGACACTGCATAATGAAAATAAGCTGGTGAAGAATAAAACCCAGTATGAAAGATAACCACATTTACTGGCAGCTATGAAGTAGCACTCATGGCTGCTTTTTTGTTTAAAGAATCAGCTCATAAGAAACTCAGCCGTCTAGCTTTTATGCTGCTTATGTTTACTGACCGCTACAGGCTGTTTATCATTCAGAATATTTTTAGTACTTGAAATACTGAAATTAAGATACAGCCCGTGAAGGATAAAGGAAGAAAGAAAATGAAACGGATACACACCTTATAAGCCTGTTTTTTTAAAAAAAATATCAATGCCATAATAAGACCTTTTTGCAAAAATTTTAAAACTATAAACAGATAAAATGATAATAGCTTATGAAGCAGAAAGGGATTACAAATTATAGCAAGTAAAAAGTAAAGGAATGTTATAAAAATAAACTTGATACACTTAATGTAAGACACTAGATAACAGACATAAAGAACAGGAATGAAAGGCAGGGTAATACAATGTTTGAATGGTATGTACAAGTCATGGAGCTGATGAATGAGAAAAGCAATATATATATTAACAATGAAAAGATTTATAATGCTGAGAATAAATTATCAAGAGAAGAAAAGATTGAATTTCTTGATAAAATGAATGATGATAAAATAAGTTATATGTTAAAGCTTGCTGATAAGTTTCAGGAAGACAAAGATAAGCTGTCAAAAGATGAATATGGATACTATAAAGATGCATCATTAAGAGCATGGTTAAAAAAGAATGATTACAGGGAAATTGTTGATACGAGTAAAACACTTAGAGGAGTAGGAAGTATTACTCTTGTAGGCTATGGTTCTTTTGGTTGTGGCAGAAGAAATATTCAAAATATTAATTTACAGGTTAGAGATGATTGTCATAAAGATTTTGTAGATGAATTATTTCACAGACAGTTAAAGGAATGCGAAAAGCAGGAAAAACAGTATTTTAACGAGCATGATGAATATAAAATCTTATCAAAAAAAGTATCTGATTATATGTATAAATATGATATATCATTTGGTAAAGCTATCTGGCAAAGAGGAAACAGATTATTTTTTAAAGACAGCCAGAGTTATTGTGAAAGAGACCTTACAATGGATGAGCTTAAGGTATTAGAAGCTGCTTTTGAAAAAATAAAAGATACTATGGATGAAATAACAAAGTCATTACCTGAAATGGATTATTATAATGAATATAAGGCAGATAAAAATGATAAACAGATTAGAAGAAAGCAGCTAGAACCTGAAAGGTAACTAATATGGAAGATAATAAATTTACTGAACAACTATCAGGACATGATACAACAATAACTGAAGATAAAATGGCACATTGTAAAGCCGTGGCAGAACATATGAAGAAGGTTGCCAAGATACAGGGAAAAGATGACCTGACGGCTGATATATATTATGTAGTGGGTCTGCTGCATGATATTGGATACCTAAGAGGCAGAAAAGAGCATGAAATAAATGGTGCGGTTATTTTAAAAGCAATGGGAATGAAAGATGAGTATGTACAGGCAATACTTAATCATGGAACTAATCCATATACTTTAAAAACAAATGAGCAGACTGATATATTAATAGCATTGCAGGATGCTGATATGAGTGTAGATAAGTACGGCAGGGATGCAGGCTTTAAGAAACGCCTTGAGGATATTAAATTAAGATACGGTGCTGATAGTGAAGCTTATGATACCGCCACCAAAACAGTTCAGTTCCTTAAAGAAAAATATAATGATGAACAGTCAAAGTCTGTGAAAAGATATAGTAATTATGAAAGAATATAATTTTTAAGTGGTGTGATTAATTTCATGCCACTTTTTTACTTTACAAATGCAATAAAAAAGCTTTATTACAATATTCCCTGATTTTATACCTGTTAAAATTACATTATCAAACAAATAAGGAGTTCTGATTATGAGAAATAATGTAATTGAAATATGGCAGCCAAAATATATGACAGATACATGTTTAATAGCAGCATATAAGGTTAAGGAAGATAACATCATTAAATTTACAAAGGCAAAGCATTTGGAAGGTATGAAATTTAAAATAAGCGGTAATGATATCCGAAGCTGTGAAATTGTTTCCAATGGTAAGATTGACTGCTATAACGTACCTATGAGTATGTTAAAGAGAGTGGATTAATGAGATGCGGAGTATGTGGCACAGTTATACCTTTTACTGATATCCTGTGCCTTAAATTTGGAAAAGTAAAAGACGGGTGCATCTGCAAATACTGTAAAGAAAAAACAGTAAAGATAATTCCATTTAATACTTTAAGTTTATATGATGTCAAGCAGCTTATTATTTATAATTTAAGCCTTAATGAAGAACTAAACAGAAAACCTTTTAATGCCACATCAGAACTTGGCATGTTAAAACTGGATGAGATTAACAGATATTTAAAAGTGGTTGAAAGCAGACATAAAGAAATGGCTGTAAGAATGAAAGATATTACTGATTTAGCACTTGATTTATCAAAGCCAGTGATAAAAGGAAGAAATATATCAGGTGACATAATATTTTCAATGAGGCTTAATAATGGTTTAAATATCACTAAAAGGATTAAAACAGGTGTAAGAATAGATTACAGTATCATAGGCAATAAAATCCAATATAATGAGCCGGGTGAACTTATAGTTATGAAATGTCTTATAAGTCAGGTTTATGAAAATATGTCATCAGAACTAAAGAAAAATATATATGAATATAATGCTTGTAAAGATATTGAAAATGATTCATTCACCACACAAGGCAGTATAGAACGGATAAAAGCATTAAGCCTTTTTGGACTGGATGATAAATATACCGGTGATGAACTTAAAAGCAGATACAGATTACTTATGAAAATGTTTCATCCGGACAGTCAGACAATTAATAACAGTATATTAACAGATTATACAGAAAGGATAAATGCAGCTTATGAACTGCTGAAAAACAATTTATGAAAAAATATATAACAGGTCTTATTTTAAATATCCTATTAATACTTTTTCCTATAGGTTTATTAACTGCCGGTGTAATGACAGGGCAGAATATATTTTATAAATTAGGGATTGTTTCATGCGTGATAGCTTTTATGTTAATGAAACAAATTTATAAAATTGCAAACACACACTCGTGATTTTAGCCATGACTAAGTGAGCATTTACAAAAAATCAGAATATGCTGAAATATGTATTTAGTGATAAATACATAAAATAAATATGTTTTATTGAATCTCGATTACATCTTCTATTTTACATTTAAGTTTACAGATGTTTTCAATAGTTTCAAGTGAAATTATTATATTTAAGAAGGAAATGATATTATGGCAGAAAAGGCTTATAAATATAGAATATATCCAAATAAAAATCAGAAAGAACTTATTGCTAAAACATTTGGATGTTGCAGATTTGTGTATAACTATTATCTTGATAAACGAATAGAAATGTATGAGAATGATAAGACCACATTTACATATTACATGTGTTCCAAAGATTTGACACAATTGAAGAAAGAATATGAATGGCTTAAAGAACCAGATAAAGATTCTTTACAGAAGTGTTTAAAAGATTTAGATATGGCATATCAGAAATTTTTTAAGGAACATACTGGTTATCCGAAATTTAAGTCAAAAAAGAATAGGTATCAGTCTTATAGAACAAGTTACACAAAAACAACTGCTGGCGGGAATATAATGTTTTTAAATAAACATATAAAACTTCCAAAGTTAGGATTAGTTAAAATAAGAGATAAACAAGTTCCACAAGGAAGAATATTAAATGCCACAATATCACAAGAACCAAATGGACACTACTACTGTTCTCTATGTTGTACAGATGTAGAATTTAAACAGTTGCCAAAAACCAATCAGAATATTGGAATAGATTTAGGGCTAGTGAATTTTGCAATATTATCTGATGGAAAAACAATTGATAACCTTCATTTTTTTGAAAAATCAGAAAAGAAACTTGCTAAATTACAACGTGAATTATCAAGAAAAGCAATTGGTAGTAATCGTTGGAATAAGGTGAGAATCAAGGTTGCAAATTTACAGAAACATATTTCTAATCAAAGAAATGATTTCTTACAGAAACTCACAACAGAAATTATAAGAATGTATGATGTAATTGCTATTGAAGATTTAGATATCAAATCTATGAAAGAAACAGATTCTATCATTCGCAATAAACGAATTGGAGATGTATCTTGGTCTGAATTTCGTAGAATGTTAGAATATAAGTCTCAATGGTATGGAAAGAAATTATCTGTAATAGACAGATATTATCCTTCTTCACAAATTTGTCATTGTTGTGGTTATAAAGATGGTAGAAAATCAGAAGATATTCGGTCTTGGGCTTGTCCTAAATGTAATTCAAAATTAGATAGAGACATTAATGCTGCTATAAATATTTTGAATGAAGGATTAAGAGTTATAAATGTTTAAATAGTATATAAGAACCGTAGGAACTACGGGGATAGCTCGGTGATACTTAACTCAATAGAGTTATTGACCGAGAATCATGTGACTTTAATCATGTGAGGTTCAAAAGCATACATTAAATTATGCTGAAGAAAAAATATCAGAAGAAGATAAGTTTAAACTGCTTGGCATTGACATAAATGTCTCTATTTCATAGAGCCATGACAGTTTATTTTATGATACTAATATCTTTGTTAAAACAAAGCTATCCAAGTTTGCTTTATGATACTAACATTTCTACTTCGTAGAACTGTACAAGTTCATTTTATGATATTTGCCTTTGGCAAATCTAATAAAGTGAACTTAAAAATTCGGTAAATCTAATAAAACAAACTTCGCATCCTAATAAGCTAAACTTAAAACCACTATAACTATAGAATCGTTTCTAAAAGGGTAAAAATTACATTTTATTTAATTATAAAAAATTATAAAAATAAAAAGGAGAAAAAAGAGATATGAGAATTGCAAAGAGAGATGGAATTTCATTAGAAGAAATAAATAATATGTTTAAGTATGGTCAGGAAGTCAAGACAATAAGAGCAGATGTGACTTATAAAGGTATTATAAAGGAGATTTATCCGCATGTGCTTGTATGTGAATGTACAGTTGTTAATTCAGATATTGATGAAGTCAGAATTGGGCTTAAACGTACATTAACAATAAATAAAATAAGCTTTATCGGTGAAAAAGCAAATTCATATATTTAAAGGAAATAAAAAATTATGGACTATATAGAACATGGGCTTGCAGTACTTGCTCTTATTATGTATTTTTTTAACGGACATAAAAAGCTTGGTACTTATTCAGAAAAATTATTTAATGCATATCTGGTTGTTAATATGCTGTATCTTTTTTTGGATGCAGCATTGCTTTTATGTGCTAAAAAAGCATTTAATACAGATATTTTATGCAGGATACATACAGCAGCACTTGTTGTACTGATATACTTTATGCTTTTATATACACTAGCTGAGACAGGAAATTTAAAACAGAATGGGAAATTGTATATTATAAATGCAGGAGTACTGATTATAACTCTTACGCTTGTATTTGTTCTGCCTGTAAAAAATGCAAGAGGGTTGTCAGTGACAGCAGGACTTTTAGTGTCTCTTTATTATGTGTGCTTTATTTTTATAACAGGTATAATAAGAAACAGTGTAATGACAAAGAAAAAGATTAAAACAATGATGTTCTGGATATTGCTGTGGTATTGTGCAATAATAACAGAACTTAAGTTTTCTAACACACATGTTACAGGATTTGCAGGATTTATGGGAGCATTGGCAGTATTTTTTGAACTGGAAAATCCCCAGACAAGGCTTGACAGATGTGGTCTGTTTAATCTTGCAGCCTTTGAAGAATATTTTCTTTACCTGAAGGATAACGGTAAAAAATGTAATCTGATATTTTTAAAGATATATGATTTATCACATGACGAAAGCCTGAAAATATCAAAGCTGATAACCGATTATCTTCTAAGCCTTGAAATTGGTTTATGCTTTAAAAAAACAGAATGCAGTTATATTATAATTGTTCCATTAAATGTATCAGTCAAATCTGTTTATGAAGATGTAAGAAAACATGTAAAAACATGTGTAAAAGAAATAATGAAGGAAAGGGCTGATGAGTTTTATCCTTCTTTTACCATTGTTAAGGATGCTGAGATAATCAATGAAGCAGCCAGACTGTTAAAACTGGTAGATGAGCAAAAAGAAGGAAAATTAAAAAAGAATGATACATATTCAGTTATGGATAAAAATGATTTTAAATTGCAGGCTGAATATGAAAATCTGAAGAGTAAAATAGAAAAAGCTGTTAATGATGACAGGATTACAATTTTTCTACAGCCTATATACAGTACAAAAGAAAAAAGAATAGTTTCAGCAGAAGTCCTTATGAGGCTTATTAATGAAAATGGAGAAGTTCTGCCACCGTATAAGTTCATAACAGCAGCAGAAAAATCAGGGCTTATCATACAGCTTGAAAGCATTGTATTTAAAAAAGCATGTGAGTTTATTAAAACACATGATATGGATGCTCTTGGACTTAAGTATCTTGAAATTAATCTGTCTGTAAAGAAGGGTGAAAGTAAAAAGCTTGTAAAAGAATATGAAGAAATTGTCAGGGAATACGGCATTGAACATGAAAAAATAAATCTTGAAATAACTGAATCTGCTTCACTTAATGAAAAACACAGCCTGTTGGATAATATGTCGAAATTTATTGAAAAAGGAATAAAATTTTCATTAGATGATTTTGGAAGCGGTGAAAGTAACTTGAATTATATAATTGATATGCCGGTATCCATTATAAAATTTGATAAAGACATGACAGATGCATATTTTAAATCGGAAAAAGCAAAAATAGTTATGGACAGTGCAATTAATATGATACATAGGCTTGGACTAAAAACAGTTGTTGAAGGTGTTGAAACAAAGGAACAGTTTGACGCAATGTTAAAAATACAGACTGATTATATACAGGGATATTATTTTAGCAAGCCTCTTGATGTTAATGATTTTGTAGAATATGTTTTAACATCTGAAACAAAAAAATAAAGCATATTATTTGACATGTGTATTTACATGTGATATATTAAAAATATATTATAACGCTGTATACAAATAACTTTGTTTAAGAGGAATTAATTATGTTAATGATTATAACAGGAAAAAGTGCAAGTGGAAAAGACACCATAAAGAAAGAATTAGTAAAAAAGGATTATGAGCCTGTATTAAGCCTGACTACAAGGCAGCCAAGAGAAGGCGAAAAGTACGGGTTAGATTATATATACACAGTAAACGAATATTTTGAAAGCTTATTAGAACAGGATAAATTATATGAAAGCAGAAAAGCAGGAAATATATATTATGGTACATTAAAATCAGACCTTGATATGGTAAAACATAATCCTGAAAAAAATTATATAATGATAAAAGACCTTGAAGGTGCTGAAGATATAATTGACTATATAGGGCAGAAGAATGTATTTGTCGCATACATAGATGTATCAGATGATATAAGAAAGAAAAGAGCATCTATACGCAATGATTTTTCTGAAGAGAAATGGAATGAAAGGCTTGAATCGGATAATAAGCAGTTCACACATGAAAATATAGACAAAGTAGTTGATGTAATTTTTTATAACAATAAGGATATGGACAATCTGGTAAAGGATATAGATGAAACTATGAGCAGGATAAAAGCTAATATATCAGTACCAAAAGGAAGATTCAGAGACACATTTGATAGAGAACTATAAAAATTAAATATATAACCTTAAAAAAGCCTTTTTACAATATTTTGTAGAAGGGCTTTTATTATAATGTAAGTACAAAAAATAATAGGAGTAATTATGACCGTTTTAAAGCCGGTGTGATTAGGAATCCTAAATTATTAAAAAACAGAATGAAAAATATTGAAAGGTAAATGATTATAGCTAAAGGAGAGAAATATGTTAAATAAAGAAGTATTTGAAAAGTATGGAACAGAAAACTGGGTTATAGAAGAAAACTTATGTTATCTTTTACAAAAGTATGCGGAGAAGTTAGGAGTCTCAAATCCATATAATCCGGTAACATTTGTAAAGGATTTTATGAAAGAAGAGACTTATGTAAATACGAAATATGCTGAAATAAGTGCCATTAATACAGCAAAGAAGAATATTGTAGCTGATTATATAGAAGGGGAATATAAAGAATCAACAAATAAAAGCTTCAGGAGAGATTCTTATGCAGATAAATGTAGATAAAGAAGATATAATTAATATGATAAAGGCGGTGGAACTCATGGCAGTTATTCATGGCTTAACTGGCTCGAAAGTAACGGTTATGCCCGCTACTATGACCAATATGGTAAAATGGACTGGAATGAGGAAAATCTTCGTAAGCTGAGTATAGAAGAATTATATGAATTATATATGGATATGAAAACTAAAGATAAGTGTGATAGACCATTTCCGGTAAAAGAAACTGATGGAACTGAAGGAATGGCGACAGCTGCACTTCTTCAATTTTTGAATAAATAATATTATTTTTATTTCTTTATATTATAAAAAGACTTTTTTATAATATAAAGAAAACAAGCATATGATAAACTCCACATGTACTAATAAGTAAACATTAGTACAAACATTAATAAAACAAAAAAGGAAGGATTTTTAAAGATATCTCTTTAAAAAGCAAGGTAAAAGAAACATGGGAATTGGAATTACTATTGGAGTTGTAGCAGTTGTATTAATTGCGTTATTATTTGCAAGTTATATTAAAGCTCCAACAGACAAGGCACTTATTGTATCAGGACTTAGAAAGACACCTAAGTATGTAATTGGAAGGTCATCACTTAAGATACCATTTTTACAGAGAGTTGATAAACTTGATTTAAAGATGATTTCTGTTGATGTCAAGACAAAGGAATCAGTACCAACAAATGAGTATATCAATGTTAATATTGATTCTGCTGTAAAGATTAAGATTGGTTCATCACCTGAAATGCTTGGAAAAGCGGCAAGTAACTTCCTTAATAAAAATTCAGATTATATCAGAGAATCAGTTGTAGATGTACTTGAAGGTAATGTCCGTGAAATTATAGGACAGATGAAGCTTGAGGATATTGTACAGGACAGAAAGTTATTTGCTGAAAAGGTACAGGAGAATGCTGCTCCTGATATGGAAAGAATGGGTCTTGAAATTGTAAGCTTTAATGTTCAGAATGTTACTGATGAAGGTAATGTTATTGAAAACCTTGGTATTGACAGGGTTGTAAGTATCAGTAAGTCAGCACAGATATCAAGAGCAGAATCAGAAAGAGATATTGCAGTTGCAAAGGCTAATGCTGAAAAGCAGGCTAATGATGCAAGGATTGAAGCTGAGACAGCTATTGCAGAAAGAAATAATGAACTTGAGATTAAGAAGCAGGAATTAAAGAGAGCAGCAGATGTCAAGAAGGCTGAAGCTGATGCGGCATATGAAATCCAGCAGCAGGAACAGAGAAAGACAATTGAAATCACTACTGCTAATGCTAATATTGCAAAGCAGGAAAAGGAAATTGAATTAAGAGAAAAGGAAATCACTGTTAAGGAAAAGACACTTGATGCTGATATCCGTAAGCAGGCTGAAGCTGAAAAGTATGCAGCACAGCAGAAGGCAGATGCAGAACTTTATCAGAGACAGAAGGAAGCAGAAGCAAAGCAGTTTGAAATTCAGAAGCAGGCTGAAGCCAAGAAATCACAGGCAGAAGCAGACAGATTTGCTAAGGAACAGGAAGCTGAAGCAGTAAAGGCACAGGGCTTTGCTGAAGCAGAGATTATTAAAGCTAAGGGTGTTGCTGATGCTGAAAGTATTAAAGCAAAGGGATTAGCTGAAGCTGAAGCTATGGAGAAGAAAGCAGATGCAATGGCTAAGTATGGTAAGGCTGCCATGACTGAAATGATTATCAAGGTACTTCCTGAAATGGCAGGAGCTATTGCAAAGCCATTAGAAGCTATTGATAAGGTAACAATTATTGACAGTGGTAATGGTGAAACCGGAGTAGGTTCATTTAGCAGTAATGTACCATCAGTACTTGCAAAGACAATTGAATCTGTTAAGGAAACAACCGGTTTTGACCTTACAGAAGTAATGAAGGCTAATACATATGATGCCAAGACAACAAAGAATGTGAATTTTACAGGCATTCCAGAAGATGTTGACCCGGAGATTAAGGTAACTGTAAAGAATGTTCCTGAAAAAGTGTCTAAAACAGAAAAGAATAAGTAAAAATAATATTGGTGTTCTGTGTTTTACAGAAACAAAAGGACAGGTTGAAAATAATCAGCCTGTCTTTTTTAGGCTTAATTATATAAATATGTTTTCTTGAATTTTGTATAATGAAATAAATCAAATATATAAGGAGAGAAACGAATATGGTAGAAGTAATAAAAGAAGATTCATTTGCAAAAAGTGATATAAGATTATTAATGAACGATAAAAACATAAAGATAACTGAATTATGCAATCCTACAGGCAACAGACTGACAAGAGAAAAAGAATATAAGAATTATTATAATAAGCATATAAAAGGCAAAGATGATACAGTATTTCTTACAAGGGCTTATATATTAGAAGAAGAATTTCCTAGAGATAAATGGTGTTTAGACTATGAAAAGCAGTATGAAAATAATAAAGATAAGAATGTAATTAATGATGCAGAAATACTTGCTAGAGAAAGTGATATGCTAAAAAGAGCAGGCTTTGTGGATATAAATGAATTATCAGGCTTTGAATATAGCAGATTGTTTGTATATCCAAATGCAGCCGGTAAGGAAGTAATTGATAAGGTCTATGGTGATGATGAAAGAAAAAAGCTGTTTGCCATGATTGAAACAATAACCAAAAATGATATACAAAAGATAATAATGGATTTTGATAATGACATTATAGACATCAAAGAGCCGAGAGATGAGCATGGTGAGCCGGACTATTATGGTGAGTTTGAGTTATCCCTTCCTAAAGGCTATAAAAAAACAGGACTTGAGATGCCTGTACTTATGTGGATGAATGATTATTGTGGCTTTGAAACACTTTTAGAAGAGTGTAAAGAATATGAAAACGACAGGAATGAATTATTAAAGAAAAAAACAGTTAAGAAAAATTTTGAAGATAAAGAGATGTAAATACATATGTGTAAGGATAGGTGTAAAAGCCTATCCTTTTTATTTTTTTTAGGGAAAGATTATGGTAAAGGATGTGATTATATGAGTAATGGAACATATTATTTAATACATAAAGATATTCCAGTTGCAAGATAAGAATAAGTTCAAATCAATAAAAAATAATTGAAGAAATTGTAATTTTTATCAAAATATATTAATTAGTCCTTTTTACAGCTTTTTATTAAAGTTGAAATGCTAATATAAGTTTAAGAAAAATACAGAAAGGACTAATAAAAATGATTAAGAAAATATTAGCAGCAGCACTGGCGGTTGTATGTCTTATAGGTACAGGATGTGATTATTATAAGCAGATGCCTATTGAAACAGGTGAAACGAAAGCACTTACATTACAGGATAAAATTAAAGGAACATGGTATTATAAAGAAGAAACAGAATATAATAAAAATGCTCTTAATCTTGTTAAAATTACAGAAAATGAAGTATATCTTATTATAAGCGGGCAGATTTATACAAAATACAGTTATAAGCTTCAGGAAGATACCCTGATTATGTTTGCAGATAATCTATTTGGTGGTACAAGTTCAACTGCAATGAAGGTTGAAGATGTAAGCAGCACTGTTATGACAGCTAAGACAGATGGCGAAACTGTAACGCTTCTCAAAGCTTCGGGGATGCCTGATGTATTAAACGGTTATTATATAGCATGTGAAGACAGTGGTTCAGACATGGGTGCATCTATACAGTTTTTATTTAATAATGATGCTAAGACCGGCTCAGTTAATGAACTTGGTAACAGCCTTTTATTTACATATGAGGATACCGGCAGTACTTTAAAAATATCATTTGACAAAGGTGTATCGGATGATGCGGCTAAAAATATGGCAGAAATGCTTACAGGTATGCAGTATGATGGAAACAGTATTATCCTGAATAAAAAAATAGCAGATAACCAGCTTATTCTTTCCAGTGAAACAGTAAAACTTGTCTGTGATTATATTCCTTTTTAAAATTATAACAGCCTTCGGGCTGTTATTTTTTCATTAAAAAGCTTTATTACAATATTTTAAAAAACGAAAAAACTATAATAAAGAAAAATGTAGGAAAGGAATTTTAATTATAATGAAATTATCAGATATATTAAAGCTATATGATTTAAGTATAATGAAAGATACAAATGGAAATTATTATATAAAAGATAATGCAGAAACCTTTAACAGTCTTAAAACATGGACATATGCAGGCAATAATCTACTTAGTGTAATTGATATAATTCCAGATAGTCTGATTGAATCAGAAATAGATGATATATTTGACGGGTATTTATCTGATGAAACAATCAGAAAGGTACTAAACGGCAGAGATGTTCCTGAAACAGCAGAAGACGCAGTTGAATTTCTTGAAGCAGTTAAGGAATATACAGATGAAAATGTAGAAGATAAATTAAATCTATTAAGAGCAATTGCAGACCCGGAAAAGCATGTAGAAGATGATATTAAGCAGCAGTTTATAACTAAAGAAGATTATATGGAATACCCTGATTTTAGATTTAATTTTACGGATATAGGACAGGGTGTTGGATATAAGGCAGACACATCAGGATATAACTGGAAAGATATACCTGATGATGCGATTCTTTATATACCGGAATGTTATGCCGGAACTTGTGGATGCAAAGCATCATATGTATATACAAAATCAGATTTAGAAAAATGCATAAATGACAGGATAATGGATGATGAACATTTCATAGACGCTGAAACAATGTATGATGAACTGTCATGGGAGATGCCGGAAGACTTCTTAGACGGGCTTGATTTTGATTACAAGAAAATAGCATATTGCATAGGAGATAAGCTGTATTACAACCTTAACGAATTTGATAGCCCGGCACATTCACTTTTAGTTACGGTTACTGAAGTAAATGAAGATAATATTGTCTGTAAGGACAGTACTGGAATATCATATATGTTTGATGAAGATATGCTTGATTGTCTTACGAATAACCCTATATATCCAGTTAAGAAAATTAAAATAAAAGATTCTTTTGAAAAAGATATCTAAATGATTAAGGCAGGGAATTTTCTCTGTCTTTTTTATATGTATTTTAAAATTTTTTAATAGCGTGTTAAAAAGGCTTTTTTAAAATAGTTGGAAACAAGAAAAATAGTAACATATTAACATAAAAGAATATAAAACAAAAAAGGAAGGAATTAATTTTATGTTAGAACCAATGACATTACACGAACTTGAAAATTTTTTAGGAGCATTAGCTGGTGTTGCAGAATCTTCTGAGATTATTATTGAAGAAATTCCACTTGAAAAAGTAAAGCACTGCAATCACTGTAACAATTGTAAGACAGCTCCAAAGCAGCAGACCGAAGCATTGTCACCTGTGAAGAATGTTATTTTTGATGCACCTTACACAACTGTTATATGGAAAGATGGTACAAGAACTATATCAAAGTGGCATGGTGAAGGCTTTAATAAGTATGCAGGTTTTACCGCATGTATTGCCAAGAAGTATCTTGGAACATCACTTTTTAAGCAGGAACTTTCAAGGTGGTGCAAAGATACAAAGGAAGATATGAATAAAGATGCATCCGGTTTTTCAGAGTATTTAAAGGCAATTGATATAAGATGAAAAGAACCAATTATACAGTATTAAAAATAGTAGCAGTACTTACCATGATTGCAGGAGATATGGGATATCTGCTTATACATTATTTAAGTGATACATGGATAATGATTATGGCTGCGGTGGGAAATTTATCTTTCCCACTGTTTGCCTTTATGCTTACAGAAAGTTTTTTAAGATGCAGGAATAAGAACAGATACAAGTATAAATTAATTACACTTATATTATTAGCGGTATTAAGTGAAATACCATTCAACATATTTGTATCAGGCATGTGGAAATATCCTTTTAAAAACAATGTGTGTTTCACACTTTTTTTAGGTTTCCTTATGCTCATATTGCTTGATAAAGACTGGCTGCAAATATGCAGATATTTTAAAAAGCATAAGAAGCTTAAAAAAATATACAGTTTTTTAATTAAAACAGTAATAACAAGTACATTTATGCTTGTAAATTATTTGTTGTGCAATGATTATTCATATACAGGAATACTTCTTATAGCACTTTTTTATTTGTTTAGAAATCATAAGCTGTTAAGGGCGGTACTGCCACTTTTAATACTTATTATATCTGAAGCAAATATTCTTTATATACTGGTCATTATTGATATGATTCTAATAGCAATATATGACAGTAAAGATGTAAATATGCCAAAGCCTTTTAAATACGGATTAAGATGTATATATCCGGTGATGTTAAGCATTATGGCAGTCATAAGTAAAATAATTTAATTACAATGGAAGGATTAAATATTATGGAAAAAGAATTTTATTCAATCAGAGAATTACAGACAATATTCGGATGTGGCAGAAATAAGATATATCAGATTGTAAGAACAGAAGAGTTTCCTAAAATTATGATAGGAAAGAAAATCTATATACCTATTAATGAATTTAACGAATGGAAGAAAAAGCATATAGGAGCAAAAGTATGATTTTAAAAGAATACTGTGATGGATTAAAAAAAATATTGGAAGAACACGAACAGATATACACAAGGATAGCACCTACTTTTATATGGCTGTATGACATTAATACAAAGCCTGTAGGAGCAATTGAAGTTACACCGTATGGAGCATGTAAGGGAATCAATTTTATTGACAAGGAAAAGGGTATTATGGCAGGTAAAAAAATGCCTGAAGAAAAAATAAAAGAAATACAGGAAAAAGAAATAATTTCAGTAAATGGTGGCAGCAGATATGGTTTTTTGGAAATGTATTTAAGGGAATGATGATATGGGAAAAATGATAGCAATAGACGGAAGCACAACTAAAACCGGAATAGCTGTTTTTAATTTGAACAGCAAAAAACTTTGTATGCATACTGTAATAGCACCTGATAATATTGTAAAGCCTCTTTCAAAAAAAGACAGAAAAGGATTAACGAAAACTCAGCTAAAAATCAGGCAGAGACAGATAAAGAAAGAAAATATCGACTACCGTATATCTGAAATGATTAAAGAGCTGGATAAGGTGTTTAATGACTATATTCCGGAAGTAATTGTTATGGAAGATACATATGCAAATAAAGATATGTATGCATATAAAAAATTATGTCATTTGCAAGGGCTTGTCCTTAGTTATTGCATAACAAAAAAAGTAACATTTATATTAAAACCACCCCAAAGCTGGCGGAAGGATTTAGACTTTGAAATCACTGAGAATGGAATGCAGCATACCAGAGAAGACTATAAACTTATGTCCGTTAAATACATTAAGGATAAGTATGGTATAGAAGCAACAGATGATGAAGCTGATGCGATATGCATAGGAGACAGTTATTTTGCATCAGTGCAAAGAGACCAGCTTTAAACAAGTTTAATTCATTTATACTTATATACTTATTCATACTTATGTATTCACATATAAGTTTATGCCTTCAAACATTCTGAATGGTAAATATATTTTGATGCTATAAAGGAGCTACATATGTTTGATAAGAAAAATAAAACATCTGATACAAAAGAAAATTCAACAGACAAGGAATTTGCAGCATTAAAAGAAAAAGACAAAAATAATCAGCAGGATAAAATGTCTATTGAAGAATTAATTAACAACATAAAAGATACATTATTTATAGAACTTACAGAAGAGATGAATGATGATTCCATTACTGATATAGAATGGGATGGTGACTGTCTATGGCTTAAACAGATAGGTATAGGATGTTATTTATCGCCTAAAAAGTTGTCAAAAAATTATGTTGATAACTTGGCAATCCGTTTAAGTAATATCATGGGAAGAAATTTCAATCAGGCAAACCCTGTACTGGAAGCAGATACAAAAACACTCCGTATATCAATTACACATGAAAGCAGAAGTGGAAAAAAATCAATTACAATCAGAAAGCTGCCGGTTGTAATGAGATACGGACATGAAGATTTGGTAAATGCAGGAACTATTCCTGAAAAGCTTCTGAATCTTTTAGAAAACTGTGTAATAGCACACTGCACCGTGCTGATAGGTGGTACACCACAGGCAGGAAAGACAGAACTGCTTAAATACCTTACCAACTTTATACCGGCAAATGAAAAGGTTATGACAATTGAAGATAATTCAGAGATTCATTATAAGGAACTTCATCCAAATAAAAACTGTACGCCGTTTATCGTTGATAAAAGATTTGGATACTCAGAGGCTATCAAGATGTCTTTAAGGCATAACACCGACTGGGTACTGATTTCAGAATCACGAGGCAAAGAAGTTAAGGAACTGATTAACGTACTCAATACAGGTCTGCATTGTATGACAACTCTGCATCTTGATGAAGTAAGTGATATACCTGACAGATTATTTAGTATGCTTGAAGACCAGAAGAACAGCAGATTTATTGATAACGTATATAAATACATTGATGTTGGACTTGTAATTGCTGTTGATAAAAAGCAGGAAAGAAAAATTATTGATTTTGGCTTTTTTGAGCGTAATGAAACAGGCAATCATTACAGACCTTTTTATAACATAGATGACGGAGTAATTCCTGAAAAGGACATGCTTCCTGAAAGCATGAAGAAGATATTTAAAAGGGCGGGAATAGATAATCCATATGAAAGACCAAAAGCTTATGCAGGAGCAATACCGGTAGCAAAGGAAAGGAGTGCTGAGTAATGGAAGAAAATATAAAAACAACATATGATAATGATAAAAAGCCTAATTTGTTTGAAGAAAAACTGGTGCAGATATTACATTATTTTTCGTTCAAGCAAATGAAGAAAGATATCTATGATTACGGATACAGTATTTCACCTTTTAAATATTTTCTTGGATTTGTGGTCGGAATAATTCTTGTTGCAGCATACTGTATATTCAGTAAGCTTGATTTTGTATACATAATATTTGAAATTGTACTTCTGATATGCCTTATGCCATTTATAGTAAGAACGAAATTTAAAGGAATGTATCAGGAAAAAAGATTTAATGAAGTTGATATATACCTGCATCAGATGATTTTTTCATTTCAGAAGCAGCCTAAAATATTATCTTCATTGGAAGATACAGAGAAGGTAAGTACAGGAAAGTTAAAAAATGTAATAAGAAAAGCAATAATCTGTTTAAGACAGACAGAAGCAGCGGATGCATATGAAGAAGCTCTTGATATCATATACAAGGCATATCCAAATGACCGAATAAAAAACTTAAATAAGTTTATGATACAGATTGAAAGACAGGGCGGTAATTATGGAACTTCACTTGATATTCTGCTAGGGGATATTGATAACTGGGTAAACAGAACATATAAGGAACAGACAACTGTTAAAACAATAAAGACCACGATTGTTATAGGAACAATAATAAGTTTTATCATTTCCAGTGCAAGTATGATATTTTCAATGATAATACATTACAATGATACCATGTCAATTATGAGTTTAGGAAATCTTGAAGACATATTATTATATCAGGTAACTACTGCTATATTTATAGCCGCAAGTATGCTGTTTTTAATATATGCCTTTACAAAATATAATTATGACTGGATTACAAAATCGGTTGATGAAAAAAGCGTTCTAAGAAATTACAAAAACGCAACAGACTTCAATCCGACAGTTTTCAGAATAAAAAGCATTCCTGTATATCTTGTATTTGCGTCTGTGTCATTGTCAATGTTTTTTATTAATGCAGTACCGTACAACAAAGGAATATCTGTATTTTTAGGTATATTTACATTTTATCTTATAATCAGTCCGTCATTTACCAAAAAGAGTGCTTATAAGATAACACAGAAAAATATACAGAACTCATTTTCAGAATGGTTAAGAGATGTATCAATTAATCTTCAGAGAGAACCGTTACTATCAGCAGTAACAGACAGCTATGAAAACTGTCCTGTCGCAATAAAGCCGGAGCTTGAAATATTTATCAGACGAATACAGGAAGAGCCTACGGCAGTTGAACCGTATTATGAGTTCTTGGCTAGATTTCATTTAACTGATGTATCAAGTGCCGTGCGAAATCTTTATTCATTGTCAGATATGGATGATGAACGTAAGGAAGAAAACCTTGGACAGCTCACAAAGCGTAATTATGCAATAATTAATGACAATGAGATAAAATCAATGAATGACACAACATCTGCAATGCGTTTTTCTGAATACATACCAGTGTTTATTGCATGTGGAAAGCTTGCATTTGATATTATGAATCTTTTGGAATGTATGATGTAAAGGAGTGAACAGATTTATGGATGAGATTATAGAGCTTTATGGAGATTTTATACTTGGAATGATGGGGCTTGTAACGCCGATAACAATATTTTCATTTGCATTATTTAAGGTGCTTATGGCATAGGGGGAAGAAACAATATGGGTGAAATAATTGATGTATATGGTGATGCAATAAAAGTATTTTTTGGAGTAGCATTAGCAGGCGGTTTAATGGCTGCCTGCGGCTACCTTTATGGACAGACCATTACAAATGTATTTACGGCATTACTAGGCTAATTAAGCGGAAAAAGGAAGAATAATTATGAAGATAGTATTAGAATCAAGCATATATGCCATATTTCTTGCAATCATATGTTTTATAAGCTGTGACCTTATAATGATGAATATGAAGGTATCAAAGGTAAATGAAGATGTACAGTATGTAGAAAATTATATTGAAGCATATGGAACAGCAGAAACAGAAAATGATAAAAAAATATATGTATGGTATAAAGCAGATGAAAACGGAAATACAGTATATGAAACTGTAAAAAGTAACGGAAAAGATGTAACAAGACCGGCAGTATTATATAAAGGCATGGCTGCGGATTCATATGAGGCACAGTATAAGGCTTATATCAACAGCACTGTAAAAGCAGAATATAGAAACAACATAAATACCAAAGGTATTCCAATGCTTAAGGAAGACGCTCTTGCAGCTTTGCAGGATGTATTAAAGAAAAACGGAATGGAGCTTAATATAAAGTATATAGACGAAACAAATTCATATGTGTATATGGAATATACGGTAAGTTACAGGCTGTCAAGTGGATTCATTAAATATAATAAAGTACATAATTATACAGGGATTGCAAGATTTTCAGCGGTATAGAATTAAGCGACCATTAAAAGGAGAAGAGTATGAAACTTATTATGACATCAGGTGGGCTTATAGTGAGCATAATGCTGATAATTTTTATACATTTAACAGTAGTAAGTGACAATATTATTGAGCATGAAACAAGCAGCTCACTTAATTCAAGTATGGATTATGCGTATGATAAAATGATGGATGATTATGAAGATATAAGCTTTGTAGAGTATTATAAATCGCCATGTTTTGTATGGTTTGACAGTGATGGTTTTATTGAACATATATCTAAGGATAATACATATAATAATGCTACGGGTACATATTATGAAAAAGGTGAAGATGTTCTTACAGACGATTTAATGAAAAAATTCTGTGAAATACTACAGAGCCGTATAAAGAGTGAAAATTCAGAACTGACAGTACAGCTTGTGTATAGGGATTTTGATACCGGTACAATGCAGATAAGGGTAATTGAAAAATATACAACACCTGCACATGTAACTAAAAGCTGTTTTTTTGAAAAGACATATAGCTTGGTATAAATAAGAAGGCTGTCTGATTATTACAGACAGTCTTTTTTAAATTATCAACAGAAAATCTGTTTTTAAATTATAAAGAGCTTTATTTTTATAGCTTGTAAAAGCTCATAAAAAACTGTATGATTTAAAAGAAGAGATTGAAAACAAGAAATTAAATTAATTATAAAATTTTATTATTTTTGTTGACATGTACCGTAATAAGGTATATAATATAATCAAAGTTAAGGAAGAAACATTCATAAATAAGTGAGGTAATTGATATGAGAAAGAACATATTTAAAACAACAGTAATAGCAATGGCAGTACTTACAGTAGCCTTTGGAATGACAGCTTGTGGTAATAAAAAGGCAGGTAACACTGATGCTACACAGGTTAAACAGGAACAGCCAAGTGTAGCTGATAATAATAATACAGCTAAGACAAAGACAGGCATTGTAACATTTACAGCAACAGATACAGACGGTAATACTGTAACACTTGAGGGTAAAGCAGTAGTACAGGCAGATGGAAGTGCTGAAATAGAAGTTACTGACAATGCAGGTAATAAGGTGACATTCACAGGCAAGGGGAATGTTAAAGATGATAAGATTACTGTAACAGATGTGAAGGTAAAGGATGCAGGAACACTTGTAAAGGCAGATGGTACTGAAATCAAGATTACAACAGATACTAAGACTGAGAAAGCAGAAGAAAGCACTGGTAGTTCAGAAACTTCAGATGTAAAGGTATCAGAAGATGTAATTAAAGAAGTAGAGACAGCTAAGGAAGAAGAAAGCAAGGCTGATAACAATGTAATTGTAGGAGATAATACTTCAGACAATAAGACTGATGTACCTGAACAGTCAGATAATGGTAGTTCAGATAATGGTACAGTAGAACCTACACCTGAACCTACTCCAGAGCCACAGCCTACTCCTGAACCAACACCTACACCAGTTGAACCTGAACCACAGCCAGAACCTACTCCTGAGCCAACACCTGAGCCAGAAGAACCTGATGTGCAGACTAAAACACCAGTATATTGTATGATGAATTTCAGAACAAGTGACGGATATGAAGATACAGAAGGTGGAGTTGGTGAATATATTTTTAAGAAATATATTAACGGTGAAATCACTGAATCAGAAGCAGAAAGCCTTATGCTTAACGGAGCATTAATTAATGTTAAGGTAAGATATGATGACGGTTCAGAAGAAATAATTGATGAAATTAAACCTAAGTCAGTGAAAATGAGTATCGCACATACAGGAGAAGAGTATAATATGATAGAACATAATTGGCATATACCCGGATATACATATGTTAGTATGTCAGATTGGAGAGGGGCTACACATGCAGTTTATTATATGCTTATCTATTATGATATCTGATGAATAAATAGAATAATAACGAAACAATGAGACTGTCATAAATGCAGATTGCATGAATGACAGTCTCTTGATAAAAAGATAATAGCAAAGGAGGACACCATTATGAGAAAAGCATATGGGGATATTATTTTAGAAGAAAGAAATTGGTAACTATACAGAAGTAGCATTTTGCTATCTCAGACTATGATAGATAAAATATAAGACAATAAGTAAGGGGTTATGAATCATCATAGCCTCTTATTTTTATGCAATTTAATAAAAAAATATTGTATGATATGATGAAAAATAAAGTTGTTTAAACAAATGTTCTTGTAGATATATGTCAAATATTGGTATATAATACAATATTATATATTGATGATTGGGGGGATTTTTATTATGGGCGATTTAATCAATGTTTATGATTATATGTCTTGGGGAGATTACAATAGGAAAATTAATGAATTGGCAAATCTTGCCCTACCTGAAAGTTGGAGCTTTGCTGATAAAACAGATAATTCAATTTTAAAAAATTATTTGAAATATACTTTTTTTAAATTGCAGGAAGAAAATAAAGTTCTGGAAACAGATAAATATTGCGTATTTAACACAGGTTTATTTAATTCATATTATAGTCCAATATATGTACAAGGAATAAAGGATACATCTATTGAACAGGGATGGAGATTTAAAAGTTTTTGCACTGAGTTTGAATTACTTCATGTTGAAATTTTTGATTTTCCTCAAAGAGCAGATTATTTTTCAGAAAGTAACGCATTAGTTTTTGATTGGCATTATGATATAAAAGTGAATTATAAGCATATATTAGAAGATGAAGAAAATCGCAAACGATTACCAGAAGTTGTATTAAATGCTGAAAAACCTGAAAGGGAATTAAAAGGTGCTATTGATGAATCAATAAATAGGGTTATGGCTAATTATAAGCTTGCTGTTCCACAATATTTTAGTGGAAAAATTCAATTATTATTACCATTATATTTTGGAAAAGAAAATAAACCTTATTTAGCATTAACTTTAACTAAAGTTGAAAATGATAATTCTGGATATTACTTAGCACATACTTGTTTAACTATGGATATGGCATATAATAATGCACGCCTCATAGCAAAACCAGAATCAAATTGGTTATTGCCACAAAATATAGATTGAAATTATATAATTTGTGTGATAATATATACATGTACTTGAATTGAGTACAGATTAATACTTAATTGACCATTAAATATTAATCATATTACTTAGGTCGTATTTTATGTACATTAGATAGTTATCTATCTCCTATTTTTTTAGAGATATTAGATATCTCTCACAAGGCATTGTTGATTTAAGACCATTTGTGGCAAAATCAAACTTAAGTACTATTATGAAGGGCAGGATTAATCTCCTGCTCTTTTGTTATATTAACAAATAAATATTAAACAAGATTACAAAGACGCATTCTGTAATGGAGTGTGTCTTATTTTGATGGAATAACAATCAAACCAAACCTTAATGCAATGTTTCAGGCAGTCTTTTTTTATGCTCTGAACAATAAAAAAGCCTTAATGCAACACATAAAGATACTAAAAAATGTAACATAACTATTATAGGCAGACATTTTTATATAAAAATCATCAAAAATGATTATAGTGTCTGTCATATATAAGATGTAGTAGTTGTAGGAAGATATTTTAAATAAATATGTAAATTTATCCCTTAAAAAATAATATCTTACACTATTATAATACAGGCTTAATATAGCCAAGTCAGCTAAGAGAAAGACTTAGCAGGAAGGAGAAAGAGAAATTATGAAATTAAAGAGAAATTTTAAGACACTGTTAATGATAATCGCAACAGTAATGAGTGTTGTATCAGGCATACTTATTGATTCAGGAACACTTGCATATGCAGCCACGACTTATACCTTAACACTTAACTGGGATGATGGCGTTGAATGGGTTGCTACTGATAGGAATGGTACTGACAGATGGGAAAAAGGCGGTTCAAAGACATTTCAGGCAGGTTCTAAGGCTTATACATATGTAAAGCTTAGGAATGGTGCAACAGTCAAGTCATTCTTTTCAAGACAGGAAAATTATGAATGGACTGATTACACATATATATCCGGAGATTTATGCTACGATACATGGACAATGCACGATAACAGAAACGTGGACATATATACATCTGTATCATCTTCAGCAGATGTGTCTTATGACTGGGACAACCTTGTAACAGGCTCAAAGCATTATCATTCAAGTAATGGAAATGAATCATCTTGGAGTAATTTAAGGGATGACCTTGGAAGGTCTCCTGCACCGGTTTATTCAATTTACTATAAACTTCAGGAAAATAGGTACAGGGAAACCTGTTATGGAGATAATCAGGAAGATAAAGACTTCGGCGGTTATGAAATAATGTTAAGGACAGAAGACAGCCATAACAGTTATTGGTATGGACAGTCCTCATATGCAAATGGAGATAGATTTGACGACTGGTACAGAGATGAATTTGAAGGAATAAAGCTTTCAAATCTTGCAATTGTGCCTGTCCAGATAAAGGGAGATAAGTTCTTACAGATTAACATAAGCGTTAAGAACACCAATTCATATGCAAAAGAAATATCACTGGCAACATGCAGTGATATACAGGTTGCAGATGATGATAATGCAGCTACATTCTTTAATGGTAACGGCTTTACAATGACAAACATGTACTGTGAAACATCAGACAATTATCCGTTTGGCACAATTCCTACAGCAACACTTAATGTATATGCGAAAGATGTACCGGGATATGTAACTGATGCGGATGCAGTATATATAGGACATTTTGTATACAGAAAAGAGCATGTATGGTTAAACAATGTACTTGGTGATAAGGCAACGAATTATAATAAGTATGCACATGGTGGAACATCAGGAGAAGGTGAATTGGATTCAGGTTTTTCAATTGCATGGAAGAACAGAACAATTGCAGCAGGTCAGACACAGACTTACAGCTACATCATAGGCATAGGAAAGTACAATTCAGATAATAAGATAACATTTAATGCAAATGGTGGAGAATTAAAGACTCCGGGAACAAGCATCAATAACCCAAGCGGAAATTACAGTAATAAAGTTACGGTAACATATGGTACAGATACATATTCATCAATGAGTAATGATATACCAGAAAGAGCAGGTTATACATTTGACGGATGGTGGACAACACCTAATGACAGCAATGCAAGCGTAATGGTATATGATGCATCAGGAAAATGTAATAATGACTGTAATTATTGGAAAAATAATCAGTGGCAGGGAACTAATGATTTAACCGTATATGCACACTGGAAAGCAAACACA
>ERZ827498.592-NODE-592-length-47080-cov-11.314790_pt1 | contig 47080 bp, 47 predicted proteins | sample MGYA00519865_ERZ827498 | MGnify/ENA primary metagenome ERZ827498 (study PRJEB31778, sample SAMEA3449328) | human gut metagenome | biome: human gut; feature: human-associated habitat; material: faeces | place: United Kingdom | collected 2010/2012 ...
AGAACACGTTGTTCCAGATCTCGATATACCGGTCGCAGTCGCAGCCCACGGTGCACCCGGGCTTGCCGCAGCCGTACTCGGGGCCGCGGTCATAATAGATCTCGGAGCAGGGGCCGCAGGGGCCGGAGCCGTGCTCCCAGAAGTTGTCCTCCTTGCCGAAGCGGAAGATCCGCTCCTTGGGGATGCCGATCTCCTTGTTCCAGATGTCGAAGGCCTCGTCATCGTCCAGATAGATGGAGGGGTACAGCCGGTCGGCCTCCAGGCCCACCCACTGGGGGCTGGTCAGGAATTCCCAGCTCCAGGCGATGGCCTCGTGCTTGAAATAGTCGCCGAAGGAGAAGTTGCCCAGCATCTCAAAATAGGTGCCGTGGCGGGCGGTCTTGCCCACGTTGTCGATGTCGCCGGTGCGGATGCACTTCTGACAGGTGCATACCCGGTGGCAGGGGGGCTCCTCCTCGCCCTTGAACCAGGGCTTCATGGGGGTCATACCGGCGTTGATGAGCAGGATGGATTTGTCGTTCTGGGGCACCAGGGAAAAGCTGGGCAGACGCAGGTGGCCTTTGGTTTCAAAGAACTTCAGGAACATTTCCCGCAGCTCATTCAGGCCGTGATAGGGATGGGACATGGTTCATTACTCCTTTTTATGTTTATGATCAATTTTCAGATTCCGGATTCCATTGGCGGGTCAGGTCCCGCAGTTCCTTCTCCAGATTAGCGAAAAACTGCGAGATGTGCAGCCCGTCCGCCAGTGCATGGTTCACATACAGCGACACCGGCAGGGTGGTGCGCCCGCCTGCGGTGATGGCCTTGCCCCAGCTGATGCGGGGGTTGGAGTCGTCGGCACTGACGGCGGGATGCTCCAGCTGGGAATAGTGCAGCCACGGCAGAGCGGATACAAAGAAGAAGCTCAGCACATCGCCGTCCTCAGTGAGGGTGCCCCGCTCCAGCACCTCTCGCTGCCGCCGCTGTCCCAGCGCCACGAACGCCTCATAGGGCAGGTCCCCCTCTACCGTGCAGTATACATACACCCCGTCGGGCTTCATGGCGGTGTAGGAGGGCGGACACCAGTCGTATTCCACCACGCTGCCGTCCTCCCGGATGCGGCGGCGCAGCTGGGGAACGGCGTTGGCCGCCCGTACCACGGCATAGAGAAAGCTCAGGAAGAAGGGCCGTCCCTGCCGCCGGGCGGCAAAGTCTGTGATGTCTACCTCCGCCGTGACCCCAGCGAAGGGGAAGAGCATCTGCCGGAAATAGGCAAACTGCCCGCTGCGTGGGTCGTTGGTCATGTCGATCAGCTGATAGCTCATAGGCTGCCTCCCGGGATGAGTCGGCGGACCCGAAAACACAAAAACGCCCCGCCCCACATAGGGGCGAAGCGATGCTTCACGGTACCACCCTAATTAACGGCCGCAGCCGTCATCTCAGTCATCCGGTAACGGGGATGGGGCGTGCGGCTCATCGCCGCCGGCTCAGAGACGGCCCTCTGCCAGGCGTCCGGCGGGCTCACACCATCCCCGTCTCGCTTGCGGCGCATTTTGCGGCAGATTCTTCTCGTCATTGCCTTTATCGCTTGTATTTTACCACAGATCGCGCCGTTGTCAAGCACTTCAAACGGACCTTGGCCGCATTTTTCCGGTGCTGCCCGGGATGTGCTGTATCCCACATCCGGTTTTTCTCTCCTTTTTTCCGAAAAACGGTTGCCGGAACGAGGAAAATATACTATACTGCTTGTTTGACAGTGCCGTTGGCACAATTTACCGGAAACAGGACGAACAATATGAAAACAAGTGATTTTAATTATGAATTGCCGCCGGAGCTGATCGCACAGACGCCTATTCAGCGTCGGGACGCTTCCCGGCTGCTGGTGCTGGATAAGAATACAGGCGCATGGCAGCACCGGCATTTTTACGATCTGCCGGAGTATCTTCGGCCCGGCGACTGCCTGATTCTCAATAATTCCCGGGTGCTCCCGGCCCGGCTGCTGGGGCACCGGCTGCCCGGCGGCGGCGCCTGCGAGGTACTGCTGCTCATTGACCGGGGCCAAAAGACCTGGGAGTGTCTGGTGCGTCCCGGCAAGCGTATGCGTACCGGGGCCAAGCTGTCCTTCGGCGACGGGGAGCTGACGGCGGAGGTGGTGGAGGAGCTGCCCGGCGGCAACCGCCTGGTGCGGTTCGACTATGAGGGGATTTTCCTGGAGGTGCTGGAGAAGCTGGGCAAAATGCCCCTGCCGCCCTACATCAAGGAGGAGCTTCAGGACCAGGAGCGCTACCAGACCGTATACTCCAAGGTCAACGGCTCCGCAGCGGCCCCCACGGCGGGCCTGCACTTTACCCAGGAGCTGCTGGACCGTGTGACGGCAATGGGTGTAAAGGTAGGTTACGTTACACTGCATGTGGGCCTTGGCACCTTCCGGCCGGTGAAGGAGGACGAGATCGAGGGCCACGAGATGCACAGCGAATACTGCATCATTCCCCAGGAAACGGCGGACCTGATCAACGAGACAAGGAAAAACGGCGGGCGGGTCATCTGCGTGGGCACCACCTCCTGCCGCACCATCGAGAGCTGGGCTGCCGAGGATGGGACCATGACGGCCAGCGCCGGGTGGACGGATATTTTCATCTATCCCGGCTACCGATTCAAGGTCATGGATGCGCTGATCACCAATTTCCACCTGCCGGAATCCACCCTGATCATGCTGGTGTCCGCCCTGGTGGGCCGGGAGCATATCCTGGCGGCGTACCGTGAGGCGGTCCGGGAAAAGTATCGTTTCTTCAGTTTTGGCGATGCAATGTTCATTCAATAAGGAGAATCTATGTTCAAAGTCATCAAAAAAGAGGGACACGCCCGGCGTGGCGAGTTCCAGTGCGCCCACGGCGGCGTGGTACAGACTCCGGTGTTTATGAACGTAGGCACCCAGGCCGCCATCAAGGGCGGCGTAGATGCCTTCGATTTGCGGGACCTGGGCTGTCAGATCGAGCTGTCCAACACCTATCATCTGCACCTGCGTCCCGGCGACGATGTGGTGCGTCAGATGGGCGGCCTGCACCGGTTCATGCGCTGGGACGGCCCCATTCTCACAGATTCCGGCGGATTCCAGGTGTTTTCCCTGGCCAGCCTGCGGAAGATCACGGAGGAGGGCGTCACCTTCGCCAGTCACCTGGACGGTCACCGGATCTTTATGGGCCCGGAGGAGAGCATGCGCATCCAGTCCAACCTGGGCTCGGATATCGCTATGGCCTTCGACGAGTGCGTGGAGAACCCGGCAGAGTACGATTATGCCAAGGCTAGCTGCCAGCGCACGCTCCGGTGGCTGGAGCGGTGCAAGGCGGAGCACGACCGGCTCAATGCTTTGCCCGATACCGTGAACCCCCGGCAGATGCTGTTCGGCATCAACCAGGGAGCGACCTATGAGGACCTGCGGGTCTGGCACATGCAGCAGATCGCCAAAATCGACTGCGACGGCTTCGCCATCGGCGGACTGGCGGTAGGGGAGCCCACGGAGGTCATGTATCAGATCATCGAGGCGGTGGAGCCCTATATGCCCGCCCACAAGCCCCGGTATCTCATGGGCGTGGGCACTCCCAGCAACATCATCGAGGGCGTGGCCCGCGGCGTGGACTTTTTCGACTGCGTCATGCCTGCCCGGAATGCCCGGCACGGGAAGCTCTTTACCTGGCAGGGAGCCATGAACATCAAGAACGCCAAGTACAAGCTGGATGACCGGCCCATCGATCCCGAATGCGACTGTCCGGTGTGCCGCCGGTTCAGCCGGGCCTACATCCGCCACCTGTTCGCGGCGGAGGAGATGCTGGCCATGCGCCTGGCGGTGATGCATAATCTGTACTTTTACAACAAGCTGGCCCAGTGCATCCGCGACAGCCTGGACGCCGGGTGCTTCGCGGACTTCCGCCGGGAGTACAGCGAAAAGCTCAGCGGAAGGATCTGACGGTTCTCTCTGAGCAAGATTTCCGAAAAAACTCGCCTGTCCCCCTTGCAAAAGGGGAGAGAGTTATTGTATAATAACGCTATATTCGTAAAGAAGGAGTTTTTGTCCCATGATTGAATTTGCCTATGCCGCCACGTCCGGCGCTGCCAACCCCTCCGGCGGCGGTATGTCTATCCTGATGATCGTCCTGATGGTCGCCATCTTCTACTTCATGCTCATCCGTCCGGAGAGCAAGCGGAAAAAGCAGGCCGAGGAAATGCGCAGCTCTCTGCAGAAAGGCGACTGGCTGACCACCATCGGCGGCGTGTATGGGCGCATCGTGGCCATCACCGACCGCACCGTGGTCATCGAGACCAGCGAGGACCGGGTCCGCATCGAGTTTCTGAAGTCCGCCATCGGCTCTGTGGGCACCCTGGACGAGCAGGCCGCTGCTGCTCAGCGCGGCAGCCGCAAGTCCAAGAAGGCCGAGAAGCCTGCCGAGACCCCCGCGGAGGAGACTCCCGCCGAAACTGAGGCCGAGGGAAAAGACGATCAGGAGTAATTTCCCCGTCATAAGCAGACCTCCCCTGCATACGCTTAGAAAAAGCGGCAAGGGGAGGTCTTTTTATGTCTGTGCTGGGGGCTATCCTGGGAAAACGGACCTGGCTGGGAGCGGGCGCTATTTTGCTGTCGGCGGCAGGTGGCTGCGCTCTGGGTGCGCTGCTGGTGGTGAAGGGGGTGCTGCCGGAAACCGGGACATTGGCCTGGAGCTGCGGCTGCTGGGTGCTGGCATCCTTCGCAGGGGCGCGTCTGGCCATCCGGGGCAGGGGAGAGGGGACCCTGCCAGCGGCGTTGGCAGCGGCTCTGGCTGCGTACCCGCTGGCATGGCTGGCAGGCATCGCTCTGGGAGACCCGTCCTTCCGGGAGGGCGGCCTGTATCTGACTGCCGCCCTGTTTGCGGGCGCGGCGGCGGCGGGGCTGCTGGGCAGCGGGAGGCCCCGGAAAAAGCGCCGGGATCCCCGCGCACCGATCCGGAAGCCCGCGAGGCGGAAATAGGCCATGGTGAAAATCACGAAAATGCACCGGCGGCGAAAAAACACTTGACGCCGGACTATACAGAGCGTGATCATCTGTGAGGGCAAGATATGGGACACGGTGAATGCTCCGCATCCCATATCTTGCCCTTTTCCGCCCACGCAGGGCTATTCGGCGTTTCCCACTCAGGCGGTTTACATAATCCTGTTTACATAACAATTTAACATAACTCACAAACTTGCTTTCACTGCCTAAAAAAGCCTTGCGTCGGCGGTGTTTTTGGCCTATATTAGAGAGCGTCCCTTTTGCTGGGCTAATGGCTTCTATTTGCCCTGCTTGTCTCATAGAATCAGATGAGGTGAGTGCGCAAATGAAGCTGTTTCCCGTAAGGACGCAGGCCCCGAGGCTTCTGGCACTGGTACTGGTGTGCCTGCTGCTGTGCCTGGGTGCTGCACTGGGCTTTGCCGTCTGCCGGGCTGTGCCCCAGCAGGACCGCCAGGAGCTCAGCGATTATCTGCATGAATACGCCCAGGCCACAGCGAATGGCCAAGGGCCTTCGGCCTCGGCGCTCAGCGTGGGCGCGGCCTATTTCCGATATCCGGCGGCTGCGCTGCTTCTGGGCCTTACGGCAGCGGGATTGGTTCTGCTGCCGGTTCTGTCCGTGGTACAGGGCTTTTTTCTGTCGTTTTCCGTGGGCTGCTTCGCCCGGGCATTGGGCCGCGGCGGCGTGTATCTGGCCCTGGCGGCCTTTGGCCCCCGCTGCTTGTTCGTTCTGCCCTGCACCCTGCTTCTGACGGTGCAGGGTTTATCCGCCGCCGCGCACCGCCGCAGCGGACAGCGCACCGGCCTGCCGGATGCCGCCTATTGGCGGCGGGCAGGGCTGTGCTGCCTGATACTGCTGCTGGGAACGGCCCTGGAGCTGACGCTGGCCCCCCGGCTGCTGCAATGGGTCATCGCCCGTGTACTGTAAAAAGAGAGAGGAGGAAACGCGCATGCCTGACTATATCGCTCAATACCGCATCTATCTGGAACAGGAAAAGCACGCCTCCGCCAACACGGTCAGCTCCTATATCCGGGACGTCACACAGTTTTGCGCCTGGCTGCCGGAGGGCAGCGACCTGCGCCGGGTCAAGCCTGCCGCCGTATCCGATTATCTGACCTACCTGACGGACCGGGGCCGCTCGGCGGCCACCGTTATCCGAAGCGCTGCGTCCATCAAATCGTTCTACAATTACCTGGTGGTTTCCGACGCCATGAAGGCCAACCCTGCTAAGGGCATTGCCGCCGCAAAGGCGGAGCGGAAGTGCCCTCAGATCCTGACGGGCAGGGAAGTGGAGCTGCTCCTGGAGCAGCCCAAGTGCGTGGACGAAAAAGGGTTCCGGGACCGGGCCATGCTGGAGCTGCTGTACGCCACCGGCATCCGGGTGTCGGAGCTGATTGCGCTGAATCGGGAGGATGTAAATCTGCAGGCGGCGTTTCTGCGCTGCGGCGGCGAAAAACGAGAACGGATTATCCCGCTGTATCCCCGGGCGGTGAAGGCTCTGCGTGACTATATCCAGACTGTGCGTCCCCGGCTGGCGGGCCAGGAGGAGCCGGCACTGTTCGTCAACATGAACGGCCAGCGCATGACCCGCCAGGGCTTCTGGAAAATCGTGAAATATTACCAGGGGAAGGCGGAGATCACCAAGGACATCACGCCCCACACCTTGCGCCATTCCTTTGCGGTGCATTTGCTGGAAAACGGGGCGGATCTGCGCTCCATTCAGGAAATGCTGGGCCATGCGGACATCTCCTCCACCCAGATCTATGCGCAGATTGTCAAGCAGCGTCTGCAGGATGTCTATCACAAGGCGCATCCTCTGGCCTGACGTCTGAATCAGCACAGCGCAGTTTTTTACTGTGCTGTGTTGCTTTTTACACGAACATTTGTTATAATGAGACGATTACACGGTGGAGGAGCGGCTATGCGCATATTAGGCATCGACCCCGGTGTGGCCACGGTGGGCTTCGGCGTCATCGAAACCCAGGGGGGCCGGCAGCAGATGATCCAATACGGGGCCATTACCACGCCGGCGGGCCAGCCGCTGGCTGCCCGTCTGGTGCAGATCGCCCAGGATATGGAGACGCTCATCAACCGGTTCCGGCCCGACGAAATGTCCATCGAGGAGCTGTTTTTCAGCAAGAACATCACCACCGGCATCGCCGTGGCCCACGCCCGGGGCGTTATCCTGTATACCGCCCAGCGGATGCACCTGCCGGTATATGAATACACCCCCATGCAGATCAAGCAGGCGGTAGTGGGCTATGGCCTGGCCGACAAGCACCAGGTCATGGACATGACCCGGCGGCTTTTGAAGCTCAAGTCCATTCCCCGGCCCGACGACGCCGCCGACGCGCTGGCCATCGCCATGTGCCGCGCTCGCAGCGCCACCAGCCTCCTGCGGCGGAAGGACCCGGATGTAAAGGAGACCGTCTGATATGTTTTACTATGTAAACGGCACCGTGGCCGAAACCGGCCCCAATCTGGCCGTCATCGACTGCGGCGGCGTGGGCTATGCCTGCGCCACCACCAACTATACCCTGTCCCAGCTGAAAAAGGGTGAGCGCGCCAAGCTGTATACCTATCTTCATGTCCGGGAGGAAATTTTCGAGCTGTATGGCTTTTCCTCCCAGGCGGAACTCAATAGCTTCAAGATGCTCATCGGCGTCTCCGGCGTAGGTCCCAAGGCGGCGCTGGCGGTGCTGTCGTCCACGTCGCCCCAGAATCTGGCCCTGTCCATCGTCACCGGCGACGAAAAGGCCCTGACCGCCGCCCCGGGCATCGGAAAAAAGATCGCCCAGCGCATCATTCTGGAGCTGAAGGACAAGCTGGCCAAGGATCAGAGCAGCTTTTCCGCCCAGAGCGGCGGCGCGATTCCCGTGGTCCTTCCCGGCGACAAGGGCGGCGAGGCCGCCGCCGCGCTGGCGGTGCTGGGCTACGGCTCTCAGGAGATCGGCCTGGCCCTGAAGGGCATCGACATGGACGCCCTGCCCCTGGAGGAGATCATCCGTCAGGCTCTGAAAAAAATGGTGCGGTAAGGAGGCGGATGCATGAGCATTGACTTTGGAACGGACATCTACGAGGAGCCTCTTGTATCCAAGAGCTTCCTGCCGGAGGACAGCGGCGAGCTGTCCCTGCGGCCCCACACCCTGCGGGAGTACATCGGCCAGCAGAAGGCCAAGGAGAACCTGTCCATCTTCATCGAGGCGGCCCGCCGCCGGACGGAGCCTCTGGACCATGTGCTGCTCCATGGCCCTCCGGGCCTGGGCAAGACCACGCTGGCAGGCATCATCGCCGCCGAGATGGGGGTGAACATCCGCATCACCTCCGGCCCCGCCATTGAAAAGCCCGGGGACCTGGCGGCGCTGCTGACCAATCTCAGTGAAAACGACATTCTGTTTGTGGACGAGATCCACCGGCTGAACCGCTCCGTGGAGGAGATCCTATACCCGGCCATGGAGGATTACGCCATCGACATCATCATCGGCAAGGGCCCGTCGGCCAACTCCATCCGGCTGGACCTGCCGAAATTCACCCTCATCGGGGCCACCACCCGGGCCGGACAGCTGTCCGCCCCCCTGCGGGACCGCTTCGGTGTTACCCTGCGGCTGGAGCTGTACACGCCGGAGGAGCTGGCCCTGATCGTCACCCGCAGCGCCGGTATCCTGGGTGTTCCCATCCAGCCGGAGGGCGCCATGGAGATCGCCCGCCGGTCCCGGGGCACGCCCCGCATCGCCAATCGGATGCTGCGGCGGGTCCGGGACTTCGCCCAGGTGAAGGGCGACGGCACCATTACCCGGGAAATGGCGGACCACGCCCTCCAGGCCCTGGAGATCGACTATCTGGGTCTGGACCCGGTGGACCGCCGGATGCTCCGGGCCATCATCGAGAATTACGGCGGCGGCCCCGTGGGCCTGGATACCCTGGCCGCCACCATCGGCGAGGAGTCCGTGACTCTGGAGGACGTGTACGAGCCGTATCTGATGCAGCTGGGCTTCCTGACCCGGACCCCCCGGGGCCGCTGCGTCACCCGTAAGGCATACGAGCACCTGCACATGGACTTCGTGGGGCAGGAACAGCTGGAAATCTAACGAATAGGAGAATTGGAATATGGGAAAACTCTTTGGCACCGATGGCATCCGCGGCATTGCGGGGCAGACCCTGACGGCAGAGCTGGCATTTCACGTTGGGCAGGCAGTAGCTGCTGTCCTGACGGAAAAGAAGGGCAGCCGCCCGCTGGTTACCATCGGTAAGGACACCCGCATTTCCTCCGACATGCTGGAGGCGGCTCTCATGGCCGGTATCTGCTCCGTCGGCGGCGACGTGATGCCTCTGGGCACCATTCCCACCCCGGCGGTGGCTTTCCTGACGGTGCAGCAGCGCGCCGATGCCGGCATTGTCATCTCCGCCTCCCACAACCCCTATGCCTACAACGGCATCAAGGTCTTTAACGGGCAGGGCTACAAGCTGTCCGACGAGATGGAGGAGCAGGTGGAGCGTCTGATCCTGGATCATGTCCGGCTCCAGCCTGCTGCGGACAGCACGGTGGGCCGCCGTCACCACGGCATGCACGCCCTGCAAAGCGCCTATATCCGGCACCTGCTGGGCAGCATCGACTGCGATCTTACCGGCCTGCGGGTGCTGGTGGACTGCGCCAACGGCGCCGCCAGCGCCACGGCCCCGGACCTGTTCCGTGCGCTGCCCCTCCACGCCGACTTCATCCATACGGAGCCCGACGGCGTCAATATCAACAACGGCTGCGGCTCTACCCACCTGGAGTCCCTGGCCCAGGGCGTCGTCTCCGGCGGCTATGATCTGGGCATTGCCTTCGACGGCGACGCCGACCGCTGCCTGCTGGTGGACGAAAAAGGCCAGACCATCGACGGCGACAAGGTCATGGCCGTGTGCGCCTCCGAGCTGAAGCGTCAGGGGAAGCTCTCCGGCAACACCGTTGTTGCCACAGTGATGTCCAACCTGGGTCTGCACGAATATTGCCGGGAGAACGGCCTGGACCTGGTCTGCACCGCCGTGGGCGACCGCCATGTGCTGGAGAAGATGCTCGCCGACGGCTTTGCCATCGGCGGCGAACAGTCGGGCCACACCATTTTCCGGGAATATGCCACCACCGGCGACGGTGAGCTGACGGCCCTGCAGTTCCTGCAGACTCTGCGCCGCAGCGGCGTTCCGGCCTCCCGGCTGGCTGCCCGCTGCCCCCAGTATCCCCAGGAGCTCATCAACGTGGATGTGCCCCACACGCCCGGTGTCAAGGAGCGCATCATGGCCGACGAAGGTCTCCGGCAGGAGACCCGCCGCTGGGAGGAAAAGCTGAACGGCCAGGGCCGCATTCTCATCCGTCCCTCCGGCACCGAGGCCCTGATTCGGGTCATGGTAGAGGCGAAAACCACGGAAATCGCCCATCAGGTGGCCTCTGTTTTGGCTGATTTCATAAAAAAACTGTGATTTTCATCACAGGATACACAAATTTCCCCAGAAGGCTTGACAAATTATTTAGTGAAAAGGTATAATGTCTATGGTTTTGGATACTGGACTTCGCTATGACCAATTAGAAAACCTGTCCGATGAAGAGCTTTGTGCTCTGGGTCGTGCGGGTCGGCGTCAGGCGGAGGATGTTTTGGCCACCCGGTATCATTGGCTGGTCCGTGCCTGTGCCCGTCCGTATTTTCTCATCGGCGGCGACACTGAGGACCTGATGCAGGAGGGAATGTTTGGCCTCATCAAGGCCATGCGGGAGTTTGACCCCGCCCGTTCTTCTCTGTTTCGTCCCTTTGCGGGTCTATGCATCCATCAACAGGTGTGTTCCGCGCTCAAGCGCGACGCCAGCCAGAAAAACGCACCGCTCAATCAATCCGTCCCCTTGAATCCCTCGCTTCTGAACGCAAGTCCCACCTTCGCACAGGTCGATCCCGAGCTGTTGTTGATCGACAGAGAAAAGGCTGCCAGTCTGCTGGAGAATACCCGCAAACAGTTGTCCGCTTTCGAGGAAAAGATTTTAGGGTTATTTTTAGACGGTCTCGCATACTGTGAGATCGCGGAAACTGTTGGCAGGCCCATCAAATCGGTGGACAACGCCGTGCAGCGGATCCGCCGCAAAGTGGCGCGGCAGCTTTCATCCGGCGATATCAGCAACAGCTGAACGCAATATATTTCATCTCAAAGAGAGGGTAAAATCATGTACGAAGACAAGACTTTGGTTTGCAAGGAGTGCGGTAAGGAGTTCGTGTTCACCGCCGGTGAGCAGGAGTTCTATGCTGAGCGCGGCTTCCAGAACGAGCCCCAGCGCTGCAAGGCTTGCCGCGACGCTCGCAAGAACGCCGCCCGCGGCCCCCGGGAGTTCTTCACCGCTACCTGCGCTGCCTGCGGCGGCGAGGCCCGTGTGCCCTTCGAGCCCAAGAGCGACCGTCCTGTTTATTGCAGCGACTGCTTCGCCAAGATGCGTGAGAACGGCTGAGCGCTGATTCCGTAAATTGTAAAAAGGGAGTTGCCCGCATAGGCGGGCGGCTCCTTTTTTTGTCCGGCAAAACGCCGTCACCCCGAATGTCAAAGCCGCACTTGACGCTGGGGGCTGGGATATTGTATAATAAACTGATTTAATGTGCGGAGGTATACCCATTATGTGGATCGCGGATGGCTGGAAGGATTATGAGCTGCTGGACTGCGGCGGCGGGGAAAAGCTGGAGCGCTGGGGCGACCAGATCCTGGTGCGGCCGGACCCCCAGGCCATCTGGGAGTCGGACCGGAAAAACCGCGGCTGGCGCACGGCCAACGCCCGGTACAGCCGCTCCAGCACCGGCGGCGGCCACTGGGACAAGAACAAGCTGCCGGAAAGCTGGCCCATCTCCTATAAAAGCCTGCGGTTCCAGGTGAAGCCCATGAACTTCAAGCACACAGGGCTGTTTCCGGAGCAGGCTGCCAACTGGGACTTCGCCATGGAGCAGATCCGCCAGGCGGGACGCCCCATCCGGGTGCTGAACCTGTTCGCCTATACCGGCGGGGCCACGGTGGCCTGCGCCGCCGCCGGAGCCAGCGTCTGCCATGTGGACGCCGCCAAGGGCATGGTGGCCTGGGCCAAGGAGAACGCCCGGGTCTCCGGACTCCAGGACGCTCCCATTCGCTGGATCGTGGACGACTGCGCCAAGTTCGTTGAGCGGGAGATCCGCCGGGGCAAAACCTACGACGCCATCATCATGGACCCGCCCAGCTACGGGCGGGGACCCGGCGGCGAGGTGTGGAAGCTGGAGGAGAATCTCTATCCCTTCGTGAAGCTGTGCGCCCGGGTGCTGTCGGACAAGCCCCTGTTCGTGATCCTGAACTCCTATACCACGGGGCTGGCCCCGTCGGTGCTGGGCTATATCCTGCAAATGCTGGTGGGACGGCGCTTTGGCGGCCGGGTCACCTGGGACGAGCTGGGCCTGCCGTGCACGGATTCCGGCATGGCGCTGCCCTGCGGCGCCACGGGCCGCTGGATGAGCAAGTAAAAATATCGCAGAAAAGAGAAAGCCAATGCAAGCAATGATCCGAACCGACGCACTCTCCTTCTCCTACCCGGTGGAGGAGGGCCAGCGTCGGACCACAGCCCTGGAGGATGTGACCCTGTCCATCGAAAAGGGCAGCTTTGTGGTGGTGCTGGGCCACAACGGTTCCGGCAAATCCACCCTTGCCAAGCATTTCAACGCCGTGCTGCTGCCCTCCGGCGGCGCGGTATATGTAGAGGGCATGAACACCCAGGACGAGGACCTTCTGCTGGAGATCCGCCGCCGGGTGGGCATGGTGTTCCAGAATCCCGACAACCAGATCGTGGCCAACGTGGTGGAGGAGGATGTGGCCTTTGCCCCGGAGAATCTGGGTGTCCCCACGGCAGAAATTCGCCGCCGGGTGGACGATGCTCTGGCGGCGGTGGGCATGACGGAGTTCGCCCGCCATGCACCGCACCTGCTGTCCGGCGGACAGAAGCAGCGGGTGGCCATCGCCGGGGTCATCGCCATGGAGCCGGAATGCATCGTGCTGGACGAGGCCACGGCCATGCTGGACCCTGCCGGACGCCGGGAGGTGCTGGACACCGTCCACCGGCTGAACCGCCAGCGGGGCATCACCGTGGTGCACATCACCCACCATATGTCCGAGGCAGAGGACGCCGACCGGGTCATCGTGATGAACGACGGCGTGGTGGCCATGGACGGCACGCCCCGGGACATTTTCTCCCGGGTGGAGGAGCTTCGCTCCCTGGGCCTGGCGGCCCCGGACACGGTGGAGCTGCTGCACCGGCTGAACGGGCACGGCATGTCCCTGCCCCTGACGGCCATTACCGTTGACGAGTGTGCCCGCGCCATATTCCAGGCGCTCCATGGCGCGGAAGGGAAGTAAACGAAGTTGGAACCGATCATTCGAGTAGAGCACCTGACCCACACCTACAGCGCCGGGACCCCGTTCCAGCGCAGCGCGGTGGAGGACGTCAGCATAGACGTGATGCCCGGGGAGTTTCTGGGCATCATCGGACACACCGGCTCCGGAAAGTCCACCCTGATCCAGCATCTCAACGGGCTGCTGCGTCCCACCCAGGGCCGCGTCCTGCTGGACGGGAAGGATATCTGGGCCGAGCCCAAGAAAATTCGTCAGGTCCGCTTTCAGGTGGGCCTGGTGTTCCAGTACCCGGAGTACCAGCTGTTTGAGGAAACGGTGTACAAGGATATTGCCTTCGGCCCGGGCAACATGGGCCTTTCCAAGGAGGAAATCGACCGCCGGGTCCGGGAATCTGCGGCCCTGGTGGGCCTGACGGAGGACCAGCTGGACAAGTCGCCCTTTGACCTGTCCGGCGGCCAGAAGCGCCGGGTGGCCATCGCCGGGGTCATCGCCATGGAGCCCAAGGTCCTGATCCTGGACGAGCCCACGGCGGGTCTGGACCCCCGGGGCCGGGAGGCCATTCTGGCCCAGATCCGGGCCTATCACCAAAAGCGCGGCACCACCGTTATCCTGGTGAGCCACAGCATGGAGGAGATCGCCTGCAACGTGGACCGCATCCTGGTGCTGCGGGGCAGCCATGTGTATATGGACGGCACGCCCCGGCAGGTATTCCGCTGGGCCGACGATCTGGAGGACGTGGGCCTGGACGTGCCCCAGGCCACCAAGATTGCCCTGGCTCTGCGCCGGATGGGCCTGGAGATCGACACGGCGGTCTACACCGTGGACGAGCTGGAGCAGGCGCTGCTCTCCGTCAGAGGGGAGGCGGGCGTATGCTGAAGGATATCACCCTGGGCCAGTTTTTCCCCGGCGATACGTTTATCCACCGGCTGGACCCCCGCACCAAGCTCATTGCGGTGATCCTGTATATCGTGGCTCTGTTCAATGCCAAGGGCGTGGTAACCTACGCCATGGTCATGGCGGTGCTGGTTCTGTGCATTCTGGTGTCCCGGGTGCCCTTCCGGTCACTGACCCGGGGCCTGAAGCCCATTTACATCATCGTGGCCTTCACGGCCATTATGAACCTGTTTTTCACCAGCGGCACGCCCTTGGGAACAGGCTGGCTGCTGAGCCATATCACCCAGGAGGGTCTGCGCTCCGCCATCTACATGATCCTGCGCATTGTGATGCTCATCATGGGCACCTTCCTGCTGACCTATACCACCAGCCCCATCTCCCTGACGGACGGGCTGGAGAGTCTGCTGTCGCCGCTGAAAAAGCTGCGCCTGCCCATCCATGAGCTGGCCATGATGATGTCCATTGCCCTGCGGTTCATCCCCACGCTGATTGAGGAGACGGACAAGATCATGTCCGCCCAGAAGGCCCGGGGCGCGGACTTTGAATCCGGCAATATCTTCCAGCGGGCCCGGGCCCTGGTGCCCATTTTGGTGCCCCTGTTCATCAGTGCCTTCCGCCGGGCCGACGAGCTGGCCACGGCCATGGAGTGCCGTTGCTACCACGGCGGCCAGGGCCGCACCGCCCTCCATGTGCTTCGGTATCGCGCCGCCGACATTTGGGTGCTGCTGGGCTTCATCGCCCTGACGGCCGGGATCATCGCCCTGGGCCGGCTGGGAATCTGAGAGGTACGTTATGCGCAACATCGCCCTGATCCTGATGTACAACGGCACCGCCTACCACGGGTGGCAGGTGCAGAAAACCGAGACTACCGTGGCCCAGACCCTGGAACGGGGCCTGTCCATGGTGTGCGGCCAGCCCATCAAGTGCACCGGCTGCGGACGCACCGACGCCGGGGTCCACGCCGAGCATTATGTGGCCAATTTCCGCACCGATTCCCGCATTCCTGTGGACCGGCTGCCCTTCGCCGTGAACACCCATATTCCCGAGGACATCGTGGTGAAGGCGGCCTATGAGGTGGCGGAGGATTTCAACGCCATCGGCTCCTGCATCAAAAAGGAGTACACCTATCGCATTTACAATTCCCGGGTAAAGAACCCGTTTTACGTAAACAGAGCGTATTTTTACCCCAAGCGCCTGGACGAGGAGGTCATGGACCGTGCTGCCCGGATGTTCGAGGGGACCCACGATTTCGCCGCTGTGCGCAGCGTGGGCACCAACGTCCGCAGCACCGTCCGCACCATCTACTATTGCCGGGTCCGGCGGCAGGGGGACCTTTTGGAATTGAAGGTCTGCGCCAACGGTTTTTTGTATAATATGGTACGGGCCATTACCGGCACGGTGCTCTATGCGGCAGAGGGGAAGCTGACGCCGGAGGAGATCCCCGCCATCCTGGACAGCGGCAACCGTACTCTGGCCGGGCCCACTGCCCCGCCGGGAGGTCTGTACCTGACGAGGGTGTGGTATGAAGATGAAAGACTCAATGGACCAGATGGAATTTGACCGCGGCAACCCCCAGGAGGATGCCCCCCGCCGGGTACAGAAGCGGAAGAAGCTGAACTGGAAGCCCGTATGGTTTGCCGTGGCCGCCGCAGTGCTGGCGGCGGTGCTGCTGGTGGCCTCATTGACGGATACCACCGCCTTTGACGGCCTGCGCCGCAGCATCACCTATGCCCGGGCAAAAAAAGATGAGACGGGCTGCGCCCAGCTGTATCACTATGCCGCCGACCGCACCAGCTGCTTCGCCTCACTGGACGGCAGTCTGGCCATCGTCACCAACAGTCAGCTGCTGGTGATGCAGGAAAACGGCCAGGTGGTGTGTAATGAGACTGTAAAGTGGACCTCCTGTACAGTAGCGCAAAATCAAGGCATTGCTGCCGCCTATGACATCGGCGGCACCGATGTCTATGTGCTCAATGCCCATGGCCTTGTCCGCAGGATCACCTGCGGCGGCGAGATTTTGTCCGTCACCCTCACCCAGGAGGGCCGCCTGGCCGTCACCATCAACGAGCGGGGTTATAAGGCCGCGGTGGAGGTGTACGACGAGAATGGTGTAAAGGAGTTTGCCTTTCATTCCGCCGACAGCTTCCTGATGACTGCCTCCGTGTCCGGAGACGGTCAGGAGATGGCCGCCGTCACCATGGGCCAGTCCCAGGGCGCCTTCACCAGCAGCGTGGTTCTCTACAAGCTGAACCGCCAGGACCCCTATGCCTCCTGCGATCTGGCAAGTGTAGCGGTGTACGACCTGGGCCTTGTGGGAAAACGCTACTGCGCCGTGGCGGAGGATGGCCTCCACTTCATCGACCGGAAGGGCCGCGCCGCCGCGTCCTACAGCTACGACGGCGGCGTGCTGCGCCGGTGCAGCCTGGGGGGCGACGGCTATGCCGCCGTGCTGCTGGGCCGCTATAAGGTGGGCAGCCAGCTGCGGCTGGTAACGGTGAACGGCGACGGCAAGGAGCTGGGCTCCCTGGACCTGGATGGCGATGTGCTGAGCATGTCCGCCTCCGGCCGGTATGTGGCGGTATTGTTTGCCGACCGGCTGGTGATTTATAACAAGAACCTCAAGGAATACGCCACGCTTCAGGGCGTCAGCAGCGCCGGGGATGTCCTCATGCGCGGCGACGGCTCTGCGGTGCTGGCCGGCTCCGCTGCCGCCAGCGTGTTCCTGCCCTGACCCCGAAAGGAGAAATGCCTATGTCCCTGTTTGCCGATATTCTGGTGCTGGCCGCGCTGGTGGCCGCCGCCTGGCTGGGCGCCAGGCGTGGCCTGCTGAAAAGCCTGGCGGGCCTCTTGATTGTTCTGGTGGCCCTGTGGGGCGCCTCCTGGGCCGCCGACCACCTGACGGAGCCTGTGGCCCAGTGGATCGAGCCCCGGGTCACCCAGCGGGTGGAGCGGAAGCTGGAGGAGAGCCACGCCGCCGACGCCGGACAGATGCTCCAGGCATTCAGCTTCCGGGGCAGCGGCCTCCAGAAGATGCTGGATGCCGTTCACCAGCGGGTGCAGCAAACCGGCGAGACCGTCATCCGGGCTGTGGCCCAGAGCATCGCCCGTTCCGTGGCGGGGACGGCGGTGTATGTGGTGGTGTTCCTGATCCTGCTGGTGCTGCTGTGGCTTTTGATAAAGCCGCTGAATGCCATTGTCACCAGGCTCCCCCTGGTCAGCACCGTCAACGGCTTGGGCGGAGCGGCCCTGGGTCTGGTGTGCGGCGGCCTTACGCTGTTTGTGGTCGTATGGGCCATGCAGCGCTTTGGATGGCTCATCACCCCGGAGCTGGTGGAAAGGACCACCCTGCTGAAATTCTTTGCAACCCACACGCCGCTGGGGCTCCTGGCGACGCTGTGACCAATTTACCCGCATAACGGAGGAAAACCATGCAACCGACTCTTTGTTCCAAATGTAAGAAAAATGTGGCCGTGGTCTTTATTTCCCGGCAGAATGAAAAGGGCGAGATGGTCAACGAGGGCCTGTGCCTGAAATGCGCCGCCCAGCTTGGCCTGCCCCAGGTGGAGGAGATGATGAAGAAAATGGGCATCTCCCCGGAGGACCTGGAGAACATCAACAACGAGATGATGCAGGCCTTCGGCGGCGCAGAGGAGCTCAGCGACATGACCGAGGCCCAGGACGACGACGGTGACGATGATGAGGAAAGCGGCAAGACCGCCACCTTCCCGTTTTTGAACCGCCTGTTCGGAAGCAGCAACCCCCCGGCGGAGAAGTCCGACGCTCCCTCCGGCCGGGAGGAGACTCCCAAGGGCCGCAAGGCCGACAAAAAGCACAAGTATCTGGACAGCTACTGCATCAATCTCAGCCAGCGGGCCCGGGACGGCAAGCTGGACGCGGTCATCGGCCGGGAGGAGGAGATCCAGCGTGTGGTGCAGATTCTGAACCGCCGCCAGAAGAACAACCCCTGCCTCATCGGCGAACCCGGCGTGGGCAAGACGGCCATTGCCGAGGGTCTGGCCCAGCGCATTGTGGCCGACGACGTGCCCTTCAAGCTGCGGGATAAGCAGGTATACCTGCTGGACCTGACGGCGCTGGTAGCCGGGACCCAGTTCCGGGGCCAGTTTGAAAGCCGTATGAAGGGCCTTATCGAGGAGATCCGTAAGCTGGGAAATATCATCCTGGTCATCGACGAGGTCCACAACATTGTTGGGGCCGGAGACGCCGAGGGCAGCATGAACGCCGCCAATATCCTCAAGCCTGCCCTGTCCCGGGGCGAGATCCAGGTCATCGGCGCCACCACCTTCAACGAATACCGCAAGCACATTGAAAAGGACACCGCCCTGGAGCGCCGCTTCCAGCCGGTCACCGTCAACGAGCCCAGCCTGGAGGATACGCTGAAGATCCTCCAGGGCATCGCCCACTACTACGAGTCGTATCACGGCGTTTCCATCCCCCAGGGGGTGCTGCGCCAGGCGGTTGCGCTGTCCGAGCGTTATATCACCGACCGGTTCCTGCCGGATAAGGCCATTGACCTTATCGACGAGGCCTGCTCCGATATGAACCTCCACGACCCGGACATCAACCGCCGCATGGAGGTCAAGCGGGACCTGGAGAATGTCACCTTCGAGCGGGAGACCCTGATGTCTGCCCAGCCGCCGGAGGGGCAGGAGCTGTCCGAGGAGGAGCTGGACGCCCGCTATGCCCGCATTGCCGAGCTCCGCAGCCAGGAGCTGCGGCTGCAGCAGGAGCTGTCTGCCCTGGAGGCCAAGGGTACGCCCCAGCTGACCATGGACAATATTGCCCGGGTCATTGAGATGTGGACCAAGATTCCTGCCAGCAAGATCAAGGAGGAGGAGTTCAAGCGCCTGTCCCAGCTGGAGGACCGGCTGAAGCAGCACATTGTGGGCCAGGACGAGGCGGTTTCCGCCGTGTCCGCCGCCATCCGCCGCAACCGGGTGGGTATTTCCCCCAAGCACAAGCCCGTCAGCTTTATTTTCGTGGGCAGCACCGGCGTGGGCAAGACGGAGCTGGTAAAGCAGCTGGCCGCCGACCTGTTCAACACCCCGGATGCGCTGATTCGCCTGGATATGTCCGAGTTCATGGAAAAGCACTCTGTTTCCCGTCTGGTGGGCTCGCCTCCGGGCTATGTGGGCTATGACGAGGCAGGCCAGCTGACGGAGAAGATCCGCCGCAAGCCCTATTCTGTCATTCTGTTCGACGAGATTGAAAAGGCCCATCCGGATGTGCTGAACATCCTGCTGCAAATTCTGGACGACGGCGAGATCACCGATGCCCATGGCCGCAAGGTGAATTTTGAAAACACCGTCATCGTCATGACCTCCAACGCCGGGTCCGACAAGGCCGCCGGTTCCGTGGGCTTTGGCCGCAGCGCCGACGACCAGGGCCGGGAGCGCACCATGAAGGCTCTGCGGGAATTCCTGCGTCCGGAATTTATCAACCGCGTGGACGAGATCGTCTATTTCCACCAGCTGACGGAGGAGAATTTTGCCGCCATCGCCCGGATCATGCTGGATGAGCTGCGGGATTCCCTGCGGGAGAAGGGGTACACCTTCACCTATGACGACGCGCTGGTGGAGCATCTGGTGAAATCCTCCTATTCTGCGGCCTACGGCGCCCGGAATCTGCGCCGCTGCATCCAGAAGGAGCTGGAGGACCCCATGGCGGTTCAGATCATCGACAGCTTCGAGCACCCCATCACCCAGCTGCGGGCCACCGCAGAGGATGGCAAGGTGCGGCTGGACACCCTGTAAGGAGGCGGTTTCATGCTGTTCCGCAAGGATATCGAGCCCCGCTGCGCCTATTGCGCTCAGGGGGTCCGCATCAATGAGACGCAGGTGGCCTGCATGAAAAAGGGCATCGTGGCGGCGGAAAACCACTGCTTCCGCTTCCGCTACGACCCGTTGAAGCGGGTTCCGCCCCGTCCGGCTCAGTTGTCCACCGACGGGCTGAAGGAGGAAGATTTCAGCCTGTAAAACCCAAAAATCAGAGAGAAAAGGGGTAAAACCATGACGCCGAAAACCGTTTGGGCCGTTTATTTCAGCGGTACCGGCACCACGGAGCGCACGGTGCGCAGCGTTGCCGGAGAGCTGGCCCGGATGCTTTCCGTGCCCTGCCGCAGCTTTGACTTTACCCGACCCCAGGCCCGGCAGAAGGAGCTTTCCTTCTGCGAGAGGGATCTGGTGGTATTCGGAACGCCGGTGTATGCCGGGCGGGTGCCCAATGTGCTGCTGCCGTATCTGCGGGAAAAGGTCCGGGGCGGAGGCGCGCTGGCGGTGCCGGTGGTGCTGTTCGGCAACCGGAACTATGATGACGCGCTGATCGAGCTGCGGGACCTGCTCCAGGCAGACGGCTTCGGCTGTATTGCGGCAGGGGCCTTCGTGGGGGAGCACAGCTTTTCCCGGACCCTGGGCGCGGGCCGTCCGGACGATCGGGATATGGCGGGACATCCCGCCTTTGCCCGGGAAATCTGCGGGAAATTAGCGGGACAAGCCGGGACAGAGAATACGCCTGTTGCCGTCCGGGGGGAAACACCCATCCGCCCCTATTACACCCCACGGGATCGCCACGGAAACCCCATCAGCATCCTGAAGGTAAAACCCAGAACGGACATGGCAAAGTGCGGCGGCTGCGGTCTGTGCGCGGAGCTGTGCCCTATGGGCTCCATTGACCCGGCGGATGTGTCCCGGGTCAATGGCATCTGCATCAAGTGCTGCGCCTGCGTAAAAAAGTGCCCTGCCGGAGCCAAGTATTTTGACGATCCCGGATACCTGTTTCACCAGCACGAGCTGGAGGACGTTTACACCCGCCGGGCGAAAAACGAATGGTTCGTATAAATGCAAATAATCAAAACCTCCGGCAGATGCCGGAGGTTTTGATTATTTGCAGCGCTTATGGCCGGATGAAATCATACGCCGTGCGCAGGGTGCCGTTGGAGGCATAGATATTGCCGCATTTACGGAAACCGTAGCCGGTGATGGCAGCCTGCATGGTATGATTGTTTTCATGGGTGTCGATGCGGACATAGTCCATGATGCCGAGGCAGAAGGAAAAACAGGCCCGGGCCACGCCGTGGGCGGTTCCCTTGGAGGCCAGGCGGTGGATGGTGCCGTAGGGCCGGTCCGCGTGCCAATGGCCGTTCAGCAGCACCCGGTAGGTAGGTTCATCGCCGATGATAAATGAAAATGTGCCGACGATGACGCCGCCGTCTGTCAGGACATAGCTGTGGCCCCGGGCAATGTCCGGCAGCAGCTCCGGCAGACCGGGATAATCGCCGCCCCACTGACCGGCGTTGCCGTGGGCAGCCATGTATGCCTTGGCGATGCGGAAAATCTCCAGAATGGCGGGTACATCCGCCGGTGCTGCTCTGCGAATGTCCATGGCGTTACGATTGGCTGCCGTCTTTGTTGGCAAAGATCACGCCCAGGGTGATGAGAACCGCGCCCAGAATACTCATCCAGCTGATCTTCTCGCCCAGCAGCAGCCAGCCCACCACCACGGTGACAAAGGGGGAGGCGTACAGATAGTTGTTGGTGACCACCACGCCCAGACGCTTGAAGGCGATGTTCCAGATGGCGAAGCATACCGCATTGCCGAACACGCCCAGAAACAGCCAGGAAATCAGAATTTTCGGCTGGGAAAACAGGGGAGACAGGCTGGGCATGCCGTCCGTCAGCAGCACCAGGGGCAGGGAGGTGAGGAAGGCCCAGAGGAACACCCGGCGGGTCACCAGGAAGTTGTCGTACCGCTCGGTATATTTCTTCACCAGGATGGAGTACACAGCCCACATCAGGGCAGCGGCCAGGGCCAGCAGGTCGCCCAGGGGGCTCAGGTGGAAGGACAGGGTGCCGTTGAGCACCACCAGCACCACGCCGACGATGGCTACCAGCGCGCCGATATACACCAGCTTTCCCAGCTTTTCCCCCTTGCGGGAGAACAGCTGCGCCAGGATCACCGTCAGAATAGGGGACATGGATACCAGAATACTGACGTTGGCGGCGGAGGTATGGGCGGCGGCGGTATTTTGCAGGAAGAAGTAGACGCTGCCGCCGGTGATGCCGATGAGGATGAACATCAGCTCATCCTTCCAGGGGAGCTTCAGGGTCCTGGGCCGCAGGGCCCACAGGGTCAGGTAGGCAAGGCCCATCCGCAGGGGGATGATCTGGGTGGGGGTGTAGGCCGTCAGCATGACCTTGGTCAGCACAAAGCAGCTGCCCCAGACCAGAATGGTAAACAGGGCATAGAGATGCCCCAGGGTTTTCTTTTGCACGGTGATGTTCTCCTCTTTCTCTTTCTGTTCTCTTTGCGCGGCCAGAGTGCGTTTCGGCGGGCTTACAGCCCGCCGGAACGCACGGGTCGGAGCGAAATCTCTCTTGTCAAAAAAGGGCACCGCCCCTTTTTGACAAGCTCTTGCAAAATGCCCGGCAGCACCGGGCATTCTGCATGAGGTTTTGCATGGGGAAGCGTGGTCAATCCTGGGGCAGGGCAGGGGTCTCGCCGTTCAGAACCTGCTGAATCAGGCTCTTGGCGGTATTGATCTGGGTGGCGTTGGGCCACATGACCCACAGGGTCTCGTTGCCGGCGGAATAGCACGGCTCCATGCCGCCTTCGCCGCTGACGGAATAGCTGGTGATGTTCCAATGGACGTTGTCCCGCAGCTGCATCTGCACCAGGCTGCTGATGTCCTCGTAGGTCAGGCTGGTGATGAAGGAGGAGGACACGGCGTCCAGGACCTTCTGATATCCCTTGAGGATAGCAGGGGAGGAGGCCTTGTCCACAATGGCGCGGATCACGGCCATCTGGTTGCGGCCCCGCTGATTATCGCCGTCGCCGAAGGCGTGGCGTTCCCGGGCGAAGCACAGGGCCTGCTCTCCGTTGAGGTGGTTGATGCCCTGAGTGAAGGTGTAGCCCGCCATATGGACGCCGTCGCCGTTTTCGTCAGGCACCTCCATGCCAACGGTGGTGAACTCGTGTTCGGAGTTCACATCCACGCCGTCCAGGGCATCCACGATCTTCTTCAGGCCCGCGAAATTCACCCGGGCATAGTAATCCGCCTTGACCCCGTAGAGGTTCCCCAGCACGGCGGCAGATTCGTCGATGCCGTACATGCCGGCGTGAGTCAGCTTATCCCGCTGCCCGTTGCGGGCCAGGGGCACATAATAATCCCGGGGGGTATTGATCAGCAGGATCTGGTGGGTGCGGGGGTGGATCACCGCCAGAATGTTCACGTCACTGAGGCTCTGGATATTGATATCGCTGCTGCGGGCGTCGATGCCGCTGCAATAGACGATGAAGGGCTGGGAGGTGATGGAGGCGTTGGGCTTGATGGGCTCCACCTCCTTGGTGGTGCTGAATTCATAGATGATGCGGGTATCCTTGGAGAAGGTGCTGTAATCCTCCAGACTGTCCAGCGTGGTGAGATAGCTGGAGTTGAGGATGATGGCCCCGGCATTGCCGTCGTACAGGGCGTCGGCCAGGGAGGTCAGGTCCGTGTAGGTGCTGGTATCCACACGGCCGCCCAGGCCGTCCTTGATATCGTCCAGCAGGGCCTGGGTATTGTCGGCGCTGATGTCGGCGTCCTCGCTGAGGATGCCGAAGGTGTAGCCCACGGTATCGCCGATGCTGCGGGCAGGGTCGTCGTCCATGACCACTACATAGGAGGTGGTCTTTTGCAGGGTGTGGCCCGCAATGGCCAGCAGGGCGCTTCTGCCGGAGGCGGCAGCCACGGAGCCATACAGCATCAGGCCGGACAGCAGCACCGCCAGCAGGCCGCAGACTACCTTGCTGGTCTTGACCCGGCGGATGGGCAGCTGGATGATGACATGGCCTGCGTTGATCAGCAGCAGGACCACCTCAATGACGATGAGGTACAGATCCGTCAGCAGCTTGGTGGACATCAGCTGCACCAGCAGCACCAGACTGCAGATCATCAGCAGGGCCACAGCGGCCAGGCCGAACCAATCGGCACTGGTACGGTAGAGCCTGCGCCGTCTCCAGCGGGGCTGTTCTTGTTCGTTCATAATCGTTTCGTCCTTTCTGCGTCAGGGATTCACGGTGGGCGTCTCGCCCCGGAGGACCTGCTGGATCAGGTCCTGGGCAGTGGCGACCATCTGTTCATTGGGCAGGACCACAGCATACCGGGCATCATTTCCCAGGCTGTAGCAATAGTCGGCGCTGTTTTCACCGGCAAGGCCGTATGTAGTGATGTTCCAGCCGGACATGTCCTGCAGCTGCATCTTTACCAGGGAAATAATATCTTCCTTGGGCATATTGGTGGCGATGGAGTCGGAGGCGGCGGCCAGGACATCCTGGTAGCTTTTCAGAATGGCAGGGGAGGCCGCCTTATTGACGATGCCCTGGACTACCAGCATCTGGTTGCGGCCCCGCTGCATGTCGCCATCGTCGAAGGCGTCCCGCTCACGGGCAAAGGCCAGCGCCTGGCGGCCATCCAGGTGATTCACGCCCTTCTGGAAGGAGTAGGCGGCGAAGTGGAAGTTGCCGCTGCCGTCCTCGTCGGGCACCTCCATGCCCACAGTGTTGAAGGCCACGTCCGAATTGACGTCGATGCCGCCCAGGGCATCGATGACGCCCACCAGACCGGCAAAGTGGACCCGGGCATAATAGTTCACGTCCACGTTATACAGCTGCTCCAGGCCCTTGATGGACTCCTCGATGCCGTAGAGGCCGAAGTGGGTGAGCTTATCCTTCTGCCCGTAAGAGGGAAGGGGCAGGTAATAGTCCCGGGGGGTGCTGACCAGCAGAATCTGGTGGGTGGAGGGGTTCACAACAGCCAGAATATTGGTATCGCTGCGGCTGTTGAGGGGGATATAATCCACCCGTTCGTCGGTGCCGCTGCAATACACCACAAAGGGCTCCCGGGAGATGTTGGCGTTGGGAGCAATGGGCTCGGGGTCCGCCTTGTCGATGGAAAAGCGGTAAATGACCTTGGTGTCCTTGGAGAAGCTCTGGTATCCCTCCGTGCCCTTGAGGACGGAGAAGTAGCTGTTGTTGAGGATGACGGCGTCCACCTGCCGGTTCAGCAGGGCGTCGGCCAGCTGGGTGAGGGTGCCGAAGCTGGCGGTCTTTACCTGGCCCATGCCGTCCTCAATATGGGAAAGGGCGGCGTCGGTGTTTTCCCGGTCTAGGGTTTCCAGGATGCCGTAGGTATAGCCGAAGGTATCGTTGACGGTCTCGGCGGGGTCATCGGCCCGGACCACCACGCAGGTGGTGGTCTTGGCAGAGCCGCCGGAGGTGATATTGGACAGGAACTTCATAAGGGAGCCGGTGGCGGTGGAGGTGAAGATCATGGCGGCGGACAGCACCAGCGCCACCACGGCGCAGATGAGCTTTCCGGCCACATTGCGGCGCACCGGCAGCTGCACAAAGGCATGCAGCCCGTTGAGAAGCACCAGCACCAGGATCAGCACAACGGTCAGCACCGTGGTCAGCACACCGGCGCCAAGCACCCGCACCAGCAGGATCACGCTGCACACCAGCATGCACAGCAGGGCAAGCAGCCCGAACCAGTCGGCCAGGCCGCGGCTCCCACCCCGGGAGCCATAGTAGGATGAATAGGCATTTCTGCGACGTCTGCTCATGGGTTTTCTCCTTGTTTTTTTCTCTATATCTTTTTGCGTGTGCCGCTCAGGGAAGCTGAGGCGTTTCGCCGGACATGACCTGGCGGATGAGCTCCTTGGCGGTGTTGACGGTGTCCATATTGGGGCGCATGACCCAGGCGGCATCGCCCAGAGCATAGCAATACGAGGTATCACCGGAGCCGGAGACGGCGTAGCTGGTAACGTGCCAGCCGGACATATCCTGCAGCTGCATCTGCACCAGGGCGGCGATGTCGTCGTAGCTGAGGCTGGTGAGAAAGGCGTCGGACAGGGAGGACAGCAGCGTCTGGTAATTTTTCAGCACGGCAGGGGAGGACGCCTTGCTGATGATGGCCTGGATGACAGCCATCTGGTTTTTGCCCCGCTGATTGTCGCCATCGGCAAAGGCATAGCGCTCACGGGAGAAGCACAGAGCCGCCTCACCGTTCAGGTGGTTCACGCCCTCGGTGAAATCGTAGCCGCCCATGGAGAAGGCCTTTGTGGAATACACGTCTACGCCGCCCAGAGCGTCCACGATCCGGGTGAGCCCGGCGAAGTTGACACGCATGTAAAAGGACGTGTGGGTGCCGTACAGGTTATCCAGGGTCCGCATGGATTCGCCGGTGCCGTAGATCCCGGCGTGGGTCAGCTTGTCCAGCTGGCCGTTGTGGGCCAGGGGCAGGTAATAGTCCCGGGGGGTGTTCACCAGCAGGACCTGGCGGGTGGTGGGATTCACCACGGCCAGGATATTCACGTCGCTGCGGCTGGTGATGCTGATGTCGCTGCTGCGGGCGTCGATGCCGCTGCAATAGACCACAAAGGGGTCCTTGGTCACATCCACCGGGGCATCGGCATCGGCAGGCGTAGGCTCCACGGCTTTGGTGGTGGTGTATTCATACAGGATGCGGGTGCGGTCGGAAAAGTCGGCGTAGCCCTCCTGCTCCTCCAGCAGGGGAATGTAGCCCTTGTTCAGCAGAATGGCGCCCACCTGATCGTCATACAGGGCGTCCGTCAGCAGGGCAGGGGAGGCGTAGGCTGTGTGGTGCGCCGAGCCCAGCTTCTCCTGAAGCTGTTGGAGCAGGGACTGGGTATTCTCCGTGTCCCGGTCCTCCAGAATACCCAGCAGATAGCCCTTGATGTCGTCAACGCTCCGGGCGGGGTCATCGGCATTGACGATGACGCAGGTAATGTCGGTTTCGGCAGATTTATCGGCGATGTCAGTAATGGCGTGCTGCACGGAGGTCAGGGCCGCCGCGCCGTAGATCATGGCGGCAGACAGCAGCAGGGCGATGACGCCGCAGACGATCTTGCCGCCGGTTTTTTTCCGGCGGGGGAGCTGGACTCAGCCATGAAGCCCGCTGAGCACCAGCAGAGCGCCGGAGGCCAGCAGCAGATGGCCTGTGGACAGGAACCGGGTGGAGATCAGACGAATCACCAGCACCGTGCTGCTGATCAGCAGCACAGCGAAGGCGGCCAGACCAAACCAATCCGCCCCGCTGCGGCGGGGGGAGGTGTTTTCAGTTGCCATAGCGTTTCTCCTTTGTGTTGGGATAAGTCGCCGGTGCGCCGCTTTGCAAAGCACACCCATTGTAATTTACATGGTAACAGTCTCCTATTATATATCCTGCGGCGTCAAATTTCCATCCTTATTTGTAACAAAATTATGAATTTCCCCGTATTTACCGGGCGAGGATAGGGTACCGGAGGGTAAAACGGTTGAAGCGGCAGAAAAAATGTGGTATGATGGGAGCAAGATACCGCACCCGCTGCGGAACAGCGGGGCCGGCGAAACGAGGAGGAAACACACATGAAAGCAGCGCTTGTCATCATGGCGGCTGGGCTGGGCTCCCGCTATGGCGGAAATAAACAGGTTGACGGGGTAGGCCCCGGCGGCGAAATCCTCATGGAATACTCCATTCACGACGCTATTCGGGCAGGCTTCACCAAGATCGTGTTCATCATCAAGGACGACATGGTGGACCTGATGCGCACGCTGTGCGGCGACCGCATTGCCGGCCTGACGGCCCGGGACGGGGAGCCGGTGGAGGTCTGCTATGCCGTGCAGGACTATTCCAGTCTGCCGGCGTTCTATACCGTGCCTGCCGGGCGCACCAAGCCCTTCGGCACCACCCACGCCGTGCTGTGCGCGCGGCCCTACGTCCAGGAGCCCTTCTGCGTTATCAATGCCGACGACTATTACGGCGTGGATGCGTACCGGGCCATCTATCAGGAGCTGGGCCGCCTGCCGCAGCAGGGGAAGGCCACCATGGTGGGTTATCTGCTGCGCAACACCGTCAGCGCCCACGGTACCGTGTCCCGTGGTGTATGCCACGTGGAGAATGGCCATCTGACAGGTATTCACGAGGCTCTGAAGATCCAGCTGTTCCCCGACGGCAGCATTGCCGACGTGGCCGACGGTCAGCGCTGGGAGCTGGCGGCAGATATGCCGGTGTCCATGAACTTCTGGGGCTTTATGCCGTCTATTTTCGACCAGATGGAGGAATATTTGGACGACTTCCTGCGGGCGCTGCCGCCGGAGGAGATCAAGGCGGAGTGCCTGCTGCCCAACATGGTGGGCGATCTGCTGAAAAAGGGACGGCTGTCCGTGTCCGTGCTGCATTCGGCGGACCGATGGTTCGGTATGACGTATCACCAGGACCGGCAGGCCGTTGCCCGGGAGCTGGCAAGGCTTCACGAAAACGGAACATATCCCCCCACGCTGCGGAGCTGAAAAGGAGAATATTTTCATGTATACCACCGAAAAACAGGCGCCCAGGCGGCTGACAGGAAGAAAACGGAGCGGCCGGCGGTGGCTGCTGATCCCGGCGCTGTGTGCCGTGCTGATCCTGGCCGTGGTGCTGATCGTGGAGCTGGGGAAAAAGCCCCAGGTGCTGCCCGCCGAAACGCCTGCCACGCCGATTTCCCAGGAAAAGCCTCATGAGCCGGAGCCTACTCCGGAGCCGATCCCGGAGCTTCTGACCCTGGTAAACCCCTGGAACCAGGTGCCGGAGGACTGGTCTGTGGACCTGGTGACCCTGCCCAACGGGCTGGAGATCGACAAGCGCTGCTATGACGCGCTGATGGAAATGATCGACGGGTGCTACGACGCAGGGCTGACGCCGGTGATCTGCTCCGCCTATCGGACACAGGATTTCCAGGAGACGCTTTATAATAATAAGGTATCGGAATGGATGGACCAGGGATACGGCCTGGAGGACGCCAAGGCCAAAGCCGGGCGCCAGGTGGCGGTGCCGGGCACCAGCGAGCATCAGCTGGGGTTGGCGGTGGACATTGTGGACGTCAGCTATCAGCTGCTGGACACCAATCAGGAGAACACTGACGTGCAGAAATGGCTGCTGGAAAATAGCTGGCGGTATGGATTCATCCTGCGGTATCCCACGGACAAGACGGACGTTACGGGCATCGTGTATGAGCCGTGGCATTACCGATATGTCAGCAAGGAATACGCCAAGGAGATCTATGAGAAAGGCGTGTGCCTGGAGCAGTATCTGGAGCAGTGGGGCAAGTAGAGTGAGGGATATATGCAATTGAACAAAATAAAAATTTTGTTCAATTGAGAGCAGGCTATCATTCTTTTCCACGGAATCCCTCGTGCCCGTATGGAATCCAGGCACAGATCCTTCTCGTATCGTATATGGGAAAAAAGCATATGAACACAGACTATCGAACAGATTCACCGGAGATCCTGTTGGATTTCCTGTCATATCATGAGACCATCAAGGCCCATTCCCAGCGGACGGTGGATGAGTATTATCTGGACCTGCGGAATTTTTTCCGCTACCTGAAATGGTCCCGGGACCCGGCGCTGCAGGAGCAGCCCATGGACGCTGTGGACATCCGGGATGTGGACCTGCCCTTTGTAGGGGCCGTGACCCTGTCGGAGGTCTACGCTTATATGGCTTACCTGAGCCGGGACCGGGTGCTGCATCCCAACAGTGACCGGTCCGCCAAGGGGCTCAGCCCCGCGTCCCGGGCCCGAAAACTGGCGACGATACGGTCGTTTTATGGGTATTTATGCAACAAAGTGCACAAGCTGGATCACAATCCCGTGAAGGATATCGATGCACCCAAGCTGAAAAAAACGCTGCCACGGTATCTGACCCTGGATGAGAGCATTTCCCTGCTGGAGTCGGTGGATGGACCAAACCGGGAGCGGGATCTGTGCATTCTGACACTGTTTCTGAACTGCGGGCTGCGTATTTCGGAGCTGATCGGGCTGAACCTGGCGGATATCCACGACGACGCACTGCGGGTCCTGGGTAAGGGTGATAAGGTGCGGATCGTGTATCTGAACCAGGCGTGTCAGGATACGCTGGCGGATTATCTGGCGGTGCGCCGGCCCATCACCGGGCCGGATCGGGACGCCCTGTTTCTGTCGGGGCGAAACCAGCGAATCAGCCGGTCTATGGTGAATACCCTGGTGAAAAAACGCCTGTCTCAGGCGGGGCTGGACAGCACCCAGTACTCCTCTCATAAGCTTCGGCATACCGCTGCCACGCTGATGCTGCAAAACGGCGTGGATGTGCGGGCGGTGCAGGAGGTGTTGGGACACGAGCACCTGAATACCACGGAAATCTATACCCATATCGACAATGAAGCACTGCGGGTAGCTGCAAAGGCAAACCCCTTGTCACACGTGAAAATCAAAGGCAAAATAGGCGATAAGGACGACTGAGAGGGGGCTATGGCCCCCTCTCCCCTTTTGCGGCGTTTTCCGCAAATTTTTGCGGGTTTTTTTATGACAGACCATTGACATTTTGCCCGGAATGCTATACGCTAACGCAGGTAAATACTTTATATGGAGGTTTCTCATGAATACGGCAGAGCTTTCCAGCATGAGCAAGCAGGTCCGGCGGGACATTATCAACATGACCGCCAATGCCGGCAGCGGCCACCCCGGTGGTTCCTTGTCCGCAGCGGATCTGATGACTTGCCTGTTTTTCAATCACATGCACGTGGACCCCAAGCGCCCCGACGATCCGGATCGGGACCGCTTTGTGCTGAGCAAGGGCCATGCGGCTCCCTGCTACTACGCGGTGCTGGCGGAGATGGGCTTCATCAGCCGGGACGAGTTTAAAAATTTCCGTCAGCTGCACAGCATCCTCCAGGGGCACCCCGACAGCAAAAAAGTTCCCGGCATCGACGCGGCCACCGGCTCCCTGGGCCAGGGCTGTTCCATCGCCGTGGGTATGGCGCTGGGCGCCAAGCTCCAGCACAAGGATTGCAGGGTCTATGCCCTGCTGGGCGACGGCGAGTGCCAGGAGGGCCAGATCTGGGAGTCCTTCATGGCGGCTGCCCACTATAAGCTGGACAATCTGACCATCATCATCGACAACAACGGCCTGCAGATCGACGGCACCAATGACGAGGTCATGTCTCTGGGCGACTTGCCCGCCAAGCTGCGGGCCTTCGGCCTGGATGTTCATGAGATCGACGGCCACGATCTGGACACCATTGAGGCGGCCCTCAGTGCACCCGCCATTCCCGGTGTGCCCAAGTGCATCCTGGCCCACACCGTCAAGGGCAAGGGCGTCTCCTTTATGGAGAACCAGGTGGGCTGGCACGGCAAGGCTCCCAACCAGGAGCAGCGGCAGCAGGCTTTGAAGGAATTGGAGGACTGAGACCATGAGTGAAAAAATCGCGACCCGCGAGGCATACGGCAAGGCTCTGGCCGAGCTGGGCAACGTCAACGACAAGGTCGTGGTGCTGGACGCAGACCTGGCTGGCGCCACCATGACCAAGCATTTCAAGGCCGCGCATCCGGAGCGCTTCTTCGACTGCGGTATCGCTGAGGCAGATATGGTGGATATCAGCGCGGGCCTGTCCACCATGGGTCTGGTTCCCTTCTGCTCTACGTTTGCTATGTTCGGCGCAGGCCGGGCCTATGAACAGATCCGCAACTCCATCGCCTATCCCAGGTTCAACGTGAAGATCTGCTGCTCCCACGCCGGTGTGTCCGTGGGTGAGGACGGCGGCAGCCACCAGGCCATTGAGGACATCGGGCTGATGCGGCTGATCCCCGGCATGACCGTGGTGGTGCCCGCCGACGCCAACGAGGCACGGAAGGCTGTGTTCGCCGCAGCAGAGTTCCAGGGCCCCCTGTACATGCGTCTGGGCCGTCTGGCCTCCCCGGTGTTTGAGGAGGATTATCCCTTCGAGATCGGCAAGGCCAACGTTATGCGCGAAGGAACGGATGCCGCCGTGTTCGCCTGCGGTCTGATGGTCAGCGAGACGCTGGAGGCTGCCAAGCTGCTGGAGGCTGAGGGCATCCACATCGCCGTGATCAATGTCCACACCATCAAGCCCATCGACGCCGACTGCGTCAGCCATTGGGCCCGGAAGTGCGGCAACGTGGTGACTGTGGAGGAACACAGCGTTATCGGCGGCCTGGGCGACGCCGTGGCCGATGTGCTGATGGGCAAGGTCAACTGCAGGTTCCGCAAGATCGGCATCAACGATCAGTTCGGCCAGTCCGGCAAGGCCCTGGAGGTCCTGCGGGAGTATGGTCTCACCGCCGACCAGATCGCGGCGCGGATCAAGGAGACTCTGTAAATCCGTTGTGTATAGCAAAAGAGGAGAAATCGAAGGATTTCTCCTCTTTTGTTTATGCGTTTATGTTACACGAATAAGTTACACCACAGGGATCTGGTATACGCACACCCCGCTGTCCTGGAGATATACCAGGTCCAGAGCGTCGCCGCAGGTGAAGCAGGACGCGCCCTGGTCCGGCGTCAGTCCAGTCTTGACCTGGACCATCACCGTTCCACCGTCCAGCAGCACCGTGGCCAGACCGTCCTCCGCCAGGGCCGTCAGCCAGCCGTCCCGGGTCTCCGTCACATGATACAGTCCGTCGGCAGACAGACCAATATCCGTCTGTACGCCGGTGCGCAGGTCCATGGCCCATAGATCACCGTTTTTTACGAAGGTGGCCTGGGTGCGGTGGAATTGCAGACCCTCCTCCTTATATCCCTGAACGTACAGGGGCATATCCGACACCGTCTGCCGCCACTGGCCGCCGCTGCATAGATAGCAGCTCACCTGGAACTCCAGAGTTTCGGCGTCGATGGCAGTAAGGAGCACATCCTCCCCCACGAAACGAATGCCCATGCGCCTGCCTGTGGGTGCACCGCTGGCCGATGCCAAGTCTGTCACCTGGCCGTCGCAGGCGTATACCCCGGTGTCCGTGGTGAACACCACGCGGTTCATATCCGGGGATACCTCCAGCAGTCGAATGTCATAATCTTCCAGCACCTCCGGGAAAAGCCACTCTACCGCGCCGGTATCCAGAGCGCACAGGGCGTACCGTCCGCACTCCGGCTGCTCCGTCTCCATCCGGCACAGCACCGCCCGGGTACAGCCGGGAATGGCCTCCACCGTGCATCGGTCGTCGGTCCGGATATCCGCCAGAATGATTTCCCCGTCATAGGCGCACCAGGAAAAGCCCAGGGGCCATCCAAGCTCCGGAACAGTTCCAGTAAATGCAGCTGTTTCCACCGGCGTAAGATCGCCGCTGTCGAAGGCATAGAAGCTGCCGTCCCGGAAAAACAGACCCGCCACCAGCTCATAGCCCTCCGGAATGTCGTATACCTGACCGCCGGAGCGGTGGATGGTGACACCCTGGGATGCGGACGGTTCGGACGCATCAATTTTCGGGGCGCATCCGGCCAGAAGCAGGCAACTAATAGCGAGCATACATGCAATCGTTCGTTTCATGTGTTTTCCTCCGTTCGAATTCCCCGTTCGGCTGTGTATAATTTATAACTATTTTACCAGATTTGCCCAGGCTTCACAAGACGTGCAGCCGCCGTTCCTGTAAACCTTTCGTGAACATATGCGCCTGGTATGGCAAGACCGCCGGACATACCGTTGCATCTGGAATGTTCAAACCCGCAGCACACATCATCCGCAGCTGGTGAAAATTCAGTCTTGACAGCCGTAGGAAAAAAACGTATAATGGATAGGCTGACGGGGTGTAGCGCAGTTGGTAGCGCGCTTGGTTCGGGACCAAGAGGCCCGGGGTTCAAATCCCCGCACTCCGACCATGCAGAGTGTCCTTATAGGATCTGAGTATCCTGTGATGGACACTCTGCTTTTTTATTTCCTGAAAAGTTCATACTGCAACCTGTTCTGGGGCGTAGCTGAGTGCTGCGCCTTTTCTCGTTTCCATGATCATGTCGGCCGACCGGATCTTCCGGCGGCCCGATCTGCAAGCCGGGGGCCAAAACAGGCCGTACCCCGCAGTCGCTGATTGTGCGCTGCGGGGTACGGGTGTGACGATTATTTTTTCTCCTGCTCCCTGCGGTCCTGCTCCTCCAGCTGGCGCTTGGTGCGGCGCAGATCGTAGACCTGCAGCGCCGCCGACAGCAGCGCTGCTGCGAACAGAATATAGTACACCGCCTGGTGCAGGTAAATGCCTGCCATCAGGAACAGTACGGCCAGCGCCGCCAGAATGACGGTGATATCCAGCTGCTTCCGGCGCTTTTTGGTACGGCGGAGAATTTCCAGCCTCTTTTCGTTATCGTCCATATTGTATCTCCTTGCTATATTTCTTCCCGGGGCCCCGGGCGCAGTTGGGTCTCCCCCAGCTCCAGACGCAGCCGTCCGGCAGACAACTCCGTAAGCCGGTCCTGAAGCCGCTTTGGAGCGTCCTCCGGCAGGGACAGGTTCAAGGTGACCTCCGCTCCGTAGTCGATGCCGTCCACGGTGCCGCCGGTGGCCTGAGCCTCCAGCTTCACCCGCTCCAGCAGCGGATAGGGACAGGTACACCGGGCGGCGGTCCACCGCCCCATGGCAGCCACCCCGGCAGCGGCCAAGGCATCCCGGGCGCTTTTTCCATAGGCCCGGGTGAGGCCCCCGGCCCCCAGCAGGATGCCGCCGAAATACCGGGTCACCACGCATACGGCGTTGGTGACGTTCTCCCGCTGAAGCACCGCCAGCATGGGCTGTCCCGCCGTGCCCTGGGGCTCGCCGTCGTCGCTGTAGCGGACCACGGTGCTGCCCAGCAGATAGCACCAGCAGTTGTGCCGGGCATCATAGTGCTGCTTCTTCACCCGGCGGATCAGCTCCTGGGCCTGGTCCTCACTGTCTACCGGCCAGATGTGGCCAATGAACCGGGAGCGCTTTTCCACAAATTCGCTTTCCGCCTCCTGATAGGGAACGTAGATTTTATCCCCCATGGCGGACCTCCCACTCCTGTCTTGTGATGGCCTGGCACACGCCGGGGCGCTCCGTTCCGTCGGGCCACGGCGACGGCGGCGTATCACAGACATGGCGGAAGCCGCACTTCTCCTGCACCCGCCGGGACTTCTCATTTTCCGGGGAATGGGCGCACCATACGCGCTGGGCTCCCATCTCCTGAAACTGCCAGCGCAGCAGCTCCTCCACGGCCTCGGGAACAAGCCCCTGCCCCCAATAGGGGTGGGCAATCCAGTAGCCGATCTCCGGCTCTCCCTTCCCCACCGGTATCGCCGTGGGAAACACACCCACGGAGCCGATGGGACCGCCGTCGCCGCCCTTGAGCAGCACCGCGAAGGTGCCCTCCTCGGACAGCACGGTGCGGATGATCTCCCGGCTGTTTTCCACGGAGGTGTGAGGCGCCCAACCGGCGGAGGGGCCCACCTCCGGGTCCCTGGCCCAGCGGTACAGGGCCTGGGCGTCGCTGCCGCACCACGGGCGCAGGATCAGCCGCGAGGTTTCCAGCTGCGTCATAGCTCCCAATCCTCCCTTTCCTCGTGCCAGCCCTCCACATAGTCCTTGACCTGGCCCAGCACCTTAGGCGGGCACACGGCCACCACGTCGATGGAGGCAGCATACTCCACGGACTCCACCTTGGCCTCCCGGTACAGGCCGTCCAGAAGTCCGGCCTTGTCATAGGGCAGGTGCAGGGTCACCCGGCGGGTACCCTTGTCCAGCTTTTTGTCGATGCACGCCAGCAGCTCCGGCACCCCCTCGCCGGTCTTGGCGGAGATGGACACGGTGTCCTCCCCGGCGGAACGCTGACCGGAAAAGGCCAGGTCACACTTGTTGTATACCCGCAGGCAGGGAATGTGGTCCGCCTTCAGCTCCCGGATCAGGCTCTCTACAATGGCGGCCTGCTGCTGCCACTGGGGATTGGACACGTCGATGACGTGGAGCAGCAGGTCTGCGTATTCCAGCTCCTCCAGGGTGGCCTTGAAGGCCTCCACCAGCTGATGGGGCAGCTTGCGGATAAAGCCCACGGTGTCGGAGATTACCACGTCCAGGGTGTCGCTGACAGTCAGAAGGCGGGTGGTGGTGTCCAGGGTATCAAACAGGCGGTTGTTGGCGGGGATTCCGGCCCCGGTGATGGCATTGAGCAGCGTGGACTTGCCGGCGTTGGTGTAGCCCACGATGGCCACCACGGGGATCTCGTTTTTCATGCGGCGCTGGCGCTGAGTGCCCCGGACCCGGCGCACCTCCTCCAGCTCCGCCTTGAGCTTGTCGATCTTGCGGTGGATATGGCGGCGGTCCGTCTCCAGCTGGGTCTCGCCGGGGCCCTTGGAGCCGATGGGCCCCTTGCCGCTGGTACCGGCCTGGCGCTCCAGATGGGTCCACATGCCGATGAGCCGGGGCAGCAGATACTGATACTGGGCCAGCTCCACCTGCAGGCGGCCCTCACGGGTGCGGGCCCGCTGGGCGAAGATGTCTAGGATCAGGCCGCTGCGGTCCAGCACCTGCACGCCGGTCATCTCCGTCAGCACCCGCAGCTGGGAGGGCGACAGGTCGTTGTCGAAAATCACCATGGTGGCGTTTTCCTCCTGGACCATGCGGTGGACCTCCTCCACCTTGCCCTCGCCGATAAAGCTGTGAGGGTCCGGCTTGTCCCGGCTTTGCAGGATGGTGCCTACAGCCTGTCCCCCGGCGGTATCCACCAGGGCGGCAAGCTCCGCCAGGCTCTCCTCATCGGCGCTGTCATCGCCCAGCACCGGGGACCGCAGGCCCACCAGCACCGCATAGTCGCGCTTTTTTTCTTGTATGATCGTTTGTTCCATATTTGCCCTCGCTTCCGGTTTTCACCTGATAATATAGTATACCCGACGGCAAAAGTAAAGGACCCGCAGCCAAAAATGGTACGGGTCCTGTAAAAAGTGTCTTTACTTGTCCAGGCCGAAGCGCTTGTTGAACTTGGCCACACGTCCGCCGGTATCCACCAGCTTCTGCTTGCCGGTGAAGAAGGGGTGACACTTAGAGCAGACTTCTACGCGAATATCCTTCTTCGTAGAACCTGTCTCAATTACATTACCGCAGGCGCATTTGATAGTAGTCTGCTGATAATTGGGATGGATTCCTTCCTTCATTGCTCTGGTTCACCTCTTTCTGGTACAAAAGTCCTTTTCACAAAGGCAACTGTAATATTACCACTTTTTAATGCAGAATGCAAGTGTTTTTTGAAGAAATTTCTCTGCCTGCCGATATTTGCCGTTTCCGGGCAAAAAGGCAAGGAATAGTCCGTATTTCCCCTTCAATTTGTGAGAAAATGCAGGAATTTATGATTGACATTTTCCCGGAACAAAATATAATAAATGAGTGTATTTTGGATTTAACCGTTTAGTTATCTAAATTTGGGAGGAAGAAAGCATGTCGTTGGATAAGACCTATTTTGACCAGATGGAGGCCAAGATCCCCCATGGACGGGTCCGGACCCGGTTCGCCCCGTCCCCCACAGGCTATATGCATGTGGGCAACTTGCGCACGGCGCTGTATACCTGGCTCATTGCCCGGTCCCACGGCGGGGATTTCATCCTCCGCATCGAGGACACGGACCAGGGCCGCTATGTGGACGGCGCGGTGGACGTGATCTACCGCACCATGGCCGAGTGCGGCCTGACTCACGACGAAGGCCCCGATGTGGGCGGCCCTGTGGCCCCGTATATCCAGTCCCAGCGGCGGGATACCTACGGTAAGTATGCCCGGCTGCTGGTGGAAAAGGGCGGCGCGTATTACTGCTTCTGTGAAAAGACGGAGTCTGAGGAGGATTCCGGCGAGTTTGACCGGGCGGCGGACCCCTGCCGCGACCTGCCCCTGGAGGAGGCGGAGCGCCGTGTGGCCGCAGGCGAGCCCCATGTCATCCGTCAGCGCATTCCGGCGGAGGGCGTCACCACTTTCCATGATGCCATTTTCGGCGACATCACCGTGGAAAACAGCACCCTGGACGACCAGGTGCTGATGAAGCGGGACGGTCTGCCTACCTATAACTTCGCCAACGTCATCGACGACCACCTGATGGGCATCACCCATGTGGTCCGGGGCAGCGAGTATCTGTCCTCCGCCCCTAAGTATGACCTGCTGTATCACGCCTTCGGCTGGGAGGTGCCCACCTATGTGCACTGCTCCCCGGTGATGCGGGACGCCCAGAACAAGATGTCCAAGCGCCACGGCGACCCCTCCTACGAGGACCTGAAGGCCCAGGGCTATCTGACGGAGGCCATCCTCAACTATGTGGCCCTGCTGGGCTGGAGCCCCAAGGGGGAGCTGGCGGAGCAGGAGATCTTCGACTTAGAGGGCCTGACCCGCGCCTTCGACATCACCGGTATCTCCAAGTCTCCGGCTATTTTTGACCGGGCCAAGCTGGACCACTTCAATGCCGTGTATCTGCGCGGTATGGAGCCCGCCGCCTTTGCCAAGGTGGCGGAGCCTTACATCCGTCAGGCCGTCCGGAATCCCGCCTATGATGCGGCAGCCATTGCCGCCCTGCTTCAAGCCCGGTGTGAACGGCTGACGGAGATCCCCGAGAAGGTAGACTTCTTCGACGTGCTGCCGGATTATCCGGTGGACTTCTATACCAATAAGAAATCCAAGACCAATCCCCAGGTATGCACCCGGATGCTCCAGGCCGCCATTCCCGCCCTGGAGGCGCTGACGGAGTGGACGGACGAGAGTATCCACGACACGCTGGTAGAGCTGGCCGCGTCCCTGGAGGTAAAGAACGCCACCCTCATGTGGCCTGTGCGCATTGCGGCGGCAGGCAAGCTGGTGACGCCCGGCGGCGCGGTGGAGATCTGCCGCATTCTGGGCCGGGACGAGACGCTGCGCCGTCTGCGGTCGGGCCTTGGAAAGCTGACGGCATGCTGAACTGGCTGACGCGGCAGCGGCGGCAGCTGCACGGCTTTTACCGGGACGGCTTCGGCCGGGCCCTTGGTATGACGGTGCTGGCCTTCGCCGCCGTCATGGTGGTCAGCTATGCAGTGACCATGGCAAACGCCGCCCCCATCGAGCGGCTCATGAATCTGTTCCGGGAGCAGATCGCGGACCGGGGCATCGTGGACGCCGACGGAAACTTCAGCGCCGTGAAGCTGTTCTTCAACAATTTCCAGGCATGTCTGCTGGCGGTGGGCTATGGGTTCATCCCGTTTCTGTACCTGCCTGCGGTGTCCCTGGGCATCAACGCCATGATGTTCGGCGGCTTTGCGTCGTACTATGTCCAGCAGGGCCTGCCTCTATGGTATTACGGCGCGGGGACCCTGCCCCACGGCGTTTTCGAGCTGCCGGCGCTGTTTATGGCCATGGCCGGCGGCCTGTACCTGTGCCGGACCATTGTGCGCTATGTGCGGCACAACGAGAAGGGGCTGGTGGGCCCCGCAGTACTGAATCTGGCGCGGCTGCTGGTGATGCATATCACGCCCCTGCTGATGGCGGCGGCCGCCATCGAAGCGTATGTCACCCCCGTTGTTATGGAGGCGCTGGCGCGGTATATCTGATGTCGTTCCTGCGGGAGTGTCCCGCTGAAAGATAGAACTACAGACCGCAAATGCGGCGAAAGGAGCCTTACAATGAGCGAAAAAGTTACAAGTATCCCTGAACTGTTCGGAAGCATGGTGTTCACACAGGAGCAAATGCGACAGCGTCTGCCCGCCCGTGTCTATAACGCATGGCAGCAGTGCCTGGTGCAGGGAACGTCTTTGGATCGCTCCATCGCTGACGAGATCGCCTCCGCCATGAAGGATTGGGCCATTGAGAAGGGCGCCACCCACTATACCCACTGGTTCCAGCCCATGACCGGCTTCACCGCCGAGAAGCACGATGGCTTCATCACCCCCCACGGCCCCACCGGCGTGCTGATGGAGCTGTCCGGCAAGGAGCTGTCCCGTGGCGAGGCCGACGCCTCCAGCTTCCCCTCCGGCGGCCTGCGGGCCACCTTCGAGGCCCGGGGCTACACCGCCTGGGACCCCACTGCCTATGCCTTTGTCAAGGATAAGACCCTGTATATCCCCACCATCTTCTGCTCCTACGGCGGCGAGACTCTGGATAAGAAAACGCCGCTGCTGCGGTCCATGAAGCTGCTGGACACCCAGAGCATCCGCATTCTGCGGCTGTTCGGCAACACCCAGGCCCAGCACGTCACCGCACAGGTGGGCCCCGAGCAGGAATACTTCCTCATCGATAAGGAGATGTACCGCCGCCGGGAGGATCTGGTGCTGTGCGGCCGTACTCTGTTCGGCGCCAAGCCCCCCAAGGGCCAGGAGCTGGACGACCACTATTACGGGGCCATCAAGCCCCGGGTGGCGGAGTTCATGCATGAGCTGGATCAGGAGCTGTGGAAGGTGGGTGTCCCCGCCAAGACGGAGCACAACGAGGTAGCCCCGGCCCAGCATGAGGTAGCCCAGGTTTACTCTGACGCCAACAGCACCTGCGACCACAATCAGCTGACCATGGAGTTCCTGAAGAAGGTAGCCGACCGCCACGGTCTGGTTTGTCTGCTGCATGAGAAGCCCTTTGCCGGCATCAACGGCAGCGGCAAGCACGATAACTGGTCCCTGGCCACGGATACCGGCGAGAATCTGCTCAAGCCCGGCAAAACTCCCAGCCAGAATGCCCAGTTCCTGCTGTTCCTGGCGGCGTTTATCAAGGGCGTGGACGAATACCAGGATATGCTGCGCTGCTGCGTGTCCTATCCCGGCAACGATCACCGTCTGGGCGGCAACGAGGCCCCTCCGGCCATCATCTCCGTGTTCCTGGGCGATGAGCTGACGGCCATTCTGGATTCCATCATCAGCGGCCAGGAGTACGTGGACAAGGCCAAGCGCAAGCTGGCCATCGGCGTGGACACCCTGCCGGAGATCCCCCAGGACACCACAGACCGGAACCGCACCTCTCCCCTGGCCTTTACCGGCAACAAGTTCGAATTCCGTATGCTGGGCTCCTCCCAGTCCATCGCCAGCCCCAACGTGGTGCTCAACACCATCATGGCCCAGGAGCTGGAGGAATTTGCGGACGTCCTGGAGCAGTCCAACGACTTCCAGGCGGACCTGCAGAATCTGCTGCACGACACCTTCAAGGCTCACCAGCGCATCATCTTCAACGGCAACGGCTATGGGGAGGATTGGGTGCAGGAGGCCCAGCGCCGGGGGCTCAGCAACCTGCGGGACACCGTGGACTGCATGCCCGCCTATATTGACCCCAAGAACATCCGTCTGTTCGCCGGACACAATATTCTCAGCGAGACGGAAATGCGCGCCCGGTACGAGATCCACCTGGAGAATTACTGCAAGGTCACGGCCATCGAGGCGTCCACTCTGCGGGACATGGTCCTGCGGGGCATCCTACCGGCAGTGAACCGCTACACGGCGGACCTGACCCAGGCCATCCTGCGCAAGCGGGAGCTGGTGGTCCCCTGCCGGGTAGAGGAGGACCTGCTGCAAAAGCTGTCCGCCCTTACCGGCAGTCTGTACGACACCATGGCGGCCATAAACGAAGCCATGGACAAGGCCCCCGATGCCGAGGGCGGCATCGACGCAGCCCGGTATTACCGGGAGGAGATCGTCCGCCGCATGGAGGAGGCCCGCCAGTCCATCGATCAGATGGAGTCCCTGACCGCTGCGAAATACTGGCCCTACCCCACCTACGCAGACATTCTGTTCTCCGTGTAAATACACAGAAAGCCCCCGGGGTCTACCGATCGGGAGACCTCCGGGGGCTCTTGCGATTCTTTCTGCGACATACCGATTGTCACGGACCGGGGGCAGACGGACGGTAAAGGCGCTTAAATAAATTGAAAGCAGGCGCAAAAAATCCCGCCGGAAAGGGCGGGACCAAACCTACCATACCACGCAGGCGGATAGAATGCAAGGAAAAGTTCCGCATATTTTGCAATTTTGGCTGTTTGTGCAGGGATGGCGGCAGAATGATTCTTTATTTTGATAAATATTCCGTCTTGACGAGGAAATACCGCGGCAGTAGAATTTGAAAGTATTTTAACGTGGTATTCTGCGGGTAAGGAGTGGTCACGATGAAGCATATCTTTGTTACCGGCGGCGTGGTGTCCGGGTTGGGAAAGGGCATCTGCGCGGCATCCCTGGGGCGGCTGCTGAAGCAGCGGGGCTTCCGGGTGAAAAATCAGAAGTTTGACCCCTATTTTAATGTGGATCCCGGCACCATGAGCCCCTTCCAGCACGGCGAGGTGTTCGTCACCGATGACGGCGCGGAGACGGACCTGGACCTGGGCCACTATGAGCGCTTCGTGGACGAATCCCTGACGGGGAACGCGTCGGTGTCCTCGGGCAAGGTGTTCTGGAATGTGCTGAACCGGGAACGCCAGGGCGGCTATCTGGGCGGCACCGTCCAGATCATCCCCCATGTTACCGACGAGATCAAGCGCCGCATCTATGCCATGGACGACGGTCAGACCGACATCATCATCACTGAGGTAGGCGGCACCGTGGGCGATATTGAGAGCCAGCCCTATCTGGAGGCCATCCGCCAGGTGGCGGCAGAAAAGGGCCGGGAAAACGTGCTGTATATCCATGTGCCCCTGGTGGTGTCCATCCCCGGCACCGGTGAGCTGAAAAGCAAGCCCACCCAGCACTCCGTGAAGGAGCTGCTGTCCGTGGGCATTCAGCCGGATATTCTGGTGTGCCGCACCGACAGTCCCCTGCCGGAGGACCTGCGGCGGAAGATCGCTCTGTTCTGCAACATGGAGGAGGACTGCGTTATCCAGAATCTGACGGCCTCCACCCTGTATGAGGTGCCCCTGCTGCTGGAGCGGGAGGGCCTGTGCCGGGTGGCCTGCCGGAAGCTGGGCCTGCCCCAGCGGGAGCCGGACCTGGCCGAGTGGACGGCCCTGGTGCAGCGCATCAACGGGGTGCACAAAACCGTGCAGATCGCCCTGGTGGGCAAGTATACCGGCCTGCATGACGCGTATCTCAGCGTGGCGGAGTCTCTGTTCCACGCGGGAACGGCCTGCGACGCCAGGGTGAACATCAAGTGGGTGGACTCCGAGGGCCTGACGGCGGAGAACGTGGAGCAGGTGCTGGGGGATTGCAGCGGCATTCTGGTGCCCGGCGGCTTCGGCGACCGGGGTATCGAGGGCATGATCCTGGCAGCACAGTACGCCCGGGAGAACGACGTACCGTATTTCGGCATCTGCCTGGGCATGCAGATCGCCGTCATTGAATATGCCCGGCATGTGGCCGGGTGGGCCGACGCCCACAGCGCCGAATTCTCCGGCCTTACCGCCCATCCCGTCATCGCACTGATGCCCGATCAGGTAGGCGTCACCGCCAAGGGCGGCACCATGCGGCTGGGCAAATACCCCTGCGTGCTGGCAGATGGTACCCTGGCCCGGAACGCCTACGGTACCGCCGAGATCTCCGAGCGGCACCGGCACCGGTATGAATTCAACAACCAGTTCCGGCAGGAGCTCCAGGATGCCGGGCTGCGGCTGGCGGGACTGTCTCCGGACGGCCACCTGGTGGAGATCGTGGAGGAACCCGCCAATACCTGGTTTGTGGGCGTTCAGTTCCACCCGGAGTTCAAGAGCCGCCCCAACCGGCCCCATCCCCTGTTCGTGGGCTTTGTGCAGGCCTCCCTGAACAAGCAGGACTGACGGCGGCAGGCCATGGCGCATACACTGGAATGCGGAAACGGCTCCCGCGGCAGCGCGGGAAAATCCATCCGTTTTCCGGGAGGAGTTCTATGGCTTCCTTTACCAATATGGCAACGTTATCCTATAACGGCAGCCAGATCAATTCCAACGTGGTCACCGGCGAGCTGCAGGACGCCCTGACCGTTACCAAGACGGCGGTGTCCGGCAGCTACCAGCCCGGGGACACGGTAACGTATGTGGTGACCCTGACCAACACCGGCACGGCGCTGACCGGGCTGACCCTGACCGACGACCTGGGCGGCTATACCGCCGGGGGCCAGACGGTGTATCCCCTGGCCTATGAGGCGGGCACCCTCCACTATTACACCGGCGGCACGGAGCAGACCGCCCCGGCAGTGACGGCGGGGCCGCCGATGACCGTTACCGGCGTGACTGTCCCCGCCGGAGGCAACGTCACCCTGGTGTATCAGGCACGGGTCACGGAGTTCGCCCCGCCGGGGGTGGAGGGCGAGATCCGCAACACCGTCACCGTTACCGGCGGCGGGCTGGCGGCTCCTCTGACGGCCACGGCCACCACGGCGGCGCAGGCCGCACCGGAGCTGAGCATCAGCAAGGCTCTGTGCCCCGCTGTGGTCACCGGCAATGGGCCCCTGACCTATACCTTTACCGTTCAAAACACCGGCAGCACTGCCCTGACCGGCCAGGAGGGCGCGGTGATCACCGATACCTTTGAACCCACCCTGACCATCACCGGCGTCACCTTTAACGGTGCAGCCTGGACGTCGCCGGAGGATTACACCTACGACGCCGCCACCGGCGCGTTTGCCACCGTGGCCGGGAAGCTGACGGTGCCGGAGGCCACGTTTACCCAGAACGCCGACGGCTCCTGGGCCGTCACACCGGGTCAGAGCATCCTGACGGTAACGGGCACCGTATGACCTGAGCATTGACCAGCCGCGCCTGCCGTTTTCCCGGTGAGCGCGGCTGGTTTTCAAAAAGGCTCCATGATTTGAAAAAAATACTTGCAAAATGGGATGGGATATGATATCCTATCATGGCGTAAAAAGGGCGGTCCTCTGCCGCCGGCGCTCCGGAATGGAGTGAGCGCCGCACACATGACGGCACGAACGCCTATATAAACAGGAGGAAATATCCATGGATCTGATCAAAGCACTGAACAAGGAGCAGCTGGAGAAGGAAGTCCCCCAGGTGCAGGTGGGCGATACCGTCCGCGTGCACGTGAAGGTCAAGGAAGGCGCCCGCGAGCGTATCCAGGTCTTTGAGGGCACCGTCATTGCCAAGAAGCACGGCGGTATTGAGGAGACCTTCACCGTCCGTCGTATCTCCTACGGCGTGGGCGTGGAGAAGGTATTCCCCGTTCACTCCCCCTCCATTGCCACCATCGAGGTGGTCCGTCACGGCTTCGTGCGCCGCGCCAAGCTGTACTACCTGCGCGACCGCGTCGGTAAGGCTGCCAAGGTCAAGGAGAAGCTGTAAGCCGTATCCCCCGAAAAAAGAACGAACGCCTGCTGTGTGCAGGCGTTTTTTCTTTTGCCAAGGGGCCTGGAATATGATATAATTGTATGGTTATGAAGTATGCGTAAGAGGTGATAAATATGCAGGTAGACAATCTCAGCTGGTTCCCCGGGCACATGACCAAGACCCGGCGGATGATCACGGCGGAAATCAAGAATATGGATGCGGTGTGCGAAATTCTGGACGCGCGCATTCCCCTGTCCAGCCGGAACCCGGATGTGGACGAACTGACGGCGGGGAAGCCCCGCCTGGTGGTGCTGAACCGGGTAGACCAGGCGGACCCCGGCGAGACCCGCCGCTGGACGGCTTATTTCCGGGAAAAGGGCTATGCTGTGCTGGAGGCCAATGCCAAGGGCGGCGCAGGCACCACCCAGTTCGCCGCCGCTGTCCGGGAGCTGCTGCGGGACAAGCTGGCGGCCTGGGCCGATCGGGGCCAGGCGGGCCGCACCGTGCGGGTCATGGTGCTGGGGATCCCCAACGTGGGCAAGTCCACCTTTATTAATAAGGTAGCCCGCCGCAAAACCGCCCGGGCCGAGGACCGGCCCGGCGTCACCCGCAGCAAGCAGTGGGTGCCGGTGGACAGCACCCTGGAGCTGCTGGACACCCCGGGGATCCTGTGGCCCCGGTTTGACGACCCGGAGGTGGGCAAGCGCCTGGCCTTCACCGGCGCCATCAAGGACGACGTGGTGGACATGGAGGAGCTGGCCTGCTGCCTGATGGACTACCTGTCCCGGCGATATGCGCCGGTGCTGGCGGAGCGGTATAAAATTGAGGTGGAGCCGGAGGACAGCGGATATGACCTGCTGGAAAAGGCCGGGCGGAAGCGGGGCTTTCTCATGCGGGGAGCCCAGGTGGACACCCAGCGCATGGCCCGGGTCCTGCTGGACGAGTTTCGGGGCGGCAAGCTGGGGCGGTTCACCCTGGAAACGGTGGAGGATGCCCAATGAGACCGGATGATTCCCTGGAACAGGCGGCCCGAAAGCGGGGCTATGCCCTGGTGTGCGGCTGCGACGAGGCGGGAGCCGGGCCCCTGATGGGCCCCGTGTGCGCGGGTGCTGTGATCCTGCCGGAGGGGTGCGATATCCCGGGGCTGGACGACTCCAAGAAGCTGACGGAGAAAAAGCGCGAGGCCCTGTACGGTGTCATCACCGAAAGGGCCATTGCCTGGGCCGTGGCCTCCGTCAGTGCGGCGCAGATCGATGCCACGGACATTTTAAGCGCCCGCATCAAGGCCATGGAACTGGCCATCGAGGCCCTTTCCCTGTCCCCGGACTATGCCCTCATCGACGGCAACCGGGACCATGGGCGGTGCGCCTCCATCGACCTCCCCCATGAGACGGTGGTAGGCGGCGACGGGCGCAGCATCTCCATTGCAGCAGCGTCCATCCTGGCCAAGGTCACCCGGGACCGGTATGTGACGGAGGTGCTGGACAAGGAGTACCCCCAATATCACTTCGCCCAGCACAAGGGCTACGGCACCAAGCTGCACTATGCCATGCTGGACCAATACGGCCCCTGCCCGGAGCACCGGCAGTCTTTCCTGGTCAAGTGGAAGGAGCGCCGGTCATGAGCCGGGCGGAGGGCACCTGGGGCGAGGCGGAGGTGGCCAACTATCTGCGCCGCCGGGGCTATACCCTGCTGGCCCACGGCTTTCACTGCCGGTTCGGGGAGATCGATCTGATCGCCCGAAAGGACGGGGTGCTGTGCTTCGTGGAGGTCAAGACCCGGACCAATCTGTCCTGCGGCCTGCCCCGGGAGTATGTGACGCCCCAGAAGCAGCAGCGGCTGCGGAAAACGGC
>ERZ827498.617-NODE-617-length-45907-cov-22.603158_pt1 | contig 45907 bp, 34 predicted proteins | sample MGYA00519865_ERZ827498 | MGnify/ENA primary metagenome ERZ827498 (study PRJEB31778, sample SAMEA3449328) | human gut metagenome | biome: human gut; feature: human-associated habitat; material: faeces | place: United Kingdom | collected 2010/2012 ...
GTCTATTCTAAAAAGGGGCTTGGGCGCTCCGCCGAATCCCACTACCCGACAATGGAACTGGAAGATATACGGGCGCTGCCGGTCGGCACGCTTGCCGCTGATGACTGCGTATTGTTTCTATGGACAACGATCCCGCTGCTGCATGACTGCTTTTCGGTCATGCGTGCATGGGGCTTTTCGTATAAGACGGTGGCGTTTGTGTGGATCAAGCAGAACCGTAAGTCCGACAGCCTGTTTTGGGGTATGGGACACTGGACGAGAGCCAATGCGGAGTTTTGTATGCTTGCCACCAAAGGACACCCCAAACGCCGCTCGGCCGGGGTGCATCAAGTCATTCTCTCCCACATTGAGGAACACAGCAAGAAGCCGGAAGAAGCAAGGCGACGCATTGTTGAGCTGATGGGCGATCTGCCCCGCATTGAACTATTTGCCCGTCAAAAAGCCGACGGCTGGGATGCTTGGGGCAATGAGGTCGCCTGTGATGTTGCGTTGACGGGAGGTGAGCCGAATGTCGGATAACTGGATCGTGCAGAATTTGGAGAATGCGCTTGAAACATGGAATGAAAAGCTGGCGGAGATCTGGCAGCTCATTACGCAGTCACCGGAGCAGTTCAAGGGCGGCACGATCTGGAATGTGATCGTCGGCATCCACGGTGCGGTGCAGGCCATCGGGCTTGCGCTGCTCGTTTTGTTCTTTGTGGTCGGCGTAATGAAAACCTGCGGCTCCTTTGCGGAGCTGAAACGGCCGGAGCACGCCCTCAAAGTGTTTATCCGTTTTGCCCTCGCCAAAGCCGCCGTCACATACGGCTTGGAGCTGATGATTGCCCTGTTCAACATCGTGCAGGGGCTGATCTCTACCATCATGAACGCCGCAGGCTTCGGGGCGGCGCAGGAAACCGTGCTGCCTGCCGAGATCGTGACCGCCGTGGAGGACTGCGGCTTTTTTGAAAGCATCCCATTGTGGGCAGTGACCTTGATCGGCGGGCTGTTCATTACGGTCTTATCGTTTATCATGATCATGACCGTGTACGGCAGATTTTTCAAACTCTATCTCTACACGGCCATTGCGCCGGTCCCACTCTCGGCCTTTGCGGGTGAGCCCTCGCAGAACATTGGCAAGAGCTTCATCAAGAGTTATGCCGCCGTCTGCTTGGACAGCGATACCGAAACGGTGCTCGCCGTGGCAAGAAAGCATATGTGCCAGCTTGCCGTTCTGAAATTCCAGCAGTTGGACGGGCTGAACACCGTTCTCCCCATCGGCACACGGAGGATCAATGCGTTCCGCACCCTCACCACCGAAAGCCTTGCAGTATTCATGCCCTTTAAGGTGCAGGAGGTACAGGACAAGGGCGGCATTTACTTCGGAGAGAACGCCATCTCCCACAACCTAATCATGTGCAACAAGGCAAATCTTCTGAACCAGTCGGCGTTTCTGTTGGGCGTGCCCGGTTCTGGCAAATCGTTCAGCGCTAAGGAGCTGATTGCTTTCCTCATTCTGAACACCGCCGATGATGTGCTGATCTGCGATCCCGAAAACGAATTTGGTGCGCTGGCAGCGGCTCTGGGCAAGGAAACGGCGACCGTCATTCATATGGCGGCAGGCGGCAAAGACCGTTTGAACGCCATGTATATGGTGGACGGCTACGGCGAGAACAACCCCATTGTGGAGAAATTGCAGTTCATCATGTCCCTTGTGGAGCAGATCGACAAGGCCGGTGTCGGCCCGCAGCAGAAATCCATCATCGACCGCTGCACGGCGCTGGTGTATCAGGATGCCGAGCGGACGGGAAAACCCGCTACGCTCTGTGACCTGCGAAACAAACTGCTGGAACAGCCCGAAGAAAAGGCCAAGGAGATCGCCTTGTCGCTGGAGTTGTTCACCACTGGCTCACTGGATATTTTCGGACATGAAAGCACCGTCGATCTCGATAAGCGCATCGTCGTATTCGATATTCACGGCCTTGGTGAACAGCTGAAGCCGACGGGACTGCTGGTGATCACAGACACCATCCTCAACCGTGTTACCCTCAACTGGAAGAAGGGCAAGCGCACCCACATCTTCATCGACGAATTTCATGTCGTTTTTGAAAACGAGCAGAGCGGCATTTTCTTCAATTCCGCTTGGAGGCAGTTCAGAAAGAGAAAAGCAAAAGAGCATTTTCGGCAGCGGCAGGCTCAAAAATCCATTAAGACGCTGGAGCGTGGCGAAAAAACGATCAAGCAGACGGCAAAATCCACGGGTAAATCTACAATTAAAACGGCAAAGGGTTCAGTTAAGACCGCACAGAAAACGGTTAAGACTGCCGAACAGACCGCCCGAACTGCGATTAAAACGAGTGAACAGGCAGCGAAAGTCGCTCAAAAAACCGCACAGGCTTCGGCTAAAGCGGCAAGGACGGCAGCACAGGCGGCGAAAGCCACCGCCAAAGCGACCGTTGCCACGATAAAGGCGGCAGCCAAAGCCACGGTTGCGGCGGTCAAGGCGATTATAGCCGGAACAAAGGCCTTGATTTCCGCTATCGCCGCCGGCGGTTGGGTTGCCGTTGTGATTATCATTGTGGTATGCCTGATTGCCTTGATTGTCGGCTCGTGTTTCGGTATCTTTTTTTCGGGCGAGGATTCGGGAAGCAGTATGACAATGCAAAGCGTGGTACAGGAAATCAACACCGATTACCAAACGCAGCTTGACACCACCAAAACGAATATCTCCTATGATGTTTTGGAAATGTCCGGCTCCCGTGCCGTCTGGCCGGAGGTTTTGGCTGTTTATGCGGTTAAGACTACTACCGATCCGAATAATCCGCAGGATGTCGCCACTATGGACGCTTCAAAAAAAGCGATTCTAAAAGATATATTCTGGCAGATGAATACCATATCCTCACGAACCGAAACAAAGACCGAGGAAATTATCACCGAAACGGATGACGGTCACGGCAATATTGTTGAAACGAAAACGACGGTCACACGGACTTATCTGTATATATCGGTGGCTCATAAGACCGCCGGAGAAATGGCAGATAAATTCGGATTCAATGCAGATCAGCGCAAGCAGCTTGCGGAACTTCTTGCCGAAGAAAATCGCAGTATGTGGAGCGCGGTTCTTTATGGCATTTACACCGAGGACGGACAAATTGTTTCCGTTGCTCTCTCGCAGATTGGCAATGTGGGCGGTCAGCCGTATTGGAGTTGGTATGGCTTTGACAGCCGTGTGGAATGGTGCGCCTGTTTTGTTTCGTGGGCGGCGAATGAGTGCGGGTATATTGATAGTGGTATTATCCCGAAATTTGCAGGCTGCACAAACGGCGTGCAATGGTTTAAGGATAGAGGTCAATGGATTGACAACAGCGCCACGCCGTCGCCGGGTATGATTATCTTTTTCGATTGGAACAACAAGGGTTCGTCCGGTCCGCAGGACGGGCTATCCGACCATGTAGGAATTGTCGAACGAGTTGAGGACGGAATTATTTATACCATAGAAGGCAATTCCGGGGATTCCTGCCGGGAAAATCATTATGCCGTAGGGCATTATGAAATCCTCGGTTACGGAGTGCCTGCGCATTAAAAAATCAACCGCCTTTTTTGGGGGCGGTTGGTACATAATTATCAGGAAACAAAACGCAGACTATATTTCTTAACTTTTATGTGTTAAAATATACGATACGACAGTAAAGGAACGCTATTGAGGAATTAAAAACAGCGAAAAAATAAATTTTCAATCTACTATCTAAAATGCATCCGAAATTCTTTTTTTCGTGTTATAGATTATTGAGAGAGTGTCTTATAATTTAGGAGGTCGTATGAGTAAAGAAATTGAAAAAATGACCGCCATTTATGAAAAGCATAAAAACACAATGTATGCAGTCGCATTGAAAATATTAAAAAATCCGCAGGATGCAGAGGACGCAGTACATAATACAATCCCCCCGATTATGCGAAATTTAGATGCGATAAAAGATGTTGACAGCAAAGATTGTATATATTATGTGACAATGGCGGTAAAACATATGTCGTTTAATATGATACGGGACAGACATATTCAAACGGTCTCCTTGTCAGACATTGAGTATGAATTTGCAAGTGATGAAAACATTGCTGAAAGTGTTATTATAGACGAAAGCTGCAAAATCATCTATCAGAATATAAAAAGTATGCCTGCCGAATATCGGGATGTGCTAATCCTCCATTTGTATTACGAATTATCCACATCGCAGATTTCGGATTTTCTGAACAGAAAACACGGCACCGTAAAATCACAGCTCACTCGTGGAAAAAAGCTGCTGAAAGCTCGATTAAAGGAGGATGGATATGAACGATAAAAAAATCAAAGAAGCAATGAAACAGTATATCGAAACACAGGCTGATAATATTTCGTCTGAATCAGAAGAAAAGCACGACCTTACTTCTCTTGACGAAAAGGTTTATGCAATGCTCGGCACAAATCAAAACAAGCACAAAACGGCTGCTGTATGGTCTTTTAGAAAGATAAGTGCGTTAGCTGCCACTTTTGTTTTGGTTATCAGTTTAAGCATTACTGCTGTATTTGTTCTCAATAAAGAACCGGAACATATAGCGCAAGATGTGTTTTATTCAATCACTATTTCATACGAAAATGAGCAATACGGTTATTTTTCAAATCGCTTGGTTATTGACAAATACGGACTTAACAATATTTCGGACTTAAAACAGAACCCGGATTTATTTACGGGAATTTTAACCGAAACGGACATTATACAGACAGATAGCGTGATCGACAAAGACAGTATCATCGGAGCCAAGATATATCCATATAGTGACGAGGTTATCATTTTGCAGGGCGATGGGCAATTTTACTATTTTGAAAAAATAGTAACTGATTAACAATATAAAATCAGCACCGCAAAGCAGGCAGTTTTCTTTTGAAAAATGCCTGCTTTTTTGCATCCGATATTTCGCCTTTTGTGTTTATATAAGTAAGGCATGAAAGCCTAAAACAAATTATGAAAGGATGCAAAACTTATGAAAAAGACCATTTTTACACTTTCGCTCTTGCTGATCGCAGCTACCCTTATTTTTACAGGCTGTTCTTCCAAAGGTGATTTTGAATTGGAGCGATCCAAAGGAATTAAGGTTACCTACATTGACGAATTTGAAAAAACAACAATCTTGCCCGCCCCATTGACCTCGGAAGAAATCTTTAACAGTTACAGCGATACGATTGTACGAGGTACAATAGAAACAGTACGCAATATTCAAATCGACTACGGCAAAGGTGAAATTGCTCAAAAAGCACTTGCTACCATAAAAATCACAAAGGTTATTTCGGGAAATGCAAAAGCAGACAGCACGGTAACGGTTTTGCTGCCGAAATGTGTGGATAACGCTTCTGCAAATGACTCGTCTGTTGTAATCTCGCATTTGGAGAATGGAACAGAGGGCATTTTCCTTTTGAAAGAAGTAACAGAACAGAGCTGTGCGGAAATCAACGGAAAAACTTTTTACTATGACGATATTTGCGAATATTCTATGTTCGGAGAAGATCATTTTGCTGTTATCTTGTCCGACGGAGCTATTCGTTTCAATGCTGATCTGTTTGACGGTGCAATTACCAGCTTTGCCAATCTTGATGAAGCAGAAGCTAAAATACAAGAAAGCCTTACAAAGGAATGATTTATATGCCGATACTGAATGTTTGTAATCTATGCAAAACATATCAAGCGGGAGAGGCAGAGGTTAAAGCACTTGACAATGTATCTTTTACCGTAGAAAAAGGCGAATTTGTTTCTATCATCGGTCCGTCGGGATCGGGAAAATCGACCTTGTTACATATCCTTGCCGGTATTGACCGCCCCACCTCCGGCAAGGTGTATGTAGATGGTGAGGATATATATGCCAAGAGCGAAAAGGAGCTTGCCTATTATCGCAGACGAAAGGCGGGCTTAATCTATCAGTTTTATAATCTCGTTCCCACTTTGACGGTTGAGGAAAACATAACGCTCCCTTGCCGCCTTGATAAAAAGAAAACCGACAAAGAAACGCTTGACCGATTGCTGGATACGCTTGGAATGAAAGAGCGAAGAAGTCATCTGCCGAGCCAGCTTTCAGGCGGTCAGCAACAACGCTGTGCCATAGGCAGAGTTTTATTTACAAATCCTGCGCTTATGCTTGCCGACGAACCGACAGGAAATCTTGACAGCAAAAGTGCAGCAGAGGTAATGGAGCTTCTGGGGAGTGCAAATAAACAATACGGTCAAACGCTCATTATGATTACGCACAATTTGGAGCTTGCAAAGTTGGCAGACCGTATGCTTATCATCAAGGACGGTAAGCTCTCGGAGGGATAACTATGGGTGTTTGTATTAAACTTGCAACAAGGAGCTTGCGGAAAAATAAAGGGCGAACGCTGATAACACTTATGGGAATTGTATTGTCCGTCCTCATGGTGTGTACGATTTTTACGCTGTTAAATTCTATGCTCGATTCTGCGATAGATTCCATTATCGAAAAGGACGGATATTGGCATATTGCCGTGTATAACACCACCGCAGAACAAATAGCAGACCTTGAAGCGGCAGAGGGCGTTTTATCCACCCAAATGATCTCCATTGACGAAAATGATGTATTCCGCATTACACTTAAAAATCCAGACGAGGTGTACGAATTTGCAAGCCGATATTTAAGTCAAACAACAGAATATTCGTATCACACGGAATTGCTTTCCTATCTCGGGATTTCACAAAGCGAGAGTATTAAGAGCCTAATAATGGGGATTGCCGCCGCTTTGCTTCTTATCATCGCTGTGGGTGCAATTTCTTTGATATACAATGCCTTTGCTATATCCGTTTCCGAAAGGACGAAAGAACTCGGACTTTTATCCTCGATTGGTGCAACCCAAAAAGATATTCGCACGATTGTATATTCCGAAGCTCTTTTACTTGGGACGGTTGCGATACCGATCGGTATAGTCCTCGGTCTTTTGACTTCTTGGGCGTTGCTTGATATTTTCGGAGCATATATGGGGAAAGTACTCTATGTGAACATTGGTATGCGGCTGCATATAAACGGATGGCTGCTTATGATAACAGCAATTTTCGGTTATCTGTTGGTGTTACTATCCGCCGGTGTTCCTGCTCGCGCTGCTTCTAAAATTTCGATAATAGGCAATCTGAAAGGTGAAAAAGGCGTGATGAAAGTAAAGTGCAGTAACTTTACTTCTTCTGCTGAAAATTTGCTTGCAAAGCGTACTATAAAACGAGAAAAGAAAGCGTTTCGTGCAATAACATTTTCGCTTGCAATCAGTATCTTTCTTTTTGTGTCTGCAAATGCGTTCAGCCTGTATATGCTCTCATTTGTAGAAGCAGAACGGAAGAACATAGGCTACGATCTGCGTATGAACTATTCTATGGAGTTTGGCACGAAAGAATTTGATGAGCTATACAGCTTTGTAAAATCGCAGGACGGCATTGATGAAGTCGGTTGGTTTGCGGAAAGTCCCTCACATTTCCATAGTGTTTTACTTGATTCGGAATGGATAACTGACAGCTACCGAGGCTCGGATTGGGCTACACTTAAAGAAAGCTCCGAATTATATAAAGCTCCGTTTTATATATTCATTATTTCAAATGAACGCTATTCCGAGTTCCTTTCGCAAAATGGACTTAAAAATGATAATTCCGTTTATGCGAGTGCCTTTTATGATGAAATCGACGAGGATAGTAAAAGCACGAGTTTTCCTATCTTGAAAGACGGAAGCTATCACGCCGATGTGCGTTATATGAGTGAAGCAGCGAGTGAACGGCTCAGCCAAGATATTAACGCAAATCCAAATGACCGCTTTGATTATGAGAATTATTACGATACCTTTTTCAGCGTTAATTTTACGGTTGGCAACTATGACTTTCCGCTTGAATTCAGACCGAATTACGGAGGCATCAGTATTTTGATTCCCGAAAGCCGTATGCCTGAGTTTAATGCAGAAATCACAAGCAAGGAAATAATGATACAATCCCCAAACTATGCGAACATTCAAAAAAACACAACGGATTATTTAACGAGCGTTGGTCTTGCCGAAGATGTGTCAATATTCAGTTCTGCTGAAAGCTATGAATCGCAGAGAAACTTTGCCGCAATGATAAAGCTGTTTTCAACTTCCTTTTTAATTCTCTTGACCGTAATATCCTGTGCAAATGTTTTCAATGTCATAACTACGAGCCTCAATATGCGTAAGCGTGAATTTGCGGTATTGCGTTCGGTAGGAATGACGGTAAATAAGCTGTTTGCTATGCTCTGCATCGAAAACCTGCGGAATGGTTTGCTTGCGATCTTAATCGGCGGCATTTCTTCTTTGCCGTTATGCTATCTGATATATAAAAGCATTGTAGTCGGAGCGGTAATTGATTTTGTATTTCCGCTTGGAGCATTTGTAATATCTTCATTGGCTATGTTCCTTATTATGTTTCTTACATCGCTATATGGATTATGGAAAATCAAAAATGGAGATATTATTGCGGATGTCAGAAATGATTTTGTGTGATGATGTAAAAATGATTGTATGAAAAGGCGGTGGCGCAATGAAAAATGAGCATTGAATTTTATGCCCTGCTTGCGGCAGTAAAACGCGTGACAAAATCAGAGAGGACACGGTATTAAAGAATTTTCCTCTCTACTGTCCGAAATGCAAGCAGGAAAGTTTGATCGAAGTTGAAAATTTGAATATAGTTGTCATCAAAGAGCCGGACGCATAGACGCAGAGCCGATGACCTGTGGGATACCTCGCAGATCATCGGCTCTGTTTTTTGAAAAGCAGCTTTATGATTGTTCTTTTGGTTGACTTTCCAATGTGGCTTTTACGGTTGCTTTGATAATTTCCATTGAACGCTCATTACAGCCGTAAAGCATACGGACAAGATTTTCTATTTCGGAATCTTTGGACGGCTTTTCGGGATAGAAAATCGAATCCGCTGGTATTGCAAGTTCCCGGATGAGTTTATAGAGGACATCAAAACTGGGTTTCTTTCCCTCGTTCTCAATCCGATATAAGTATCGCTCGGTAATATCAACTCTTTCCGCCAGCGTTTCCATTGTAATATCGGCACGCATACGAGCAGTTTTAAGGATTTCTCCAAGCGTTTCAGGTTCTTTATGCACTGTCGGTTCACCTCCACATATAATTGTACCTAATTATGTCATGTTGATAATGGCATGGTAATTCAATTATAAATGAACGGGCAGTTCGTAAATTATTGAACTGAATAGAATAACAGCCCCGACAAATAAAAAAACGAGGTTTTGCCGGGGTGTGTAGTTATGCCTATCCCTCCAATTCAGCGTTTTGGTTTGGAGGTTTTTTATGCGCTGGACTGCCGCCAACGCTTCGCTGCTGATTATGAGCAGCGAGTATAATTGTATGACTTAGACCGCCTATGCCCCGATGGTACACGGTCAAAAAAAGTCTAAATTTTGCATCGGGATATTATGGCTCTTACCCTGAACCCACAGACCATATTTTATATGACATAAACTATAATGCACTTGTGTTACGGCGATTTTTGCCGTTATGCAGGTGCGTTTTTGTATATAGCAAAACCCCGTTACCACGTTGCCGTTCACCGCCTCCGTCAATCTGAATTTCTCAAATTTCAGATTGATCGGAGGAAACGACTATGGACGAGAAGCGTCCAAAACGCAGAAAAGACAAAGACAACCCCTATACACTTTCCAAACGGCAGGACAAGCATTATCTTTCCTTTCGGGACGGACAAGGTGTACTGCGGGAATTGCTGATAAATAAAGAACTGTTTGAGCTTCTGAATTGCTTTGAACTGGACGATCTTTCATTTCTTAATGAAGTGGATCGGCATTACGAGCATTCAGAGCTTACCGAAGCTACTCTATATGACCGGGCGTTTGTTCTCCCGGAATCGGTTGAGGATGCGGTTCTTCGCAATATGCGGTATGAGGCGTTGCACAACGCTATAAACAAACTGCCCGAAACACAACGGCGCAGGCTCATACTGTATTATTTCAATGGACTTACATACTCCCAAATTGCAGAAATGGAGGGATGCAAATATCAGACGGTGCAGGATTCGATTTATGCCGCTCTGAATAATTTGAAAAAAATTTTGAAATAGTCCCTGTGTTTTAGGCTTTAAGTGAGGAAACAGGTGGAGAGGTACGAAAACTCTCTGCCTGTTTTCCGTTTTGTGCGGTGAATGGGTTTGCTCTTTTACAACTGAATACCCATTCATCAAACACATTCCTATTGCTATTGTGATGAGCATAAGCCACATTAGCGGCTGCGCCACGATTTGCGGAAAACAGAAGCAACGAGATTACACCTATTTTGATTATACGGTCTTTGGCTTTCTGATTTCCGGCAAGGAGCGATAAACAGCCGGCTATAAGTATCGGGAGGCTCCCGGTATGGCGATGATAAGCAATAGGGCTAATGATACTCCTGTTCAGTCACAGTCCGAGCGAGCAGCATTTTTCGTGTGTGAGCCGTCGCAGGCAATGAGAGCAGCCGATAGAGAACCTACCGGGGGTGAGATTCCCGTGGAGCTGGTGAGCCGCCAGCCGTTTGATGACTTCCCATAACGATCCGGGGTGTCGAGGACAAATAGGATCGTTTTTGAAATATGAAATCATACGGCGGGACGGGTCTGCTGAAACGGAGAATGTTTGTATCTTCCTGACCTTAATTCTGTGCCGCTGTTTGATTTCCTACATAGGCGAATATTCGCCTTAAATTCAAAGGAGGTCAAACATTATGAATCAAACATATCTACGAGGTGATATGTATTACGCTGACTTGGGACAAGGGATCGGCTCGGAACAAGAGGGTTATCGTCCCGTTGTCATTATCCAAAACAATGTCGGAAACAAGCACAGTCCCACCGTTATCATTGCTTCTGTCACAAGCAAAACGGACGCAAAGCCGAAGTTGCCTACCCATTACTACATCAACGCAGAGGACGGTTTAGAACTGCCCTCTATTGTTTTGCTTGAACAACTGCGAACCGTTGATAAACGCCGTTTGGGTGACTTTATCGGTCATCTGTCCGATAAGCATATCCGCGGTATCAATCATGCTCTTGCCGTCAGTATCGGTCTGATTGAGAGCATACCGAAAAAGTTAATTCTTTGTCTTTGCAGCGCTTGTGCCGACAATTTCTACGGTTCGGGCGCTTATTCTTTACGCCGGATCGACCCGCAGCAAACCGAAAAAGACACCTGTACCTACTGTAATCAGCGTACAGGGTACGACTACGAGATTATCCCGAAAAACAGATAGGAGGCTGCCTATGGAATCACAAACAGCCTACAAACTGCTATTTGCCGATTATCCCGATGTAGTCAATGTTGAGCAGATGCGTGAAATGCTCGGCGGTATTTGCGACAAAACCGCTTACAGGCTTTTGCGGTCTGGGGAAATTAGAAGTTTCATTGTCGGCCGCCGCTATCGAATCCCGAAGCTCAACATTCTGGAATACTTGGAACTGATAGATAAATCTAATGCGTAAAACCTTGTTTGCACATTTGGCCTGTGGGATTCTTTCTGCTACAATATAAATGTCAATGGCAGATGAATCTACGCTGTACCATTCAAAGGAGGTTTTATTATGGTAGCAGGACATCTGCGAGAGAAAAACGGGTACTATCATATCGTACTCAACTATGTGGATGAATACGGTAAACGGCACACGCCGTCAAAATCCACGGGGCTCCCTGTAAAGGGCAACAAAAAGCGTGCCGAAAAAATGCTCATAGAAGCCCGTTCAGCCAAAGAAGCAGAGTTGGAGGCAAGAGCATTAGAACGCAGTACAGGCAAGGTTTCCACCGATTCCATACTCTTTACAACATTTCTGCTCGACTGGCTGGAAATGATAAAAAAGAATGTGGAGGAAACGACCTACGGGGCGTATTCTATGGGAATTAAGAGCAAAATTATCCCATACTTTGAGGAACACCACCCCGGCCTGCTCTTACGGGAGATAAAGCCAAAGCACATTCAGGACTATTACACCTATGAACTGACGGTGCGGGGCGTTTCCGCAAACACGGTGATACACCGCCACGCAAATATCCGAAAGGCGTTGCAGCACGCTTTCAAACTTGGTTTGATTGACACGAACCCGGCGGATCGCATTGAACGGCCGAAAAAGGAAAAGTTTGTCGGCAGCGCCTATGAGGAAGATGAGCTAAACCGTCTTTTTGAGGTGGTAAAGGGCGACCCCATAGAGCTTGGCGTTATCCTCGGCGCATTTTACGGACTGCGCCGCAGCGAGGCTGTAGGCTTGAAATGGGATGCGATTGATTTCAAGAAGAAAACAATCACCATACGGCACACAGTAACGCAGGCGACCATTGACGGCAAAAGCAAGATTATCCAAAAGGATCGGACAAAGACCAAAGCAAGCTATCGCAGCCTGCCCCTTGTGCCACCGTTTGAGGAAGTACTGTACCGCCTGAAAGCGGAGCAGGAGCTAAACCGAAAGCTGTGCGGCAGGTCGTATTGCCGGCAATACACCGATTATATCTATGTCAACGAGATCGGAGAGCTTGTAAAACCCGGCTATATCACCCAGCATTTCCCGCTGGTGCTTGAAAAGAACGGTATGCGGAAGATTCGTTTCCACGATTTGCGGCATAGCTGCGCAAGCCTTTTGTATGCAAACGGTGTCAGCTTGAAAGAAATTCAGGAGTGGTTAGGACACAGCGACATTTCGACCACTTCAAACATTTATACGCACTTGAATTTCGCCTCAAAGGTTGCGTCTGCCAATGCGATTTTGGGTGTATATCCCTCCAAATAATCGCAATGTCCCTCCAATGTCCCTCCTGAAAATGAGCTGCAAAACGGCGAATTTTCTGTTGTTGGAGGGGCGTTACATAACCGGAGCAGAGCATAAAGAAAAGCCCGCAAACCCCGATAAATCAAGGGTTTACGAGCTGTTAAGGTCTGGTGCCGGTGGTGGGACTCGAACCCACACACCCTTGCGGATAACAGATTTTGAGTCTGTCTCGTCTGCCAATTCCGACACACCGGCATTTATATTTTTAAGTCGTCTCCCGATGTCCTGTCCGAGAAATCGGAGGGACATCGTGGAGGGACATTAAAAGCAAGTTACATATTCAGTTTTCAAAAAACCTTGTAAAATCAAGGGTTTACGGAACGGTGGTATGAAACGGCGAAGTAGATTTTGAGTCCACTACGTCTGCCAATTCCATCACACCGGCAAATGTGACATATGCTATTATACAATATGGATTCGATAAAATCAAGTATTTTTTACGGAATACAAAAAATTCATAATCTGTACTCAAAATCGGCGTCGATATATGTTAAAATCGTGTTGGAACAAAAAGGAAGGGGCGTATAAGCATGAGCTATATATGCTTTGATAATGTTTGCAAATTTTATAAAAACGGGGAAAATATCACCCGCGCGTCGGACGGAATCAGCTTCACCGCCGAAAAGGGGGAGCTTGTGGTAATTGTGGGTCCGAGCGGAGCGGGAAAGACCACCGTGCTTAATATGCTCGGCGGCATGGACAGGTGCGACAGCGGCGATATAATTTTGGACGGCGAAAGGGTAAGCGAATACAGTACCCGCCGCCTTACCGAATACCGCCGTTATGATGTAGGATTTGTTTTCCAGTTTTATAATTTGGTGCAGAACCTTACGGCGCTTGAAAATGTGGAATTAGCGTCCGAAATATGCCGCGAGCCGCTTGACGCTGCCGCGGCGCTTAAAAGCGTGGGGCTTGAGGGGCGTATGAATAACTTCCCTGCGCAGTTATCAGGCGGGGAGCAGCAGCGGGTATCGATTGCGCGCGCACTTGCGAAGAACCCGAAAATTCTGCTGTGCGACGAGCCTACCGGTGCGCTTGATTACAACACGGGCAAGGCGATTTTAAAGCTTTTGCACGACACCTGCCGCTCAACCGGAACAACGGTTATAATAATAACCCATAATCAGGCGATATGCTCCATGGCGGACAGGGTCATAAAAATCAAAAACGGAAAGGTCACCGAGAATACCGTCAACGCAGAGCCGTTGCCCGCCGAAAGGATCGAATGGTAGTGAAAAGGACTTTTTTTAAGCACATAAGGAGGGAAATCTGCGGCAGCCTCGGGCGTTTCGCCGCAATCTTCGCTATAACCGCGCTGGGCGTCGGCTTTCTGGCGGGGCTTTTATCCACCGCACCCGACTTTTACACCACAATTGACGATTATTACGATAAAAACGATTTTTGGGATATAAACATAAAATCCACCGGCGGACTTACAGAGGAGGATTTGAAGGCGGTCGAAGCCGAAGATGAGGTATCGGCGGCGGTGCTTTGCAAGACCGCCGATGTGACCGTTAAAAAAGAGAGCGGCGACGGCACTGCCGCACGGGTATATGCGGACGACGATGACAGCATAAAAAACAAGGGTAAGGTTAATAAAACCGAGCTTAAAAGCGGAAGATACCCCGAAAAAGCGGGGGAGTGTTTGGCGCTTGTGCCGAATCCGTTTTTGGAGCAGCCGACGCTCGGTACAGTGTATCGTGCCGAAAAAGCCGATGTTCTCACCACAGACGAGCTGACGGTCGTAGGCGTGGTTGAAAGCCCTATGTATATGTCAATAGAAAAGGAAAGCACCGATATAGCAAACGGCAGAATTTCGGTTGTTCTTTACACCGTGTACGATACCTTTAACACCGATTACTATACCGACATTTTTCTGACCCTTAAGGGTGCAAAGGAATTAAATACCTTTTACGGCGAATATGAGAGCCTGCGTGACGACGGCAGGGAAGCCTTGGAAAAAACAGCCGAAGCAAGAGAAAACGCACGCTATGACGAGCTTAAAAAAGCAGCGGTTGATATTGCGCTTGCCGCGCCGGAGGGCAAGGCGGCTGCGGCAATGGGGCTTGAAGACAAGGTGATTTCCGATGCCGAGAACCGAGTGAAAAAGCCCGAATGGTATATACTTGACCGCGAAAGCAATGTAAGCTTTGTGTCACTGAAGGCGAACGCCGAAAAGGTGAATTCAATAGCCAAGGTCTTTCCCGTGTTCTTCTTTGCGGTGGCGGCGCTTGTGGCGCTTACCACCATGACCCGAATGGTGGACGAGGAGCGCACCGAGATAGGAACGCTTAAGGCGCTCGGCTTTTCATCCCGCGCAATTGCCGCAAAATACCTGCTTTATGCGGGCGCCGCGGCGGTTACGGGCGGAGCCTTCGGTTTGGCGCTGGGGCTTTACCTTTTCCCGACGGTTATTATAAACGTTTACAGAATAATGTACCGTCTGCCAGAAATTCATTTAAGCTTTAACGCGCCGATATCGTTAGGAGCGCTTACAGCCGCCGTTATCTGCATTCTGGCGGCGACTTTATGGGCGGTGATTGCCGCTTTGCGCGAAAATCCCGCCGCGCTTATGCTGCCTAAAGCCCCCAAAAGCGGCAAAAGAATACTGCTTGAGCGCGTGGGATTTATATGGCGGCGTATGAAATTTACCCACAAGGTGACCGCGCGAAACCTGTTCAGATACAAAAAGCGCCTGTTTATGACCGTTATAGGCATTTCGGGCTGCACGGCGCTGCTGCTTACGGGCTTTGGGCTGAAAGACGCGATAGGGGACATTGTACCCAAGCAGTATGAGGAAATTCAGCAGTATGACCTGACCGTGCTGCTTTCCGATACCGCTGATGATGCCACGCTTGATTATTTCCGCAAAAATACCGAAAGCTTTACCGAAATCCATTCCGAAACGGGCTTCGTTTTGCAGGACGGCAAGGAGCTTGAAATAAACTTCTATATCCCCGAGAAAACCGAGGAGCTTGTTGATTTTGTGAGGCTGCGCGAGCGGAAAAGCGGGGAAAAGCTCGCGATTCAAAACGGCGGAGCGATAATAACCGAAAAGTTTGCCACGTCTCACGGTATTAAAAAAGGTGATACCGTAACCCTTAAAACCAAAAACGGCGAAAAAGCAGAGGCGAAAATAAACGGCATCTGCGAAAACTATATTAACAGTTATGTTTACATGACCCCCGAATATTATTCAGAGCTTTTCGGAAAGGACTGCATATATTCCACCCTGCTTATAAAATCCGGCGTATCCGCCGATAAGCAGGATAATATGACGCGGGAAATTTTAGCGACAGACGGGGTTGTTTCCGCATCCTTCTCCACCTTTGTTATTGAAAGCTTCGATAATATGATAAGCAGCATAAATTATATTGTGTTGGTGCTTATAATCTCTGCGGGAACGCTTGCGTTCGTGGTGCTTTATAACCTTACGAATATAAACATAAGCGAGAGAATTAAGGAAATTGCCACAATAAAGGTTTTAGGCTTTTTCGACCGCGAGGTAAACGCCTATGTTTGCAGGGAAACCTACCTTTTAAGCCTTATAGGCACGGCGGTCGGTCTGTTTTTGGGCGTGTTCCTCTGCCGTTTTGTGGTTTATACCGCCGAAATGGAATCCGTAATGTTCGGGCGGACGATTTACCCGAGGTCCTTTATTTTTGCGGCGGTTATAACAATCGTGTTCACCGTAGCGGTTAATTTGGCGCTCACGCCGCGGCTTAAAAGGGTGGATATGGTGGAATCGATGAAATCGGTGGATTAGCCTACAAAAGGCATGCCGAGGAAAGCACCGTCACGGTCTGCTTTCCCAGCCGCGTATTCGCGCTTTCATTTCGTCGGTCGCAAGTATACCGTAGGCAAAGCCCTTGCGCACAAGCTCGGGCGGCACAAATTCATCATACTTTTCAAAAAGCGGCACTTCCCCGGGGTATACAAGCTCCATAGGGTCAAGCGGCTGCTTTTCTTTTTCTTTTAAAACCTCAAAAAACTGCTCGCGCGTGGCTTTCATTTTAAACTGAATAAAATACGGTCTTGCGGGATCAAGGGCAGTAAGCCCCAACTCCTTTGCGCATTTGAGCTTTAAAAAGCGCTCTAAAGCCAGAAAGGCGTATGTGCCGAGCCACGGAAACAGGCACCACATATCCCCGCCGAGGTTTATAAGCGGCTCGGTTGTAACGCCGCCGAGTCTGGCAATGCTGCGCGCCTCGTAAAGCCTGCCAAGCGCGTTTTTCATAAGGTAGGGGTAGATTTTATCTTCCGCCAGTACTTTTCGCATACGTTCAAGCACTTTTGTATTAATATCCCCCGGGCACTGCCCGAAATAGGCGGGCACCTTGCCCCGCACCTGCTCGCAATATACCAAGTGCCGCTTATGGTCTACCTCTTCCACTATCCACACATGCCCCGCAATGGCTATTTTCTCGCCCACGGGCGGCGGCATTACTATGGTGCCCAGTTCTTCTGAATTGCTGCGCACGGTGTATTCCTCGTTTTCCTTAAACACCGCGTAAAATTTAAAGGAGTTTATCTGTCGCTCGCCCGCAAGCCCCACTATAAGCCCGCCGGCTTCAGTGCGCTCAATGTGGTCGGTCTCAATTAAATGGCGCAAAAGGGTTTTATAGTCTTCCTTGTCTATTCTTTCAAAGCTTTTAAGTGTCAGCACACGCGAAGCCAGCGCCGCGGGGGAAAGCTCGCCTGACGACGCCAATGTACTCATAGTTTGGTGATATAAAAGGCTGAAAGGCAGTCTGTCGGTTTTTGGCGGTTCTACCCACCGTTCCTCTGTGTAAAGCTGAATAAGCGCTATGCCCTGAAGCAGCGGCCACGGCACGGTTTCGGGCAGCATTGCCCGAGCCTCGGGCTGTTCTTCGCGTATTACAAACCACATTTCGGGCGGCAGACCCCGCCTGCCCGTGCGCCCCATGCGCTGCAAAAATGACGATACGGTAAAGGGTGCGTCTATCTGAAAGGCGCGCTCCAGCCTGCCTATATCTATTCCCAGCTCCAGCGTAGCCGTGGTTACGGTGGTCATGCACTGTTCGTCGTCTTTCATAACCGATTCGGCGGTCTCGCGGAAGGATGCCGAAAGGTTGCCGTGGTGAATTAAAAATCTGTCAGGCTCGCCCCTTGCCTCGCAATAGCCCCGCAGCGTGGTGGTGACCGCCTCGCACTCTTCGCGGGAATTCACGAAAATAAGGCACTTTTTGCCCCGTGTATGCTCAAAAACATAGGCAAATCCGGGGTCGGAATTTTCGGGGGCGGTGTCGGTCTTCATATCAAGTACCGGCAGCGCCGCCTTTTCGTCTGCGGGGGCTTCTTCTGCGCCCGGTGTTGTGAAAAAATGCTCTAAGGATAACCGCCACTTTACCTTGCCCGACGCTATTTTAGGTATTACCGTTTCTCTGCCCGTGCCGGCAGCTAAATACCTGCCCGTGCCCTCGGGGTCGCCGATTGTGGCGGAAAGCCCTATTCTGCGCGGGTTTACCCCCGCCATACGCGAAAGCCGCTCAATAAGGCACAGTGTCTGCCCGCCGCGGTCGCCGCGAAGCAGCGAATGAACCTCGTCAATTACAATAAACCGCAAATCGCCGAATAATTTCGGAATATACGCATGCTTGTGCAAAAGCAGCGCTTCAAGTGATTCGGGGGTTATCTGTAAAATTCCCGAGGGGTGCTTTAAAAGCTTTTCCTTATGGGACTGCGATACATCCCCATGCCAGTGCCAAACGGGAATTTCCGCGTCGGCGCAGAGCTCTGTAAGCCGTGAAAACTGGTCGTTTATAAGCGCCTTTAAGGGTCCTATGTATATAGCCCCGACGGATGCGGGCGGGTCTTCGGAAAACAGGGTGAGTATGGGGAAGAACGCCGCTTCCGTTTTGCCTGCCGCGGTGGAGGCGGAAAGCAGAACGTTGCAGTCCGTTCCGAAGATTGCTTCGCCCGCCGCCACCTGCACACCGCGCAGTGTTTCCCAGCCGTTTCGGTAAATAAAGTCCTGAATAAAGGGCGCGTATCTTTCAAAAACATTCATTTGCTGTTCCTCAAAGCTCGAATTCGGCAAATTCGGCGGCCACCTCGCCCTGCGGCTCGGGCTTTGCAAAGCTGAAGCCGTCTGAAGACATAAGGGATTTTATGTCAGTTCCCGGGTTTTGGTGGATAATATTTAAAAGCTCAATATAATCGCGTATTACCTCGCGCGGGGTTATGGCGCTGTCCGCTCCTATGCGGGAAAATTCCAGCTTTATAAACTCAATCATATCGTTTTCGGTAACATCAGGCGTGTATTCATAAAGCACGGCGTGTATTTCGGTCAGCTTTTCTATAAGCACAAGCAGTTCTTCATAGGTCAGCGGTGCCAGCTTTATAACGGGAGCGGACATATCGCGAAGCTCACCCTTGCCGAAGCGCCCTTCGGTAAGGCGGGATTTAAGCGCCTCGTAGCTGTAAACGCCGCGCCGCGTATCCTCAATGCACTGTGGCGTGCCGCTCATTATAATGCCCATATACTGCGCCTTGCCCTGCATGGTGTCGTTATACATTGTGAGTATTTTTTCGTAGTTGTACTGCCGCGTTATGCTGTTGGGTATCTTATAAATATTAACAAGCTCGTCTATAAGTATCAAAAGCCCCGAATAGCCCGCTTTTTTAAGGAAAAGCGCGAAAAGCTTTATGTATTCGTACCAGTCGTCGTCGGTTATAATAATGTTCACTCCAAGCTCCGCTTTTGCCTCGGTTTTGGTGGTGTATTCGCCCCTGAACCATTTAACAACGCGCGCCTTGCTTTCGTCGTCGCCGTTTAAATACGCCTTGTAATAAACGGTTAAAAGCCGCGCAAAATCAAAGCCGTGCACCATTTCGTTCAGGGATGATATAACCTCGCTTATCTTCCTTTCGGTGAGCGCGGGAATGCGGTCATCATCTATTCCGAGGGAGTTTTCATTCATAACCTCGGTTTGCAGCCCGCTTATCCAGCGGTCTAAAATAAGGGTGAGCGCGCCGCCCTCGGGGCGGGTCTTGGTGGACATATTGCGGATAAGCTCCTTATAGGTCGCAAGCCCCTGACCGCGCGTTCCTTGGAGTCTCCGCTCGGGGGATAGATCGGCGTCAGCCACTACCATATTTTTATCCATAGCGTAGCTGCGCACGGTTTGCAAAAGAAAGCTTTTGCCGCTGCCGTATTTTCCCACAATAAAGCGGAAGGCAGCTCCGCCCTCGCCTATAATTTCGATATCGTTTAAAAAGGCGTCAATCTCGTTTTCTCTGCCGACTGTAATATAAGGCAGCCCTATTCTCGGCACAACGCCGCCTTTAAGCGAATTTATTATTACCGAGGCTATACGCTTGGGTATTTTCATATATTGAACATTCCTTTCAACTCTTCCTTGTAATCCTCAATTATTTCGGGGGTATCGCCGTTAAAAATTATAACCGTATCGCTAAATGTGTCAAACAGCCGCTCGTTTATTTCGTCTATTGCCACCGTGAGCATTATTCCGCTGTCCCGCGCCGTATTTTCGGGGTCGGCACCGCCCAGCAGCGCCTTTAATACCTTTAAATAAGGCTCATCGGCAGTTGCCTCCGCTTTCGCCGCCTCTGATTCGGGTATAATTTGCTCTGTAGGCTCTTCCTCGTCTACTATCAGCTTATCACGGGTAATATCGGCAGTATCTCGTATGCTTTGCAGCTTTGAAACATCAATTTCGATTTTCGGCGCTGCCGCTTTGCGTTCTTCGGTGAAAACCAAATCTACCGTTTCTTTTATAATGCGCTCGGTATCGCGTGAAAGCTCGGGAGACTTTATCTGCGGCTTAAACCCGAATTTCAGCCGTAGGGCGCTGTCGATTCCCTTTAAAATTGAACCGACCTTACCCGCTTTATCCTTTTGCGGGTAAAAGCGTTCAATGCTCCATTTATTATCGCGGCATATATAGCGGTATATTCCGTTTATTTCATAAACGCAGTCGGGGTGCGGCGCTTTTTCGTAAAAAACGGCTTGGTCGAATATAAAGTGCGGCTCATGAAGCTTTTTACCGAAAAGCTTTTCGTAAATATTGCCGTTTTCAAAAGTAGTACAGTATTCGAGCAGCATTCCGAAGGCATTGTAAACCGCAGCTTCCGTTCTTTCGGGGAATTTTTTATAAAATGCCGCATCGCGTATTTTATAGGATGAAAAATTTTCTATGGCGCCGAGCGCTTCTGCCGGCGTATTCTCCTCATAATTCATAAGGCGCAGCAGCGCGCCGTCGTTTTTTAAAAATTCCGAATCCTTTAAGAGCCGCGGGTCGAGGTTATAATACGCCGCGAAATCAATAAGCCATTTTGAAACGGTGCCTTGCACCCGTTTATCGTATTCGGAATAGGCAGCGGCGAAATTTTTAAGCTTGAAAAACGCATCCTCGGGGTCGGCTGCGCCTATCAGATTCAAAAGCTCGTAAAGATAAACATAAACAAAGGAAATGCAGGTTTTTTCGATTTTGCATTTTCGCACGGCGGTACGCCACGAAAAATAGCCGCGCAGCTGCAGATTGCTCATTTCGCGGTAGGTAGGGAAGGAACGGAGAAACTGACCGTGATATTCAAAATCATCGGTGAAATTTTCCATAAACTTTGCCTGAAAATAAAATATTTCGGTGGCGGGGGCGAAAATATATTTTCTTTGCAGGGCTAATTTCCGCATTTCGGTGTATTCGGGCGGCGTGTAGCTTTTCATTTTCGAGGCGGTGAATATTAACGGCTGATCGCCGTAGACCTTTTCGCCCGACAGTTTTTTGCTTTCAAGCACCGATCTTATAAGCTCGTCCGTATTCGACATTCTCTCACCCCCGAAAACAGTACCTACATTATACCAAACTTTTGTTCTTTTTTCAACCGCTATTATACTGCGGAGGCTGTCTTTCCTTGATTTTTTCGGAAAATGTGATATACTTAATGTGAAGTATTGAGGGCAGGGGTGCAGGCTGAAGATTGCCATCGCCGCCGGTGATGAGCGGATATACGAAAGGCTGTCGGGCTATATGAGGAAATTGCTCGGCGGCAGCGCAGCGCTGCGGGATATTATATATGCGGATTTTCAAGACCGTAAGGTCACACTTCATTTTAAGAACGGTATCAATCAAACGGTTCGCGCGACCCTTGCGGAAATTGAAGCGCTTTTATACGCCTGACCTTATTTGGTTTCGCCCTCAGAGGGTATAATAAATTTTCACGAGGTAAAAAGCCAAAATGACGGCACACCTACCATGAACGGCGGAATATGCCGCTTTTAAGAAGAAAACGGGGTTTGCTGCCGTGTGAATCTTTAAAATATTTGACAAAGCCTGCTCTTTATATTATAATTAATCAGTTAGGCAGGTAAGTAAAGGAAGTAATAATATGGCTAAAATCGAAAATTTAAGAAATGTGGCGATAATTGCGCATGTCGACCACGGTAAAACAACTCTTGTAGACCAGCTTTTAAAGCAGAGCGGAACCTTCCGTGCAAACGAATCGGTTAACGAGCGCGTTATGGACTCAAACGACCTTGAGCGCGAGCGCGGAATAACAATTCTTTCAAAAAATACAAGTGTTATGTATAACGGTATTAAAATAAATATTGTCGATACCCCGGGACATGCCGATTTCGGCGGCGAGGTTGAGCGTATTCTGCAAATGGTGGACGGCGTTTTACTGCTTGTAGACGCGTTTGAGGGATGTATGCCGCAGACCCGCTTTGTGCTTAAAAAGGCGCTGGCACTCGGCAAAAAGGCGGTTGTGGTGGTAAATAAAATCGACCGCCCCATGGCGCGCCCGCACGAGGTGGTAGACGAGGTTCTGGATTTATTTATAGAGCTGGGAGCAGACGAGGAGCAGATAGAATTCCCCGTAATTTTTGCGTCCGGCAGAGACGGCTATGCCACCTATTCACCCGATGTGCCCGGCAAGGATATGAAGCCGCTGTTTGATGAAATAGTAAAGGAAATAGCGCCGCCCGAGGGCGACCCCGACGCGCCGCTTCAGATACTGTTTTCAAATATAGAGTATGATGATTATCTCGGCAGAATCGGAGTCGGCAGAGTTATCCGCGGTACGGTGAAGGTTGGGCAGACCGTTGCTCTTTGCCATAAGGACGGCACTACCTCAAATGTTAAAATTGCAAAGCTCTTTATGTACAGGGGCTTAAAGCGGGTTGAGGAGGAAAGTGCGTCGGTCGGCGATATAATTCAGGTTGCGGGAATAGCCGACCTGGAAATAGGCGAGACCGCATGTGCTACTGACTGCATTGAGCCGCTGCCCTTTGTTAAAATAGACGAGCCTACCCTTGCTATGAACTTTATGGTTAATAACTCGCCCTTTGCGGGAAAGGACGGTAAGTTTGTAACCTCGCGTAATCTGCGCGACCGCCTATTCAGAGAGGTTATGACCAATGTCAGCCTGCGCGTTGAGGAGACAGACTCGGCGGATACCTTCAAGGTTTCGGGCAGAGGTGAGCTGCATTTATCGATTCTTATTGAAACCATGCGCCGCCAGGGCTATGAGTTTCAGGTTTCGCCACCCGAGGTTATCTACAAGAAAGGCGATAACGGCGAGCTTTTAGAGCCTATTGAGCTGCTTATGATAGAGGTGCCCGAGGAATACGTCGGCTCGGTAATGGAGCGCCTCGGCACACGCAAGGCAGAAATTAAAAATATGGGCACGCGCGACGGCGGCGTATCTCATCTTGAATTTTTAATACCTGCACGCGGACTTTTGGGCTACCGCTCGCAGTTTTTGACCGATACCAACGGCAACGGAATTATGAACCATGTGTTCGACAGCTATCAGCCCTACAAGGGTGATATTGAGCAGCGCTCCACCGGCTCTATTATAGCCCACGAAACGGGCGAGGCTACGGGCTACGGGCTTTTCAACACCCAAAGCCGCGGCAGGCTGTTTATAGGTGCGGGCACTCCCGTGTACGAGGGTATGATAGTGGGCGAAAATCCGAAGAATGAGGATATAGTCTGCAATGTCTGCAAGAAAAAGCAGATGACCAATACCCGCGCCGCCGGCTCTGACGACGCACTGCGTTTAGTTCCGCCGACTCGCCTTTCTCTTGAGCAGTCGCTTGAATTTATAAAGAACGACGAGCTTGTGGAAATAACACCGCATAATATTCGCTTGCGCAAACGCATCCTTAATAAGGAAGAACGCATGAAGGCGGAGTCGCGCAGAAAGCAATGAGATATATAATACTTGATCTTGAATGGGACAGCGCCTATTCGGTAAAGCACAAGCGTTTTATAAATCAGATTTTGCAGATAGGCGCGGTAAAGCTTAACGAAAGCTTTGATATTATCGATACCTTTGAAGTGACGGTGAAATCTGCTATATCCAAAAGGGTTACGGGGCGCTTTGCGGAGCTTACGGGCATTACCACCGAAAAAATGCTTGCGGGCGTGCCGCTGGATGAGGCGGTTGATCGCTTTAACGAATGGACGGACGAAAACGCCGTCACCATGACCTGGAGCGACTCTGACCTTTACTCGATAAAGGAAAACGAGGAAGCGCTGTTATCGGGCGGCAGAACCTTTAAAATAGGCAAATACCTTGATTTGCAGAAGTTTATTCAGGGTGAGCTGCGGCTGAACGGTTATACAGATAAAAACCAGATATCATTGGCTGCTGCGGCGGAAAAGTTAGGCGTTGAAACAGATAACTTTGATTTGCATACCGCGCGGGACGACAGTCTTGTCTGCTCGGCACTGCTGAAGAAATGCTATGATGAGGAGCGCTTTTCGGCGCTTATACGCAACACTGCCGATCCCGAATTTTACAAGCGATTGAGGTTTAAGCCCTACCCGATATCGGATATTAACAGCGAGCTTATTGATAAATCGGCGCTTGATTTTCATTGTAAGGTGTGCGGGGCTGATTGCAAGAGGCTGTCGGCTTGGCGCTATCGCAACCGCTGGTTTACTGCAAAATTTGAGTGTCAGACATGCAAAAAGCGTTTTTTGGGGCGCGTTGCGTTCAGAAAAACATATGATGATGTTAAGGTGCGGCGGCGCGTTTGCGAAATCAAGCCGAAACAGGAGAAAAAGACCGATGAAATGCAGCCTGTGTCCGAGACGGTGTAACGCCGAACGGACGGAAAACGAAAATTTAAACGGCTTTTGTAAAATGCCCTTGCTGCCGGTGGCGGCAAGGGCTGCTCTGCATTTTTGGGAGGAACCGTGCATAAGCGGGCAAAACGGCTCGGGAACGGTGTTTTTCACCGGCTGTAATTTAGATTGCGTCTTTTGCCAGAATTATGAGGTCTCGCACCTAAAAAAAGGCAAGCCCATAACCTATGAGCGGCTTGCCGATATTTTCAGAGAGCTTGAAGAAAAGGGCGCGCACAATATAAACCTTGTAAGCCCGAGCCATTATGTAGGCGCGATTATAAGGGCGCTTGATATTTACAAGCCGAAAATCCCCGTGGTTTACAATTCCGGCGGCTATGATACGCCCGAAAATATAAGGGCGCTGAAGGACTATGCGGATATTTTTTTAATGGACTTAAAATATTTGAGCCCCGACCGCGCAAAAAAATATTCCGGGGCGGAAAACTACCCGGAATATGCGGTTTCGGCTGTAAAACAGGCTTATTTACAGCAGCCCGAATGTGTTTTTAAAAACGGTATAATGCAAAAGGGCGTTATTGTAAGGCATTTGCTTTTGCCGCTCGGAACGCGTGAGGCAATAGCGGTTTTCGATTGGGTGCGGGAGAATACGCCCGGGGTATATTTCAGCATTATGAGCCAGTACACGCCCTGCGGCAGGGCAGAGCAGTACCCCGAAATCAACCGCCGCGTTACAAAAAGGGAGTACGAAAAGGTGCTCACTTATATCTGCAATACCGATTTTCGTAATGTTTATATTCAGGAAAGGAACAGCTCGGATGAAAAATACATCCCGCCGTTTGATTTGGCGGGAGTGTAGAGATTTATTCGGTTAACAGCCTGATTTTAAGAGCTGCCATATCCTGCGAGTTTAATTTGCCGTCACTGTTTAAATCTGACTGATAGGTTTTACTGTCTCCTGACGAAATGGCTTTTTTAATGCTTATAATATCAAGCACATCAGTCTTATTATCGCAGTTGACATCGCATTTTTCGTTCGGCTTTGCATCGTAATTTTTCTCACCGTAAGCATAGAAGAAGCCGTCTATATTGTTAAATTCGGCTTTTGAGCCGTTGTAATATACATATTTGATTCCGAAGCTTATAAAGGATTCAATTTCGGTAACGCTTTTAGGAATATAAAGCTCGTTTAATGCGTCACAGCTGTAAAGCGAGCTTTTTGCTATTTTTGTTACTCCGTAGGGTATCCTGAAGGATTTATCGCTTCTGCCGCCCGGGTAGGCTATCAGGGTCTTGCCGTCCTTGGTGTAAAGCACGCCGTTTACCGATTTATAATATTGATTGGCATCGGAAACCTCGAAATTCAAGAGCGAATTGCAGTCTTCAAAAACCGATTCGCCGATTTCTTTAACTCCCGCGCCAATTGTGATTTTTTCAAAGGAGCAGGAATTAAAGGCATAATCCCCGATTTTTTCAACCGTATCGCCTACCGTATATTCCGTACCGCTTGCGCCGGGCATTATTCTTAAAAGCTGAGTTTGCACCTTGTTATAAAGCTCAAAGCCCTCGTAATTATTAGGTATATAATAGCGGTCGTGACCGCCGCTTTGCCCTGTGCCTAACTGAATGTATATTGTCGAAAGCGATGTGCAGCCGTTAACGGAGCTACTGCTTATGTGCTCTATAGAGCCTATAAGATGCAGTATTTTAACCGTTACGCAGTTTTCAAAGGCACGTTCGTCTATTATATCTACATCATACGGAATCCTCAATGTTTGGAAGGGCAAATCCAGCTTTCCGCAGCCAGAAAAGGCAGCTTTGCCGATTCTGTTTATTCCGTCCGGGAGATTGCCCTTTGCGCTTCGGTTCTGCTGTGTTGTGATTTTGGCAAGCTTTGCACAGCCGCTGAACGCGTAATCCGGTATTTCCCCGGCGGATGAGCCGTCCGGCGCGTAAAGGCGGTTCGGAAAAACAATGTCATAAAGCGCGCTGCAATTCTCGAACGCAGCCTTTCCGAAGCTTTTAAGTGTTGACGGATATTTAAGAATGTAAAAATTATAACCCTTACTGTTCGCATATGCCGAATCGCAAACGGTGCGGATATTTTCAAAGCCGTAAAAGGCATAGTCGCCTATATGTGTTATGCCCTCGTTTATTACTACGGTTATAAGATCTCTTCTGTAGGAGTACCACGGCGTTTTGTTATAGCTTTCGGCATCGGGCATTGCAGCAGTGCCGTTCACAGGGGATATTGTAAGGGTATCTCCGTCTGTGCTCCATTTAATATCGCCCCATATATTCTCTTCACTTTCATTCGCCGAGGCGGCAAAGGGTAGGCAGCACAGCAGAGTGCCGAGACAAATCAAAAGCAATAACAATCTGTTTATATTATCATTAATTTTCATTTTAAAGCTCCTTTCCTTATCTTAAATTATACGGTACGGCTTATAATTACAAATAAAAATTTCCGATATGTCAAATGACAAATCGGAAACTATCCTGCTGCTATCGGGCAGCCGGACAGTAACAGGCTTTAATACTGATAATTCGGTATAAAAAAGTTTCCCGGAGCTTTAAGCGGCTCACCTTAAAGTTAATGGCCGCTTAAAGCTTCGGGAAACGGTGAAATGTGCGAATCTTATATTCGCCTTACGATTACGGGTTATCTGTAATCATTGCTGTCGTTATTCTTGTTCTGATTATTCTGATTGTTTTTGTTCTGTTCCTTGTTCTGGTTGTTCTTATTTTGGTTCTTGTTTTGGTTATTCTTGTTCTGATTGTTCTCCACAAAAATCACCCCGCTTTCAGCTTTTATTATCTGCCGGCGGGGTGAAATTATACTTATATTCCGAATAATTTTTCGGTATTATTCAGAGAATTTTTCAAAATGCTTTCGCAATCGGTGTTCCGCAGCTCCGCTAACTTTTCGGCAACAAGCAGTATCAGCGCCGAATTATTTATTTTTGAGCGGTACGGCACAGGCGCTAAATAGGGCGCGTCGGTTTCAAGCAGAAATCTGTCGTTCGGTAAAGCCGCTGCAATTTCCGGCAGCTTTTTGGCGTTTTTAAAGGTTAAAACGCCGCCTATGCCTATATACATACCCAAATTCAAAATTTCTTTTGCCATTTCCGCGCTGCCCGAAAAGCTGTGCACCACACCCTTAGGGCGGTGCTTTTTTAAAAGCTCCAGCGTATCGGCGTGGGAGTCGCGGTCGTGAACTATTACGGGCAGGTTTAAGCTGTTTGCCAAAACAAGTTGCTCTTCAAAAAGCGCCCTTTGCTGCTCCTTGTTATCGTCCACCCAGTAATAATCAAGTCCTATTTCGCCTATTGCCACGCATTTTTTGCGGTGTGCAAGGTCTTCGATTTCCGAAACCTCTCCGCCGCCTATATTTTCGGGGTGTATGCCTACCGCGGCGTAAAAATATGGGTATTTTTCGGCAAGCGCCAGCGCCGCTTTTGAAGACGCGGTATCACACCCGCAGTTTACAACGCCGCAAACACCGTGAGAGGGCAGCTCCTCTAAAAGCTCTGCGCGAATTTCGTCGAATTTCGCGTCGTCATAGTGTGCGTGGCTGTCAAAAATCAGCGGCTTTTGATATGGGTAATTCGGGAAATCGGTCATCTTATTTTGCTGCCTGCGGGTACATTGTCGATAAAGAGTACCTTTACGTCATTATCGGCGCAATCCGCCGCTAAAATCATTCCGTTTGACTCTACGCCGCAAAGCTTTGCCGGCTTCAGGTTTGCCACCACAATTACCGTGTGACCTATAAGCTCCTCGGGCTTATAATACATGGCAATTCCCGAGGCTACGGTGCGCGATAAGCCGCTGCCGTCGTCAAGGGTCAGCTTTAAAAGCTTTTTGGCTTTGGGAATAGGCTCGCAAGCCGTAATTTTTGCCGCACGCAGCTCTACCTTTGCAAAATCCTCAATTCCTATTTGCTCCATAGTTACAACATTTTCGGCTTTTTTCTGCTCCGCTGCCTTTTCAGCCGCTATTTCGGCTAAAACCTTTTCCGCGTCTAAGCGGGCGAAAAGGGGAGTGGGTGCGCCTACCGAATACTCGTTAACGGCGCCGAAGGCAAGAACGGTGCTGTCGCTATTTAACTGCTCCGCAATTGATTTTGAGCTATCGGGAATAATGGGCGAAAGCATAAGCCCTAAAAGGCGGATACATTCAAGCAGATTATAAAGCACATTTTCAAGGTATGCCTTTTTGCTCTCATCCTTTGCAAGCACCCATGGGGCGGTTTCATCAATATATTTATTGCAGCGCTTTGCAAGGTTCATAACCGCCTCGCACGCATCGGCGTTGCGGTAATTATCCATAAGCTCATAATAATTTTTAACCGTATCATTCGCGGTATCAATCAGCTCTTTGTCGCAATTCTCGGTATTTTCGCCCCTTGTCACCTTGCCGCCGAAATATTTATTTGTCATTGCAATCGAGCGGTTTACAAGGTTGCCGAGAGTGTTGGCTAAATCTGCATTGTATTTTGTAATAAAGCTTTCGTAGGTTATGGTGCCGTCCTGTGCGAAGGGCATTTCGGAAAGCAGATAATACCTTACCGCGTCTATTCCGAAGCGCTTTGTCATATCGTCGGCGTAAATTGTGTTGCCCTTGGATTTTGACATTTTGTCTTCACCCACAAGCAGCCACGGGTGCCCCAAAACCTGTTTCGGCAGCGGCAGCCCCAGCGCCATTAAAATTATCGGCCAGTAAATTGTGTGGAAGCGCACTATATCCTTGCCTATAACGTGCAAATCGGCAGGCCACAGCCTTTCAAACTGCTCTGTGCTGCCGTCGGGGTCGTAGCCGACACCCGTAATATAGTTTGAAAGCGCATCTATCCAAACATAAATAACGTGCTTTTCATCAAACGGAACGGGTATGCCCCACTTAAAGGAGCTGCGCGAAATGCAAAGGTCGGAAAGCCCCGGCTTTAAAAAGTTGTTTATCATCTCGTTCTTGCGGGATTCGGGCTTTATAAAATCGGGGTTCTGCTCGTAATATTCAAGCAGCCGATCCTGATATTTTGAAAGCTTTAGGAAATACGCTTCTTCCTTGGAATCTATAACCTCTCTGCCGCAGTCGGGGCATTTGCCGTCTATAAGCTGCGAGGCGGTAAAGAACGACTCGCAGGGAACGCAGTATTTACCCTCGTAATGTCCCTTGTAAATATCGCCTTGGTCATAAAGCTTTTTGAAAATTTTCTGTATTACCTTTTCGTGGTCCTTATCGGTCGTGCGTATAAATTTATCGTAATCGGTGTTAAGGCTGTTCCACACTTCTTTTATCTGCGCGGCGATTTTATCCACATACTCCTGCGGGCTTATGCCCTCTGCCTTGGCGTATTCTTCAATCTTCTGCCCGTGCTCGTCAGAGCCGGTCTGTAAAAACACGTCAAAGCCCATCATTTTTTTATAGCGCGCTATCATATCCGCCAGCACTATATCGTAAGCGTTGCCGATATGCGGCTTTCGCGAGGCGTAGGCTATTGCCGTTGTAATGTAAAATTTCTTCTTTTCTGACATTTTTCTTCCTCCTGTATTACGGTTTACCCGTGAGATAAAGTATTACGGATATCGCCGTGCCGATAAGGCAATAAAGCAAGACCGCTCCGCTGCCGATAACAGAGCCCGAGCCGCCGAACGAGGCATAGGCGAACAACACCACGCCCGCTACACAGCTAAGCGCATAAAATACCGCCAGTAAAAGGCTTGATTTTTTAATTTTAACGGCACTGCTGACTATCGACGCCAATGCTGCGGGGTTGCCCTTGTATGCTGCGGGAGCGGAGCAATGCTCTGTAAATGTGACCGCGTTTTTATACATATGGCAGCCCGCCGTGCTCATGACCTTGACCGAATCATCGTAAAGCCCCATATAGTCGCATATCATTTCCTCAGTCAAATTCGGGTCGGAGCTGTCTATCAGCATGATGATGCCCATGGCGGATATTTTTCTGAACTCCCGTGCAAGCTCGGGTTTTACGGAATACTGCACGGCAAGCAGGGCGCAAGCCTTATCGTCGGTTGCGACATAGACGGGGAAATAACCCCTCCGCAAAAGCTTGCGGTCGGTTTCAATACTCGGGACGTCAATTCCGTGCGCCTCCATAAGCGTGCGGTTGCCCACAAACAAAAGCTTGTTGTTTACCCAGCCTGAAATACCCATTTTGTCCTCATATTTAACCGTGTCGGAATCGGGCATTACAAAGTCACCTGCAGTTCCCGCAATCTTTTTGAATATCGGTGCTAACGGGCTTGAAAGACTGTCGGTAAGGGAGGCGGCGCGCATGATTGTGTCGTCAATGCTGTTATCGGATAACAGCTGCATATTGTGGAGCGTTACCGTGCCCGACGGAAACAGATCCTCTGAACTTATGACTATGGCATTAGCCTTTTCAATGTACTCCGCACCCATTTTTCCCGCTATGGCAGCGCCCCTGCGCGCAAGCCTTTTTGAAGCGGAGTAAAGCGGCAGATCGACTATCAGAAAAAGCACGGGAGCTGCTGCTATGCACTGTATGGCGGCGGCACTGTAAAAGCCGTAAAGCATGTTATCAAAGTAGGCGGCGCAGGCAAAGCCGAGTATTACCGATAAAAGCAGCGACACTACTGTCATTATCGGCAGTCTTCCGCCGAAATAAACGCGGAACGAGGTATATTTCATATAATCGTCAATATGCGCCGTTTTGCGGGGGGCAGCTGCCAAAACATCGCCATCAATCGAATTTTTTGCCATGGCAAAGGTGACTGCGGGGTCGTTTATAAGCTTCACCGCCCGCTTCGGCTTGTTGCCGACTATTTGCTTAAAGCCCGTGAGCGTGTGTGATGAGCGGAAAAACACCGATATTGCGCGTACCGAAAGTATAAACGCGCCGAGCAGCAGCATATTAAGCGTAATCTCGTTTTTCAGAGTACCGATAACCGAGTAGATAAGCACCGAAAGGGAGGAGGTGACCGCAAAAATATCCGGCGTTGAGAAACGGCTGAAGGCTCTCGGAATACTTCCGAACATATCAAGGTTTATAAGCATTATTACCGCGAATAAGGCAGTCAGCACCATCATGCTGACCTTTGTGTTGGCAAGCAGTATTGCCGACATAAACGGCAGCTCCGCAAAGGCGGTAATAAGGGTGAGAATAACCGTTCCGAAGCAGCGCAGAAAGCGGCTGCGCTTTATAAGCGACAGCTTCCGCAGAAAATGCTTTGCTTCGCTTTCGTTCTCAAACTCCTCCCGAGGCTTAAAGTCCTCAAATTCGTTTTGCTCAAGGCGGGTCTCGGGGTCTGTGCCGTCATCGTCACTGTCGGGTAGGCGCGAAAGCTCACCCGTCAGGTCGATAGACCTCGTTTGAGAGCTTACGCTGATTCTGGAGGATGAGTCACTGTCGGATACAGGTGTGAATTTTATGGTCGCCGAGCTTTGAATATCGGGCATTTCGGTTTTTCCCTCGCCGCCTGCTGCGTCAATATCCGATATAATGTGCGGTACATTGGTCTGTATATCCCGCGCGGCGGGCATTTTTTCTTCAAATATCTCGCGTTTGGGGGGCTCGGGCACTTTTTCGGGCGCGGCGGGCTTATTGTGCCCTAAATCGTCAAATTCAATATCGTATTTCTGCGAGAGCCTGTCAAGCGTTTTATGGCTTTCGCTGCTTAAAATATCCGCCACGCTTTCAAGCCTGTAGGCGGGGGTGTCCTTCATTGCGGAGTCATGCCCCTCGTCGTCGATTATAAAGGGTCTGCACTTTTCAAGCAGTGATTTTTCCTTTTTTTCGGGTTCCGGTCTGCTTTCGGCATTTTGACCGTTTGAGGCAGTAAGGTCGAAAAAATCAAAATCAAAAAGTGAATCGGAGCTGCCGTCATGCACCGCTTCGGGTGCGGCGGGCGTTTGAATCGGAGCAGCCTCCGTTTTCGGCGCTTCGGGGACTTTCGGTGCTTCGGGTGCTTTTTGCGGGGCTTTTTCGGGAGTATCCTGCTGTTGGGATGAGAGCATACGCTTTTTCAGCGCTTCAAGCGCACCGGTAGGCTCGTTATCCACTTCGGAAGCGGCGCTTTGCGCAAGCACCTCCTCCGGTGTTAAAGCGCTCGGATTATGGTAAGAATTAAACGAATTATTTTCACCGAGGCTTTCATCAATATCGTCAATAAGCGAAAACAGTTCGTCGTTATGCTTCCCCTTATACCTTCTCAATTAAAATCACTTCCTTGGCTGTTTGTCCGCTTTGCGGCTGCGTACTACCTCGTACATAAGTATACCTGCCGCAACTGAGGCATTAAGCGAATTTATTTTGCCGAGCATGGGCAGCCTTAAAATTGCGTCGCACTTTTTGGCGGTAAGCGCGCCGATTCCCTTGCCCTCGTTGCCTATTACCAGGGCACAGGGAGTATCAAAATCGGTTTTTGTGTAGTCATCCCCGTCCATATCGGCACCGAAAACCCACACGCCGCGTTCTTTCAGCGCGTCAATTGTGTTTGCAATATTCGTGACCCTTGCTACCGGCACATATTCAAGCGCACCGCAGGCAGCCTTTGCCACCGTTGCATTAAGCGAAGCGCTGCGCCGTTCGGGGATTATCACCCCGTGAACGCCGGTTGCCTCGGCGGTTCTGATGATTGCGCCTAGGTTGTGCGGGTCTTCAATCTCATCGCAGATTATTAAAAAGGGCTTTTCGCCGCGTGTTTCCGCCAGCGCGAACATATCGTCCACCGTTGCGTACTCCTGCGACGCAAACATGACCGCCACGCCCTGATGGTTTGCGCCGCTGCAGTAATAGTCCAGCTTTTGCGGGCTTATTTCCTTTATGAGTATGCCTTTTGCGCGGCATTTTGCTATTATTGCCGTAACAGAGCCGCCGCCCGTTCCGTGGGCTACGAACAGCCTGTCTATCTCTCTGCCCGAGCGCAGCGCTTCGAGCACAGGGTTTCTGCCGCATATTATGTTGTTATTGCTGTTTTCCATTTGACTTTTCCAATCTGTATATATTCTTATTAATTATAGCACATCTCACGGAATAATCAAATAGGAATTTTATAAAGATAACAATCTTAAAAAAATCTTAATGTTTTTGCGCCTTTAACCTTAAAAAATATTATGCTACTCTGTAAATAATGTCTACTGAATTGCATTAGCAAATGCAATTATATAAAATCGAGTTAAAATCTCGATTTTATGGGTCAAAACCTTTGTTTTGACCGTCAGTTTCCATTGATTGTCGCCTGATTTTAAAAAGAATCAAAATGTGATTCTTTTTAAAGTGCAAGGTTTTTGCGCAAAATTGCGCAAAAACCTTGCACCCGAACAATTCAAAAGTTTGCACCGACATGCTCGGATTAAGGTACTTTTGAATTGTTCAGCAGGCATTAAATAAGCTTTGGGGGCGCCGCATTTAATGCGGTTGCCGGAAAATTTGAGGAGCTGACTTAATAAAATGGGGTGCAATTTTTCAAAAATTAATTGTTTAGAGCCTGTCACAGCGGTCTTTTCGGCGGCAGCTTTGCTTTTTTCGTTTTGCGGCTGCGAGGATTATCTCGCGGAAATCGAGCACGATGCGCCCGAAAGGGTGCTTATAAATACCGAGCATATTTATCAGACGGATAACTGGCCTACGGGCTGCGAAAGCGTAACCGCCGTAATGGCTTTGAATGCGGCGGGAATTGAAATTTCGGTAGATGATTTTATAGATGATTACCTTGTATGCACAGAGCCGCCGTTTGATCCCGAAAAATCCTTCGGGGGAGACCCTCGCTCACAGAGCGGCAGAGGGTGTTATGCTCCCGTGATAAGGACGGCGCTTGATAAAGCGCTTGCGGGCACCGAATTTCATGCGAAGCAGGTGAAGGGACTGTCCGCGGAGGAGCTTTGCAAAAAATATGTATCGGCGGGCACTCCCGTGATTTTTTGGGGAACTATTGAAATGGCAGAGCCGTTTAAGGGGGATTCATGGGAATTTGAGGGTAAAAAAATAACATGGATAAGACCCGAGCACTGCCTGTTGCTTATAGGATACGATTCGAAAAATTATATTTTCTGCGACCCGATGCGGCAGGAGGATAAGACCGCTTATCCGAAATCGGCGGTCGAAAGGGCATATGAAGCCCTGCATTCCCAAGCGGTTGTGATAGAGAGGGAATAATAAAAAACGCGGCAGCCGCATTATAGCGACAGCCCCGTTTTTTATATTATATTACCTTGCTTAAAAAGTCCTTAAGGCGCGGGCTTTTGGGATTCCCGAAAACCTCCTCGGGCGTACCTTCCTCCATAATAATACCTTCGTCTATAAACAGCACGCGGTCGGCAACTTCTCGGGCAAAGCCCATTTCGTGGGTTACTACCGCCATTGTCATGCCGTCCTCCGCAAGCTTTTTCATAACGCCCAAAACCTCGCCTACCATTTCAGGGTCAAGCGCGCTTGTAGGCTCGTCAAACAACATAACGTCCGGCTGCATACAAAGTGCTCTTACGATTGCTACGCGCTGCTTCTGTCCTCCCGAAAGCTGATTCGGGTATGCATTCGCACGGTCGGCAAGCCCTACGCGGTCAAGCAATTCTGTTGCACGCTTTTCCGCGTCGGCTTTGGAAAGCTTTAAAAGCTTCATGGGCGCTAAGGTCATATTCTTTAAAACCGTCATATGCGGGAATAAATTGAACTGCTGAAAAACCATTCCCATTTTTTGGCGGTGCTTGTTTATATTTATTTTCGGATCTGTAATGTCAACGCCCTCAAAATAAATTTTACCGCCCGTGGGCTCTTCAAGCAGGTTGAGGGTGCGCAGAAAGGTGGATTTACCCGAACCCGAAGGTCCTATTATAACAACAACCTCGCCTTTATGAATTTCGGTTGTTATGCCCTTTAAAACCTGCACCTTGCCGAAGGATTTTTCAAGCCCCTCGGTTTTAATAAGCACGTTATCAGCGTTCACTGCTCCTCAACCTCCTTTCGAGAATGCTTACAAGCTTGGTAAGCACAATTACAATTACAAGATACACGAGCGCTACCGTAATAAGGGGCATAAAGTAGGAGTATGTGCGCCCTGCTATTGCGTTGCCCGCCTTTGTAAGGTCAACAACGCCTACATAGCCCGCAACCGAGGTTTCCTTTAAAAGCGCTATAAACTCGTTGCAGAGGGTAGGCAGAACCGACTTGAACATTTGCGGTATTATTATGTGGGTCATGGTTTGAATATAGTTAAGCCCCAAGCTTCTGCCGGCTTCAAACTGCCCGTTATCAATAGACATTATTCCGCCGCGGAATATTTCGGCAACATATGCGCCGGAGTTTATACCGAAAGCCAGAATGCCTATCGGCACGCCGTCGCGAACCGAAACAAAAATTATAAAATAGGCAATCATAAGCTGAACCACAACAGGCGTTCCGCGAATGACCGTAAGGTAAAGCTTGCAAATCGCATTGAGAATGCTGAGTAATATGTAGCCTATACCGCCCTTTTTGCGCAGCTTTTCGGCGTTTTTATCGTAGGTGGAGCGTACTGCGGCTATTACAATACCTATTACAATACCTATAAGCAGAGCGCCGAAGGTGATTTTTAAGGTATTTTGAAAGCCGGTAATCAGCTGCTTGTAGCGCTTGCCGTCTATAAATGTCAGTTCAAACTGATCCTTTAAATCGTTTAACCAATTGGGATACCATGCCGTTACGTTTAAGGTTGAAAGCAAAAAAGCATCTCCTTTTACAAATAGTATTCTGTACAACAAAGCCTCCCTCTGACGAGGGAGGTGGCACGGGCGAACCGCGGCGGTTCACCCGATAACAGCCTTATTGTTTTTTAATCAGTTAGCTTTAATGTATTTGTCAACTACCTTCTGGAATTCGCCGCTTGCCTTAAGCTCATTAAGCGCGTCGTTTACCTTTTTCTGCAGCTCGGGGTTTTTCTTTGAGAAGCAGATTGCATAATCCTCGTTGGCAAACTCGGTATCGAGAATTTTAAGACCCGTATTGGCAGCTACATAAGCCTTTGCCGGCTCGTTATCGATTATAACGCAGTCAACCTTGCCGCTCTTGAGCGCCTCAACCGCAACCGTACCGCTGTCGTAGCCTACAACATTTTCTTCACCGTAGCCGCCGTTTTCGGGTGTATCGGAAGCATAAATGTAACCGGTAGTGCCCTGCTGTGTGCCTATCTTTTTGCCGTTTAAGTCATCGATAGTTTTAATATCGCTGCCCTCTTTAACGATTACAACCTGAACGCCCTTAGCGTATGAATCTGAGAAATTAACGCTCTTTTTGCGCTCATCGGTAACGGTCATACCTGCCATACCCATATCGTACTTGCCGGTCTGAACACCGGGGATAATGGAATCAAATTCAACGTCTGCAATTTCAAGCTCAAGACCCAACTTATCGGCTATAAGCTTGGCAACCTCGGCGTCTATACCTACGATCGTTTCGCCCTCTTTGTATTCATATGGGGGGAAGGTGGCGTTTGTAGCCATTATGAGCTTGCCTGCCTCGGCGGTGTAATTGCTGTTTGTTTTGGTGTCGGACGCAGAGTCCTTTTTGCTGCCGCAGCCGCCGCAGGTTAAGAGCATCAGCAGAGCGGAAACGCCGCAGATAATTTTTGTTGTGAGTTTCATAAGAGAAGTCTCCTTTAATAATTTCTTTTTTTGAGTCTGACGGTATTATAGCACCGCAAAATCGATTTGTCAATACCTAATTTGCATATTTATGATATTTTTTTGAATATTTTAAAATTTATCCGCATAAATCTGCATATTTATTTAAATATGCAATTAAGCATGCATAATGTGTATATTAATGCAACAGCTTGACTTTTCCGTATAAACATATATAATAAATCTTACAACGCAAAAAGGGGAATTTGAATGATTAAACGTTATATCGGCGACAGAGCATTTTATAAAATGGCTTTGACGGTCGCCTTGCCGATGATGATACAGAACGCGGTAACCAATTTTGTGAGCCTGCTTGATAATATTATGGTAGGGCGTGTAGGAACACTGCAGATGACAGGGGTTTCGGTTGTAAATCAGCTGCTTTTCGTATATAACCTGTGCATTTTCGGCGCGGTTGCGGGTGCGGGTATTTTTACCGCACAGTTTTACGGACAGCGGGACGACGAGGGTATCCGCCAGACCTTCCGCTTTAAAATTATGATTTGCGCGGTTATCGGCGCGGCGGGTATTGCTTTGCTGCTGCTTCGTGGAGAAGCGCTTATAAGTCTTTACCTTAACGGAGAGGCGACCGCCGCAGAGCGGGCGGATGCGCTGCGTTACGGCAGGGAATATCTTGCGGTTATGCTGATAGGGCTTGTTCCCTTTACCTTTAATAACGCTTATGCTTCCTCAATGCGCGAAACGGGGCAGACCGTTGTGCCGATGGTATCGGGGCTTGCTGCGGTAGCGGTCAATATGTCTTTAAACTATGTTTTGATTTTCGGAAAGCTCGGAATGCCGGTTCTCGGCGTTAAGGGCGCTGCAATCGCAACCGTTATTTCTCGCTACACCGAGCTTGCGGTCAATGCCGCATGGCTGCACAGCCACGGTAAGCGCTATCCTTATATAAAGGGTGTTTACCGCTCGTTAAGAATCGCTTTGCCGCTGCTTAAAAAAATCACGCTCAAGGGCATGCCGCTGCTTGTCAACGAGGCATTGTGGTCGGCAAGCGTGGCGGTGCTCAATCAGTGCTACTCGACGCGGGGGCTTAATGTTGTGGCGGCGAATAATATCGCTTCAACGCTTTGGAATCTCTTCTCGGTCTGCTTTATATCCCTCGGCAGCGCCACCGGAATAATAATCGGTCAAATGCTCGGCGCGGGCAGATCGCCCGACGAGGTACGGGACTGCGATCGCAAGCTTATTGCGTTTTCGGTAACCTCATGCGCGGTTTTCGGGCTTGTGATGGCGGCGGTCTCGGGCATTTTCCCGCTGATCTACAAAACCGATGAGGCTGTCCGTTCGCTTGCGACATCCTTAATATGCATAAATTCGGTTATAATGCCGTTTAACGCCTATACCAATGCCGCATATTTCACTCTGCGCTCAGGCGGAAAAACGCTTTCCACACTGCTTTTTGACAGCTGCTTTGTATGGGTGGTGAGTGTACCGCTGGCATTTTCGCTCAGCCGCTTTACAGGCGTGCCGATTCTGCCGCTTTACACAGTATGCCAGGGTGCGGAAATTCTTAAGTGCGTTATAGGCTTCGTTATGCTGAAGCGAGGGACCTGGATCCGCAATATTGTAGTTAAGGAATGAAGGACAATTAAGAAAATGTAATAATGAACGGATGCGAGGCTTTGATTATGTCGGTCTTATCCGATAGGACAATCTTGTTTGGCGTAAGGATTACCGGGAATAACGTATGGAAAAGATCGCGAAATGCGATGCCGGGTTCAGGGACAGCTCGCCATACTCCGAGCTGTTTTTGAATATCTACAGGGTCTTGCTTACAAGAATCAAAAACGGAATTTTTATTTGGTTTAGTGATAAGAAAACCGAGGAGTATTTTAAAGAGATATGTATAGATAAGCCGGACTTACAAACAAATCCCCCTGTCGGACTGTTGCCCGACAGGGGGATTACTGCATAACGCTTATTCGATTTCAAGATGACGGGCTTCGGGAAGAGTGTTTTCCTTCTTCGGCATCGTCAGCTTCAAAACTCCGTTTTCGTATTTTGCCTTAATCTCATCGGCTTTAACGCCCGATAAATCAAAGCTGCGGCTGTAGGAGCCGTAAGAGCGCTCGCAACGCACATATTTATTCTTTTTATCCTTTTCCTCGTGCTCCGAATGTCTTTCGGCGCTCACGGTGAGCATATCACCGTTTATATCAAGGTGAATATCCTTCTTGTCAAAGCCCGGCAGGTCGGCTTCCAGCTCATAGCGGTCGCCTTCGTCCTTAATGTCGGTCTTGAATTCATCAAGCATATTCGTGTCGAAGAATCCAAAGGGCGATGAGAAGAATTTCTTCTCAAATTCATCCATATCGCGGAACGGGTTGTAAAGGGAATTATTTCTTTTAGCATAAGGTCTCATTTCAAACATAAGTCATACCTCCGAATATTTATTATTTAATTCTCAATATTTTTTTCGTAACACATCGGTGTCATCGCTTTCTTATTTCTTTTTACGCTTATTATTATATGCGAAAAGCTTGATTTTTCAATAAGCCGGGGGTATAATTAAAAAAGCTTCGGTTGTGCTGTCGGCACATATATCGAAAAGGGGGAATGGGATTGCTTAAAATCGAACATCTATGTAAAAGCTACGGTGATAAAAAGGCGGTAAACGATTTAAGCTTTAAGGTCAAAAAGGGCGAATTCTTCGCGTTTTTGGGCGTAAACGGTGCGGGAAAATCAACGACCATAAACATAATCTGCGGTCAGCTTTCAAAGGACAGCGGAACGGTGGAAATCTGCGGCAGGGATTCCGAGCGCGATTCGGATTACATAAAGCGCGGCATAGGCGTTGTTTTTCAAAATTCCGTGCTGGATAAGGAGCTTTCGGTAAGGGATAATCTTGAAAGCCGCGCGGCGCTTTACGGAATAAGGGGCGCGGAGTTTAAAAAACGGCTTGCCCGGCTTTCCGCGCTTTTGGATTTTGAGGAGCTGCTGCGCCGCCCCGTGGGAAAGCTTTCGGGCGGTCAAAGGCGGCGTATAGATATTGCGCGCGCGCTGATTCACGACCCGAAAATACTTATTTTGGATGAGCCTACAACCGGGCTTGATCCGCAGACGCGGAATCTTTTGTGGAGGGTCATAGGCGAGCTGCGTAAAAATGAAGAGCTTACGGTATTTTTGACTACGCATTATATGGAGGAGGCGGCGGATGCGGATTATGTTGTGATTTTGGATCACGGCGAAATAGCCGCCGAGGGAACTCCGCTGGCGCTTAAAAATACATATGCGGGTGATTTTATCACCGTTTACGGCGCTGATGAAGCCGAAATCAAAAGGCTCGGGCGGCCGTATGAGGCAATCCGCGACGCCTATAGGGTGACTGTACCCGACACGGCGGCGGCTACCGAGCTTATAATGAAATATCCCGAAATTTTCAGGGATTATGAGGTGACAAAGGGAAAAATGGACGATGTTTTCCTTGCGGTCACAGGTAAGGCTTTAACGGGAGGCGACGGAAAATGACGGGACTTACTTCGCTTGTGAAACGCAATACAAAGCTTTATTTCAAGGATAAGGGAATGTTTTTTTCCTCGCTTATCACGCCGATAATCCTACTTGTGCTTTATTCGACCTTTTTGAAAAAGGTATATGACGATTCCTTCCGTTCGGCGCTGATATCGGCGGGCGCGTCGGCTTCGGATGCAGTTATAAACGGCTGCGTCGGCGGGCAGTTGATTTCATCACTGCTGGCAGTAAGCTGCGTAACCGTGTCGTTTTGCTCCAACCTTTTAATGATCAAGGATAAAACAAGCGGCGCAAGGCACGACCTTACCGTGACTCCGGTGCGTTTCGGAACGCTGGGGCTCGGCTATTATCTTTCAACGCTTATATCAACGATGATAATTACCGCAGCCGCGCTTTTTGCCTGCCTTTTATATCTGGGTGCGGCGGGCTGGTATTTATCTTTGTCGGATGTTCTGCTCATGGTGCTTGATGTATTTTTGCTGACGATGTTCGGAACGGCGCTTTCCTCATGCATTAACTTCTTTTTATCGACCGACGGGCAGGCATCTGCCGTGGGAACGATTGTAAGCGCGGGCTACGGCTTTATTTGCGGAGCTTATATGCCGATATCGAATTTCGGCACGGGGCTTCAAAAAGTGCTTTCGTTTTTGCCCGGAACATACGGAACGAGTCTTTTGAGAAATCACGCAATGCGCGGAGTTTTTGCGGAAATGGCAGACAGCGGCTTCCCTCCCGAGGCGGTCGATGCAATTAAGCAAAGCGTAGACTGCAGCGTGGACTTTTTCGGAAAAAGCGTGGGAATCGGCGGAATGTATATCATTCTTTGCGCCTCTGTAGCGCTGCTTATAGGAATATATATTCTTATTAATGTTATTGCGGGAAAGAAGTTCAGATAACGGATTTCGGACGGCGGATATCGGATGTGCCTAATATGGCTTCTGTACAGACCAAGGGCTCCCGGTGTTTAGGGAGCTGACGCCGTAAGGCGGCTGAGGGATTGTTAAATACAGGCTTACGTGAAAATTTACATTTCACGCCGAAAATGCTACATTTCACGAAAAAGCGGGTTCTTCGCACATTATTGGTATATAATTATGGCGTTGGCGTTAATGAGCTGCATTAAGTAAGCTGCGTGTTCCGCGGCGGAAGCGGAATGCTGTCGTTAATGCAACGGGAGGAACAAATTCGGCATTATGCCGAAGCTGTCGGCGGCGGTATATACGGCGTCTGTTCGGATACGAAGGGCGTACCGCTGCCGATACTGAACTTAATAAGGGTAACGGCTGAGCATACATCCGTCATTGCAAAGCCGTCCTGCCCGTAACATAAACTGCGGCTTTAAAAAAAGACTTACCCTACCGAGGATAAGTCTTTTTCATTTTTATTCACATTTATACGGCATTTCGGCATCGTCTCCGGGGCCTATATTGAATTTATGACAAACCTCTGTACCTGCAGAGATTATATCAATGCAGGTTTCGGTTTCGTCGCCCTCGCGGCGGTTATTGAGAATTTTCCATTTCACGGACGCGTCGCTTCCGCCTTCACCCTCGCCGCCGCGCATATTCTCGCAGCCTGTTGCGACCTGCCAGAGGTTAATATCCTCGCTGTAAAGTATCGCTTCGGAATGCTGATGCCCGAAGGAATAAAACAGTATTTTCCCGCTTATGCTTTCGGGGAAATCGGCGTTTACGGTTATTTCCTCACCGTTTATATCGGTGTATGAAAAGCTGTAGGAGGAGCGGCTTTGGAATGCCCTTATAATTTCGCGGAGCGTCTCGCCGCCGAGCATTCTGTTGCTGTTCACGGCGGAATCGATACCCATGTGAGAGATAAAAATGTAATTGTAATCGGCGGGGGCGGTCATTGCGCGGTTTACGAGCCAGTCGAGCTGCTGATCGGTATAGCATATGCGCTTCAATCGCATTTCTCCGTTTACAACGCCGTTTTCATCAAACGGGCGGCGGCAGTCCATAGTGTCGAGAATTATTATTCTTGTTCTTTTTTTCTTAAGATCATAATAATAATATTTCGAATATTCATAGCGGTCATCGTGAACCTCTCCGTCTGCTCCGGGGAACAAATCGGTGACTTTTTCCTTCCAGTCCTTATCGCTTATAATCCATTCCCTTTCGGCTGCGGGAATATTCGGATTCAAAAACTGGAAGGCGTTGTCGTCATGGTTTCCGAAGGCAATAAGCACCGGCTTTAAGCTGTTTTTAAGCGGAGCGACCGACCTGTGCAGATTGCTCAAAACATGCTCCTTGCCTTTTATGCAGTAGGCGTTCATAAGGTCGCCGCCGACGGCGATAAAGTCAATATTATCGTTTTTATTTGCTATGTTAACGGCGATTTCAAGGTGCTTTGCAATTTGATTTATGCGGTCGTTTACGGTATCCTCGGGTTCAAAAACCGTCAGCTTGCCGTTTTCATCCTTTAAAAGATATTCGTCGGCATGGGTGTCCGTTACGAAAATGTAGTTGACCTGCGTTTTCGGCAGGGCATCTGTTTTTTTGCTTATTTCTTCAAATCTTTGCTCTATAAGCTTATCGGCAATGCGGTGATCCTTCATTTTAAATTCTCCTTATGCTATTCTGCGTTCAGTTCAAAAATCACGGTGCTGTAGTCGGTCAAATCCTCGGCTATAGGCAGTCCCGCGTTCATAAGGGTGCTGCCGTGCAGCCGAAGCATATTGGGCGACACGGTGTATACGGCATCGGGGTCGAGGCCCTTAAGCCTTATGTATTGCCCGCCGGTGTTCGGCGTGGCGCGCTGAACGGCGAATACCGCAAGCGCCTGCTTTCTGTCGGCGGATACAAGCTCCCAGCAGCAGTAATCGCTTTCAAACGGGCTTATTATTCTGTAAAAGCTGCCGTCGTAAATCAGCGGCTCTGTTTTTTTGTGCAGCCTTATCTGCTCGCTGATTTGCGCAAGCTCGGATGATGAAAGCTTTGAGGTGTCGAATTCATAGCCGAAATTGCATATCTGCGCTATATCTCCGCGGGTCTTAAACGGGGTAATCCTGCCCGTTTGATGATTCGGGCAGGCGGAAACATGAGCCGTCATTGAAGCGGGCGGGTAGACAAGGCTTGTGCCGTATTGAATTTTGAGCCTTTCTATCGCGTCGGTGTCGTCGCTCGTCCATATCTGCGGCATATAGTAAAGGATTCCGAAATCAAATCTGCCGCCGCCTCCAGCGCAGCCTTCAAACAAAACGCCGGGATAATTTTCGGTGAGCCGCTTCATAAGACTGTAAACACCGAGAATATAACGGTGGGTATGTTCTCCCTGCGCTTCGGCAGGCAGGGACGCAGAGCCGTTGTCCGTAATATTTCTGTTCATGTCCCACTTAACATAGGAAATATCATATTTTGACAGCATGGCGGAAATCTGGTTGTATATGCAGTCAACCACCTCGCTTCGCGCCATATCCAGCACTAACTGATTGCGGCTTTCAACGGGAGCGCGGCCGGGAGAATGGATGCACCAGTCGGGATGCTCGCGGTAAAGGCGGCTGTTTTCCGAAATCATTTCCGGCTCAAACCATATTCCGAACTTCATGCCGTTTCTTTTGCAGATATCGATAATTCCGTGCAGACCGTTCGGGAATTTGGTTTCATCCGTATACCAGTCCCCGAGGGAAGAATTATCGCTTTCCCTGCAGCCAAACCAGCCGTCGTCCAAAACGAAGGTATCGATTCCCAGCCCCTTGCAGCTGTTTATGAGCCTTTCAATGCGTTCCTCGGTTATGTCGAAATACATTGCTTCCCAGCTGTTTATAATGATCGGGTGCTTTATACTTTTATCGGCGGAGACTCCCAAATGCCTGCGGCACATATCGTGGAAGCGGCGGGACATACCTCCGAGCCCGTTTTTGCTGTAGACAGATATCGCCTGAGGCGTCGCAAAGCTTTCTCCCGGCGGTAAAAGGTAGGTGAAGCCGTGCGGATTTATTCCTATCTGCAGGCGCGTTGAGGCAAACTGGTCCACCTCTGCCGAAATTCTGAAATTTCCGCTGTAAACCAGCGCAAAGCCGTATACCTCGCCGTTTTCTTCATCTGCTCCGGGTGATAGGAGCGCCGCAAACGGATTGTGCTGATGACCCGATGAGCCGCGGCGGCTTTCTACGGAGGTCGTACCGTAATCAAGCGGTCTTCGGCTTATGTGGCGTTCCCTTGCCCATGCGCCGTGCAGGGTGAGCAGCTCGAAATTTTTCGATTCAAAATCTATCGAAAGGCTTTCCGCCGAGCAAAGCTTTAAGGGTCGGTCGGATACATTGGTTATTACCGTGTGCCGCGTGACGGCGTCCTCCGCTTCAAAGACCGAATAGAAAAGCGCGGCTTCAAAGCCTGTTACACTGTCGGATAAAATGATTTTAAGGGTTTCGGCGTTTTCGGCATTTCTGTCGAAATATGGAAGACCGGGAATCGAGGGCACGCCGCGGAATATCTCATGGCTTTTGTAAAGAAGCTCGTTTACGCGTCTGCCGCAGCTGTCCTCAACGCAGACCGCGGGACTTCTGAAATCACCGCGGCCGAAGGCCGGGTATTCCTGCGGAGCACTGTCCTTTGCGACGCTTATGCCGTTAAGAACGGTATCGGGCATATATTCGTGCTTTTTGAAAAGATTGAGGTAGTCGAAATTATCGCACGCAACCGCCGCGCCGTAGTATTTATGGCAGAGAAGACCGTTATCGAGTATTTTTATGATGTAGCTCGAGCTTTCGGTACCAAGGAAGAAGGTATTGCTTTCGGCTGAAAATTTTATCATGACGGGACTCGCTTTCTGTTTTTTTATTTAATGCCTGATGAACAATTCAAAAGTACCTTAACCCGAGCATGTCGGTGTAAACTTTTGAATTGT
>ERZ827498.620-NODE-620-length-45639-cov-6.559977_pt1 | contig 45639 bp, 35 predicted proteins | sample MGYA00519865_ERZ827498 | MGnify/ENA primary metagenome ERZ827498 (study PRJEB31778, sample SAMEA3449328) | human gut metagenome | biome: human gut; feature: human-associated habitat; material: faeces | place: United Kingdom | collected 2010/2012 ...
AGGCCGAGGGTGCCGCAGGCCAGAGCGTGAAGGTGACCGCTTCGGGCGAGGGGATGACCTGGAGCGCCGCGGTGGAGGACGCCGCCAAAGAGTGGATAACTCTCTCTGCGACGGAAGGTACCGAAGGGGAGACGACGCTGACGGTCGCCGTCGCCGACAACCCCGACACCGCGGAACGTTCGGCGAACATCACCATCACGCCGAGCGAGGAGACCGCCGGCAGCAAGGTCATACGCATCTCCCAGGAGCCCAAGGTACTGCCACCGTCCTTCTCCTTGTCATACAGGGAAGGAGAGGTTCCCGAAGAGGGATTTACGCTCAATTACCGGGGATATATCGAAGGCAATTATACGACGACCAACCACAAAATAGACATCGAAGCGGTCAACATCGACTGGCAAGCCACGGTCGCCTATGATTCTGCCGTTACAAACTGGATAACGCTTCATCCATACAAAAGCGACAGCAAAAACCACATCGAATTTTCCGCGGCCCAAAACGAAGAAGCCGCTCCCCGTGCCTGCCGAATTATCGTTTCCACCGATGCCGAGGGCATCGGACCGTTCGAGATTGCCGTCACCCAGGAGGGCCGCCCCAATTTCCTCAGTACGCTGACGGAGGATGTAGATTTCGGCATCCTGACGAAAAACTACGTCTTGGTATCTCCAAACAATGACCGCCGAAACTTTCCATATACCTTATGGGACTTGAGATTCTGGAGCGACGGCATTGTATATGACGGAACATCATCTTATACAGGAACGGGCGACAGACTCTGCATCTACCTTGCAGCCGAGCCGATAAGTATCAACGACGACAACGAATACTACCTCTCCGACGGTACTTATGATGTAGTCGCCAACTTCGGATACGATACGGACCCGGCTCCCTGGACCATCAGCGGCGGAGCCGAATACTTCAATCCTACGTTCCCTTTCGGAAGCTGGTTTCATCGGATAACGGAGGGAATATACGGCGACCGGGTATGCATAACGGGCGGCAAGATGACCGTATCGCGGCAGGGCGAGATTTACACCCTGACCTTCGACCTCACCAGCGACGCCGGATACAAAGTGACCGGTTCGTTCGAGGGTACTTTCGACCTCCATGCCCAATAACCCCTCTGTACAACCGTCTCTACCCTTGCACAGCGGGCCGCCGAATCGGCGGCCCGCTTTTTCACCTTCTCTCTCCCCGGAGCCTCCGACGAACAAACGCACTCCGTCTCCGCAAAACAAACAGGCCGGCTCTTTTGTATGTTTTCCACCGCACAGCAACCCCCTGCCAGACCTTCAGACAACACGATGAATCGTATCCACGCTGCACCGCATGCAGCGTAAGGACAAGGCGGACAGGCTGCCGCAAAGTCGCCGCAAGAGAGACTCAGACCAATCTTTCCTGCCGGAGACGCCGCAAAACGAGCGGGCCGGAACCCCTTTAGGGGTTCCGGCCCGCTGCTTCAAGCCATGCGGCTCCTACTTGGAATAATCCATCTTGGAGAGGCGCACGTAATTGTTGTAACGCCACTTGGCGTTCTCCTCGGCGGCAGCGAAAAGCTCCTGTGCCTCGGCCGGGAAAGCCTTCACCAGCGAAGTATAACGTACTTCACTGTTCAGGAACGCCTGGAACTTGCTCCAGTCGGGCTCTTTCGAGTCGAGTTTGAAGGGGTTCTCGCCCTTTTCGGCCAGCTCCGGATTGTAACGCCACAGGTGCCAGTAACCGCACGCGACGGCCTCCTTGCCTACGGTCTGCGTACGTGTCATGCCGCCCTTGATGCCGTGGTTGATACACGGAGCATAGGCGATGATGAGCGACGGACCGTTGTAAGCCTCCGCCTCGCGCATTACCTGCAGCAGCTGGTTCTGGTTGGCTCCGATGGAAACCTGCGCCACATAGACGTAGCCGTAGGTCATGGCGATTGCTCCGAGGTCTTTCTTGCGGATGCGCTTGCCCGCCGAAGCGAACTTGGCCACCGCACCCACCGGAGTCGCCTTGGAAGACTGGCCGCCCGTATTGGAGTAGACCTCCGTATCCACTACGAGGATGTTGACATCCTGTCCCGAAGCGATTACGTGGTCGAGACCCCCGAAACCGATATCGTATCCCCAGCCGTCGCCGCCGATAATCCACTGCGACTTCTTGGCAAGATTATCCTTCATCGACAGGAGCTCCCTGCACGTATCGCAGCCGCAAGCCTCCAGCATCGGCACGAGACGGTCGCACACTTCCCGGTTAAGGGCCGTGCTGTGGCGCGTCTCTATCCATTCGCCCATGGTCTTCTTCAGCTCCTCCGAGCAGCAGGAGCAGTTCTCCATGGCATAGCGCATCTTCTCCTCGATACGGTCGCGCAGCTTCTCGACAGCCACGTGCATGCCGAGGCCGAATTCGGCGTTATCCTCGAAGAGCGAGTTGGCCCATGCGGGACCCTCTCCCTTGGCGTTGGTACAATAGGGCGTAGAGGGCGCCGAACCGCTGTATATCGAAGTACAGCCCGTCGCGTTGGCGACCATCATTTTGTCGCCGAAGAGCTGGGTAATCGTCTTGATGTAAGGCGTTTCGCCGCAGCCGGCGCACGCCCCGGAGAATTCGAAGAGCGGCTGGGCGAACTGGCTCCCCTTGACCGTCTTGGTCTTGTCCATGACATGCTCCTTGTAACCGACCTGACCGGTCATATACTCCCAGTTGGCCACCTGACCGAGCTGGGTGTCGATGGGCTCCATCCGGAGCGCCTTCTTGGGCGCCGGGCAGACATCCACACAGTTGCTGCAACCCGTACAGTCGAGCGGGGAGACCTGTATGCGGAACTTATATTCCTTGGTATTCCCCTGACCCTGAATCAACGCCATGCCGGCAGGAGCGGCGGCGGCTTCCTCTGCGGTCAGCAGGAACGGACGGATGGCGGCATGGGGGCATACGTACGAGCACTGGTTGCACTGGATACAGTTCTCGGACTGCCATGCGGGAACGCTCACCGCGATACCGCGTTTTTCGTAAGCGGCCGTGCCGTTGTCCCACGTACCGTCCTCACGCCCCTTGAACGTGCTCACGGGCAGGTCGTCGCCCTTGAGGCCGTTAATCGGTTCCACTACACGGTGTACGAATTCGGGAGCGGACGATGCCGCACGCGCAGGCTTCTCCGTACTCAGCGAGGCCCACTCGGCGGGTACCTCCACCTTGTGCACCATTTCGCCGCCCTTGTCCACGGCGGCGTAGTTCATGTTCACGATATCCTCTCCCTTCTTCCCGTAGCTCTTGTAGATGAACTTCTTCATCTGCTCGACGGCCACTTCGTAGGGGATGACGTTGGCGATTTTGAAGAAGGCCGCCTGCATAATCGTGTTGGTACGGTTGCCAAGACCGAGTTCCGCGGCTATCTTCGTCGCATTGATGATGTAGAAATTGATATGGTTCTTGGCCAGGTACGCCTTCATGTGGTCGGGCAGCGACTCCTTTATCGCATCGACGTCCTGCAGGCTGTTGAGCAGGAACGAACCGCCCTTCTTGAGCCCCTTGAGCACGTCGTATTTGTCCACGTACGACGGCACATGGCAGGCCACGAAATCGGGCGTGGTCACCAGATAGGGCGAAGTGATGGGGCAGTCGCCGAAACGCAGGTGCGAGGAAGTGTAGCCGCCGGACTTTTTGGAGTCATAGCTGAAATAGGCCTGGCAATACTTGTCGGTCGTCTCGCCGATTATCTTGATGGAGTTCTTGTTGGCCCCCACCGTACCGTCGGCGCCCAGTCCGAAGAAAAGCGCCTCGAACGTCCCCGGCTTGGCGAGCGAAATCTCTTCGCCTACGGGCAGCGACGTGAAGGTCACGTCGTCCACGATACCCACCGTAAAGCGGTCTTTCGGCTGTGCGGCGCCCAGATTGGCGAACACGGCCAGCATCTGTGCGGGCGTGGTATCTTTCGAGGAAAGGCCGTAACGTCCGCCGATGATAACGGGGGCATCCGTCCGGCCGTAGAAAACATCCCTTACGTCGAGGTAGAGCGGCTCGCCTGCGGCGCCGGGCTCCTTCGTGCGGTCGAGCACGCAGATTTTCCGGACGGTCGAAGGAATGACATCGAGCATGTATTTCGCCGAGAACGGACGATAGAGGTGCACGGTCACGACACCCACCTTCTCGCCCTGCGAACGGAGATAATCCACCGTCTCCTTCAGCGTTTCGGTCACGGACCCCATCGCGATGACAATTCGGTCGGCATCCGGCGCACCGTAGTAGGTGAACGGCTTGTAGTCGCGGCCCGTAATGGCGTTGATTTGCTGCATCGCCTCGTTCACCATATCGGGCACGGCATCGTAGAAACGATTGGCCGCCTCGCGGGCCTGGAAGTAGATGTCGGGATTCTGTGCGGTACCGCGCGTTACAGGGTGTTCCGGACGAAGGGCACGGGCACGGAATCCGGCCAGCGCATCCCTGTCGAGAAGAGCGGCGAGATCATCCTGCTCCATAAGCTCGATTTTCTGTATCTCGTGCGACGTACGGAATCCGTCGAAGAAGTGCAGAAACGGCACGCGCGACTTGATGGCTACCAGATGCGCCACGCCGGCGAGGTCCATTACCTCCTGAACGCTGCTGGTGGCGAGCATGGCGAAGCCCGTCTGGCGAGTGGCCATCACGTCCTGATGGTCGCCGAATATGGAAAGGGCATGTGCGGCGATGGCTCGCGCCGAGACATGGAATACGCCCGGAAGAAGTTCTCCGGAAATCTTGTACATATTGGGAATCATCAGCAGGAGACCCTGCGATGCGGTGAAGGTCGTACTGAGCGCACCGGCCTGGAGCGAACCGTGGAGCGCACCCGCAGCACCCGCTTCGGACTGCATCTCCACGACCTTCACGGTCTCTCCGAAGATATTCTTTCTTCCCCCTGCGGCCCATTCGTCCACATACTCGGCCATGGTGGATGAAGGTGTGATAGGATAGATGGCAGCCACCTCGCTGAACATATAAGCGATATGCGCGGCCGCATAGTTCCCGTCACAGGTAATAAACTTTTTCTCTTTCATGTTTGCCTTGAATTGATTTGTTTCAGGTTCCGGATTTTATTCGTTTGAATCATTTCGAATTGCACCTCATCGGCCCGTCGCCGGGCCGATGCAAAGATATAGCAAAAAAACGGGATTTTTAATAACAATCATACCTATATTCAACGGGAAGCCGGTCAATATCACCTTGCAGCGTCACTCGCCGCAGTGGTAAAAGATGAAGCCCACATAGAGCCTCGGCCCCTGCGGAAAGTCGGGCTGCGGACGCCCTGCATTCACCAGCCAATCGGCTTTCACCATTAGGCCGATACGGGCCGTCAGCGCAAATTCCGTCCCGACGAAGGGAGCCAGCGCCGTAAAACCGTATTTGCGGAACGACATCCCCTCCTCGGTCACGAAATCGTTCCCGGCCGGATGCGTGAACGTCGTATTGCGCACGACACCGCCGCCCACCGTCACGCCGGCAAAGGGGTGGAACCGACCGGCATGCCACTGCCAGTCGACGAGCAGACCGCCCCAGCCGATACCGAACCGGCTGCCCGTCCTGCCGTAATCGAGATAGGTACCGTACCCTTCCGTACCCACACGGAGATGCTCTCCGAAATGGAAGCGGATGCTGCCGCCGATACCGAACGGCACTCCCCGCACCCTCTGCACGGGCAGCGGACGGCCGGCAGGAGTAGTCAGCCGGACACTGCCGCCGCCTACCCAACCGGTATGCAGCGCCATTCCTCCCGAAAAGCCTCTGAAAGCCAGCGGACCGCCGGGCGGTGCGGCAACTCCCTCCCCTCCTGTCAGAAGGACCGGAAGCACGAATAGCACCAGCCTGATACAGCCGGCCCTGCGCAACGAAGAAAAAAGTTTCATAGGTTGCTAAGGTACGCAAGTTATGCGAGAGGAGCAAATACCGCCTAAGCTCCCAGCAGACCGGCCGTTATCTGCCACCTCATTATCAGCAGGTACCCCCCTTTGGCCGGCGTTCCCTGCAACAAAAAGCCCAATGCAAGCACCGAGGCTCCCGCCCACTTCACCGCCTCTGCGGCAAGCCTCCCTGCGAAAGCGGTACGCGATGCGGTCCGTGTCCTGCGGCGCTCGCTCCGCCCGATGTTCCGGCACAGTTTCACGAAATAGCCTCGCGTGAGCCGCTCCGGCTCCACGAGATGATATATCACGGCATCGGGAAGATAAACGATGCGTTCCCCTCCCGCCCGGAGCCGCCCGTAAAACTCTTTCTCCTCACCGGCGAGCAATACCCCGCCGGTGCGGCCGAGCGACGTATCGTAACCACCGTAACGTCCGACGACCGCCCTTCTGTAACCGTGGTTGCCGCCCCCGAAGAACTTTCCCTCCGGAAACTCCCGCATCCGGTCACCGAGGTCGAGCGTTCCGGCAATCGTCCGTTCGGTGTACTTCGACATCCAGCGAGGGGGAACCGACTCGAATCCCGGCAGTATCCGTCCACCGGCCGCTCCCACCTCCGGATGCGATTCGAAAAGGCTGTAATAGCGTTCGAGGAACTCGGGCACCACCCGCTCGTCGTCGTCGATGACCACGATGTATTCGCCCCGGCTCTCGGCAATGCCCCGGTTCCGGGCGGCAGAAACTCCCTGCTCCGTTTCGAGCACCATCCGGGCATCGAGCTGCGGATGTGCGACAACGTAATCGGCGAACCGCGCGGCGGTATCGTCCGTACTGTTGTTGTTCACGACGACGACCTCCCACTGCTCCTGCGGCAGCGTCTGCACCAGGAGCGAATCGAGCGTCGTACAGAGTTTCGCACCCCGGTTGTAGGTGGCTATGACAAGCGACAGTCTCTTTTCCGGCATCATATAGCATTGTTTGCATGACAAATGTACGCAAATAATCGTCCCGACGCGCCTCCGGGCCCGAGCGACATAAAATTCGCACCGTACCTGCCATTATCCGCAAAAAACTGCTTATCTTTAACATCATATCCAGCAACGATTACCGCATGAACAGAAAATACCTTTTCGCAGCCATTATGAGTGCCGTATTCCTCTGCGCATTTGCAGCGGCAGGATTCCGTGTACTGCGACAGAACCCCCGCTACGCACAGAAACGAGCCTGCAGGGAGGTCGAAACGATGCAGCAGGAAAAGGTGCTGCGTGACGGCGACCTCATCTTCCAGACCTCCTTGTCCGGCCAAAGCAGAGCCATCCAGGAGGCCACCGGCTCGAAATATTCGCACTGCGGCATCATCTACCGCGACGGTTGCGACTACTTCGTTTACGAAGCCGTACAGCCCGTGAAATCCACGCCGCTCGCACAGTGGATAGCCCGAGGGAAAGGAGGCCACTACGTCGTAAAGAGGCTGGCCGGCGCGGACAGCCTGCTCACCGAACGAAACATCGCGGCGATGCGCCGGGAAGCCGCACGGTTTGCCGGCAGGGATTACGACCTGACCTTCGGATGGTCGGACGACCGGCTATACTGTTCCGAACTCATCTGGAAAATATACGACCGGGCGCTGGGCATCCGACTGGGCAACCTGCAGCGACTGGGAGATTTCGACCTCTCCGCACCGGCCGTTCGGGAGAAACTCGCCGAACGCTACGGCGCCGCGCCGCCCCTCGACGAACCGGTCATCTCCCCCGCTGCCATCTTCGATTCCCCCCTCCTCGTCCGCGTCACCGGCCGGTGACATGCCGCGAATAACGGCAACCTCCTGCCGCACAGCAAACGACAGACACCGTAAAACGGCCATCGTTCCCATCCGACAAGAACACAAACATTTCCAAACGGAGAAAAAGATAATCTTTCGGGCATTATCCTTCCAAAGGACACGGAGACTCACCGCCGACGACAGCGGAACGACATCTTATCCGCAACCGTCGGCGCAGTTCCGACCGACCGGCGCGCACGACATCCTCCACGACACACAAGGTTCATCGCCGAGATTCGCTCCGCATGTCGCCTCTTCATCAGACAATGCCGCCACCATCAGCACCGACAAAATACACTCCCGCACGGTCTTCCATTATCGCCCTTTACCGACAAAAAAAACGAGAGAAACCTTATGGATTTCTCTCGTTAAGTAGCGGGGGGAGGACTCGAACCTCCGACCTTTGGGTTATGAGCCCAACGAGCTGCCAACTGCTCCACCCCGCGATATATCGTACTGCCTCGACGGCTTTGAATCGCTTATTCGGGAATCCGCGGACCCTATTTCCGGCGGCTTTCCTTTTTTGACGGTGCAAAGATAAAAAGAAAATACGGTTTCCGCAAATCCACCATGACTTTTCCAGGTGCCAAAGCCCGCACCATTCGACACAACACTATGACATTCATCCCAATAACTCCCGAAATATCCCGCACATTTCCGTATCTGCCGGGCCGGTCTCCCTACAGGCAAGGTATCACCGACACCTCCGGGCCTGACAGACTGCCCCGAACGGTTCGGCCACCGGTCACAAGACATACCCCGGAGGGCAGTCGCCGCAGACACGGACATGCATTACCGTCCACGAATATCGAATCGGCAACAGCCTATAAACCCGAAGCCGTTCCAACTCCCGTTCCGGCACAGCCGCCCACGACCGCAGAAGGGCTTCCGACCGGAATCTCCGTCGCGGGACGCAGATGTTCGGCCACAATTTGCGAAATATCGGCCACCCGCACCGACGCACTGCGCACGATGGCCTTCTTGCAGAGAGGACATGCCGTCACGATTGTATCCGCCCCGGTGGCTTCCAGTTCGGACGTCATCGACCGCCCTATCGTGGCCTGCTGACCGTCGTTTATCACCGTATTGGCCAGACTGCTCCCGCAGCAGAGCGCTTCGGCATGGTTATGCACCGGTTCGGCCAACCGGCCGGCCATGCGCAGCAACTCCCGCGGCTCTTCGTAAATACCGCTTCCGCGCCCCAGTTCGCACGGGTCGTGGTAGGTGAAAGTGGTCGCAGTCATCCCTACTCCGAGTCTGCCCTCCCGCACGAGCCGGAGCATGTATTCCGTGTGGTGCAGCACCTCGATGCCTTCCAGACCGTAATCCTCGCGGAACACCTTCAGGCATATCGGACACGAAGTCACCAGCGTGGTAATACCGTGCCTGCGGAAAAGTTCCTTGTTGTGCTCCATAATCCGTTCGGCGGCGGTCACTTCGCCCGACAGCTTCAGGGGGCGCCCGCAGCACGAACCGCCGTCGCGGTCGGCCCACCAGACCTCCTCGCCCGCCGCGGCGAATATTTTCTCCATGGCCCGGAGCGTCGCCGGAGTGAGCAGCGTCATACAACCGGCGAAATATCCCACTTTCCCCGTACCCGACGAGCGGTCCACCCCTTTCAGATAATCGTAACGCATCAGCGCAGGCGAATCCACCCGCTTCTGCCGGCTGTTGAGCCGCAGGATGTTGAGCTCTATCCCTACCGGACAGCGCGCCTCGCACAGACCGCACATCAGGCAGTTGTCCGCCACCTCGTCCGTCAGTTTCCCATACCGCCTGTCGCGCAGGAAATAGACCGACTGTACGTTGTCGATACCCAGGTCCCGCTGGAGCTGGCACGGGTCGAGGCAGATGCCGCACCGTGAGCAGGCCTGTATCTGGAAATTATCGAAACTCTTCTCTTTCGGGCCGCTGCGGAGCCGGTACCGGCGCAAAAAAATGAGCGGCACCTCGGTGAAGATGTGCATGTAGCGCGAGAAAGGCATGGCTATAAAGAATGCGGCCAGCGCGAAGGAGTAGGCCCACCAAGCCGCCGCATTGAGGTCGGCGACGGCAGTAGCACTCATCCCGGAGGCTATCAGGTCGCCCAGCGTACCGGTCAGGAAACCGCCGTTGTGTTTGATAGCCGCCGTCAAACTCTCGGCCGTAAGCCGCAACGGAAATATCAGCCACAGCGAAGTCAGTGCCACACGGTCCACGAACACATGACGCGTAGTCCGCTTCATTCCCATGGTCCGCGAACGCATCCGCTTGAACCACGCGAGCAGGACGCCGGAGAAGACCACCAGCAGCAACAGGTCCATGACAAAAGCGAACGGGTTCCAGCCCGTCTCTCCCTCCGGCCCGAAGTAGCGGAAGAAGACATGGGCATGTAGCGGTGTCCCTGCGCCAAGCACCGCCGCAGCCTCCACCCATCCCACCACAATAAGCAGGAACCAGCCGAAAGCGAGGCTCATATGCATGTAACCGAGCAGCGGATTCACCCGGAATATCTTCCTGTGCAGCAGCGATTCGCAAACGACTTCCCAGAAGGCGCGTAAAGTTGCAACCGTAAATATTCCCCTGCCGATAGCCCGTTTGTCGTCACCGGGCAGCAGCCACAGCCACCGGCCCCACTTCCACAGGATGACCGCAAACATGAAGACCGTCCCCACGAGGAACGGAATAACGAAATGGTCGTAATACGTCATCATACCTGCCTCCCGCTAATAATCGCCCAGTTCGCGTTTGATTTTCATCACCACGGCCCGCGTATTGATGCCGCGAGGACACACCAGCCGGCATTTGCCGCAGAGCATGCACTTGTCCATTTGTTCGTAAGCCTCGCGGTATTCGCCGCGGCGCACGAGCGTGTGTACCTTGCGGAAGTTGAACGACGTCAGATTACCCGCCGTACAGGTCGCGGTACACGACCCGCACGCAATGCAGGTCTGCAGCTCCGGCATGTCGTGCAGGATTTTCTCCGCCGGCACGAGGTCGTTCGTGTCGAGGTTCACCGCTCTGGGCTGCGATATGGAAAAACCGAACTGTGGCATCCGTCTTATAATTTAAGGTATCCGGCCACGCGCTCCGCCACGGCGGCTCCTTCGTTCAGACTCTCGCCGATGTTCTTCGGGGCGGTGACCGTACCGGCGTAGAAAATATCGGCCCGCTGCGAAAGCATGTTCCCGGAGAAGGGGTCGAGCGGCTGCATGAAACCGTTTTCGGCTACGCGAAGTTCCCCGCTGCGTGCATAAGCACCGTTACGCGCTCCGCCCTTCATCCCCACAATGAGCACGAGCATGTCCACGGTCATCTTGAGCGGCCGCCCCACGAGCGTATCCTCCGCCTTCACCTGAACCCGGCCGTCTATCGTCTGGCTGGCCTCCGAAATGCGCCCCCGGACGAAATTGATGTTGTATTCGAGCTGTGCCCGGCGGTACAGCTCCTCATAGCCCGGCCCGAACATGCGAATATCCATATAGAAATTGTACACCTCCGCAGAGGGGAACAGCTCTTTCATTTCGATGGCCTGTTTCACACCCGTGATGCAGCACACCCGCGAGCAGTGGTGTGCCCCCACCTTTTCGTCGCGCGAACCCACGCAGTGCAGAAAGGCGATACGGCGCGGCGCCTGGCCCTGTGCCGTCGCCACACGTCCCTCGTTGAGCATACGCTCGATATCGACCGTGGTGAAGACGTTGTCGTAGATGCCGTAGCCGTACTCCTCTTTCAGCCTCGCATCGAACAGTTCGAATCCGGAACAAATCACCGTCGCATCTCCCGTAATGCGGCGTCCGCCGCCCACCGCGACACCGCCGGGTACGAGTTCCTCAACCTCCGTTCCCGTCATCACCCGAATACCCGCCTCCTCCACACGACGGAGCAGTGGTCCGAGCACATCTTCCGCAGGGGTGAACGTGGGGAAGAGCCGGTGCCACCCGGTCAGCTTGCCGCCCAACCGCTCCTCCTTCTCGATTATCACAGGCTCCGCCCCGCGCTCCCTGAGCGACAGGGCAGCCTGCATGCCGGCAACTCCCCCACCGACGATGATGACCTCTTTTCCCATATAAGGTATTCCTTGTTTTACCGTTTCAATCAACTGCGGAGACGGTCAATCCGCCCCCAGATTTACCATGGCAGGCTCCGGCCTGCCGATATATTTACCGTTGGGCAGCAGGTATTTCGCAGCCGGGTCGTACTCGACACCCATCTTGTTAAGCAACGGTTCCACGTCCACCTGATGCATCTGCAATCCCAGCTCCCACGGGTCGTACCCCAGCACGAGCCCCGCCAGCTCCTCGTAGGTCAGCACAGGAATCCCCTTGCCTTCCTCGCCATAGGTCGTCCCCTCGATTTCGGCGATGGTGTACTGCCACCGGTCGAGGAACATGGCGCATCCGGGACAGTTGGCCACGATAAAGTCGGGCTTGTAGGGTGCCATGGACTCGAACTTCTTCTGCGAATTGGCCACCGAATAACCGCGGTTGGCCTGCACGATGTAATTGCGGAATCCAAAACCGCAGCAGTGGCGCCGCTCCGGATAATCCACCACCTGTCCGCCCCACGCCTCAATCATGCCGGCAAGCACATAAGGAAACTCCACGCCGCCGATACCCTCTTTCGGGAATATCTTGGCATAATGGCATCCGATGTGCTCCACCCCGCGCAGGGGTTCGCCCGTCCGCCGGTTCACGAGCAGGTATGCGGCCCGCTGCCGGATGGCCTCGCGGTGGTGGAAGATGATGTCCGAAGCATGCGACACGTTTTTCGGCTTGCGGAACTCGCGTCCGGTCGCCCGAAACAAATGTTCGCGGACCTTCGCCTCCAGCTCGGGAAACTCCTGCCACGTTTCGAGAATCTCCGTGTAGATACCGAAGGAGGTGATGCACGATACGGCGAGGTTTTCGTACCCCGCCTCGGACGCCAGTGCGAACTGCCGCGCCACGACGGTCATGATGGTTTCGAGCGGCACGATATCGGAATGATAGCCGATACCCGTACACGAAGTATGCACCGGGTCATCGAACAGGTCGCGTCCCAGCTCCTGGCGCAGTATTCGGACGAACGCCTTCTCGGAACCGGGAAAGAAATTCTGCCGGATGCAACTGCGCAGATAATAGTAGCGGTCGTCCGCCACCTCCTTCTGGTACTCCTGCCAACTGTTCCTTTTCATCTCTGTCGTACGTTTAACGACGGCCGCCCCCGTCAGTGATGGCAGTTGCTGTTCGTCGTATATGTATATTTAAGGTATTCCTCGTCGGCGCCGTCGAACCCCAGCTCGCGCGCCTTCTTCTCCGAATACCGCTCGATGCTGTCGAAAAACTCCATGCCGCCCGTCTCCTCGAAGATGCGCCGCAGCTCCTCCAATGACCGTTCGTCGATACGCCGCATAGCCCCCGGCCCCTCCTGCATGTAGGTGGGATTGAAGCGCCCGAACACTTCGCGGTCGTTGTCGTACACCCACTTCCACACGGGTCCCTGCTCCGGATGCATGTCAGGATTCACCAGACGCGGCGTGATGCAGTACCCCGTTCTCAGGATGTTTTCGCCGATGAGCCGTTTCAGCGCGAACTGCTGCCGTCCCTTCTCCGACTCGGTGAAGAACCCGAGCTTTTGGGAAAGGTTGCGCAGTGCCTGCACCACATACCCCGGCGTATTGCCCCGCGGACAACGCGGACGGCACGACATGCACTCCCCGCAGTACCAGATGGTCTCGCTGCGCAGGAGCGCCTCGATGGCCTCGTCGTCCTGCGTCTGCACGGTACTGACAATCTGCCTCGGATCATAATTGTAAAATTCGGCCGCAGGACATACCGCAGTACACACCCCGCAGTTCATGCATGCCTTCATCCCTTCGTGCATGCGCACGTCCTCCATGAGCATATCGTAATATTTCCCCATAAATCCGGCAACGATTTCCCCGCCGGCCCGCAACGGACCGCGCAGCCAATATCCGATGACAAAATTACCCCTGTAACAACAATTCCTAAACAGCGATAAAACCTATTTGAAAATAAGTACAAATACCCATAAACAGCCCGGACGGAATGATTCCGTCCGGGCTGTTGTTCATGTTACATTCTCAATCTCCAAAGATATACCGGTCCAAACAGCTCACTCCTCCCGCACCCAGTCGGTATATTCGAAAGGATAGGGAAAATCCTTGCCTCGCTCGTGGTATTCGCGGAAAACCTCGGTCCAGCCGCTGCGGTTCCAATCGGGAAAACGGGTGTCGCCCTCGTAGTCCCGCATCACGGTCGTCAGATAGATGCGGTCGGCCAGCGGAAGCGCCTGGGCATAGATTTGCCCGCCGCCGGTAACGAACACCTCCTCCTGCGCCGGGAAAAGGGCCAGCGCCTCTTCCAGCGAACCGGCCACCGTACAACCGGGTATCTCGATGTGCTGCCGCGTCACGACCACATTCGTTCGGTTGGGCAGCGGGCGCCCCAACGACTCGAAAGTCTTGCGGCCCATGACGACGGGATGCCCCGTCGTCAGCGCCTTGAAGCGTTTCAGGTCCTCGGAGATATGCCACAGCAGCGTGTTGCCGCCGCCTATCACGCCGTTCCGGGCAACGGCCACGATTATCGAAATCATACGGCTATCGGTGCTTTTATCGAGGGATACGGGTCGTATCCTTCGAGCGTGAAATCCTCATATCGGAAACCGAAAATCGAATCGACTGCCGGATTGAGCTTCATGACGGGCAGCGGCCGGGGTGTGCGCCGCAGTTGTTCGGCAGCCTGTTCGGTATGGTTCAGGTAGATGTGCGCATCGCCCAGCGTATGGATGAAATCGCCCGGACGCAGCCCGGTCACCTGCGCCATCATCATGGTCAGGAGCGCATACGAGGCGATGTTGAAAGGTACGCCGAGAAAGACATCCGCGCTGCGCTGATAAAGCTGGCACGAAAGGCGCCCCTCCGCGACATAGAACTGAAACAGGGCGTGGCAGGGCGGAAGCGCCATGCGGTCGATATCCGCCACGTTCCAGGCACTCACGATGTGGCGCCGCGAATCGGGATTGGTACGGATGGACTCAACCACGGCCGCTATCTGGTCGATGTGCCGTCCGTCGGGCGCGGGCCAGCTCCGCCATTGATAGCCGTAGATGGGGCCCAGGTCGCCTTCGGGCGAAGCCCATTCGTCCCAGATGGTCACCTTGTTTTCATGCAGGTATTTGATATTGGTATCCCCCGCGAGGAACCACAGCAGTTCGTGAATGATGGAGCGCAGATGGAGCTTCTTGGTAGTGAGCAGTGGGAAACCCTCAGCCAGGTCGAAACGCATCTGGTAGCCGAAGATACTCTTCGTCCCCGTCCCCGTCCGGTCGCCCTTCACAGCTCCCTCCTTCATGATTTTATCGAGCAGTTCGAGATACTGGCGCATCGTTTTTCTTCCAAAGGTAACGCTTTTTTCCGTTCCCGCAGAACATCCGCAAAAAGAACACCTCTTCTCCGCAGTGCGGCCGACATGGGCAAACGATACAACCTCGCCCGGCCGACGCAACACAACCATCCGTCCCGTTCGCCGACTTTCGATATAAACCGGACGCAATGTATAATATTACACAAACTTAACATAATTAACTGGGGGGGGGGTATTTCAAACTTTATGTAAATTTAACTGTTTTTAATATTGTTTTTTGTGCTATATAAAACTATATTTGTAAGCGTACCCGGGAGTACAACAGGCAACGCAAAGACGACACTCCCGAACCGAAAACGAAACAGACAACCATACGGGAAACGGCCGGCCCGACACGAAACAAGGCCGCTATGTCTAACTTAAACACAAACCCTATTCATGAAAAAGCTACTTGTATTGGCCGCAGCAGCGGCAATTGCAGCAGGCTGCAACGTCGAGGAGCAACAGCTCCAGTATGTACGGGTGAACACCGCCCTGTGCACCTTCCATGCACAGGACAACGCTCCCCTCACCATCGAGGTCGAAGCCTCGGGAGAATGGGACGTCGTTCCGCAGGCGACCTGGCTCAAAGTCGGAGAAAAAACCCGGACGTCGTTCGTGCTGACTGTAGAAAACAACGAATCTTACACCGACCCGCGTGAAAGCAGCATCGAACTGACCTCCGGTGAAGCCGTACAGGAAATAAAGGTTATCCAACTGCAGCGCGACAACGACGCGCCGGTTTACCAAATGTACGCCGCCTACGACATGGGAGCCGCCATGTCGCCCAACGGCCGCTACTGCGTGGGCACACGCCACGTTCTGCAGCCCGACAATACGTACTTCATGTATCCGACCTTTCATAATCTGGATACGGGCGAGATTACCGAAATCGGGCCGCTCCTCTACGGCTCCCCCCTCAGCCTCGAAAAACCGATTGCCGTCACCGACCAGGGCACCGCATTCATCTACGGCCCCGACAACCATACGGTGGCCATCACGGCGGACGGCGACTACTTCATCCCCGAAACACCCGCAGGCTACAGTTCTCCGAACATATCGGCCGTATCGGAAGACGGCCGGACCTGGGTAGGCTACTGCTGGGGCGAACCGATGAAATGCAGCCCCGTCATCTGGCGCGACGGCGTACCCGAACTGCTCGAGATGCCCGAGCTGGATTACCGGGGCGTCAAAGTACCCAATCAGGTGATGGCCCGCGGCATGTCGCTCGACGGGTCGGTGATTTACGGTACCCAGTGGGAATTTACCGATACCGGCATGATTTACTGGAAAGACGGAAAGCTCCAGAACGTGGGCAAGGACATTTTCAAACTCACTCCCGTGAACGCCTCGGACGGTGCCGGCGGAACATACGAAACCAACCTGATAGAAGCCGGCATGTACTGTTTTGCCGAAAACCAGAACATCAGCCCGAACGGCAAATGGATAGCCGGCAAATACCGGGAAGAAAGCATGGACGAAAACGGACTGATAACAAAAGGAACGATTTATCCCGCCTTTTACAATACCGAAACCGAAACGACCACGGTGATGCGTGACTATCCTGACTGCACTGCAGTCGGAGCCACTGACGACGGCATCGGTCTCATAGCCGAAGGCACCTCCATGCAGACAAGCGGTTTCCTTGTGGAAATCGAGACGGGCATCCACCTGGGCAACTGCCTCGACTACATTCAGGAGCGATGGGGTATCACGGTCACTACCGGCTATATCTCCTATATCCCGGCCCCGGGCGACCGCATGCTGGGTACAATGATGACAACATCGGCAACGGGAGTCTCGTTCACCCAGTTCAGCGTATCTCCCCGTCCCGTAAAATAAGCAACCGACAAAAAACAGAATAATGAAAAAGGCCATAATACTCGCAGCCGCCGCGCTTATCGCAGTTGCATGCGACAAAACCGAAAATACACAAAAGGAGTACAAACTCGAAGCGAAACCCGTCTCACTCGTCTTTGAAGCCACGGGAAACGAACCTGCGACAGTGGAAATCACTGCGGTAAACGTCGAGTGGGACACGACCGTGGACGAAACCGCAACGGCTTGGCTCACAGCCGTAAAGGACGGAGACAGCACCCTGAAGGTCACCGCTGCCGACAATACCGAAGAGGCAGAACGCACGGCGACCCTGCGGATTGCGGACAAGAACGGCAATGCGCAGCCGGTCAGCATCTCCGTCCGTCAGGCCGGAGTGACGGCTCCTCCTTCGGCAGGCAGCATCACCGTAGACAAGTCCGAACTCTCTTTCGGCTGGGAGGGCGGCACTTCGCAGACGTTCACCGTGACCGTCACGGGCGAAGACTTCACCTGGAAAGCTTCCGCCGACATCACTTCCGCAGGCTGGCTTCATGCCGAGACCGACGGCAATACGGTAACTGTCACGGCAGACGAAAACACCTCCGATGAGCCGCGCTCGGGCAAAATCAACGTCCGTCCGAGCGACGAAACGGTGGAAAGCGTTTCCGTAGCCGTTACGCAGGAAGGGTGCGACAGGCAGCCTTCGCTCACGGTAGACAAAACCGAACTCCATTTCAAAGCCATCGACAAGGAACCGCAGGTCATCTCGGTGCAGACCGTCCGGATACCCGAATGGAACATCCAGATAGGCCAGCCGGCCGAAACGCCCATGCTCAACGTGACGACGGATAAAGAAAAGGGTACCATCACGGTCGAAGCGATACGCAACATCTCCACTGCGCCGCGCACAGGAACCATTACGGTTCAAACGGGAGGCATCGTGGCCGACATCGTGATAAACGTGACGCAGGACGGCAGTGACTCGGATGCCACCAGTACGCTGACCGACGACGTGGAACTGACCGCAGAAAACCTCGCCGTCAGCAAAATTGCCGTATCGTCCGACCAACTGGAAGAAATGACCCAGACATCATGGCATCTGGAAATCCACGACGAAACCTGCTACCGCAATCCGAATACGGGCTGGCTCACGGGTACAGGCACATTCCTGACGCTCGAACTCGTCAATGCCCGGCCGACCGACTATTCCTTCCTGCCCGACGGCACCTATACGGTGGACGGCGAACCTACTACCGACCCCGAAACGGGTATGCAGCAATACCGGATACCGGCAGTCGTGGCAGGCGGTTACACACGTCCGGGATTTTACGGAGCAAGCTCCTTCATCCGGTACGAAGACGGTACGGAGACGGAAGGTACCGCGATTTACGGCGGCACGGTAACCGTTTCGCGCGAAGACGATGTCTATACGCTGGTTTTCGACCTGAAGGACGACGCGGAAAATACCATTTCCGGAACGTACACGGGAACAATCACCGAATACCTCGTGCAGTAAGCATCCGCACGATACGAAGCGGAATAAATTCTTTTCACAGACGAACCTCCGGCGCAGGGATTGCGCCGGAGGTTTTTCATGGCTCCGGCAGACGCGCGGGCAGAAGGGGCGAATGCCAGAACCGGAACGAACGCCACGGAATATTCCGAAAGGAAACAGGAGAATGGTCCGACACGCGGTGCGGTGCGTCGCGTCCGAGAAAACCGCAAAGGGCCCGGCGGCGGCACCCTTCCGGCCACTGACGGCCGCGGCGGGCGGCGGTTGCCGTCAGCGACCGGGGCCTACGACCACGGCGGTCAGGTCGTCGGGAGCGAGGTACCGCAGGGCGAGTTCCCGTACCCGTTCGGGGGTCGTTTCCCGCACCTGCCGGACGAATGCGCCGAGGTATCCGTTGTCGAAACCGTTCTGTATGTTTTCGATGGTCACGTCAGCGATTCCGAACGGCCCGTCGAGAATGCGCAGCACCTCGCCGACCATGATGTTCCGCACGAGGGCGAGCTCCTTCTCCGGTACGGGGTCGCGCCGCAGCCATTCTATCTCTGCGAATATCTGCGCGAGCGCATCTTCGGTGAACTGCGCGCCCACCTCGGTTGCGGCGGCGAAATAGCCGCTCCGGTCGAAATTGACCACGGCCGAATAGGCTCCGTAGGTATAGCCGCGTTCTTCGCGCAGATTGCGCACGAGCCGCGAGCCGAAGTAACCGCCCAGCACGGCGGCGACCACCTGCATGCCGATGAAATCGGGATGGTTCCGCGGAAAGAGCACGCGCCCCACGCGGATGGCCGACTGCACGGCTCCGGGGAAAGGCATGTCGGCACGGGCGATGCTGCACGGCTCCGGGAACCGGGGACGTTCGCCCACGCTTCCGTTCCGCATCCCGGCTATGAAAGCCTCCACCCCACGCAGGCGGGCATCGTCCACGTCGCCACTCATCACCGCGAAACACCCGTCGGCGGTATAACGTTCCTCGTAAAAGGCGCGCACGTCCTCCCGGCGCAGGTCGTCGTACAGCTCTGCGGGAGACGACACGCCGTAAGGGTGCGTGGCGCCGTACAGGGATTTCGCGAAAAGCTCCCGTGCGTTGAAATCGACCTTGGTACGGTTGATTGCGAGCGTCTGGCGGCTCTTGGCACAATAGGTGCGCAGCTCCTCCTCCGGAAACTCCGCTTCGAGCAAGATGCGTCGGGCGACCTCCAGAGTCTTATCGAAAAACTTCGACAGACACACGAACGTCACCACGCTCCAGTCGCGGTCCATCGATACATCGAACCAGGAACCGTAATAATCGAGCCGTTCGGCTATCTGCTGCGAAGTCATGTCCCGGCTCCCTTCGGCGAGGTTGTTCACCGTGGCCGATGCACTGAAGGGCACCCGCTGCCACGAAGAACCGGCACGGAAAACGAAACTGACCCGCACCACTCCGTACTCCGGAGCGGGCAGGGCGTATATCCGTACCCCGGACGCCGTGCGGTATTCGTACGCATCGGGCACGTTCAGCCGTTCCGGAATGACCGTCTCCGGCTGCCGGCTGCGGTCAAAAGATATGCTATTTCCCATTGCTGCCATAGATTACGAGCGTTGCACTTGCCTCCCTGCGGAACAGCCGCCGTGCCGTTTCCATGATTTCCCCGGCATCCACGCCGCGATAGGTTTCCAGTTCGGAATTGACCAGCGACAGGTCGCCGAGCATGGCGTAATAAGCGAGGTTGAGCGCCTTGTTCATGACGTTCATCTCGCCGTAGAGCATGTTCGCCTCGAACTTGTTGCGCACTTTCTGCAACTCCTCCCCGCCGACGGGTTCGCCGCACAGCCGTTCCAGCTCGTCCCACAGTGCCCGCTCGCCCTCCGCTGCGCTCACCCCCGGCATCAACTGCCCCGTCAGGATGAAGAGGCCGGGGTCGATGTCGCCCGTAATGTACGCGTTCACGGCGGAAAAGAGGTGCCGGCGCTTCACCAGTTCGCGGTAGAGCCGCGCCGACGTACCGCCCGCGAGCAGGTCGGTCATCACGTCGCAGCAATAATACTCCGGGCTCCGCCTGCCGCCCATATGGAGCGCGACGGTCACCTGCGTGGCCGGGACGTCGCGGGCAACCTCCAGCCGGCGCGCCTGCGCCTGCTCCGGTTCCGCAGGGAAGGTATCCGCCGGAGCCGGGACGCGCTCCAGCTGCCCGAACCACCGCTCGGCGAGCGCGAACACGCGCTCCGGCTCGATGTCTCCCGACACGGCGAGCACGGCGTTCGACGGCACGTAATACCGCCTGTAAAAGGCCGTAACGTCGGCGAGCGTCGCCTCGCGTATGTGGTCTGGCGTCGCCCCTATCGTGGGCCACCGGTAGGGATGTACCTCGTAGGCCAGCGCCCGCAGCAGCAGCCACTGCTCTCCGTAGGGCTGGTTGAGGTAGCGCTGCTTATACTCTTCGATGACCACCGACTTTTCCGCTTCGAGCTTCTCCGGAGTGATGTCCAGACCGGTCATCCGGTCCGACTCCAGCCAAAGGGCCGTTTCGATGTTGTCCTTCGGCAGCGTCATGTAGTAGTCCGTGTAGTCGTTGTTCGTGAAGGCGTTGTTCTCTCCGCAGGCCACCTGCACGGGCAGGTCGAAATCGGGCACGAGCTTCGTCCCCCTGAACATCAGGTGCTCGAACAGATGGGCGAATCCGGTGCGGTGCGCCTCCTCGTTGCGGGCCCCCACGCAGTAGAGCATGTTGACCGCCGCGAGCGACGAGAGCCGGTCGCGGTTGGCCACCACCCGCAGCCCGTTGCCGAGCTTGTATTCCGAATAATCTATCATGGCATTCCTCGTTAGCAGGAACGGCAGCGACCCGAAGCCCCCGTCGTCCCGCAGCAAAGTTACGGTTTCTTCACAAGAATCGGGCCCGCGGCCGGTGCCGGGCATCGTATTTGCCGGGAGAAATCGTTACTTTTGCTCCGTAACGCACGGCCGGCGCATGGGGAACGCTCCGTCCCGGCGCAAGAGACGGCAGGATGCGCGGCACGCCCCCGGCGGAACGAACGGACACGGCGGAGCGAAAACGGGAAAGTCCGGAAAAGCAACCGTGCGAAGGGCTGGATACGGCGACGCACCATACACGACACAACGATGGCAACACCGACACAGGAACGGTTCGGCGCACTGAAACGATTCTACGCCGAAGGACATACGCGGGATACCGCATTCAGAAAACGGTACCTGCACCGACTCTACGATGCGGTCAGGGCCCGCGAAGAGGAGATTGCGGCCGCACTGTACGCCGACCTGCACAAATCGCCCGAAGAGGCCTACCTCACCGAAACGGGCATCGTGCTGGCCGAAATCCGCGACCAACTCCGCCACATGAACCGCCGTGCGCGGAGCCGGCGGGTGCGTACCCCGCTCTTTCTCTTTCCCTCGTCGAGCCGCATCGTCCGCGAACCGAAAGGTGTCGTGCTCGTCATGGCACCGTGGAACTACCCGTTCCAGCTCGCGCTCGACCCGCTGGTCGGGGCCCTGGCTGCGGGCAACTGCGTGGCGCTGAAACCCTCCACGACCTCGGCACACACCTGCCGCCTGATACGGGAACTCGTCGAGGAGGTCTTCCCGCCGGAATACGTCGCGGTCTTCGACGGCGGCCACGACGAAGCCGCCGAACTGCTCGAATACCGCTTCGACCACATTTTCTTCACGGGCGGCGCCTCGTTCGGCCGCACGGTCATGCAAAAGGCGGCGGCGCATTTGACCCCCGTCACGCTCGAACTCGGCGGCAAAAGCCCCTGCATCGTAGACCGCACGGCCGACCTCGACGTTGCGGCACGCAAAATCGCATGGGGCAAGCTCCTGAACGCCGGCCAGACCTGCATCGCCCCCGACTACCTTTTCGTACACCGCGACGTGAAGGAAGCGCTGCTCGACAAAATCAAAGCGTATGCCGTCCGTTTCTACGGCGAGGATTTCCGGCGCAGCGCCGCCTGGCCCCGCATCGTCAGCGAGCGGGCCTTCGCACGGCTGCAGGGCTATATCGACGACGAGGCGGAACGCATCGTATGGGGCGGAACATACGACGCGGCGGAACGCTTCATCGCTCCCACCCTCGTCGATGCGCCGCCGCCCGACTCGCCGCTCATGCAGGAAGAGATATTCGGCCCCATCCTGCCGGTTCTTACCTTCGACGACCCGGATGCCGTGGCCGACTTCGTCAACGCCGGAGAAAAACCGCTCGCCTTCTACTATTTCGGACGAAAGAGCGACGGAATGCGCCTCATCGCCCGCACCTCCTCCGGGGGAGCCTGCATCAACGACACCGTCGTGCACATTGCCAACCCCAGCCTGCCTTTCGGCGGTACGGGAGCCAGCGGCATGGGACGGTACCACGGCCGTTATTCGTTCGACACCTTCTCCAACCTGCGGGGAACGGTCGTCTCCCGGCGCCGCGCCGACCTGACACTCCGCTATCCTCCCTACGACCGCAGCTTCGGCATCCTGAAAAAGGTGTTGTAAACCGCTCCCCGACGCACGACGGGCCGCACGGGGGGGGGCGCCGCAGCCGGCACGGGAAACGGGAAACGACATGCGGCGGCACCGCCCGCGGAGGCCGGAGAGCCGCCCCGGAACACAATAACGGCCCCCGCCGCACGTTAGAAGGCGCGGCCCGGAGTGCCGGAACCGGAAGCAAAACGCACGGAAAATATGGAATTTCTACTCGAATACGGTTACATAGGGCTTTTCATCGGTGCCTTTCTCGCGGCGACCATTCTGCCGATGAGTTCCGACGTGCTGCTCGTGGGGCTTCTCGCAGTCGGTGCCGACCCTTACATTTCGGTCGCGGTGGCGACGGTGGGCAACTGGCTCGGCGGCCTCAGCTCCTACTGGCTCGGACGCGCAGGCAAATGGGAATGGATAGAGAAATACTTCAAGGTCAAACGGGAAACCATCGAAAAACACCAGCACAGGGTGGCCCGCTACGGGAGCCTACTCGCCTTCTTCACCTGGCTGCCGCTGATAGGCGACGTCATGGCCATCGCGCTGGGCTTTTACCGCGTGGACTGGAAAAAGACCACGGTGTTCATGCTGATAGGCAAAGGGGCCCGTTTCGTTACATGGGCCCTGCTCTTCTACTGGGTGAAGCCTCTTTTCGTCTGACGCCGGCCCTGTGCGGCTCCGGACAAAACAGGATAACGGAACGAACCGCATGCACCGCACCGCCGGCATCGGTACGGTCCCGAAAAAACATTGCGCTCCTTGCGGTTTTTCGATTTTCCTACTATATTTGCAAACTGCAGCTGCATGGTTGCCCGCAGCGGTTTGCCTGAAAATTCTTGCGGTACCATGCAACAGAACGAGCGTTTCATACGTCTTATAAAGAGAGACTAAACAAACAACCAATTTTATACATTTAATGTTACCGACAATGAAAAAGTACTTTTTGATGTTCGCAACCTTTGCCGCAGCATTGACCATGATGTCCTGCAACAAAGATGAAGGAACAACCCCGCCACCGGAGACCGAAGACGACGAGCTCAAACTCAACCTCGACGAAGCTCTCTACTACGGAGAGAAGCTGGGTGCCGACGCCGGATACTATTCGATGACCTTCGTCGTGGACGATACGAACAACAAGCTCCGTCTCGACATGTTCGGTTCGGCCGTGGACCCCGCCAGCACGCCGAAACTGAGCGCAGGCTCCTATGAACTCGGAACCCGCGAAACGCCTACGGCAAAGACCTACTTCGTAGCTACCTCCGGTACCGATACCGAGGGAACGCTCTATTGGAATAACGACACCCCCGTACTCATCACGGGCGGTACGGTGAACGTGCAGTCCGCTGCCGGCGGTTATACCATCAAGCTGGAACTCACCGCAGGCGACGAAACCATCAAAGCCAAATACAGCGGCAACATCTCCTTCGAAGACGTGCGTGTAGACCCGCCGAGAACGCCCATTACGGCGAACGCCTACCTCGCACAGTACACCGGAGAATATACGCTCGCGACGAATCAGGTAGGTACGCTCGTTTTCCTGATGCAGGATGCCGAAAACACCAACCAGCAGCTCCAGCTCAGCATCACCATCCCCTACCCGACCGAAGGCGACTATCCGGCCGACTATGTAACCATGCCGGAAGGTACGTTCGAAGTCGTGGATAATCCGCAGGAAGCCTATCAGATTATCCCGACGAGCAACGACGTCGCCGAAGGCACCTACTCCGCGGAAATCGTGTACAAATCGGGAGCTATTTCCTACGGTGTGCTGATTCAGGGCGGTACGGTAACGATTACCAAAACGGGTGAAAATACCTACGACATCACCACGGACCTGTCGGGTACCAAGTTCTCCTACACCAGCAGCGGCAAGCTGCAGCTCGGCCAGGAGGTAACGGATATCGAATGGAACCTCACCGGAGCCCAGGTACAGTATGCACTGGACATGACCAACCCGATGAGCTCGCTCACCGAAAACAAGGAACTCACCGACCTTACCGGCGTCTTCGCCGACCCGTGGGGCGTACCGGGTACGAACAATTATATCTGGCGAATCATTCTCCACAACGAGGACCTGGTTATCGATGCGAACAACCCGTATTACAATCAGGACGGTACGCTGTATGTAAGCGGCGAGGGCGATGCCATGATGATGCAGCTCATCACCTCCTCTGCCTCCGAGTTCCCGGTAGGCACATTCAATGTGGAGAATACCTACGACTATGTTTACCCGGTAGGTAACACGCTGTCCGGCAAGCCGATTCTCAATGTAGGCGGTGCCGACCCGCTCGGGCTGGGCGTGGGTACGTGGTACTACTACATCGGCCCGAACGACGAGGGTCAGATGGCAGTACTGGACGGTGCCGGTGCGGTTATCAAGCAGGGTTCCATCAACATAACCACCTCCGACAACAAAACGTATAATATCGCCGTCGACATCTTCGACAAGTACGGTCATAACATCACCGGTACGTTTGCAGTTACGGTAGATTCCGGACAAGCATCGTTCTCTTCGAACGATGCGACCGACAGCGTTGTCCGCACGATGCCCAACACCTCGTTCGTGCCCTACTCCTTCGAGCAGCACAGCGGTCTGGCCATCTCCTTCTGAAAAGGATGACGGAATGGAATCAAGCGCCTTCCCCCTCCGGGGAGGCGCTTTTTTGTTGCGCAATGGAACACTCCGTCCTCTCCGAACCGAACACCCGGGCCACTGCGCGGCCTGGTATATGTTCCCCGGAACCGCATCGGCTGCAAAGAGGATATACATATCCTTGTATTTTATTGGGAAAAATATATATCTTTGTCTGGATATGGTGAGCATGACCGGTGCCGGCAAAACAACCCCGGCCGCAAGGAAATATTCGGCAAAAAACGTTTTTCCCACCGCATCATGCAACAAAAGAGTATCCGGATGCGTCTATTAGGACAGACAGATAGATAGACAGATGTTGTAACAACCAATTTAATAAATTCTCTAACAATCATTGCTATGAAAAAACTCTTATTGCTGGCATCGACCGCCGTTACGGCTGCGCTGATGGTTTCCTGCTCGCAAGGTACCGACACCACAACACCTCCCGGGCCGACCACCGACGGTTACACCTTCACGACCGTAAGCGACGCCGTCTATTACGGCGAGAAGTATGCCGAAGGTTCCGGATTCTATACCTTCACGCTCTCGGACGCCGACGGGAACAAGATGCGCATCGACTGCTTCGGTACGGTAGCATCGAACTCCAACAATCCGAGGTTCACGACCGGTACCTATGAGGCCGGCACCCTCGACGACCGCACCGTCCGCACGTTCGTGACGGCCGACTCCGCAACGGCAGAAGAGGGTACCATCTTCTGGAAAGGGAGCGAAGCCTATCCCGTCAGCGGCGGCACCATGAAGGTCTCCAGTCAGGGCGGCAGCTACAAACTGGACATCGAGTTCACGTCGGGAGAAACGACCATCAAGGGCTCTTTCGACGGTACCCTGAAATTCGAGGGCAAGCCGCAGGTTCCGCCGCGTATCGAGGTTCCCAATCCCAGGCCCGTTACCGGCATTATCGGTGCTTACTACGGCAAATACAACGACCATGAGGCGACGACCGGCATGTTCCTTTTCGGCATGGGTTACAAAGGCGACCTCACCAACGGCGAAAATGTAGAAGCACTGCAGCTGCAGGGCTATATCCCTCTCCAGGAGGACAACGACAACGTAATCCTGCCCGAAGGTACCTATACGATTAGTACCTCCGCCGACAACACGGATGCATTCACGCTGGTAGCAGGCGGAGTAGACGCCCAGAACGGCTATCAGGGTACCTACGAGTACTACACCGACAAGAGTACGAGCATCACGAAGGGATACATCATCAGCGAAGGTACCATGACCGTAGAAAAGAACGGTGACAACTACAAGATTACCGCCAATTTCAAAGGGAAACGGTCCGACGCACTCAACATCATAGGCACGGAACTCGAAGAGGTCAACTACCTCTACGAAGGGCCGCTGGAACCGATGATGAACTACGCAGACCCGATGAGCCGTCTGGAAGAGGACAAGAAACTCGGCGACATGCACAACCAGGCTCTCGTACAGGTCATTCCCAAGGCTACCGGTGACTTCACCGCTTGGCTCTACTACATATTCGGAGACGGCCTCGCCTATACGATTAACAACAACACCCTCGACGTTACCGGTTCGGGCGACCTCATGATGCTCGCCATCTGGGGCCCGGCACAGTCCACCGACAATCCCGTCGGCGAATTCCCGATGAGCCCCGGCTTCGGACTCCTCTTCGAAGAGGGCAGTGCAATGCCCGGCAACCCCATTCTCGGTCAGAGCATCGACCCGCAGCAGGGATGCTGGTACACCTACGCCTCCAAACAGGGCTCTACCCTCCAACTGAACAGCTACGCAGGCGCGATGCCCGACCAGGGCCGTATCATCACCAAACCGGCCGAAGACGGTACCAACCAAATTGTGGACTTCCTGTTCTACGACAAGTACGGTCATGAGATATCCGGTATCTACGAAGGTGCAATGGAAGTGATAAAAGCCTCCCAGTCGGCTGCCGCAGCCAACGCAGGCCTCGCTTACATCCCCTCCTTCCCGATTGCTCCGGAGCTCGCAGTGCCCGCGACTCCGTTCAACATCCGGTTCGTAGACTGACATCGGACGGTACGATAACTGCAAGAGGCGGTGCCCGTAGGCATCGCCTCTTTTTTCTTTGTCCCCCAGCCGAACGTTATGCGGTTTTTCCCCTTTTTTGACTACCTTTGCGAGCGGAAGCAACGTTCGTCCGCCTTCGCGGACGGACATATTGTCAAACCAATCACGGCACTGTATGGACGATGGCAGTTGTAAAGACAAGTATCGCGGCGGTATCCTACCTGAATACCGTGCCGTTCATCTACGGTATCCGACACGCGGATAAACTGCAGGCCGAACTGCTCCTGGCCCCGCCGTCCGCCTGCGCCCGGAATTTCATCGACAGGAAAGCCGACATCGCACTCGTTCCGGCGGGAGCCCTCCCGCTTATGGACGATGCCGAAATCGTCACGAACTACTGCATCGGCGCAGAAAAAAGCGTTCGTACGGTAACGGTCATGAGCAATGTCCCCATCGGCGAAGCGACGGTCATCCATCTCGATTCGCACTCCATGACATCGGCCCTTCTGGTCAGGATTCTCGCTGCCGAACTCTGGCATATACGCCCCGAGTGGCGGGAACTCACCGACTATTCGGCTGCGGAACACCCTGCGGAAGGAGAGGCTTTCCTTTTCATCGGCGACAAGGTGTTCGGTTACGAAGGCAAATTCCGCTACACATACGACCTGGCAGACTGCTGGCGGGAACTGACCGGCAAACCATTCGTATTCGCCGTATGGGTAGCCCGCAAGGGGAGCGCTCCCGAGCTCATCGACGCTCTCGAAAGCTCGCTGGAACTCGGCGTGGAACGTATCTGGGAGGCCATCGTCGAGAGCGGCCACAGCGAGAAGGATTACGCATACGGCTACCTGACGGAGAACATCGACTTCCTCTTCGATTATCAGAAAAGGCAGGCGCTGGAGCTCTTCCGCGACAAGGCGAAGAAGTTCACACCACGCGCCAATCCGGGCTAAGTTGCGTCCGGGGGTCGGCAACGGAACCGTTCCGAAAGGTTCCGGCCATGTCACGCATCATGAATCACAACCCAAACGCAACCAGCCATGATAACGATTTACCTGAAGCAATATAACAAGATAGTACGCAATCCCGACCTCAAGATATTCGACGAGCTGGGATACGACGACATCCTGTGGATAGACCTTCTGAACGCCTCCATCAAGGAGCAGAAAGAGGTCGAAAACTTCATGGAGATAAATCTCCAGACACGTCAGCAGGTCGAAGAGATTGAAACCTCGTCCAAATATTCGGAAACGGAGAACGCCATCTTCTCCAACGCGGACTTCTTCGTACACTCCCCCGACGGCATCACGGTGGAGCCCGTCTCCTTCGTGATTAGCGAAGGGGTACTGATAACCGTCCGGCAGTCGGAATTCCGTACCTTCGCCGAAGCGGAAAAGAGGCTCCAGATAAATTCGCGGGGATACACCACGGGGTACCACCTCTTCGTCTCCATCCTCGAAATACGTATCGACGCCGACGCCGACGCCGTGGAGGCCGTTTCCAAACAAATCGCCACCCTCAGCAAAGAGATAGGCGCCCAGGACCGTGTCAGCCAGAACGAAATACGGCACATCAACACGCTGCAGGAGACGACGATGATGATGCGCGAGGTCATCTTCGACCGGCAGCGACTCCTGTCGGGCATCCTCAAGAGCGAACGTTTCCCGAACGATATCTACCCGCGGCTGCAACTCATGATACGCGACGTGAACTCCATCGTGAGCCACGCCGACTTCAGCTTCGAGCGCCTCGATTTCCTGCGCGAAACGGCCCTCGGCCTCATCAACCTCGAACTGAACAACACGACGAAAATATTCACCATGGCTTCGGTCTTCTTCATGCCGGCCACCCTCATCGCAAGCATCTACGGCATGAATTTCCACATGATGCCGGAACTCGACTGGCGGTACGGCTACCCGGCGGCCATTCTGCTGATGGCTCTGGTCTCGTTCCTGTGTTACCGCTTCTTCAAACACCGGAAATGGCTCTGAGGCTGCCGAAGAGGAACTTTTCCATGCACCGAAAAGACACGGGTGCAGTCCGGCCCCCGATTTGCATACCCTCGAAATAAATTCGTATTTTTGTATCCGACTTAAACGACAGACGACATGCCGACAAAACTATACGACGACATCATATTCGGGCCGGTACGCAGCCGGCGGCTGGGCCTTTCGCTCGGCGTAAACCTGCTCCCGCTCGAATGCAAGCTCTGCTCCTTCAACTGCATCTATTGCGAATGCGGCTGGACGGAAAAGGGACACAAGGCAGCCTTCAACAAACGCGAGGACGTGGCACGTCTGCTCGCCGACAAACTCTTCGAGATGGTGAACGCCGACAACGCACCGGACGTCATCACCTTCGCAGGCAACGGCGAACCCACCATGCACCCCCAATTCGAGGAGATAATAGACGACGTTCTGAAGATAAGGGACAACTACGCTCCCTCGGCCAAAGTTTCGGTTCTGACGAACGGTACGATGCTGAAAAAGGAGAGCGTCCGCCGCGCCCTGTCAAAAGTGGACAACAACATCGTGAAACTCGACTCGGCCTTCGACGAAACGGTACGTCTGATAGATAACCCCCTGGGCGAATACAGCGTGGCGGAGACGGTACGCTACATGAAGATGTTCGAAGGGAGGCTCATCATCCAGACCATGTTCCTGCGCGGCTCGTACGAAGGGCGGCCCGTAGACAATACCACCGAACGCGAAGTGTCGGCCTGGCTGGAACTTGTGAAGGAGATAGGGCCGCGGCAGGTGATGATATACACCATCGACCGCGACACGCCGGACCCCGACCTTGAAAAGGTTTATCTCGATGAGCTCGGCGACATCGCACGCCGCGTCCGGGCGCTCGGCATTGAGTGTTCAGTTGCAGGATAGAGAAGCATGGTAACTACCGAACAGATAAAAGAGCTCACCGGACGGCGCGAGGGACTGCGGCGTCACCTCGCCATCGAAGACAAACTCATTGAACTCGACGAGGAGCAGGCGCGTACGCTTGCCCCCGACTTCTGGGACAGGCCGGAAGAGGCCGAGAAGCAGCTGCGCAAGGTGGCCGGGATAAAGAGCTGGATAGACGACTTCCGGGCGATAGAACGGCTGTGCGACGACCTGGAGCTGATGCCCGACTTCGTCCGCGAAGGCGGGGCATCGGAGGAGGAGCTCGATGCGCTCTATGCGGAGACCCTCGCCAAAATCGAAGCGCTGGAGATGCGCAACATGCTCCGCGGCCCGGAGGACAGGATGGGCGCCATCATGGATATCAACTCGGGGGCCGGCGGCACGGAGAGTCTCGACTGGGCCTCCATGCTGCTGAGAATGTACACCCGCTGGGGCGAACTGAACGGCTACAAGGTACGTATCGCCGACCTGCAACCGGGCGAGGAGGTGGGAATCAAATCGGCTACCATCGAATTCGAGGGAGACTACGCCTACGGTTTCCTCAAAAGCGAGAACGGCGTACACCGGCTCGTCCGCCTCTCGCCATTCAACGCCAACAACAAACGGCAGACGACCTTCGCGTCGGTCTTCGTATCGCCGGCGGTGGACGACACGATAGAAATCAACATCAATCCCGCGGACATCACCTGGGATACCTATCGTAGCAGCGGAGCCGGCGGACAGAACGTCAACAAGGTGGAGACGGGCGTGCGCCTGCGATACAGTTCGAAAGACCCCGACACGGGCGAACCCGTGGAGTTCCTCATCGAAAACACCGAGACGCGTTCGCAGCTCATGAACCGCGAGAATGCCATGCGCATCCTCAAATCGAAACTCTACCAGCGCGAACTCGAAAAGCGGCAGGCCATACAGGCTCAACTGGAGGGACAGAAGAAGAAAATCGAATGGGGTTCACAGATACGCAGTTACGTATTCGACGACCGCCGTGTCAAGGACCACCGCACCGGCCACCAGACCTCCGATGTGGAGCGTGTCATGGACGGCGAGATAGACGATTTCATCAAGGCTTATCTTATGGAATTCGGAGCGTCCGCCCAATAGATGCTTCCCCGAAAAGATTAAAAACAGAATAAATACCGGTTCGGCAACAATATATTGTTGCCGAATTGTTATATTGCATCTACCTTAGGCGTCAATATTGCTGAAGCCACCGGGAACCGGACGACGCACACCGTCCGGAAATACGGAAATACCCGCGACATAAAGACGTAAGAGATGCTCCTCCTCAAGAACATACACAAAACCTACCACGCAGGCTCCCCCTTGCATGTGCTCAAAGGCATCAACCTCGAAATAGAGAAAGGCGAATTCGTCTCCATCATGGGGGCGTCCGGTTCGGGCAAATCGACTCTGCTGAACATCATGGGCATCCTCGACGACTACGACGAAGGCGAATACTACCTCGACGGCCGGCTCATCCGGGGACTCAACGAAACGCAGGCCGCCGCTGCGCGGAACCGCATGATAGGCTTCATCTTCCAGTCGTTCAATCTCATCAACTACAAGAATGCCATGGAGAACGTGGCGCTGCCCCTCTACTACCAGGGAGTCCCGCGGCGCAAACGCAACGCCGTCGCACTCGAACTGCTCGACAAACTGGGCATCCGGGAGTGGGGCACGCACATGCCCAACGAGATGTCCGGAGGCCAGAAGCAGCGGGTAGCCATCGCACGCGCTCTCATCAACAGGCCGCAGATAATCCTCGCCGACGAACCTACCGGCGCCCTCGACAGCAAGACCTCGCAGGAGGTGATGGACCTGCTGCGGCAGGTGAACGACGAAGGGATGACCATCGTGTGCGTCACCCACGAACGCGACATTGCCCAGCGGACGGACAAAATCATCTATCTCAGGGACGGCATCATCGAATCCATAACCGACACGGGAAGATAAGCCATGCGGGAGATTTTCACCGAGATATGGTCTTCGATGCGCAAAAACAAGCTGCGCACCTTCCTCACGGGATTCTCCGTGGCATGGGGCATCCTCATGCTCATCATCCTGCTCAGCTCCGGCAATGGACTCCAGAACGGCATGATGTCCAACTTCGACTACATGGCCACCAACTCCATCGAGCTCTACAGCAGCCGCACTTCGATGCCCTATGCGGGGTACGCCGAAGGCAGAAGCATCTACCTCTCCGGCAAGGATATCGAGATACTCGAAGAGGAGTTTCCGAATGTAGACAAGGTGACATCGAGCGCCTGGTATTCGGGCGGCACCATGACCCGCGGCAAAAATTATATCAACGTCTCCATGCACGGTGTCCGCCCCGAACATACCGAAGTATTCAAGATTGAGATACTGGAGGGACGCTTCATCAACCGGCAGGACATCGACCGACAGCGAAAGGTATGCGTCATCAGCCAGCCCGTCAGAGAAGTACTTTTCGGCAACGAATCGCCAATAGGGAAAGAGGTGATACAGAACGGCGTGGTATGGACCGTCGCGGGTGTCTACAAGGATTACGCCTACGGCAACCAGAACAGCGTCTTCATTCCCTACACCACAGGCCGGCTCATCTACATGCAGAACGACCCGTGGATAGGCTACATCGTCTTCACGCTCCAGGACATCAATACGGACGAAGAGATGGCCGCATTCGAGGATGACGTGCTGCGCCGCCTCTCGTTCGAGCACAACTACGCCCCGACCGACAAGAACGCCATCTATCTCTACAATAACTTCAACCAATTCAAAGGGATGAACAGAATATTCCGCGGGCTCGACATGTTCATCTGGATTATCGGTCTCGGAACGCTGCTGGCCGGTATCGTGGGCGTCAGCAACATCATGCTCGTCACGGTCAGGGAACGCACCTTCGAGTTCGGTATCCGCAAGGCGCTCGGTGCCCGGCCCGCCTCCATCATCCGGCTCATCCTCATCGAATCGGTGGTGATAACCGCCTTCTTCGGCTACGTCGGACTCGTCCTCGGGGTGGCGGTCATGGAAGTCGTCAACCATGTTCTGGAGGCGACGGCAACGGCGGTACCCGACTCGTTCGCCGTATTCCGCAACCCGACGCTCGACCTGCGGGCAGCCGTCTCGGCGACCGTCGTACTGATAATAGCGGGGCTGGTGGCCGGGTATGTCCCCGCCCGGAAAGCCGCCCGGCTCAAAACAATAGACGCGCTGCGCTACAACAAATAACACACAAGGCAAGCCATGTTCGACCTCGACCGCTGGAAAGAAATCTGGGAAACCATCGCCCGCAACCGCAAAAGGAGCATCATGACGGGACTGGGGGTCTTCTGGGGCATCTTCATGTTCACCGTGATGATGGGATTCGGCATGTGGCTGGGACGCACCGCCCTCTCCTCGCTGGGCAGCTACTCCACCAATACGACCTATTTTTTCACCGACCAGACGAGCATCCCCTATCAGGGTATGCCTTCGGGCCGATGGTGGAACTTCGACATGCACGACCTGGAAGCCATCCGGCAGCAGGTTCCCGACATCAAGTATGCGGCAGCCATGAACTGGGGAGGTTCGCAGAAGGTGTCGCACAACGAACGCAAGGGCGAATACTACCTGATGGGCTATACGCCGGATTTCCAGAAAATCAATCCGCAGCCCCTGAAATTCGGCCGCTTCATCAACCAGCCGGACATGGAGGGCAAGCGCAAGGTGTGTGTCATCGGCGGACAGATATGGAAGGAGCTCTTCCCCGGCGGCGAAAACCCCGTGGGCGAAGTCATCAAGATGAACGACCTCTACCTGACCGTCGTGGGCGTCATGGAGCGGGGCAGCACCTCGATAAACATCGGGAGCAATCCGGAAACCACCATCGCCGTACCCAACTCGCTCGTACAGCAGCTCTGGAACGAAGGTTCTTCGGTGGATATGATAACCATCATGGCGGAAGACGACGTCCGCATCCAGGACATCGAGGAAAAGTGCAAGCGCATCATCGCAGCCAACCACATCATTTCGCCCGACGACAAGAAAGCCATCAGCGGCTTCAACCTCGGCGAACAGTTCGAAAAGGTGAACGGACTGCTGAACGGCATCAGCCTGCTGACATGGATAGTGGGTCTGGGGACGCTGCTGGCCGGCATCGTAGGCGTCAGCAACATCATGCTCGTCATCGTACGGGAGCGGACGCAGGAGATAGGCGTCCGCCGGGCGATAGGCGCCCGGCCGTGGTCCATCATATCGCAGATTCTCTCCGAAAGTTTCCTGCTGACCTTCATCGCCGGTATCCTCGGCCTTGCGGCCGGAGTCGGAGCACTGTCGGTATTCGAGAAGCTGATAGCGGCCACGACGGAGCTGGGGAGCGACATGCAGCCGCTGCAGATATCTTTCGGGCTCGGCATCACGGCCACCCTCATCATCATCGCCGGAAGCTTGCTGGCCGGCATCATCCCGGCCAGCCGTGCCATGAAGATAAAGGCGGTGGATGCGATTAGGGAGGAGTAGCGCCGGATGCAGCCGTGCAACTGCCAAACCGGACAGGACGCAACGACAGACTGGGAATGAAAATTTAAAATATAGCAGTTATGAAGAAAGTATTTAGAATCCTGCTCATCGTCCTGCTCGCGGGACTGTTCGTCGGGACGTTCGTCTTCCTGTGGAACAAGACGCGGCCGGTCAAGACCGTCTACGGGATAGTGACGCCCGTCCGCGACACCATCTCCCAATTCGTGGTAGCCACCGGACAGGTCGAACCGCGCGACGAAGTACTCATCAAGCCCCAGATTTCGGGCATCATCTCCGCCCTGCACAAGGAGGCAGGCAACATGGTGCGGCAGGGCGACGTAATCGCTACCGTGAAGGTCATTCCGGAGATGAGTTCCCTCAACAACGCCGAATCGGGAGTCAAGCAGGCGGAAATAAATCTGGAACAGACCAGGCGCGAATACGAACGCACCGAAAAACTCTACCGGAAGAACGTCATCACCCTCGACGAGTTCGAGAAGGCGGAGACACAGCTCCGGATTGCGGAAGAGAACCTCCAGAGCGCACGCGACAACCTGGAAATCGTACGCGACGGCATCGTCTCCCGCAACGCCGAAATAAGCAATACCCAGATACGTTCCACGATAGACGGCATGATACTGGACATTCCCGTCAAGGTGGGCAACTCGGTCATCCAGTCCAATACGTTCAACGACGGCACGACAATAGCCGTCGTGGCCGACATGAACGACATGATATTCCGCGGGAAGGTCGACGAGACCGATGTGGGCAAGCTCCACGAAGGGATGCCCGTCACGCTCACCATCGGCGCCGTACAGGACTCGAAACTGAACGCACGGCTGGAATATATCTCCCCGAAGGCGACGACGGACAACAACGTCATCATGTTCGAAGTAAAAGCTGCCGTGGACGTGGACGATAACATCTTCGTCCGTTCGGGTTACAGTGCCAATGCAAGCATCATGATAGAGAACCGCGAGAACGTGCTGGCCGTGCCGGAGAGCGTACTCGAATTCGAGGAGGACAAAACCTACGCCTACGTGCTGACAAGTCCCGAAGGGGCCGAAGAACAGACGTTCGAGAAAAGGGAGGTCACGACGGGACTCTCGGACGGCATGAACATGGAAATCAAGGAGGGACTCTCCGAAACCGACCGGCTGCGGGGCATGGCGATGCCGCGCACCAAGAAATAGCCTACCCGTAACGTAAAACCTCACCGCCATGAAACGCAAAACGATAGTTACCGTCTTCTTCACCCTGACCGCCCTGCTGCTATCCGGCGGAAAAGCCGAAGGACAGCAGCAGGAGACCCTCGCCCGGTCGTCCTCACCGACAGCCCGGTATGCGGCAGAAGAAACCGGCCTCCCGGCAGCCGCCCCGTGGACGCTGCAGGAGTGTATCCGGTATGCTCAGGAAAACAACATAGAGATACAGCGGCAGGAGCTCTCCATCGAAGATGCCGAGCTGGCCCGAAAGCAGACCCGGCTCAACTACATACCGTCGGTAAGCGCATCGGTCGGCTCCGGAACTTCGTTCGGCCGCGTCCTCGACCCGACCACCTATGAATTCCGCGAGAACTCCAGCAATACCGACCTCAGCGCCTCCCTCTCGCTCGGCACGGAAGTGTTTGCGGGAATGCGCAAATATCACCAGCTCAAGAAATCCGACCTGGCCCTGCAGGATATGCTGCTACAAGTGGACAAGGCCCGCAACGACCTCTCGCTCAATATCACCGCGGCTTACCTCGACGTGCTGTTCGCCGAAGAGAAGGTCACCATCGCCTCACAGCGTACCCGAACGCTCACGTTGCAGGTCGAACAGACGCAAATGCTGGTGGAATCGGGACGCAAAACCATGGGCGACCTGCTGCAATTGCAGGCCGACCTGGCCGATGCACAGTTTCAGGATATCGAAGCGAAAAACAACCGAACCCTCGCTTACTTTACGCTCTGCCAATTGCTGGAGATAGACGACTACGAGACGTTTCGCATCCTCATCCCGGAATCGATGCCCGTCTCCCGCGACGGCGTGGCGGTGGGCCCGGGAGAGATTTACGAAATGGCGCAGGAGCTGCCGCAGGTCAAATCGGCCGGACTGGCCATGGATATGGCAGACCGTGATATCAGCATCGCCAAATCAGGCCTCTACCCCACCCTGAGTCTCTCGGCAGGCTACGGTTCCTCCTTCTCCAACGGCCGGCAGAAACCCGACATCAACAACCCCGCCACCTACATCCAGTATCCGTTCAAGGACCAGATACGCGACAACGCGAGCTATCATATATCACTCAGTCTCAGCATTCCCATCTTCAACTCCCTCTCGGCCCGCAACAACGTCAAGAGTTATCGCATCGCCCGCCACAGGGCCGAATACGATTATATGATAATGCAGAAGAACCTTAACAAAGAGATAAGGCAGGCCTATATCGACGCAGTAGGAGCTTACGAACAGTACGAAGCGGCGGCTAAAAACGTCACCACGACAGAGGAGGCGTTTCGCATGCTGGAGGAAAAATACAACCTCGGCGCGGCTTCGCCGGTGGATTACAGCATTGCGCTCTACAATCTCGTGAACGCCCGCTCGCAGCTTGCCCAGGCCAAATACAGCTACCTCTTCAAGACCAAAATCCTCGACTTCTACCGGGGCATCCCCATCACGCTCTGAACGGCCGTATGGAAGCCAGGATTATAACCGGACGAACGTTCGGAAAAAACGATGCGGAGGCCCTTTTTACGGAGGGTACCGTATTCGACAAATGCATATTCAGAGGCGGCACCTTCACGGCACTGCTCCTGCATGGCATTATCCTGCTCGACTGTCGTTTCACCGGCTGCGATTTCAGCCTCTCCGCATTCGCGAATACGGTAATGGACGGGGTGACGTTCTCCGGATGCAAGATGTCCGGAACATCATTCGGAGAGAGAAACAGCTCACACAGACTGTCGGCATCCTTCACGGAGTGTATCTTCGACGATGCGGTATTTCTGCACATCACCGCCGACTCCGTTTTCCGGCAATGCCGGATGCACGCTACCGTATTCGAATCGTGCATCTTGAAAGGCGTTCTCTTCGACGCTTGCGACATGCAGGGCTCCTCCTTTACCGACAACGACCTGAGAAGTGCGGATTTCCTGACTTCTTCCGGTTTTACTATCGACCCGGAAACCAACCGGCTCAACGGTGCGCGTTTCTCTCAGGCCTCCCTGCCGGGCCTGCTTGCCAAATACCGGATAAAGATAGAAAATCCATAACCCGGCCTCTTCCAGCGACAGACATCGGAAAGCAGGAGATTCCCGCACGCGACCATTGCTTTTCACGGAGCTGCCGACCGCAGCTATACGGTCATTATCTCTTTCTCCTTCTCGGCCAACGCCTCCTCTATCTGCTTGCTGAACCGGTCGGTCAGCTTCTGGGCTTCCGCCTCACCGTCCTTCGCCATATCTTCGGGCATACCGTTCTTCTGGGCTGCCTTGAAAGCCTCGACCGCTTCGCGGCGAGCATTGCGGACACTCACACGCGCCGTCTCCCCTTCGCCTTTCACCTGTTTCACGAGCTCCCTGCGGCGCTCTTCGGTCAGCGCAGGAATCGAAAGCCGGATATGCTCACCATTATTGGAAGGCGTCAATCCGATGTTCGACACGAGTATCGCCTTCTCTATTACGGGTATCATCCCTTTCTCCCACGGCTGGATGAGTATCGTTTTGGCATCAGGCACGGTAACACTCGCCACCTGCGAAACGGGCGTCTGCGAACCGTAGTAATCCACCATGATTCCTTTCAATACATTGGGGCTGGCCTTTCCCGCCCTTATTCCGAGCAGCGCCTCGACAAGATGCTCAAGCGCCTTGTTCATCTTCTCCTCGGCAATGTCCAATATCAGGGTTGCTTCTTCAGTCATAAACGTTAAGGTTTTATGTAGCTTGAATCAAAAATTGTCCCGTTTTCTATTTCAACAGGGCCTCGATGCCCCTGACCATTTCGTCGAATTCGTCGGGCGTATAACCGACCGTCTGGAAAGCTATCTTCCCGTCCTTGCCGATGATGAAGTTGCGCGGCACGTATTTCTCCGCAAACATCCCGTAAAGTTTCTTGTCCCCGTCGAAAGCTACCGGAAATTCGTACCCGTTCTTCCGCATGAACTCCCTGACGGCCTCCTCGCCGTCATCTATCGATACCGGCAGAAGTACGAAATCCTTCCCCTCGAAACGGTCCACGATATCCTTTTGCAGCCGTGTGAACTCCTTGCGGCACGGGGGACACCACGTAGCCCAGAAATTCACCAGCACCACCTTTCCCTCCAGCTCGGCAGAAGTCAGCGTCGTACCGTCCAGCATCCGTACGGAAAATTCGGGTACATCCATCCCCTTCTTCAACAGGGTGGTCCGCTCCACGTCGCCCTGCGCGGACGCGATACCGCAACAGAACAACACCGCAAAAAGCATTGACAATATTCTCTTCATAAACAATCGTATTTTTGTAAAGTGATATCCTTCCTCTCGGCCGGGCAGGGCTATTCCCTCACCAACGTTCCTATCGCTTCGCCCCGGACTACCCTGCGCAGGTTTCCGGGCGTATCCATGTCGAAGACGACTATCGGCAGGCCGTTCTCCCGGCAGAGCGTGAAAGCCGTCAGGTCCATAATCCGAAGCCCGCGGGCATACACCTCCCCGAAAGTTATCTCGCCGAATTTCCGTGCCTCCGGATGCTTCTCCGGGTCGGCATCGTAAATGCCGTCCACCCGCGTCCCTTTCAGCAGCACGTCGGCCTCTATCTCTATGCCGCGGAGCGCTGCGGCACTGTCGGTCGTAAAATAGGGATTGGATGTTCCGCCGCCGATTATCACGACGTATCCCCTGCTCAGGTAATCCACCGCCTTGTCCTTGGAGTAATACTCCCCGACCGGTTCCATGCATATGGAAGTCAGCACCTTCGCCTGCATCCCCTCCGCCCGCAGCGCGGATTCCAGAGCCAGCGAGTTGATGACCGTCGCGAGCATTCCCATCTGGTCGCCCTTCACACGGTCGAATCCCCTCTCCGCACCCTGCATGCCGCGGAATATGTTTCCTCCTCCAATAACTATGCCGACCTCCACGCCGGCCCCGGCGATTTCCCGTATCTGCGACGCATACGAACCGAGTACCCCGGCCGAAAGTCCGTACTCTCCATCGCCGGCCAGCGACTCGCCGCTCAGTTTCAGCAATATTCTCTTATATTTCATCTTACAGCCTACCTCGGATGTTATACGACACGAAGATACGATTTTTTTCAGAAATAGTTATAATTGGGTATCTTTGTACCCCGATACGTACACTCCTCTCATGGTAAAGACGGGCTATAAATACCTCGACGACATAAACTCTCCGAAAGACCTGCGCAGACTCTCCGTCCCCGAACTGGAAACGCTCGCTGCAGAACTCAGAGACTTCATGGTATCGGAACTCTGCGTGAATCCGGGACACCTCGCATCGAGTCTCGGAGCCGTGGAACTCGCCATAGCGCTCCATTACGTCTATGACACGCCGGACGACAAGGTGGTCTGGGACGTCGGCCATCAGGCCTATGCCCACAAGATACTCACCGGCCGTCGGGAACAGTTCCACACGAACCGGAAGTTAGGCGGCATCAGCGGATTTCCGCGCATGGAGGAGAGCCCCTACGACGCTTTCGGGGCGGGCCACGCTTCCGTCTCCATCTCGGCCGCACTGGGCATGGCCCAGGCCAACAAACTGCAGGGCATCCACCGCAACGTCATCGCCGTAATAGGCGACGGCGCCATGACGGGCGGCCTTGCCTACGAGGGGCTGAACAACGCCGGAGCATCCAATGCGGACATGCTGGTCATTCTGAACGACAACAACATGTCCATCAGTCCCAACGTCGGAGCGCTGAAGGAGTATCTGCTCGGCATCACCACGTCAAAACACTACAACCGGCTGAAAAACCGGGTATGGAACGCCATGTCGGGAGTCCCCCGGATGCGGCGCGCGATACAGAATTTCGGCAACGTCGTCAAACAGAGCATTCTCAAGCAGAGCAACCTGTTCGAGAGCCTCAACTTCCGCTATTTCGGCCCCGTGGACGGCCACGACCTGAAGTCGCTGGTACGGGTACTGGGCGACATGCGGAGCATTCCGGGCCCGAAACTGCTCCACGTCGTTACCAAAAAGGGCAAGGGTTACAAACCTGCCGAAAGCAACCCGCCGATATGGCACGCCCCCGGCAGGTTCAATCCCGTCACCGGCGAACTGCTCGTCAATCCGGGCGACAACCAGCCCGACCGCTACCAGGACGTATTCGGTTATACGCTCCTCGAACTCGCCCGCCTCGACGAACGCGTCGTAGGCGTCACACCGGCCATGCTCACGGGCAGCTCCATGGATATCCTGCAACGGGAGATGCCCCACCGATGCTTCGACGTCGGCATCGCCGAAGGCCATGCGGTCACTTTCTCGGCAGGACTGGCGGCCGGCGGCCTGATACCTTTCTGCAATATCTACTCGTCGTTCATGCAGCGGGCCTACGACCACATGATTCACGACGTGGCCATCCAGCGGCTTCCGGTCATATTCTGCCTCGACCGTGCGGGCCTTGTCGGCGAAGACGGAGTGACGCACCACGGTGTGTTCGACCTCGCCTTCATGCGCTCCGTGCCCAACATGACGATAGCCGCACCGGCCAACGAGGCGGAACTCAAGGAGATGATGTACACGGCGCTCCTGTCGGGCGTACCGTTCGCCATCCGTTATCCGCGCGGCCGGGGGATAGGAGCCGACTGGAGCGGCGGATTCCGACGGATGGAGATAGGCCGCGGGATAACCCTGCGCGGCGGGAAGGATGTCGCCGTTCTGGCGATAGGTACCGTAACCAACGATGCCCTGAAGGCCGCAGTACAGGCCGAGAAGGAGGGAATCTCCGCCGAAGTGGTGAGCCTGCGGTTCGCCAAACCGCTCGACACGGCTATTCTGCACGACGTCGGGCGGCGGTTCCGGCGGATAATCACCGTCGAGGACGGTACCGTGGAGGGAGGCGTGGGAAGCGCCGTCGCCGAATTCATCTCCGCCAACGGCTATACCGCAGAGGTCGTGCGGCTCGGCATCCCCGATACTTTCATCCACCACGGCACGATAGCCGAACTGAAACGGATTTGCGGCTACGACACGGAAGGTATCCTGACAGCTATCCGGAAAGCCGCCGGCAGAGAAAAAGCCTGAACCATCCCGACGACTTTCCCGGCAGTCCGGCCCCCCGACCATCCGCAGTACGGACAAAGAGAAAGTCCGTTCCCGATGCTGCGCCGGAGTCCGACGACAAGCAGGAGAAGCCTCGCCCGTCCGTTCGAATACAGACACGACAACGGTTCCGCACCATCCTCCCCTGCCGCCCCTACGATTGCGGTCGGCCATCGTTTCATGAATCCTCCTTTCCCTTTCGAAGAGGGCTTATATGATTTTTATCGTTTCATATCTCAACTCGCAAAAAAGATTGCTACCTTTGCGCAGTTATGGTTCCGGTTCGGGCTTCCGCACCGGATGAAAAGGGAATCCGGTGAGAATCCGGAACAGTACTCGCTGCTGTATGTCCCCTCCTTCGGGAGAAGTCGTTTACCGCACTCTTTGCCACTGGTTTCGATACCGGGAAGGCGCGGTGAACGGGACGAGTCAGAAGACCTGCCTTAACGACATTGGATTTGCACCCGCGGGTTTCGGGTAGGAATCGAATGGCTCGGTCGGGCCTCTGGCACACTTTTCCGATTTGATTTTCATCCCCTCCCGCCATGCAGTCACCTGCGTAATCCGAATGGCGAGGAAATCTTACATACCCTATCGACGTTCGTTCCGGGAAAGGGTCTCCGTTCCTGCGTCCCTCTCCTTTTCCGGCTTCGGTTCGTTGTACACCTGCCGTAAACCAGCATCCGCCTATCGGCCTTTTTTCGTCTTTGAAACTCATTCAATCTTTCAATTAAACATAAACGACATGAAAAAACTGTTTACCTGTCTGGCGGTTGTCCTGTTCGGCGCCGCAATGTGGAGCTGTTCCCCATACGACGACGAGGAGCTGCGGGAAGCGGTCGATGACCTGAACGACCGCGTGGAAGCCATGGAAGAGGCGGTCAGGAATGCCAATTCGGGCATCGAAACCCTTCGGAAACTGGTGGAGGCACTGCAAAAGAATATGACAGTCACTTCGGTAATCGAGACCGAAAACGGTTATACCATCAACTTTTCCGACGGCACGACGGCAACGATTACCAACGGAACCAATGCTCCGTCCATATCGGTCATAAAAGACGAAGACGGGCTGTACTACTGGGCGCTCGACGGCCGAATCATCGAAATCGACGGGCGGAAAATAAAGGCCGAAGGTTCCGACGGCATCACCCCGCAGCTACGCATCAATTCCGATACGAAAGAGTGGGAGATGTCGCTCGACGGCACGACCTGGACGCCGATGGGCGTCACAGCCGAAGGGCAGGACGGCGACTCGTTGTTCTCGAAGGTGGAGGACGGCGATACGGAAGTGGTTTTCACGCTCTCTGACGGGAAGACGACCATTGTCATACCGAAAACTTCGACGGCTGGGTTCGCATTCGTCTTTCCCGAGACCCTGCCCAGGGGCGGCACCAATGTGGACAATTACTACCTATTCGCATTCGGTGAAGAACGCGAACTTCCGTTTACGGGCGATGTAGCGACGGTCGACCTGATGCACGTCCCGCAGGGATGGTCGGCCAAACTCGACCCGCATGCCAAAACGGTAACGGTAACGGCCCCAGCGGCCGGCAGCTCCTACTATACGGAAGGCATCCTTTCACTCATCGCCATCGACCGTGCAGAGCGGACGACGCTGGCATCGGCACGTATCGCGGCAGTGGATTACTCCGACCCGGAGGGAACATTCGTTCTCAACGAAGGCAATCCGTCGTCGGACAACGGGTCGGTCATTTACATCACATCCGACGGACGCCTCATCAACTACGCCTACTGGCGCATGAACGGTACCGAGCTCGGCAACGCGGCTCAGGACCTGTTCATAGCGGACGACAAACTGTATATCGTATCGCAGAACGGAGGTAACGACGGTATGCTGGTCGAAGCCGATGCCAGAACGCTCAAACGCACGGACAATTTCAGCAAGGACGATTGCTCGTCGCTCTCGTGGCCTTCCCATGTGGCTGTGGTCAGTCGCACGGCCTACATCCGCGACAATGCCGGCGTATGGACCCTCGACCTCGATTCGAGGAGCCTCAAACAGATAGAGGGTACGGCCGGCGCCCTGAAAAACCGGATGGCGGTCGTCGGAGACAAGGTGTTCGTTCCGGCGAACAGCAAGGTACTGATACTCGAAAACGGCAACATCGCCGAAACGATAGCAATGGAGGGTACGGTGACCGGCGTCATCAAGTCCGACGAAGAGGGCTACGTATGGGTTTCCTGTTCGACCAGTCCGGCCCAAATCATCAAATTGTCAGCCACCGACTACACGATGGAGAAACACACCCTGACCGAAGGCGGCGTCTCGGCAGGCTGGGGTGCGACACCGGCTATTTCCGCCAAAGGCGACGAAATCTATTTCTGCAACAATACCTCGACAATCTACCGCCACACGTTCTCCACGAATACGACCGAAACGCTGGGCGATGTGAAGCCGAACGTCGTGAACTGGGGTATAATTTACAACATGCCGGCCGTACACCCCGTCACGGGCGAGTACTACTACAATACAATTCTGGGCTACGGCTGGAGTTTCCTCACGAACGATATCTCGGTATACGACCTCAATTCGGATACGCCCGCAATGGTTGCAGACTACCAGAACTACACGCACTTCCCCGCCGGAATCTATTTCACGGCCGGATTCTAATCCAGTAATATCGTCGGGAAACTCCGGCTCCTCGCCATATTTGTCCGCGGGGAACCGGAGTTTCCGTTTTAGCAACATTGTACAATCCGGCACCCACAGAGATTGCCAAACGGTCGAGGCAATGGTACCGCAAAGAAAAACCGTTCTACATCTCCTCTTAAACGATACGACCCAACTGAATATCAGCTGGGTTGTATCATCAAGCGTACCCGGAGCCGGGGTCGAACCGGCACGGATTGCTCCACTGGTGTTTGAGACCAGCGCGTCTACCGATTCCGCCATCCGGGCGTCGTTAGGGTGTGCAAATATAAAGATTAATTGATTATCCGCAAAATCCGAAGGTACCGGTATATTCCGATACATCTTGTACACAGATATCCGGCACACATTTTCCTTCCGCAGGCAACATGCTCCCGCCAACCTGAACAGCAATGGCAGACCGCAGCCTCAACCGTCCCCCCCCATGACATCCGGGCACGCCCGGTCTGTCAATTCTTCCTAAAAACAGCCGAACGCCGGTTGTTGTTCCTCATTCCAATTCTACATCAAACCACAACAGATTCGCCAGCGTGAAGCAAGCGTTAGACGTTGTTTCTCATTCCAATTCTACATCAAACCACAACTCCAAGTTTCAGTTTATAGAGGATTTTTTGGTTGTTTCTCATTCCAATTCTACATCAAACCACAACTATACTATGAATCCCTGTACCGAAGCATTAGTTGTTTCTCATTCCAATTCTACATCAAACCACAACGTTTCGATGTGGCCGGTCTGCTTTTGGAAAGTTGTTTCTCATTCCAATTCTACATCAAAAATCACAGCGCCTGGTAATCAGCTATATACAAAACTATGTAACAAATATGTAGCAAATTTTACC
>ERZ827498.631-NODE-631-length-45188-cov-21.616711_pt1 | contig 45188 bp, 45 predicted proteins | sample MGYA00519865_ERZ827498 | MGnify/ENA primary metagenome ERZ827498 (study PRJEB31778, sample SAMEA3449328) | human gut metagenome | biome: human gut; feature: human-associated habitat; material: faeces | place: United Kingdom | collected 2010/2012 ...
ATTTTGACGGTGCAACGCTGACAAAAGCACTTAAAAAGACTTTTGAAAATCGTGGGCATGCCTTTACGATAGAACAATTTGAGCAGGTACTAACCTTTGGCAATGATGATGCTATGCAGAAAAAATGGAAAGCTTTCTGCAAGAAGATTGACACCAAAACGGATGATTTCAATGCGGTGCTGAGAACTATAAAAAAGTTTTTAACAGAACCGTACAAAGCTGCAGTTGCTGATATAAAATACACTAAAATTTGGTTAGCTAATAACAATAGCTGGATACAGGGAGGAAATGACAATGACTAAAACTCAATCTGTCGAACCTAATATTGCTGATTTAGCAAATGGATGGCTTAAATCTTATAAGCTTGATTATCCCGACATTTGATCATCTCATTTTGCCAAGCGATAATGTCTTTGGGCTGGATCGAGTTCATTTTCCGCTTGGCGAAGTAGGGAAGCAGTTTGGTGCGGATGATATGCTCCTTGGTGTGCCAAGTGTTCTCTTTCAGCCGGTTCTTCATATCGGCTGTGTAGGTGTCGATAAAGCTATCAAAGGTCATATCCAGATCGGCTTCCACTTTGTGGAGCTGTTCCCGCTCCCAAGCAAGAGCTTCTCGTTTGGTTGGAAAGCCTCGCTTCGTAGACTGATGGACTTTGCCCTGCCAATCCGTAAAACGGTAGTGGACCTTCCAAGTGTTGTTCTTGGTATCTTTGAAAACTGACATTTTTACCTCTCTTTCTGAACAGCACCGTAACAGGTGCGTTCCATAAAATATTGCTTGTTGACTCGTCCTGAAATCGTGAGAAAGCCTTTGTTTTTCAGTTCTTCATTCAGCTTCTGAACGATCTTATAGGCGTAGGATTTGGAAACGCCCAGTTCCTGTGCCACTTCCTCGACTCTCATAAAGCTTGTGTTTTCCATTCCATCACCCCTTTCGTTTGGTTATAGTTCTCTTATTTAGTGTCGGAGAACTTTCTGACCGCATTCCGATTTGCCCGAGCGGGTACGCCATTACCGTGACGCACGACGGATATTCTGTTGTTCGCAAAAACTTAACGCTATTTGCTACTGTCAAGAGGCTTGCAGAAAAATATTTAACTTTTTTGCTATTGTTATCTTGATACAGATTAAATTTATATGCTATACTGATTTTCAGTATCAAAATGAGGAGCGTAATCGCTATGGCAATCGGTGAGAGAATTCGGTTTTTCCGTAATCTGCGGGGAATGACGCAAAAATACTTGGGGCAGGTGGTCGGTTTCCCAAAAAAGACCGCCGACATCCGTATGGCGCAGTATGAATCCGGCAGCAGAACACCCAAGGCGGAGCTGACAGAGAACCTTGCCGGTGCGCTGGGTGTCTCACCGCTGGCGCTGTCCGTGCCGGACATTGACAGCTATCTTGGATTGATGCACACGCTGTTCACCTTGGAGGATCGCTACGGTCTGACGGTGGAAACCGGCGAGAACGGCGTTTCGCTGCGTGTTGATCCCCTGAAGGGGAAGGACGCCGCTGAGCTTTCCGAAATGCTCACAGCGTGGGCACAGCAGGCAGAAAAGCTCCGCAATGGCGAAGTCAACCGGGAGAACTACGACAAGTGGCGTTATAACTACCCGAAATACGATGAGACCTCCGGCTATGTGAAAGTCCCATCCCAGCAGCTCAGCGATGCGATGGTGGAAGCGTTCAAAGACAGGCTGAAAGATAGGTGATAATATATGTCGTTTAGTAAAACAATTCAAATGTTCATATTTGACGGAAATCCAAACGGACGTATTATGTGCGAACTTTCAAACTGGAACGGTCGTGTATATAAGATTTCAAGAAACGAGTTGCCTGAATTTTCACAAAGAGATGATTCAGAAAATACAGGAGTATACTTCCTCTTTGGGAAAAATGAGGAGAATAATGATACTGTTTACATTGGTGAAGCTGAAAGAATGTTCTCAAGGCTTAAACAGCATTTAAAGGACTCAAAGTATTGGAACGATTGCATCGCAGTTATCAGCAAAGATAATTTACTTAACAAGGCACATGCTAAATATCTTGAAAATAAGTTCTATTTGTTGGCCCAAAATGCTGGTAGATCTATTGTCATAAATAGTACAGTTCCAACCTGTTCTTCCATATCCGAGTAGAGAAGAATATCACCATTGATGCACTGGTCAACAACGCCGGGTTCGGTGACTTCGGCAACTTCTGGGAGGTGGACGCCCAGCGGCAGACCGATCTCCTGCAAGTCAACATCATGACGCTGGTGCAGCTTACGCGGTATTTTCTGCCCGGTATGGTGGAGCGCAGACATGGCAGTGTGCTGAATCTATCTTCGGTCGCAGCATTCAGTGCCGGGCCGAGGATGTGCCTATACTATGCCTCTAAGGAATTTGTACGCAGCTTCAGCGAAGCCGTTGCCGAGGAGGTGCGCAGTACGGGCGTTACAGTGACTGCGCTTTGCCCCGGCCCAACTGCCACGGGATTTGAACAGGCCGCACAGATGAAAAACTCCCATATGTTCTCCATGTTTAAGCCTGCCAGCGCAGCGGCTGTTGCAGAGGCAGGTTTCCGTGCTGCACAGAAGGGAAAAACTCTTCGCTATTGTGGCTGGCCAACTCACACGGTGAGCATCGCTGCACGGCTGCTGCCAAGAAGTGTGTGCAGAAGATTTATGATGAAGGTCAATGGATAATGAGTGCAATCGCTGTTTGCTCTAATCAGTAGCTTAATCATCTATCAACCACCAGGGAGCAATCCCCGGTGGTATTTTTATGCTCGTAGAAGGAAACAGCCGGAATATTCCGGCTGTTGTTATATAGAAATATCACATATTCTGCTGTTTCGGTAGCACAACAGTAAAGGTCGTTGTTCCGCTTTCGCTTTTTGCCGATACCGCACCGCCGTGCAACTCACATACTTTTTTCACGACGGCAAGACCAATGCCGGTTCCTTCCGACGAATGTGACTCATCCGCCTGATAGAACTTATTGAAGATATGGGCAATACGGTCCTTTGGGATGTCTTTGCCGTGGTTGGAAACAGAGATTGAAAGGCATTCGCTCCCGTCGGAAATATCGACAGATACCGTGCCGTTCGGATCCGAAAACTTGATTGCATTATCCAGCAGATTGATCCATACCTGCTTCAGCAGTTCTTCATTTGCACATATCATATGCTCACCGAACTGCATATCCATATACAGGTTCTTGGGCGTCCATTTTTCTGCAAGCAGCAGGACGGCTCCACGAATCTGTTCAGAAAGGTTAAATCTTGTAACCTCTGTCAGGATCGTCTGGTTTTCCACCCGAGTCAAATTCAATACATTGTTTGCCATGGCAGAAAGCCGAAGCGATTCCTCTTCAATGACTTCAAGGTATTCTTCTTTTTGTTCGTCCGTAAGGTTTCCGCGACGCAAAAGCTTTGCAAAGCCTGCGATAGAAACGATCGGTGTCTTAAATTCATGAGAGAAGTTGTTGATAAAATCACTGCGCAGCATTTCTGTGTAATCCAGTTCTTCTGCCGCCCGATTGAAACTTTTTTCTACCTGCTTGAAGGTGGGATGGTCGGCAATAGGCTTGCCGAAATGCAGTCTCGTCTTGAAGTCGCCGCTTGCCAGCCGGTCAAGCTGATCGATAATACGCTTGATTGGTTTTAGAATGATTTTTCCTGTCAAAGAGGCGAGAAGAAATCCAATAACCAGACTGGTGTAAAAGAAGAACCTCAAAAGCTCCGGTAATCCTACCTGTCCTCCGGTCGTTTCAATGACTCCGAGTCGGGCCAGTCCATAGATAGCTACGATCGTCAGCAGCATAGCGATCGTGTTGGTAAGAAAAACAATGCCGGAGATCAGCAGTGCCAAAGCGATCCGCCCTGTTCGCTTCCTTTTATTCATACCTTCTTCACCGCCTTATAACCAAGCCCACGAACAGCAACGATCTCAAATTCATTCCATCCTTCAAAGCGTTTGCGTAAGCGCCCGACATGAACGGTGACGGTTTCCCAACCGGTTTCGCTATCCGTCCCCCATATCTCATCCATCAGCTGAATACGGGTGAAAATTTGACCGGGATAAGAAAGCAGCTTATACAGGAGCATAAATTCCTTCTGCGGTAGCTCCTGCGTTTCACCATTTTTTGTGACCGTAAAGGCATTGTAGTCCAAAACAACATCACCAATCGTGATTTTCTGTTCGCTGACGATCTGCGCACGCCGAAGCAATGCTTTGATACGCAAAAGCAGCTTTTCCTCGTCGATCGGTTTTGTGATATAATCGTCGGTTCCCACAAGGAATCCCTTTTTCTCATCTGCCGGTAAATGCTTTGCCGTTACCATCAATATAGGCAGCGCATTATCTGTTTCCCGAACAAACCGTGTAAATTCATATCCGTCCATTTTCGGCATCATAATGTCCAGTACAACCAGATCAATATGCTCTTTGTCCAGAGCCTCCAGCGCTTCTTCTCCGTTGGTTGCCGTTGTTACGGTGTAATGGGCATTTTCCAACACGGCACGGAGCAGCATCCTGGTATGCTTATCGTCATCTACAACGAGAATGTGAAACATAAATATCCTCCTCGGCTAAATTATCTCCCATAGAATAATGCTGCAAAATCAACTGAAAATAAACTTATTCCTTTTTCGCAGGTTTGTTGATGCTGTATCTAAGATCGACAGGCCTTTTCAAATCCTTCGGAATCATATAAGAATGTCCGAAACGCAGCACCCCGTCTATCCGGTTTTCCTTACAGAGCTTTTGCACCCAGCGCTGCGAAACCTGCCACTGCTCGGCAGCTTCCTTTACAGAGATATAATCCATACATTTCCTCCGCTTGTATTCGTTTCTGCGAACTATATATATATTTTACAGTATCACGCCCGACGTGTCAATGCCGGCTGAAATGTTCCTCGCATAATGAAAAAAGCGGCTGCCGATGCTTTTATGCGCCGGCAGCCGCTCTTGGATTTTCCGTTATTTAAGTTACTCGATGAGTCCGCTTTCCTTCAGCAGAATCTCAATATCGGTGCCCTTGACCTTCTTCAGGACGATCTTAAGCATCTCCTTCTCCTTGAAGGACAGAGGTGCCTCACTGATAGGCTTCTTGTCGATGGCGTAATAGCAGGCACGCAGCAGTTCCCGCACATCGTACTTGCTGCCCCACACCTCCGGCACGCCGCGGTCAATGTCCAGCAGGGTGTAGACCGACTCCATGCCGGTACGCATGGAATACTCGGTGGTGAAGATGGTGTCACGGGGCGTCTCGGCAAACTGGCCGATGAAGGCGAAGTTCACGGCGCCGTCGGGTACGACCTTGGGCCGGTCGGATTCCTTACGGGGCTGGAAGAAGGCATTGATATAGGGCATGAAGCAGGTGGTGGTGTTACAGGCATCGTGTGCCAGTGCATGGATCTTTTCGGTGGGCACACCGATGTGGTACAGCCACTCGCGGCAGACCTCCTCGCCGGTGCAGTTGCGCATGGCCTTCTTCACGAAGTTGCCTTCCTTGTTGGTATTCAGTGAATACAGCCACACAAGCACCATGTTCTTGTCCTGGGACTTGAACTGAGGCTGGCGGTTGATGGTCCAGGAGAGATACCAGTTATCGGTGCTGTCCTTTACCGTGACGATGCCGCCGGTGGTCACCTTGCCGGAACGGGGGTCGCGCTTACAGATATTCATGATGTGCTGAATGATCTCCTCGTTGGAGGTAGCCACCGTGGCGCTCATCCAGTTGGTGGCGTCTACATCGGAGCAGAATTTGTCCGGATTGCCGTACTCACCGTGCTCAGCCTGGGCAGCAATGGCCTTCCACATATCCCAGGACTCACCGTATCCGTTTTTCACGCCGGACAGATCGGGTGCATGAGTCTGGTCGCCATAGCAGGAGGTATCGGTGCAGCAGCCGTTGGTGATGAACACCAGATCGTCCTCGATGAGGTCGATAGAGATTTTTCCCTTTCCGTGTTTCATAGTACCATTATCGTATATTCAAATTCTAAACTGAAACGAAACTTTTGAAAATCCGGGCAGTTTCGTTTCAGTTTAGAATTGCTTGCTACACTCTCCGCAGAAAATGTCGAAATAACGGTTTTTAAGGGAGTGACAGACTTGAACTATGAAATAGCCTATTACAGTTTATCAGGCAATACAGAAAAGCTGGCATACGGCATTGCAAAGCGTCTTCCGGAAAATCAAGCTTTTTTGACGAACCTGCAAGAGGAAGAAGTTACCCTTGCGGCCGATGTGTATTTAGTAGGATTCGGCATAAACAACGGTACAGTCCCGCTAAAAGTCATGGACGCATTGGACCGGCTGGCCGGAAAGAAGATATTCCTGTTTGTGACCTGCGGCATAGAGCCAAGTGAGGAATACAAGCGGCTTATCGAGCGCAAGATCGAACCTTTTCTGCCGGACGAATGCGACTATTGCGGCATTTTGCTGTGTCGAGGTCAGATAGCGGAGGAGGTGCTGAGCAAAATCCAAAGACAGTTCGCACAGCAACCGGACGATCCTGCCATCAAAAAAATGATCTCCGAGGCAAAATTGTCCGAGGGGCATCCCGATGAAACGGATGCGGAAAACGCAGTGAGGTTTATCCGGGAAAAGCTTGATTCTTTCTAACCGGCAAGCAGCATTTCAAAGATTCATTACATAAAAAGGAGTTTTTACCATGAGAAAAGTTAAGATCATCACCGATTCCTGCGCAGACCTGAGCGCAGAGCAACTCGAAAAATACGACATCGACTACGCCAGAATGTCCACGATCGAGGATGGCAAAGAGTCTCCGGCGCTTCTCACATGGACACCCGCAGAAGCACACAGACTTTACGAGACGATCCGTGGCGGAAAGCGTATCACGACAGCGCAGGTTTCCGTTGAAGAATTCAAAAGCTGTTTGAAAAATATCTGGGGCTTTATCAGTTAGGGGCTGTCTATACAGGCCTTTTTGCTGTTCTTGGACATGCCTATCCGATCTGGTACGGCTTCAAAGGCGGCAAAGAATTTCTCGTCAGTCTTTCAACGATTTGGGTAACAGACTGGCGGGTCGGTCTGATCGTGACCGGAATGATGGTTGTACTGCTGCTTACCACAAAATATATGTCGCTTGCTACTGTTGCTGCGACGCTCTGCAGCCCATTGCTTCTGCTGCTGTTCAAAGCACCTGTATCCGTAATTTTGATAGACGCTGCAATCGTTATTTTTGTGGCGCTGCGGCATAAGGAAAACTTCAGGCGCTTGAAAGCCGGAACAGAATCAAAGTTTACATTAAGCACGCACTGATAAATTTACAGAACAGGGACGATGCTTCGAGGAGGTAATGAACTTATGTCTGAAAAATATATTCTTTATAATCCCTGTGCAGGCGGTCCGGAGACCGAGAAAGCCGTAAAAGCCTTGCAGGATGCCAATGAAGGGGCTGTGGCGATCAATATTTGCCGCATCATCAGTTATAAGACTTTTTTTAACGGATTAGACCCGAATGACACTGTGATCTTATGCGGCGGAGACGGCACCCTGAATCGTTTTGTCAACGATGTTAACGGAATGAACATTCCCAATAAGCTCTACTACTACCCCACGGGAACCGGCAACGATTTTGCGAGGGATGTCGGGCAAAAACCGTTTTCGGATCCAACGGTTTGCCTCAACCCATATTTTGAACGGCTACCTCGTGTAAGCGTTAAAGGAAAGTCTGAATTGTTCCTGAACAATGTCGGTTTCGGCATTGACGGTTATTGCTGTGAGGTTGGAGAAAAGCTCCGAGAGGAAAACAAGAAGAGGAAAAAGCCCAAGCCGGTAAATTATACGAAGATCGCCATCACCGGGTTGCTGTTTCACTATAAGCCCAAGAATGTGACCGTCGTTGTTGACGGCAAACGCTATCAATATAAAAAAGTGTGGCTTGCCTCTGTCATGAACGGCAGGTTCTATGGCGGGGGTATGATGCCGACGCCGGAGCAGTACAGATTACGTGAAGACGGAAAGGTATCCATTCTGATATTCCACGATGTCGGCAAACTGCGTGGACTAATGATCTTTCCGTCGATTTTCAGCGGCAAGCATCTGAAGTATACGAATCAGATGACGATTCTGGAAGGAAAGACCATTCAAGTGAAATATAATGAGCCGGCACCGCTTCAGATCGACGGCGAAGTTGTACCGGAAGTCATGGAATATACGGTTCGGTCATGCGTTTCACCGGCAGAGAAAGCAAAACAGGACAGTGAAATGGCAGCTGTATAAATGCGAAGATAAACGATATTATAATGGCGACAGGCCGATGGGAGATATTACATATGCATAGGATATTCAGAAAAGATCAGGTATTGACGATACCGAATTTATTAAGTGTGATACGCTTGGCGCTGATTCCGCTGATCGTGTGGCTATATATAGGAAAGCAGGAATATTCTGCTGCAGTGGCTGTGATTTTAATCTCCGGTGCAACGGATATTATTGACGGATTCATCGCCCGCAAATTCAATATGGTGTCAGACCTCGGAAAGATTTTGGATCCCGTGGCAGACAAGCTGACGCAGGCTACGGTGATCCTCTGCTTGACGGTGAAATATCGCTGGATGCGCGGATTGATTGTTCTCTTTGTGGTCAAGGAGATCATTATGGCCGTGCTCGGGTATATGGCAATTCAAAAGAAAGATGTTGTTAACAGCGCAAAATGGTATGGCAAGCTCAACACCGTGGTTCTGTATCTGGTTATGACGTGCCTTATCTTGTTCCCGAGTATATCGGAAACGGTGGCAAATGTTCTGATCGGAATTTGCATTTGCGTTATGCTTATGTCCCTTACGCTGTACATACGGTTTTACCTGAATCTGTTCCGCACGAACTGAATCAGCAAACCACAGATTCAAGGAGGGATAAAATGGTTGTTGTTTACATACTGCTTGGCATTCTCGCCGTCCTGCTGCTCTATATTTGCTTCCTTGCAATTTGCAGCCTATGCGTCGATCCGAAAAAAGAATATGAGAAAAACAGCCGTTTTTACCGCACACTGCTTACAGCGCTTCTGCCGCTGCTTTGAAGGTGCTGCGAATCAGAGTATATACAAGCGGACTGGAGAAGATACCTAAGAATCAAAAGCTGATGTTTGTCGGAAACCATCGCTCCAATTTTGACCCGATCATTGAGTGGCTTGTGCTGAAACCGTGGGATATTGCGTTTATCTCAAAAGACGAGAATTTTAAGATTCCGTTTTTCGGACGAATTATTCGGAAATGCTGCTTTATGCCGATCGACCGGGAGAACCCGCGAAAGGCATTGAGGACGATCAATAAAGCTTCTGATCTGCTTCAGAGCGGCGAGGTCTCTATCGGTGTATATCCGGAGGGCACCCGAAGCAAAACCGGAGAATTGCTCCCGTTTCACGACGGTGTTTTCCACATTGCCAAAAAGGCCGGCACACCGATTGTCGTTATGTCCATCAGGGGAACGGAACAGATCCATAAGAATGTCCTACGCCGGCATTCCGATGTATATTTGGACATCGTGCAGGTGATTCCTGCAAGCGATGTGGAAAACGGAACCACACATACGATCGGCGCAGAAATACGGAATATGTTGCTCGATAGTATAAAAGATAAATAATACAGTAGTTTTATTACGAGGGGTCACAACCATACTCAAGCGAACGATAACCGGTGCGTTTATAACAGCCGCCGTTTACTTAATCCTATTCTATTCTTACATACCGGCGGTCATTTTGGTGGCTACCGCCATCCTTTGCGCCTTTTCGGTGTATGAAATATACCGCGCAACCGGCACAATCGAAAATGAAGTGATGTTTACTGTTTCTATGCTCATTGCCGTTTTGGCTGCTTTCGTACACATTCCCCGTTCCGAGATCGTACTGACGGTGGCATTTATTTTTGCAACTGTAGCATCCATTTGGCTGATGATACGGCAAAAACATTGCAGCTTGGACTCTCCCGTCAAGGCATTTTTCATTGTGCTCCTGATCATTGTGCTCTTTAAAGCCATTCCGGAGCTGAGAAGCCTGAATAGCGGACTGTATTATCTGATTTTTGCTGTCACATTGTGCTTTGTCACGGATGTCGCCGCCTATCTGATCGGGCGAGGTTTGGGACGGCATAAGCTAATGCCGAAGGTAAGCCCAAATAAGACCATAGAAGGCTCCCTTGGCGGCCTATTGTTCGGGGTGCTATTGGCACTGCTTGGCGGGATCGTTGTTGAGAAATTTGTAAAGATTGAAGTAAATTACGGAACGCTGGCACTTTGGGCGCTTATGACCTCCGTTGTCGGCCAGTTCGGTGATCTGTCTATGTCAGTGATCAAACGTATTTGCGGCATCAAAGACTATGGCAATCTGCTGCCGGGACACGGCGGTATACTGGACAGGTTTGACAGTCATTTATTTGCCGTTCCGTTTACTTATCTTTTCTACACATACGCAGGCGGCTTCTTTTTATAAGCGCAGGAGGAATCATCTATGAAAAAATACCGTGCCGGGATCGACATCGGCTCCACGACCGTAAAGCTTGTGGTACTTGATGACGCCGATGAGATCCTTTACGGAGAATACAGACGGCATCAGGCCCACACGCAGGAAACCCTATCCACTTTGTTGGAAGAAGCCAAGAAATCTGTTGGGGAATGTGAACTGCAGGTTTGCATTACCGGCTCCGGTGCGATCAATCTGGGGAAAGCGTTGGATATTTCCTTTGTCCAGGAGGTCGTTGCCGTCGCTACAGCCCTGAAAAAATGTGCGCCGCAGACGGATGTGGCGATTGAACTTGGCGGCGAGGATGCTAAGATCATATACTTTACCGGCGGATTAGAGGAGCGAATGAACGGTGTCTGCGCCGGCGGAACCGGCTCTTTCATCGATCAAATGGCATCGCTGCTGCAAACGGATGCCGCCGGACTGAATAGAGAGGCTGAGCAGTACAAGCAGATCTACCCGATCGCAGCACGCTGCGGCGTATTTGCGAAAACAGATATTCAGCCCTTGATCAATGAAGGGGCAACCAAAGCGGACCTTGCAGCATCTATTTTTCAGGCAGTCGTGAACCAGACGATCTCCGGTCTTGCCTGCGGAAAGCCGATCCGGGGATGCGTGGCATTTCTCGGAGGTCCGCTGCATTTTCTGCCGGAACTGAAAAAGGCATTTGTACGGACTCTTGGTTTGACAGCGGAAACGACTGTTGATCCGGATCACTCCCATCTGTTTGCCGCCATGGGCGCTGCAATGGAAAGCACGGAAAAAGACACTGTCCCAATCGACACCCTGATCGAGCGTCTGAAAAACGGCGTCTCGATCTCTTTTGAAATGCCCCGGCTTCCGGCTCTATTTGAAAGTCACGCAGAATATGAGCAGTTCTGCTGCAGACACGCTCGGGCTTCCGTTGCCCGTGGTGAGCTTTCCGCCTATCGAGGGAACTGCTATCTGGGAATCGACGCTGGTTCTACGACAACCAAGATGGCGCTGATCGGGGAAAACGGTGAACTGCTGTATTCTTACTACACGAACAACAACGGCAACCCAATCGAGGCGGCAAAAAAGGGTATCCACGAACTGCAAACGCTAATGCCGGGGAATGCAAAAATCGTCCGGGCGTGCTCTACCGGCTACGGAGAGGCACTGCTGCAGGCTGCCTTTTCTCTGGATGACGGAGAAGTGGAAACGATTGCTCACTGTACGGCCGCTTCTTTCTTCGATCCAAAAGTGGACTGTGTGCTGGACATTGGCGGTCAGGATATGAAATGTATCCGTCTGAAAAACGGTGCTGTGGACAGTATCATGCTTAACGAAGCCTGCTCCTCTGGCTGCGGTTCCTTTATTGAAAACTTTGCAAACTCTTTAGGATATACTGCAGAAGAGTTCGCACAAACCGCACTATTTGCCGAACACCCGGTTGACCTCGGTACCCGGTGCACGGTTTTCATGAATTCCAATGTCAAGCAGGCACAAAAAGAAGGTGCCTCGGTTTCGGATATTTCCGCCGGCCTTGCCTATTCCGTGATCAAAAACGCTTTGTATAAGGTCATCAAGCTGTCCTCGGCGGAGGAGCTTGGCAGCCATATCGTCGTGCAGGGCGGTACTTTTCATAACAAGGCTGTCTTGCGGGCGTTTGAAGAAATTGCCGGTGCAGAAGTGATTTGCCCGGATATTTCCGGCGTGATGGGTGCTTTCGGTGCCGCATTGATCGCCAGACGCAATTACACCGGAGCACCGACACCGACTAAGATGCTTTCACTGGAGCAGATCGAGGCGCTGACCTATTCCTCTTTCACAAGACGCTGCGGCGGCTGTGCCAACCATTGTATGCTGACGGTAAATGTTTTTGACGGAGAGCGCCGCCACATCACAGGAAATCGCTGTGAAAAGATGGTCGGCAATGCCGAGCGGAAAAAAGCTGCACCCAATATGGTTGAATTCAAGCGCCGATGCATATTTGGCTATGAGCCGCTTGCAGAGTCAGCTGCCGCACGGGGGACGATCGGTATTCCCCGGGTGCTGAACCTATATGAAAACTACCCGTTTTGGGCAACCTTTTTCAAACAGCTGCATTTCCGGGTCATCTTATCCCCCTTTTCAAGCCGAAAGATCTACGAGCTTGGGATGGAGTCAATCCCATCCGAATCGGAATGTTACCCCGCAAAGCTGGCGCACGGCCATGTACAGTGGCTCATCAACCAAGGCATCAAAACGATCTTTCACCCCTGCGTATTCTACGAACACCAGGAAACGCTGGGAGCACAGAACCATTTTAATTGCCCCATTGTTGTTTCATATCCTGAAAACATCAAAAACAATGTGGAAGCCGTTACCAATGGAGCCGTGCGCTACATACGCCCATTTATGGCGTTTACCGATGAAAAGACGGTTGCTGACCGCATGGTAAAGCTCTGCCGTGAGGAATGGAATATTCCCGCACCGGAGGTGCATGCGGCAGTAAAAGCGGCATGGGCAGAACAGCAGCGGGTCAAGGCAGATATTCGTACGGAAGGCAAGCGCCTGCTCAATCAGATGAAGCATAACGGCGAGTGCGGAATCGTGCTGGCGGGGCGGCCGTATCATATCGACCCCGAAATCAACCACGGGATCCCGGAACTGATTGCCTCCTACGGTCTGACGGTTTTTACTGAGGATAGTCTTCCCATCGATTTTGAGCCGTCCCGGCCCTTGCGTGTTGTGGATCAGTGGGTATATCATTCCCGGCTGTACAATGCAGCGGAATTTGTCTGCCAACATGATAAATTGGAGATGATTCAGCTCAATTCTTTCGGATGCGGACTTGATGCCGTAACGACAGATCAGGTAAGCGAGATTCTGGAGGCTTCCGGCAAGCTGTATACGCTTTTGAAGATCGACGAGGTCGCCAATCTCGGCGCTGTCCGTATCCGAATCCGCAGCTTGCTCTCTGCTACCGACCGTTTGGCAATCGTTATGACACAGACCGGCGGATGCTGTCGTGCCAGCAACTATGTATCCTTCATTCGCCGCGCCTTGGATAAGGCCGGATACTCCCATATTCCGGTCATTTCCCTGAACGCCAACGGGATGGAGAAAAATGAGGGTTTCAGCCTGTCCGCCGGTTTAGTCACGGATGCCGCAAAAACGATCGTCTACGGAGATCTTTTTATGCGCTGCCTGTACCGTGTGCGACCGTATGAGGTCATACCCGGTTCTGCCGATGCGCTCCATAAAAAGTGGCAGGATATTTGCATCGACTCACTCATAAATTCAAAAACGCAGTACACCTATAAGGAAGTATGCCGTGGAATCGTCAATGCGTTTGACAGCTTCCCCATCGATGAAACGATCCGTAAGCCGAGGGTCGGCATTGTCGGTGAGATCCTTGTGAAGTATATGCCGCTGGCAAACAACCACTTGGTGGAACTGCTGGAACGGGAAGGTGCCGAGGTTGTTGTTCCGGATCTGCTGGACTTCTTCAATTACTGTGTTTTCGGCTCCCAATACAAGGCGGAATACCTCGGCACCAAAAAATCTTCGGTCATCGTATCCAAGGCGGCAATAAGGCTGATTGCCGCTCTGCGCAAACCGGCAACTGATGCGCTGAACGAAAGCAAACGGTTTGAGGCCCCATTGTCTGTTTACCGGATTGCTGAAATGACAAAACCCTTTTTGTCTTTGGGCAATCTATACGGTGAGGGGTGGTTCTTAGCCGGAGAAATGATCGAACTGATCACACATGGCACGCCGAATGTGGTTTGTATTCAGCCGTTTGCGTGTCTTCCAAACCATGTTGTAGGCAAGGGCGTGATCAAAGCGCTGAAAAAAGCATACCCGCAAAGCAATATTGCTGCGGTGGATTATGACCCCGGTGCCAGCGAGGTCAATCAGCTGAACCGCATCAAGCTTATGCTGTCCACAGCAAAGAAAAACATAGGTCTCGATGGCTGACGAAATGAAGCAAAACGGAGTTTTTTCTCCGGTTTGTTTCGTTTCAGTTTAGAAATGGACAGTATACTCACCACAATGAACGAAAAGGAGTCGGGTAAGTATGAAAGAAGTTAAGTCACCGAGAAAACCCCTGATCTATTATTACGGCATTGTTTTGTTGGTCATTCTGGTTTTCAACATGGTCATCTCTCCGTTGCTTGCAAATGCCAGAGTGAAAGAGGTTGATTACGGTACCTTTATGAAGATGATCGAGGATAAAGATATCGGCAGCGTAGAGGTTGCCGATTCCGAGATCGTATTCACAGACAAGGACAATACCCAGATCTACAAGACCGGCGAAATGAACGACCCCACCCTGACCGAGCGGCTGTATGCATCGGGAGCTAAATTCACACGGAATATTGAAAAAGGCATGTCTCCGCTGCTCAGCTTTTTCCTGACATTTATTCTGCCGATCCTGATCTTTGCTGCCCTCGGACAGTATATGGCGAAGAAAATGATGTCCCAGGCAGGCGGCCCAAATGCGATGGCGTTCGGTATGGGAAAAAGCAATGCCAAGGTCTACGTTCCGTCCACGGACGGCATCCGTTTTGCCGATGTCGCTGGTGAGGATGAAGCAAAGGAAAATCTTGCCGAAATCGTCGATTACCTACATAATCCCAAGAAGTATTCCGATGTCGGCGCATCTATGCCCAAGGGCGTATTGCTTGTAGGCCCTCCGGGTACCGGCAAAACGATGCTGGCTAAGGCTGTTGCAGGCGAAGCCGGTGTTCCGTTTTTCTCCATGTCCGGCTCGGAATTTGTGGAGATGTTCGTCGGTATGGGTGCATCAAAAGTGCGTGACCTGTTCAAGCAGGCCAAGGAAAAAGCGCCCTGTATCGTCTTTATCGATGAGATCGATGCCATCGGTAAAAAGCGCGATGGTCAGATAGGCGGCAACGATGAGCGTGAACAGACGCTTAACCAGCTTCTGACCGAGATGGACGGCTTTGAAGGCAACAACGGCGTCATCATTCTGGCGGCGACCAACCGCCCGGAGTCCCTTGACCCGGCGCTGACCCGCCCCGGCCGCTTTGACCGCCGTGTTCCCGTGGAGCTGCCTGACCTCGCAGGTCGTGAAGCCATTCTCAAGGTCCATGCGAAGAAGATCAAAACGGCGGACAATGTGGACTTCCATACCATCGCCCGTATGGCCTCCGGAACCTCCGGCGCAGAGCTTGCGAACATCATCAACGAAGCTGCCCTCCGTGCGGTGCGCAGTGGGCGCACAGTCGTAGAGCAGGCAGACCTGGAGGAAAGCATTGAGGTCGTCATCGCCGGCTATCAGAAGAAAAACGCCATCATGACCGATGATGAAAAGAAGGTCGTCGCCTACCATGAGATTGGCCATGCGCTGGTCGCTGCTTTGCAGACGGCTTCCGCACCGGTGCAGAAGATCACGATCATCCCCAGAACCTCCGGCGCACTGGGCTACACCATGCAGGTCGAGCAGAACGATAAGGTTCTGATGACCAAGGAAGAACTGGAAAACAAAATTGCCACGCTGACCGGTGGCCGTGCGGCGGAGGAGATCGTATTCGGGCAGATTACAACCGGCGCCTCTAATGACATCGAGCAAGCAACCAAACTTGCCCGTGCGATGATTACCCGCTACGGTATGACCGATGAATTCGATATGGTTGCGATGGAGACGGTCAGCAACCAGTACCTCGGCGGCGATACCTCGCTTGCCTGCTCGGCGGATACACAAAAAGAAATCGATCAGAAGGTCGTGGAGACTGTCAAAAAGCAGCATGAAAAGGCTCGCCGTCTGCTGGCAGACAATCGCAAGAAGTTGGATGAACTTGCAAGCTATCTTTACGAGAAAGAGACCATTACGGGCAGCGAATTCATGACGATTTTGAACAGAAAGGATGGGAATGCGGTATGAAAAGAAAAAACGGCTTTGGATGGAGCGAATTGATCGTCGGCGTGCTCCTGATCCTGCTTGGCATCTTTGCCTTTATCCGCCCGGAAAGCATGCTGACGGGAGCGGTCGTTATTTACGGCGTGATCGCCATTGTGATGGGCATTGAAGATCTCGTGGTATATGCCCGGCTTTCCCGCTTTATCGGCTTCGGTCCGATGCTGTCGTTGATCTCTGGGATTTTAAGCGTTATGTGCGGCGTGATGCTGATCGCCAATCCCAATGTCGGGAAATGGGCACTGACGATTCTTCTCCCGATTTGGTTTATCGCCCACTGCATATCCGAGCTGACAAGGACAAACCTGATTCGTTTGATTGGAAATCCGTTTTATTACTATTTCTCACTGATTCTGAACATTCTCGGGCTTGTGCTCGGATTTGTGATGATCTTTAGTCCGGCGCTTTCCTTTGTAACGCTCAGAGCGATCTGCTATATGGTGGCAATCTATCTGATCCTGTTCGGCATCGAAAGCATTATTGCGGCTTTTGCCCGCAGAAACTCCGACTGGTAATACAGGAGATGCAGTATGGAAGAAATGAAAAAGGAGCAGATCCCTCAGATCGGCAGCCGTTTGCGGCAGCATATTCTGAAGATCCCGGAGGCGGTTTTCCAAGCCAGCGGAATTATCATCAACGGACGCAGGATCAAAAGCTTTGTCTTTACCACCGATCTTGCAATTATTCGGAATTGTGACGCCGATGCCGTGTTTGCGGTCTATCCCTTTACTCCGCAGCAAGCGATCAGCGATGCAATCATTCGCTCCTCTTATATCCCGGTGTTCTGCGGCGTTGGTGGCGGGACGACCAAGGGAATAAGGACGGTATCCTTGGCGAAGGACGTGGAGTCGCAAGGTGCTATGGGAGTTGTGCTGAATGCACCGATTTCCGATCTGAATCTTCTGGCTGTAAGCAACGCCGTAGATATTCCGGTGATTATCACGGTGACGCATGAGGGCACGGACATTGCCAGCCGTTTGCAGCATGGCGCTGCGATCTTAAATATCGCCTGCGGAAAAGAGACTCCGAATGTTGTACGAAAAATCCGCTCGGAGTTTCCGAATGTTCCGCTGGTTGCATCCGGTGGGAAAACCAACGAAAGCATCTATGAGACAATCGTGGCCGGGGCCAACGCTATTACCTATACGCCGCCCTCGACGCAGGAATTGTTTAAGGAACTGATGGCAAAGTATCGAACTTAACGGTATTATAAACAACAAAGATTATGGGAGCAAACCAATATGTTTGAGCTATTAAAGAAAATGAAACGCAAGGAGTGGCTGACTGCCGGGCTTTGCGCCATTCTGGTATTGGGTCAGATCTATTTTGATCTGCGCCTGCCGGACTATATGAGCGACCTGACAGTACTTATCAAGACCCCTGGCAGCGCAATGAGTGACATCTGGCAAACAGGGCTTGAAATGCTCGGCTGCACGCTCGCAAGCGCTCTGCTTGCGGTAATTTGCGGATACTTGGCAGCGCAGACTGCCGCAGGCTTCAGCTATACAATCCGTGAAAAGGTGTTTAATCAGGTGGCGGATTTCGGTCAGTATGAAATGCAGCAGTTTTCTGTTCCGAGCCTGATCAACCGCACGACGAATGACATCACGCAGATCCAGATGCTTGTGGCAATGGGCCTGCAAATTATGATCAAATCTCCGATCATGGCGATTTGGGCGGTCATAAAGATCATCAACAAAAGCTGGACGCTGTCTGTTATCACCGCCGGCTTTGTCGTGGCGCTGCTTGCCATGATGGCAATCGTCATTGCGGTGATCGTGCCGCGTGTCCGCCGTGTGCAGAAATTGACGGATAACATCAACCGTGTATCCCGTGAAAATCTGACGGGCATCAATGTGGTGCACGCTTATAATGCCGAGAAATATCAAGCGGAAAAATTTGAGCAGGCCAACGACGAACTGATGAGAACGCAGCTGTTCAATCAGCACGGATTTGCGATGCTTATGCCGGCTGTCTCGTTCGCTATGAATACTTTGGCATTGACCGTCTATTGGGTAGGCGCATCTATCGTGGAAAAGGTCGCACTTACAGATGTCGCAGCGAGGATCGCAACATTCGGTGACATTATGGTATTCGGCACCTATGCAACCTATGTCATCATGTCCATTATGATGATGGTCATGATTGTAATGTTCTTCCCTTCGGCCCAGGTTTCTGCCGGGCGTATCAATGAGGTGCTGAATGCAAAAATCACCTTACGGGAAGGAAAATCGGACAACGCTCCCGAAGTGGGCACAGTCGAGTTCAAGGATGTTTCCTTCCACTATCCCACCTCGGATAAGGATGTATTGGAAAACATCAGCTTTAAGGTGAATAAAGGTGAAACCATTGCATTTATCGGTGCGACCGGCAGCGGTAAAACAACGCTCATCAGCCTGGCAGCTCGCTTTTACGACACGACCTCCGGCACGGTCCTGATCGACGGAAAGGATATAAAAGAATACACCTTCGACGCCCTTTACGACCGTATCGGATATGTAACGCAGAAAGCGGTTCTGTTTGCCGGTGACATCCGGGATAATGTGCTGTTCGGTGAAAGCGCCGCAGTTCCTACCGACGAAAACGCACAGAAAGCCTTGGAACTTGCCCAGGCAAGTGAATTTGTCGAAAAACTGCCCGGCAAATTAGATGCACCGATTTCACAGGGCGGATCCAATGTTTCCGGCGGACAGAAGCAGCGTTTGGCAATCGCCCGTGCGTTGGCGAGAAATCCCGAGATTTTGATTTTCGATGACTCCTTCTCCGCATTGGACTACAAAACCGATGCAGCGCTGCGAAAAGGTCTTGCCGAAAAGCTCGGCGGCGTTACCTGCATGATCGTTGCCCAGAGAATCGGTACGATCCGCAACGCCGATAAGATCGTCGTTCTGGATGAAGGCAAGGCCGTTGGGATCGGTACGCATGAGGAACTGATAAAGAATTGTGCTGTCTATCGAGAAATTGCCATGTCGCAGTTGTCCGCCGAAGAACTGGGCGCATAAGGAGGTGCTCTGTAAATGAACGGAAATCAAATGATGGGGCGCCGAACAGGCGTGCCCGAAAAAAGTAAACGAGGAATAAAGGGCGTTCTGAAAGAACTGTTTACCTATTCTTCAAAATTGCGGCTGCCAATGATCATTGCGTTTGTGTTTTCCATGATCGGCGCTGTCTTGACGATCATCGGGCCAAACCAGCTTAGTCGTATCACGGATCTGATCTCAGACGGACTGATGACCGGCATTGACCTTTCTGCCGTTGCAAAGGTGGGAGGCGTCCTGCTGGCGATCTATCTGATCGGTGAAGTGTGCGGATATATTGAGCAATATATCATGGCTACCGTTACGCTGGATCTGTCCAAGAAAATGCGGCGGGATCTTTCCGATAAAATCAATAAGGTCCCTATGAAGTGCTTTGGGAAAATCTCGCACGGCGATATTCTGAGCCGTGTGACAAATGATGTCAGCACGCTTCAGCAGGCACTTTCCAACAGCCTTCCGTCGATGATCAGTGCAGTTGCCCAATTCGTAGGCTGCCTGATTATGATGCTTGTGACGGAGTGGCGAATGGCGCTTGCAGCGATCGCCATTACGCTGATTGGATTCGTTGTAATGGCGGTAATCATGTCCCGTTCTCAAAAATACTTCGTCGCCCGTCAGCAGAGTCTCGGTAAGCTCAACGGCTATGTGGAGGAAATGTACTCCGGCCATGATGTTGTACGCATTTCCCGTGCCAACAACGAGATCAAAAAGAACTTTGCCGGGATGAACCGTGCGGTTTACGATGCAAACCGGAAAAGTCAGTTTCTATCCGGCGTTATGCAGCCGCTGATGAATGTGATCGGCAATCTCGGTTATGTAGCGGTCTGTGTGATCGGTGCGGCTTTGGTTATGGATGGGCAGATCACCTTTGGCGTAATCACGGCATTTATCATGTTTGTCCGCTTGTTTACCTCCCCGCTCAGCACACTGGCACAGGGTATGACGCAGATGCAGACGGCAGCTGCCGCCGGAGATCGGATATTCGACTTCCTGCAGGAGGAAGAACTTTCGGATGAAAGCTATAAGACCGAGAAATTGACCGAGGTGCATGGCGAGGTCGAATTCGACCATGTTCGCTTCAGCTATCCGGATAATCCGGACAAAATCATTATCAAAGATTTTTCTGCTCACATCAAGCCGGGGCAGAAAGTCGCTATCGTCGGTCCTACAGGTGCCGGTAAGACAACAATGGTCAACCTTTTGATGCGGTTCTTTGATCTGGTCGGCGGCGATATCCGCATTGACGGTATTTCTACCTCCGATTTGACACGAGAAAACATCCACGAGCTGTTTGGCATGGTGCTGCAGGACACCTGGCTGTTTGACGGAACCGTGCGTGAAAATCTCGTTTACAACAAAACAGGGGTTACGGACGAAGAACTTGAAAAGGCCTGCCGTGCGTGTGGGATCTATCACTTTATCGAGACGCTTCCGAATGGCTTTGATACCGTGCTTGGAGAAAATGTGGTCATTTCCGCAGGGCAAAAGCAGCTCTTTACCATTGCTCGTGCCATGATCAAAAACAGCCCAATGATGATCCTGGACGAAGCGACCAGCTCGGTCGATACACGGACGGAGCTGATGACGCAGAAGGCTATGGATACGCTGACAGAGCACAGAACCAGCTTCGTGATCGCTCATCGGCTTTCTACCATTAAAAACGCTGACCTGATCCTTGTGATGAAGGAAGGCGACATCATCGAACAGGGCACGCATGAGGAACTGCTGGCACAGGGCGGTTTCTATGCTGACCTATACAACAGCCAGTTTGACAAAGCATCTTAATCAGAAGGGAGAGACAACCATGAAATCCTTGGCAATCGAAAGAGAATTCGGAAGCGGCGGCCGTGAGATCGGTATGCGTGTTGCCGAATTGGCAGGAATACCTTACTATGACGGTGAGTTGCTGATCAAAGCCGCTGAAGCCCAGGGTGTATCTATCGAACTGCTGAAAACCTACGACGAGCAGCGTACAGGTAGCTTTCTGTATGACATTGCTGCTTTTTCGGACTACGCACGTAACCGGAAGAACACAGTCTATGAGCTGTTCGAGGGAATTCGTCGGACAATGGTAAACATCGAGCTGAAAGGCCCTGCTGTTTTTATTGGCAGATGCTCCACGGTGATCCTCGGGGAAAGCCCTCGTGTTCTGAAATCATTTATTTATTCATCCGATACCGAGAAAAGGGTGGAACGCATTATCCGAACGGAAAATGTTTCGGAGACTGACGCAAAATATCTGATGCAGAAAAAGGATAGGGATCGGAAAAACTATTTCCGCTTCTGGACACAGAAGGAGTGGGCAGATAAGAGCAATTACGATATTCTGCTGAATACATCCGGCGTGTCCACGGAGGCATGTGCCCAAATGCTTCTTGCTGCGATAAGCGGCCAGCCACAGAAGTAATTCAGCATTTCCAACGGCCGCTATGCAAATCAAAGAGGTATCAAACTTATGAAACATTTTTTGCGTTGCTTGCTTTACATAGCGGCCTTGGGTGTTGTGTTTTTTGTAGTCGGACGGTTAGTACCAAAGTCTTGGTTCAAAGCGGATCATTTCCCGTGGCGGTGCTATTCATATGAACAAGCAATATGGAAAGCGCTGCGTGTGAAGCAGTGGCAGGCAAAGGTGCCGGATATGAGCCGTATTTTTACAAATATCATGCCGGCAAAAAAGCTAAAGCGACAAACGCTTTCCGATTTGCCCAGAATGATCCAAGAAACCTGTGTTGCAGAGTGGACACACGGTATCTTATCGATTGCAGGGCTTGCAATGCTATGGTTCTGGCCTGGTATAGGAGGTATTTGCATGACGGCCGTTTACATTTTGCTCGGCAATTTGCCATTTATTGTGGTACAGCGTTTCAACCGGCCTCGCTTACAAAAATTACTCTTAAAGCAACAGCGCAATATGCAAATTCGGAACTTACCACGATATGAGGAGCAGCTACTAACGACGATAGCACCGTAAACCCTTATCTCGCTTTTGCCGCACGTTACGAATGGATGGAATGTTATGCAAAGAAGCACGAAAAAAATCAAACCGGAGGTGGACTACCGCCAGTTTCGTTTCAAAAAAATGAATACGCCGGAGTTTTCACATGTTAAGTTGCTGCTGTTTTGGCCGTTTTTCGGATTGATGTTTATGTTTCTTGAACGGTTTCAGCCGGAAAGACATTATTACGTTGTACACTGTGCGCTGGACGACTTGATCCCATTCTGGGAATGGGCGCTGATCCCGTATCTTCTGTGGTTTGTTTTTCTCATCGGAGCACTTATCTATACCTTTTTCTTTGACACAAGAGCCTTCCGAAGAATGATGCACTTTGTTATCGTTACATACGGCATCACATTGCTTATTTACATCGTATTTCCGACCTGCCAGGAATTACGACCGGAGCATTTCGATGAACCCAATATACTTACTGATTTTATAACGGGGTTTTATTCATTTGACACCAACACGAATGTCTGTCCTTCTCTCCATGTTATCGGCTCGTTTGCCGCTATGTTTGCCCTGTGGGATTGCAAACGCTTTCAAAATGTTGCATGGAAGATCGTGTTCGGCATCATCGCAGTATGCATCAGCCTTTCGACTGTTTTTATGAAACAACATTCTGCTGTGGATGTCATAGCTGCATTGCCTGTGTGCGCTTTGGGCTGGTGGCTGGGTTACGGAAAGAAAGAAGCATCAGCTCAGACCTCTGCAGTGGAGAAATAGATATGGATAAAAAATTTAAGCAACAGCTTGGCTTGATTGCTTTCGGCGTTGCTCTATTCACAGCATTAAACAACTTGAACTATATTTCGGACTTTTTACATGTGTGTGCGGAATTGCTCACCCCTGTATTTGCAGGGTTGCTCATGGCGTTTATCCTGAGCGTTCCGATGCGCGGGATCGGCAAGCGTCTTTCTCGCCTTATGCCCAAAGCAAGCGAGCGCACAATCAATGTTTTAAGTTTGATTATTACATTGTTGCTTTTAGTCGCTATTATCGTGCTACTATGTGTCATTGCGATTCCTCAGCTCATAGCCTCCGTAAAAAGTATCATTTCTCTTATTAAAGAAAAGTGGCCCGACTGGGCAGCGGTGCTGCGCAATTATGGCTTTGATACCGCTGAGATCAGCGCATATCTCAACAAGTTGGATTGGAAAACCATTGCCGAGAAGGCAATGAACGGAGCAGGCGTAGTAATAGGCTCCGTTGTCAGTGTTGCCGGCTCTACAATATCTACTGTTGTCAACGCAGCCGTTTCGCTCGTGATCATGTTTTATGTTCTGGTTGGAAAGCAGGAACTTGGCAAACAAACAAGACGGGCGCTGTACGCTTATTGCAAAGAATCTGTCGCAGATAAGGTCTGCCATATCGCAAAGCTGTCTCACGATACCTATGCCAAATTTCTTTCAGGTCAATGTGTAGAGGTGCTGATACTTGGTACGCTGATTTTCCTTTCGTTTTCTATATTCCGGATCCCTTATGCCGGGCTGACGGCGGTTTTGACCGCAGCTTTTGCCTTTGTACCATACATTGGAGCGTTCTTGTCCTGTGCAATCGGTATGTTGCTGACTTTGCTGGCTGAGCCAAACAAGGTGATCCTATGCCTGATCGTCTATCAGGCGGCACAGTTCGTTGAAAACCAATTTATTTACCCTCATGTTGTGGGAAGCAGTGTCGGGCTAGCATACCGCATCAGCTTATGGGGCGTCATATAGCGCAAGGGAACCGTAATATACGCTTCCTCTCCGATGTCGTTTTTGCTGCACCATTTCATCAGTTCCAGATCCGGTCGGATATTATCCCGCAGAAATGCTTTGATCATCGTAAGCTGGTCCGGCCCGGGGTCGATCGTCTGCAAAAGCGGTATATATTTTTTACCGACGCCCAAAACCTCTGTTACGGTTTTGCCCTTGCTGTTGAGCACGCTGTCGTCATAGAAACGAGCCCCGCCCGTATCGCCGTAAGCAACATAGGTTGCGAGACGATAGAGCTTCAGCCTTACCAAATACTCCAGCATAGGATAGCGTAAATACTTCTGCAGATACTGCCCGGCATACAAAGGCGTGGGATCTCCTGCATAATATTCCTTCAATGCGGAATACTGCCACGGCGTTCCTTTCAGTTCACTGTCCAGATTCCGATGATAGAGATAACCGCAGCAGTCTGCCTCAAAATTGTAGTACCACCGGCTGAATACCGGCCTGTCACCCGGATGCCACGGTGTAATGCGATCCCGGGAATAACCGTAATAGTAGCTTTCACTGGCTATGATCTTGCTGCCGTCCCATTGAAGAAACAACCGTGCGTTTTCATAAACATGAAACTCCGGCGTGTCGCTTTTCGGATAACGGCGGTAGGCTTTTACGAAACGAATGATCATTTCGTTGCTACCCAGCCGCTGAATAACCTGTGCAGTAGAACGGTCAACTATATATCCGCGGCGCCCACGGCTCTTAAAGGTGATTTTCCTCTTGCAGTGTGGGCAAATGCCTTCGCCGTTGTGCTTGGCTTCAGCGACCGATACATTATGCTTGCAGGCAGTACAGTACGGTCGCTGGAAAATTCGATCGTCACGACCATTTCGTTCTTTGCATTGCGCCCCATTTTGCGAATGTAGCCGATGTCACCGTTGGATGCCTTCGCATTGTTTTTTGTCTGCATCACCTTGTCGCCCACACGGAAGTAGTGGCTGCCGACCTTCAGATCGGCAAACTCGTCCCTCGCCGGATTGACAAGCTCTCGGATAGCGGCGTTAAGCTGCTCGACCGAGGCCGGCCCTTCCGAACGGAACGGAGAGAGTATCTGCACCTTTTCGATTCCGTGCAAAGCGACCTGTTCACAGAAGATCCTGCAGATCAGGTCAGCGGCATCTTCCTGTGTCTGGCACTTGACAAACTGAAAATCCTCGCCGTACTGAAGGTCGATGTTGGCCTCATTGATGCGCTTTGCATTGTAGGCAATGAGGCTGCCTTTTTTCTGACGGAAGATCTCATTGAGTACCGTAACGGGGATAAGTCCGCTGTCGATCAGCTCACGGAAGACATCGCCGGCGCCCACGCTTTGCAGCTGGTCCACATCACCGGTCAGGATAACTCTCGTACCCATACGGACACGGCTGAAGAATTGCCTTGCCAGCCACATATCGATCATGGAGCTTTCGTCCACGATGATGAGGTCGGCATCAAGCGGCTCTTTTTGTTTATCCCTTTGGATCGGCTCACTGTCGCCCAGCAGCCCTAAAAGGCTGTGCAGCGTTTTGGCGTCGTTTCTGCCCGTGCTTTCTGCCATTCTTCGGCTGGCTCGTCCGGTCGGAGCGGCAAGAAGGATCTTCCCCTTGGGGCAGAGCATCTGAAAGACCTCAATGATCGCCCGCAAGACTGTGGTTTTACCGGTACCGGGAGAGCCTGTGATGATAGACAGATTACTGCGAAAAGCCATATACACCGCCTCGCTTTGCCTTTGTGAAAGGGCAAGACCGAGGTTTTTGCGGACATATTCGAGTGATTCGGATATATCCAGCGTGACCGGCGGTACAGCCAGCATTTCCGCAATTTTCCGGGCGGTTTCATCCTCCTGCACGAAAACATTGCTCTGATAGATGTTGCCGTTGCTTGAAACGATCTCACCCTTGAGGATCATATCCTGAACAACGGCGTCCACTTCCTCGGGCGTGACCTTGACCTGTCCATCGGTAATATTCTCATTGAGCAGCTTCACACCCGTTTTCGCAAGCGCATCTTCTTCCAGAAAAAGATGGCCTTTTTCGTTGCGCCCCGTATCCAATGCCGCAAATACGGCGCCGTGGATCCGCATAGGAGAATTCAGCGGCAGATCGCCCTTGCGGACGATGGCATCGACTCTCTTAAATCCGAATCCGGATACCTGGCACAATTCATAGGGGTTCTTTTGCAGAATGTCTACGCTGCGGGAGCCGAAATGCTCATAAATCTTCATGGCCGTTACCGGCGTGACATTAAATGGGGTCAGCAGGATCATCAGATCCCGCACGCACCGGCTTTCCGCATAGGAGGCTTTGATGTCCTCCAGCTTATCCGGGGTGATTCCTCGAATCTCCAGCAGTCGCTCCGGCTCGTTTTCCAGCACACGCAATGCGTCGGCACCGAAGCGGTTTACGATCAATGCGGCAGTCTTTTCACCGACGCCTTTGATCAGCCGGGAGGAAAGATAACCGTATACGCCCTCTTTGGTCTGCGGCACGATCTCCTCGCACTTATCGACCTGCAGCTGAACACCGTGTTTTCCGTTCTCCCATTCGCCGTCCAGGATCATGCTCACCTTATCGGTTTGAGGCAATTCATACCCGACGGCGATAAACCGGATCATATTGTCCCGGTGACGGTAAGCACTCCGTGCCTGCTGCGGTACGCTTTGGTCGGAGGTTTTCACGCTGATAATGCAATACTTATTGCTCGGATTATAGAAGATCGTCCGGTCATAAGTCCCGACATACCCCACGGTTCACCACTCCTTTCTCGTTTTCTTTCTGTGCATCGTTTTTCATCTGCACCATCCTTTCTTCCGTTTATGCCGCCTCGTCATATTTGCGCTTTACATAGAAGCGGCGGCTTTCCGATACCGTCACATAATCCTCGTAAATATCGGGATGTTGTGCTTTCAGCCGTATCAGCCCTTCCTTGCCGATGTCGGGCTTTCTCGTAGGCTTGTAGCTGATGGAATAGAAAACGCCGCCGCTGTTTGCCGTAGCCGTGCAGCTTCGTCCCATTTCCGCTACAATGCGCCCTTGCAGCCGTTTCATCTCGTTTTCGACCCGCTTGACCTCACGGTTCAATTCCGACTTTTCCGCCTGCAGCTCGGTATAGCGCACCAGACTGCTTGCCAGCGGCACGCTCAGCTCGATCTCAGGGGCGTTTTCGTCGGCAGGGCCGAAGTGACGCCGAACGCTTTCAAGCGTCAGCTTACCGTCCTCTGTGTACGGCGGCGGTGTCTGTGTCAGAACATGGTCGTTCCAGAAGTTGCCCTCCAGAGCGATCATTTCCGCCTCGTAATCCGGGTCACGCTCAATGTGCCGGATGATGACTTCATTTTCGTTATTGCCGTAAAGGCAGCAGAAGTACACCTCATCCATATTCATCACGCACATATAATGGCGGCCCTGGATCTCGTAGTTGACGGGAACGATCTCCTGTCCGTCGCACCACCAATGATCCTTGGCGTTGTAGTTTGTGGTCTTGATCTCAAGGATCGCCGTTTTGCCGTTTGGCAATCGGATGAAGTAATCAATGTCTGCCAGCATATAGGTGTAGACCGGGTGATAAAACATCTTCTTCACCTGATAGATCTCAAAACCTGTTTTCACATGGAAAATCTCAGCGACCAGATCCTCAAGCAAATGCCCGACCTTCTTTTGCACCCAGTTGCTTTCGCCGTCCTCATACGATACGACTTTGAGTTTGTCGTAGTAGAGGTCGCGGGCGGTCGCAAATGGGGACACACCTAAAATGGCAGCGGCGTCACTTCCGCCGATTCCTCTGCGGCGATATTCCAGCCATTCCTCCTCCGGCAGATCTGCCGTGTCAACCAAAACCAGCGGTTCGTAGGTACTCGTTGTATTCGGCATATTATGCACCTCGATTCTGAGGCTGATAAAGCCTTGCGTGAGGGACATATACCGTTTTCAGCGGGTACTTTGCAAGCTTTCTTGCCTCCTTTCTTTTCACCTGCTGCTTGAACACAGCAGGTCTGGACACTCTTCTGTGCGAGTGCCGATGGGTTCGTCTTTTCATTCGGTTTCCGCCTTTCTAAAAATGTATTCCAAAAGCACGAAGGCTTTTTGGGCATAAAAAAAGCGAGAACAACAGCCGATGCCTTTTCAGGCATTCATGTCCGTAATGAATTACGAACAGGTGTCATTCTCGCAGAGGATATAAATATCCTGAAAAAACAAAAAATGCCAGTACATAACCGGCCTCACGGCACAGTTATACTACTGACATACTGCAAACTTAACGATATGTGCAATGCAGAAGCGTACTGCTGGTCCTTACGGACAACGCACAAAAATCAATTACAGAAGAAGTATAGCACAATATATCGTGTTTGTCAAGAATTTAGAAACTATATATAGTTATGCGGGTGGCAATACGGAAAAGGAAATTTCGCTTTTTTGAATTTTGATTGCAGAAAAGGAGGGTATACCCCCGTGTTTATTAGTGAACGGATAGAGGAAGAAGCTCTATCCGCTTATGCACCTTGAAAACCGAATATCCTTCCGCTGGGAGTTATACAGGATCTGCGGACAGTATGCCACAATGATCGATTCGGAGCGTGCCCACAGAAGAATTGCCGCATAGCGGCAGCCTGCCAATACGCGGCTGAAATGGGCGCAGGAAATGGCCCGGCGGACAGGCGTTTTTAATTTGAACACAAACTAAATATAAATATATGCGGACAGCCCCACACGGGATCTTTTGCGAAAAGTAGTATAATGACAATATCGCAAGGATACTCCATTGCTGCAGGCTGTCAGAAAGGAGGAAAACATGGCGGAATACAAACCGACAGCATTACAGACGAGCAAAAGATACTTGACAGCAACGGATGTTGCCGAATTACTCGGTGTTTCCCGCAGTACGGCATACCGCATTATCAAGCGGCTTAACAGTGAACTGGAAAAAGCCGGAAAGCTGACTGTGGCGGGCAAGGTATCTGCCAAATATTTTTACGAGAATACCTACCTGTAAGTGACGAGGGAAACCGTATCCGGGCGATGAAACTTTTACAGATCGGAGGTGAAATCATTGCCGACCTACAAAGACGAAAAGACAGGGTTATGGTACTGTAAATTTGTTTACACAGATTGGACAGGCACCAAAAAGCAGAAAAAGAAGAAAGGTTTTCGCCTGCAAAAAGAGGCCAAGCAGTATGAACTGGATTTTCTGAGCAAGACATCAAATTCCTGCGATATGCTTTTTAGTGATATGGTAGAGATCTATATGGATGACTGCAAAGCCAGAATCAGACCGACTACCTACAAAGGGAAAGAGGACATCATTGCGGTACATATTATGCCGTATTTCAAGAATTTGAAAGTCAATGAGATCCAGCCGATGAATGTGCGTCGCTGGCAAACCGAGCTGATGAACAATCAGAAGAATTATAAGCCAACCTATCTGAGAACTCTGAACAGCCAGTTGTCTGCGATTTTCAATTTTGCAGTCAAGTATTACGGCCTCGGCAGCAATCCGGTACAAAAAAGCGGAACTATCGGTAAAAAGAATTCTGGCTTGGAACAGATCTGGACAGCGGACGAATTCAAGATTTTTATTGATGCTGTCAGTGATAAGCTGCAGTCCAAGGTCATCTTTAATCTGCTTTACTGGACAGGAATGCGATCCGGAGAAATGCTAGCTTTGACCCTGAACGATTTCGACTTTGAGGAACGGACGGTTTCCATTACAAAAAACTATGCGCGTATAGACGGCGAGGACTTATTCCTTGACCCAAAGACGCCAAAAAGCAATCGCAAAATTACCTTGCCGCAATTCGTTTGCGATTTGGTAAAGGATTATGCCGACAGATTGTACGGCTACGATCCGTCAGATAGACTGTTTGAAGTAACAAAGCATTATTTGAAGCACGAAATGGAAAGGGGCTGCAAGAAGACCGGACTCCGGGAGATACGGGTGCACGATCTTCGTCACAGCCACGCCAGCTTGCTGATTGAACTCGGTTTTGCACCGCTGCTGATCAGCGAACGCCTCGGGCATGAGAGCGTAACGACAACTTTGGAGATTTATTCCCACCTGTACCCGACAAAACACGGGGAAGTTGCAGACCGCTTGGAGGCTTTCGCATAAATTTTTCGTGTACCCGCCGTGTACCTTTCATGTACCCGGAGCAAAAAAGAAACCCGAAAACCCTTGAAAATAAAGGGTTTTCGGGTAAGTGGCGATTACTCCCACTCAATAGTTGCCGGGGGTTTGGAGGTTATATCGTAGACTATGCGGTTAACGCCCTTGACCTCGTTTACTATGCGGCGGGAGGCGGCGTCAAGCACCTCATACGGGATGCGCGCCCAGTCTGCCGTCATAAAGTCGCCGGTTGTTACGGCGCGGAGAGCCACGGTGTAGTCGTAAGTTCTGAAATCGCCCATAACGCCGACAGAGCGCATATTTGTAAGCACCGCGAAATACTGACCGATTTCTCTGTCAAGCCCGGCGTTTGCCACTTCCTCGCGGAAGATTGCGTCGGCATCCTGCAGAATGGCAATTTTCTCGCGGGTGAGCTCGCCGATAATGCGAACGCCGAGTCCGGGTCCCGGGAAGGGCTGACGGTAAACCATGTTTTCGGGCATATCAAGCTCAAGGCCGACCTTGCGAACCTCATCCTTAAACAGGTCGCGGAGCGGCTCTATTATCTCATCAAAATCAACATGGTCGGGGAGACCGCCGACATTGTGATGGCTTTTTATAAGTGCGGCATCGCCCACGCCGGATTCTATGCAGTCGGGGTAAATCGTACCCTGAACAAGATAGTCAACCTTGCCGATCTTTTTGGCTTCGGCTTCAAACACGCGGATGAATTCTCTGCCGATTATCTTGCGCTTTTGTTCGGGATCGCTGATTCCGCGGAGCTGACCCAAAAACTGCTCCGACGCATCGATTGATATAAGATTAATGTTGTATGTACCTCTGAAAAGGTCGTTTACCTGCTTTGCTTCGTCCTTTCGAAGCAGACCGTGGTCAACAAAAATGCAGGTGAGATTATCGCCGACCGCCTTGTGCAAAAGCAGAGCGGCAACCGAGCTGTCAACCCCGCCTGAAAGGGCGCAGAGCACCTTTTTATCACCGATTTTGGCTTTGAGCGCATCAATTGTGCGGGAGGTAAAGGAGGACATTGTCCATTCGCCCTTGCAGCCGCAGACATTGTATATAAAGTTCCTTATCATTTGAGAGCCGAGCGGAGTGTGCATAACCTCGGGGTGGAACTGAACGGCATAGAGCCTGTCCTTCGGGTTTTCCATTGCGGCGACAGGGCAAACATCGGTTTTGCCGACAATCTTAAAGCCGAGCGGCACCTGCCTTATGTAATCGGTATGGCTCATCCAGCAAACGGTTTTCGGGGGGATATCCGCAAAAAGCTTGCTGCCGTTATCAACCTTTACTTCAACCTTGCCGTATTCGCTGGCACCCGCGGTCACCTCGCCGCCGAGCATGTGCGCCATAAGCTGCGCGCCGTAGCAAATGCCCATTACAGGTATTCCGAGCTCAAAAAGCTCGCGGCTGTAAAGCACGGCGTTTTCGCCGTAAACGCTTTTCGGCCCGCCGGTTAAAATTATTCCTTTGTAGTCCGCTGCCTTTATTTCTTCGATCGGGGCGGTGTAGGGACGAATCTCCGAATAGACATTATTCTCTCTTACGCGCCTGGCGATAAGCTGGTTATACTGACCGCCGAAATCAAGCACTAAAATCTTTTCCATTTCAATCTCCGTTCTGCCGTTTATGCGTCGGCAAAAAATGCATACTGCCTTTTTCGGCGAGCTTTCTTCGCCGTGACGCAGCTTAAATATATTATATAATAAAGAATTCCGTTTGTCTATCCCCAAACCTCATTTTTTTAACGAAAAAAGCGGGCTTGTCTTTTTCGTCCGGTTTTGTTATAATACTATCTGCTCGGTACAGCACTTTATTTTTTTGCGAGGTGAAAGCATTGACGTTTTTAAACCGCCTTAAAAAAACATTTATCAACAGGAAGTTTCTGGGCTTTTGCTCAATAGGTATAGTAAACACCTTTAACACTGCGTTTTTTTCATGGCTGGCGCATTTTAAGGTGCAGGAAAATGTTGCGGCGCATATCGGCTTTTTCGTATCGCTCACGATTAATTATATACTCAACAGTATTATTGTCTTTAAAAGCCGGCTGAAATTGAGAAAATATCTGCGCTTTCTAATATCCTACATACCGAATCTGATAATATATACGCTGGTTTCCTTTATAACGATAAATCTTTGGAAAATGGATCAGTTTTGGGCGACCGTATTAGCCACTGCGGCGGGAGGTCCCATAACCTTTGTTATAATAAAGCTTTATGCCTTCGGCAATAAGATTAAAAAGGAAGACGAGTGCTGAAAGTCCCGCACCGTAAATGCCGAATGACGGAAAAAACAGTTGCAGAGCGGCTTTGAAGGTGCTATAATAAAAAGAACAAAGGTTCGCATAAAAACCGCCCGTGATATATAAGGCGGAGAACGGAGACAGTCTATGTCAAAATCACCTCTTACCGAAAAACAGCTTGCTGTTTATAATTATCTTATAAAGGAAATGAACGGCGGCATTCCGCCGACGGTCAGGGAGATATGCGCCGCCACCGGGATAAGATCTACATCGACCGTTCATTCTATCTTAAGCATACTCGAAGAAGAGGGCTATATTATAAGGGACGCAAAGTCCTCCCGTGCGATTCGGCTCGATATGGAGTACGATTCGTCCTTGGTGCCGGTCGTCGGCAAGATTACTGCCGGTCAGCCCATATTGGCGGTTGAGGAAATTGAGGATTATATACCGTACCCCTCAAAAAATTCCGAGGGTCTTTTTGCTTTGCGGGTTTCGGGGCTTTCAATGCGTGACGCCGGAATACTCGACGGAGATGTTATAATAGCCGATAAAAACAAAACCTGCCGAAACGGCGATATTGTTATCGGAATGGACGGTGACGAGGCAACCGTCAAGCGCCTATTGATTCGGGACGGAAGAATTATATTCATGCCCGAAAACCCCGATTATTCACCGATTTATCCCGAAGACCCGCATGTCATCGGTAAGGTGGTAGGCTGCTTCAGAAAATATTGAGGAATAACGGAATGAAAAAATATATAGAGCTTTTTACCGACGGCGCTTGCTCCGGGAACCCCGGCCCCGGCGGCTGGGGTGTTATTCTGCGCTATGGGCAGTATGAAAAGGAGCTTTCCGGCGGGGAAGACGAAACCACCAATAACCGAATGGAGCTTACCGCGGCGATAAAGGGGCTTGAAGCGTTAAAGGAGCCTTGTGTAGTAAGGCTTGTGACGGATTCAAAATATGTTTCCGACGGAATAATCAAGGGCTGGGCGGAATCCTGGCGAAGAAACAACTGGATCAAGTCGGATAAAAAGCCGGCGCTTAATTCCGATTTGTGGGAGCGGCTGCTTGGGCTTTTGGCTGAGCATGATGTAAAAATAGAGTGGGTGAAGGGTCATGCAGGTCACCCCGAAAACGAACGCTGCGACCGCCTGGCGGTTGAATATTACAAAAAATTAAAGGAAGAACGATAAATGTCAAAGTCAAGAGATAGAATCACTTATATTGTAACGGGAGCGCTTATTGCCGCGGCTTATGTGGGACTCACATTTTTAAGCAATATTTTCAATCTTGCCTACGGGCAGATACAGTTCCGTGTTTCCGAGGTGCTTACAATACTGCCGATATTCACCCCCGCTGCGATTCCCGGGCTTACAATAGGGTGCTTTATCGCGAATATCGCGTCATTTAATCCGCTTGATATGATTTTCGGCACATCCGCAACGCTGATAGCTGCGCTGCTTACATATTTTTTGAGGAATATAAGATTTAAGGGTATTCCGCTGCTTTCAATGCTTCCTCCCGTGATAATAAACGCGGTAGTCATAGGTCTTGAGCTTGCGTTTTTCTTTCTTCAGGATGTAAGTCTGCTTTGGGGCTTTGCAATTTCCGCACTTGAGGTGGGGCTTGGTGAGCTTGTGATATGCGTGGGTCTCGGAATACCGTTTTATTTGGCGATAGAAAAAAACGGTCTTTTAAAAGAAAGCCCGGCAATGATGATAAATTATGATTTACCAAAGGGAAACAATCCTTAAAAACGGCGAAAGGTGTATTTTGAGGAACGGCACCGAGCAGGACGGCGAGGCGGTGCTTGAGGTCTTCAATATTACGCACGGGGAGACCGATTTTTTAATGTCATACCCGGATGAATGCATATTTACGCCTGCGCAGGAATCGGAGTTTTTGAAAGAAAAAACCGAGAGTAAAAATGAAATTGAAATTGTGGCTGAAATAAACGGTAAAATTGTTGGTACTGCCGGAATTGACGCTGTGGGCGGTAAATTCAAAATAAGCCACCGCGCTGACTTCGGTATTGCAATCTTAAAGGAATACTGCGGGCTCGGTATAGGCTCGGCACTTACAAATGCCTGTATTGAGTGCGCAAGGGCGGCGGGATTCTCGCAGTTAGAGCTTAATGTGGTTGCCGAAAACAAAGCTGCAGTATCGCTTTATAAAAAGCTCGGCTTTTGCGAATACGGCAGAAATCCGTTGGGCTTTCGCTCACGGATATCGGGTATGCAGGAGCTTGTTTTAATGCGGCTTGAGCTTGAATGATGCGAATTTAAGTCTCGGATGAAGCAACGCCGCAAATAATATATCGGCACGGTCTTTTATTGTATTATGTAATATGTGAAAAGAAAAAACGGCTTCTGCGGAAGAATTCGGATGAAATACGATATCAGCTATCCTCTTGAAATATTTTCCTTAATTCCGCAAGGGCGGGGGCTATGTCGGCTTCGGGTATTCCCGAAAGGCAAAGTGATACCGCTCCATTTTTTTCTGCGGGTATCAGCTTGATATTTCTGCTTTCGGCGGCGGCGCAAAGCTCGCCGCTTTCTTTGTTTGTATCTGTTTCCAAAAGCACTGTGAGGGACGGCTCGAAAAGAGTTATTCGTGCAGACGGAAGGTATTTGCCCGCCGCGTCGAAAAAGCATTTGCTTTTAATGCCGTTCAGCTTTCTGAGCCTGCGCAAATGCCGTTCGAGCGAGCCTGACGATATGTAATTCTGAAGCGCCAATTGCTCGATTTTCCCGCAGGTTTGGTTGTAAACTCCGTGCGATCGGCGGAATTTTTCGGCAAGGGAGGCGGGCAGCGCCATATACGCTATTCTGACACTCGGAAGCAGCAGCTTTGAAAAGCTGCCTATATATACCGTTTTTTCGGGACATTTGCTTTGAAAGGCGCAGACCGCTCTGGCGGAGCGCCGCAGCTCGCCGTTGTAATCATCCTCTATTATAAGTCTGCCGTTTTCGGCGTTTACCCAGTCCGCAACGGCGTTCCGGCGGGAGGATAGTCCCGTTATGCTGATTTTGGCAAGGCGTGAGGGTATCAAAAACAGGGTGCCTATGTCTTTATCCTCAAGCTCATTTAAAATAACGCCGTTGCGGTCGCTTTTCAAGGAAGTGCAGGGAATGGAATGATTTTCAAAAACACGAGCCGCCTGATCAAAGCTGCCGCCCTCTATACCGACGCTTCTTTTCTTTTCCATAAGTCCGCACAGAATACTGATGAGCGGCCCTACGCCCGCACCGACTATAATATTTTCCGCCGAGGTTATTACTCCGCGTGCTTTGTAGGAATAATCTGCAAGCACCTCCCTTAAGCCCGGCTCTCCCTGCGGATCGCCGTAGGAGGTGAGCTCTTCGGTATCCCGCAAGACCTCGCGCACAGTCTTTTTCCATAGATCGGTGTCAGCGGCGGCGGGGTCTATTTTTTTGCCCGAAAAATCATAGCGCATTTCGCGTTTTTCTATTCTTTCGGTCCGCTGCGGCTTTTGCGGCGGATTCGTGCGTATGAAATAGCCCCTTTGCGGCAATCCCTCCGCAAGCCCTTCAATGCAGAGCTTCAGATAGGCGCTTTCAACCGTTGTTCGGCTGACCGACAGCTGTTCCGCCGCCTCCCTTATGGATGGGAGGCGTTCGCCGTTTTTGATAACGCCGTTTACAATTGCGGTGTATAATGCCTCATACAGCCGCCTATAGACAGCACCCGAGCCGTTTTTTAAATCAATGAAGTCCAAAAGCATATTAAAACTGTCCTTTAAAAAATAATTAAATTTGGCTATTTATTAATGTACACATCGTTGCTATAATAATAACACCTACTTGTTTGATATGCAAATACTTTTTTTAAAGAAGGGCTAAAAAATGAAAAAAACAAAACACGAGCAAATTGTAAACATAACAATGATTCCGCTTTTCGCGGCGCTCTGCTACATTGCACTGACGGTGCTTTTTATTCCGTTTGCGAATATGTACATACACTTCGGAAATTTAATAGTTGTTTTGGCGGCGCTGCTCATAGGCGGCTGGCAGGGCGGACTGGCAGGCTCTATCGGAATGGGCTTTTACGATATTTTCAACGGCCATGCCGATTCATCCCCGAAGACCTTTATTCTTAAAATGCTTATAGGTCTTGCAACGGGGCTGGTTTATAACTTTATTAAAAACCGCAAAAAGTATCCCGCCGCGGCGCTTTATGTCTCGGGCGTTATATCGCTTATGATAAGCGCAGGTATACTTGCACACACGCTCACACAGAATCACGCTTATATCGGTAAGGGCGTATGGCTTTTTCCGCTGTTTTTGATTATCGGACTTATCTGCATAGTTTTCGGACTTCTTAAAAATAAATTCCCTCAGAAGACTGCCGCGGCAATTGTGGGTGCTTCCTGCGGAATGCTTGTAAACCTTATCGGCGAAACTGCATGGAAGACAGTGACCTATACGCTTGCAGGCTCTGCACCCGGCGCCGCGCTGACAACTGCCGCACTCGGTCAGGCTTCGACCCTTATTAATGCCGGAATCGCCATAGTCGGCGGTGTGGCGCTGTTTACGGTGCTTGAAAAGCCGGTTGAGAAAATTAAAAATAAGTGATTTAAAATTTATATCACCATTTTATGCGGCGGAAACGCCGCATTTTTCGTTTTTCCTGTGTCTGTGCGGAGGAAAAACACCTTATAAGCGAAAAATCGCTGAATAAGCGGTTTTTCAAGGGTACTGGGGTGGTATTGGCGGAGCATAACAACCGACTGCCGCCTGTGGCGGATAAAAGGAGGGTGTTATGGCGCCGCGGTCAAAGAAAATTCGCGCTCCAAGCGAATATTTTCTTTGGGCACCGCAAGAGAAGGGAGTGCAGTCCGAAAATCTGTGATTTTCGAGCGAGCGGCATTCCCGTCCAAGAGTGTGCCGAAGGCGGCACGCTCTTATGCGGCGGAAACGCCGCATTTTTCGTTTTTCCCGTGTCTGTGTGGCAAAAAAACATATACGCTGACAATTTGTAATTACGAATAAAGCTTGAATTATTTGGCAGTGTGTTTTATAATACAAGAAATCATATACCGAACTGGAAGGCTGTTTAAAATGAAAATAAATGCGACCGATAACTTTTTCACTCATGCAAAGCCGATTTGGGCAAAGGGACTTGAAAAAGAAAAAAATATAACCCTTGGGCTTTATAAAAAGATCCGCTGCGAATCGGGAAGCGCGATTCTTAAAATCGCCGCTTCGGGCTTTTACAGAGTATTTGTGAACGGAAAATTCACTTATTTCGGTCCTGCAAGGTGCGCGCACGGATATTACAGAGTCGATGAGATCGAGCTCAATTTGAAAAAAGGCGAAAATCACATTGCGATAGAAACGGTCAATTATTATGTGAACAGCTTTTATTCGCTTATGCAGAGCGGCTTTATTGAAGCGGAGCTCGTATCGGACGGCGCAGCGGCAGCAGTGACCGACGAGGCAGGGGAGAATGCCTTTGAGCTTTATGAGCTTTGCGAACGTATACGCAGGGTTCAGCGCTACAGCTATCAAAGACCCTTTGCCGAGGCCTACAGGCTGACTGAGGACTTCTGCGGCTGGCGCACAGGAGCAAACGGAGCGAATGTATCGCCGAGGTCGGTCATCATAACAGACGAAAAATGCCTTTTGCCGAGAAATATTCCGGAAAGCACCTTTACAGAGGTTTCTCCCTGCAGCAGCGTTTGCGGCGGCAGCGCAGTTTTCGGGATAAAACCCGAAAAGTACAGAAAAGACCGTTCGCTTATATACATAAAAAACCCCGCAAGCGGCAATTTAGAGGGATTTTTTGAAAACGAGCTGTGCGAGCATTTAAGCGACGAGGTGCAGGAGATACGCTCGGAGATAACTGATGACCGCCGCACCGAATATTCCGGAAATACTGCTTTAGGTGCGGGTGAATTTGAAATTTTGGAATTTCCCTGCGAAAAAACAGGCTTTATAACGGCGGATATTAAATGCAGCGAGGAAAGCGTACTTTTGTTCCTTTTTGATGAAATTCTTACAGAAAACGGCGATGTCGACCCCTTAAGGCTTGAGTGCTGCAGTGTGATCAAGCTGTATTTGGCACCGGGTGAATATCATTTCATGTCGGCGGAGCCGTACGGTTTAAAATACTTAAAGTCCGTTTGTGTAAGCGGCAGTGCGGTGATAAACGGCATTTGCATAACCGAAACGGTGTGCCCCGTGCCGATTGCATTTGATTATAAAACGGATGATGAGGATATAAATAAAATACTCCGCGCCGCGCACGAGACCTTTATTCAAAACAGCTTTGATCTGTTTACCGACTGCCCGACAAGAGAACGCGCGGGCTGGCTGTGCGACAGCTTCTTTTTGGGCAGAGCCGAAAAATTATATACGGGTAAAAATCTTATAGAGAAAAATTTCCTCGAAAATTATCTGCTCTCCGAAAATTACGAGAACATCCCCGACGGCATGATTCCTATGTGCTATCCCGCAGATGTGGACAGCGGCGGCTTCATACCGAACTGGGCGATGTGGTTTATTCTTGAATTAAGGGATTATTCATATCGGACAGGAGACAGTGCCTTCATATCGCTTTTCATGGATAAGGTATACCGCCTTATCGGGTGGTTTGAGAGCTTTGAAAATGCGGACGGTCTGCTTGAAAGGCTGCCCGGCTGGGTATTCATAGAGTGGTCGAAGGCAAACGATTTTGTTCAGGATATCAATTTCCCCTCAAATATGCTTTACTCTGCAGCCTTAAGCGCGGCGGGCGAGCTTTTCTCGGATGAAAAATTAAAGCAAAAATCGGAAAAGCTGCGCGAAATAATAAGAGAGCGTTCGTTTGACGGTGAATTTTTCAGGGACAACGAGGTCTATAATAAAGACGGTGTACCGTCCGCAACGGAAAACCGCACCGAGACATGCCAGTATTACGCATTCTTCTCGGGCGTTGCGACAAGGGAGCTTTATCCTGAGCTTTGGGAGAGGCTTACAACTGAATTCGGGCCGCAGAGAGCCGAGAACGGAAATTATCCCGAAATATATCCATCAAACGCGTTTATAGGTAATTTTTTGCGGCTTGAGCTGCTGCGTGAAAACGGATATTATTCACAGCTTTTAAAGGAGATAAAGGGTTATTTTCTTTACATGGCAGAGCTTACCGGGACTCTTTGGGAGCATAAAAACACATTTGCCAGCTGCAATCACGGCTTCGCCTCATATGTTGCGGCGCTTATATACGAAGCCGAAGAAAGGAACGGCACCATGCCGAATTGAATCATCAGGGACAGGATATAACGGAAAACACGGATTTATTCGGTACGGTAAAATATTATTAAGGCCGGCTTCTCCGCTTATGCCGGCGCAGAAAGCGATATTCCGAAGCCCGGAATAATCAGTAAACTGCAGAATTGACTTGCGGCAGCGGCAATATTCCATCAAAAATCAGCCTCCCCGTTATTCGGAAAGGCTGATTGTGCAGTGTACAAAATATTATTCTCGTTTGCCTAATCTTTATTAAAGTCTTCTAAAATAAGTCCTTCATTTTTATCGAGCGCCCAGTTGATATTCCATTCGCTTGTAAATATCAAAATATTGTTGTCCTTGAAGTCCTGAACCCATTTTGTATCCGAGGTGAGGTTCAGGCTTTTCATATCTATATCCTTATTTCTTACCCAGCGGATGTACTGGTAGGGCATATCGTTTCTTATAACATCAACATTATACTCGTTTTTAAGGCGGTATTCAAGCACTTCAAGCTGCAGAACGCCTACAACACCCACTATTACCCGCTCCATACCCGAGTTCGGTTCGCGGAATATCTGAATTGCGCCCTCCTGCGCTATCTGCTCAACGCCCTTTACAAACTGCTTGCGTTTAAGGCTGTCCTTTTGCTCTATAACGGCGAAATGCTCGGGCGCAAAGGTGGGAATACCCTCAAATCTGACATGCTTTTTAAGCGAGCATACCGTATCGCCTATTGAGTAAATGCCGGGGTCGAAAACGCCGATTATATCGCCCGCATACGCCTCGTTTATTACCTGCCGCTCCTCCGCCATCATCTGCTGCGGCTGAGACAGCCGCACAGTTTTATCCGCCTGAACGTGGTAGTAATCCGCCCCGCGCTCAAACTTGCCCGAGCATATGCGGAAAAAGGTTATTCTGTCGCGGTGGTTCTTATTCATATTCGCCTGAATTTTAAATGCGAATGCCGAGAAATTATCGTCAAACGGGTCAACAGGCTCGCCGTCCGACATACGCGGCAGGGGGGATGTGGTCATTTTAAGGAAGTTCTCCAAAAACGGCTCAACCCCGAAATTGGTAAGCGCCGAACCGAAGAAAACAGGGGTCAGCTCGCCGCGGCGCACCTTTTCAAGGTCAAATTCATAGCTTGCGCCGTCAAGCAGCTCAATTTGGTCTACCAGCTCTGCGCGCTGGTACTCGCCTATAAGCTCATCTAATTTTTCGGTATCGGTAATATCGCACTTTACGGCGCTTAATTTATCCTGCCCGCGGTGGAACTCTTTAAAGGTGAGAATTTCGCGCTTGTCGCGGTCAAAAACGCCCTTAAAGTCAACCCCGCAGCCTATGGGCCAGTTGACGGGGTAGGTGCCTATGCCAAACTCCTTTTCAAGCTCGTCAAGCAGCTCAAACGGGTCGCGCGCCTCGCGGTCTAACTTATTTATAAACGTAAATATCGGAATATGCCGCATTGCGCAGACCTTAAAGAGCTTGCGCGTTTGCGCCTCAATACCCTTTGCCGCGTCAATTACCATTACGGCGCTGTCCGCCGCCATAAGGGTGCGGTAGGTATCCTCCGAAAAGTCCTGATGTCCCGGGGTATCGAGAATATTTATGCAAAAGCCCTCGTATTCAAACTGCATTACAGACGAGGTTATGGAAATACCGCGCTGTTTTTCAAGGTCCATCCAGTCGGAAACCGCGTGCTTGGCCGTAGCCTTGCCCTTTACCGAGCCTGCGGTTTGAATTGCACCGCCGTAAAGCAAAAATTTCTCGGTCAGTGTGGTTTTACCGGCGTCCGGGTGGGATATTATAGCAAACGTCCGTCTGCGTTCAATTTCGGTTTTAAGGTCGCTCACAAAATTACTCCTCTGTAAAAAAATGCCTGTAAATTATAACATATTACTTTATTGTGTGTCAAGTACGGCGGGCCAAACGGTTCGTGTCAAGTTTTTGTAGGAAAATTTTTTTGAGAATGTTAATAGTGTGCGGTTCTGTGCCCCCTCCGTTATTTGCTCTCTCGTCTTTTTTGCAAATGCTGATACCTTTCACAAACCGTTGAAAATATGCAGCATTTTGTGAGATTGTTTCAGCTCTGTCAGGATTTTGCATAATCAGACTGCCTGTTAATTGTTCGTATAATTCAAGATTTTCTTCATATGCTTCTTCTGTCTCGTAAAGTTTTTCACTTTCTTTGAATATTTCTCCGATTGGCATACTCTTGTACTGTTTTTCCCTACATTTATTTTACACTAAGTTAGCTATTTTTGATTTTTTCAAACGCCGAGCGAATCTGCTTATTTTTATAGGCTTTTCTGCTGAATATTTCATAAATTGAGCATGCCTTATCAACAAGACAGACCAAAAGACTTTCCTTGTATGCGGGCGGAGTGAGGGTGAGCGGAAACATATGCTTTTTAATAATATCCCGCTCCATATCGCTCAATTCAAAGTCCTCTTCGGCATTTTTGAGCGCAGCGCTCGGGTGGTACCTGCCGTGCAAGGGTCTGTTTTCATCGGGAATGTGCCAGTCATAAAGAAAATAATCATGCAGCAGCGCCCCGCGCACAAGCTCGTTTTCATGCCCCTTGAGGGCTTTGAAGCGTTCTGCCAGCCTGTAGCAGTAATATGCAACGGCAATGCAGTGCAGAAGGCAGGAGGTGTTCCCGTGCTGAATAAAAAAAGCTGTTTTTGAAAGCCGCGAATCCGCTGCGGCGGCGGTTATTATCTTAAGAAAACTTTTGTTGCTCATATTAAGAATTATATCATCCGATATTTGCATTTTCAATAGCCGTTCCGTGAAATTTTTGTTAATGCGTTAATATATCCAAACCTGCTCTTCTTCTGCGCGCACCCTTTCGCTCTCTTTCCAAACAATCTGCTTAATGTCTTTTTGTATTATCTGTCTTGCGTTTTCTCGGGAATAATTGTATTTTGAGGGGCTGTCATCGGTTTTAAGGCTTATTTTATCTCCGTTCATTTCAAACAGACGCTCGGCGCGCTCATAAAGCGCATGATATGCTGCATCTCGCACGGATTCGTTATCGCTTTTTGTAAGCTGCGCTATATACGGCACGACCGAATCGGAAAGCTCGCCTAAATAATCGATGTCAAGTTCCTTTAAGACTCCGCTTGTGAATGCATTTACATTGTAGCTTGCCACCGTACGGTCGATATCGCAGAAGCCGGTTATAAGACCTATCGCCGCAAAGCATATAATCACACATTTCATCGCAGGGAAGCGCTTTGCATACATTGAAACCGTTATTATAATGAAAAGCAGGGCTAACGCCGCCATGAAGATGCTTGTCATGAGGCGCAGGCGCGTAAGACCGAAGAAGCCGATATACATAATCATTTTTGAAATCGCGGTTGCGGCAAATATAAGTGAAAATATGCATATTACCGTTGACATGATCCTTACAGTAAGCGGAGCGGCGGCATTTTCGCCGCGCTTTGTGAAATTGAAAATGACGCTTACCGTAACGAAATTTATTCCGCATACGCCGCAAAGCTCAAAGAAGCCGCGCCTTGCGTAATCGGCGGGGGTGAAGGCATAGCCCTTCGGCAGAATGCCCGAAAAGCCGCTGAAAAAGTAAGCCGACTGCGAAAGCAGATAAACAAAATAAACCGCCGCCAGAATCGAAGAAAGCGTAACCGCCGTTGCGGGCGGAATTTTTCTGAGCTCTTCGACCGACCCGATGTCCGTGCATTCGTGCTTTAGGTTCTTTTTTACCGAGAAAAGCATGGAAAAGAAATATACCGATGCCGCTGCTCCGAGCAGGATCTTCAGAATCAGCATTCCGACCCCGGAAAAGACCGATACTATAAGCCCCTCAAAGGCGGCGTCGGAACGCATGAGCAGCGGAAATATCACAACCAAAACGGGAACGGAAAGCAATATTCCCGCAAGCACCTGTCGGTTAACACCTCTAAGCTTATTTTCTCTGCGGTAGCTGCCGTAGGAGCGGAAGGGGATATCCATTTTGTCAAACGGATTTACAAGCAGTGTATTGAGGATACTGAGCATCGGGGACGAATTTTTATCCCCGCCGAAAATACCTGCGACGGAAATACCGTACAGTATGACCGCAGCGGCAAAAAAAATAAAATTCATAAGTGAATCGTTATAAACCGAAAATATTGCCGAAAAGCCAACCGCCGCCGCCGCACAAAAAACCGAAAATGCGCCTATATGACGGCTTTTCCCCCCATTATAGGCAAAGGTCAGCGCATAAAGCAGCAGAAGGGAGGCAGTAAAGCCTGCGTTAAAGCCGCCGAAAACCGACCAATCGACAAACAGCACCGAGCTTATAAGCGTTATGACAGCAAACACCGTGTCCCTTTTCTGCCAGGAAGGAATTTCCTTTTGAATCTTCTGAATGGGTTCCGAAATTACTGCATCGAACATTATTCATCACTCCTGTATTCAAGTATATCTCCGGGCTGGCATTCAAGCACCTCGCAAAGCTTTTCCAGGGTTGAAAAGCGTATGGCGCGCGCCTTGTTGGTTTTGAGTATCGAAAGGTTTGCCTGCGTAATTCCTACCCTTTCTGCAAGCTCACCCGATGATATTTTGCGCTTCGCCATCATAATATCAAGATTTATTACTATCATTGTTCCGATCACCCTATATTGTAAGCTCATTTTCGTTTTTAAGCTCTATCGCCGTGCAGAATATATTTTTTATGACCCGCAGAATAAGCGCGATAAAGCCGGCAGCCGTTCCCGCAATGTAAAAGGGCAGATAAAAATATCCGCTTATAAGCGTTATAAGCGCAACGGCGGTGCAGCACCATGAAAGAATTCGCAGAAGCCTGACATTTTCGCCGATAAACGCCTTTGACTTTAAAATGTTTTTAAGCAGGCGGCGCAGCGTCAAAAGGGCAGCGGCGGCAAACGGCAGGCAGCAATAGCAAACGGTTATAAGCACTGTCCTAAGCGACTGCGATTTGCCGGTAAGTTCGATATACCGCGATGTAATAAGGGGGAGAAATATCCCCGCGATGACTGCAATCAGAAAAATAATGTCGGTAAGAATAAGCGAAAGCTTGGCGGAATGCCTCGGCGTCCACATATTAACATCTCCTCGGTTTCAATTTTTATAAGCAAATAATAGCACGTCTTTTATCGTTTGTCAATAAAATTATATCGAAAAAAGATATTACAATTTTGTAACAACGGTTGATATCCGCACGAGCTGTTCATGCGGATTGCGGTTTCATCGTATTTTGAAAAATTCTTTCCGCTTATTTTAAAGGTCAGCGCCATGCATATAAAGGAAAGCGGAAAGGTCGCAAGGGAGGCAGGCGATAAGTACCAATCGATTGCGCCTGCGGTATAATTTTCGACATCACCGGAATGTTGAAATCGGGGATTCGGAACTTAGTGAACTGTAAAAAAATTATTTTCGTAAATTCTCAAAGTAAATGCAACAGTACGAAAAGGTTGCATTTATCGTGAAAA
>ERZ827498.632-NODE-632-length-45178-cov-7.880416_pt1 | contig 45178 bp, 64 predicted proteins | sample MGYA00519865_ERZ827498 | MGnify/ENA primary metagenome ERZ827498 (study PRJEB31778, sample SAMEA3449328) | human gut metagenome | biome: human gut; feature: human-associated habitat; material: faeces | place: United Kingdom | collected 2010/2012 ...
AGTATGACGCCGCAGAGGGCTTCGGCCTGATCTGCAAGACCGCTTCCGCGAAGTTCGACGAGACCGTCGAGCTGCACGTCAAGCTGGGCGTCGACTCCCGTCACGCTGACCAGCAGGTCCGCGGCGCCATCGTCCTCCCCAACGGCACCGGCAAGAACGTCCGCGTTCTCGTCTTCGCCAAGGGCGACAAGGCTGAGGCTGCCAAGGCTGCCGGCGCTGACTATGTCGGCGAGATGGATCTCGTCGAGAAGATCCAGAAGGAAAACTGGTTCGACTTCGACGTCGTCGTCGCTTCCCCTGACATGATGGGTGTTGTCGGCCGTCTTGGTAAGGTGCTCGGTCCTAAGGGCCTGATGCCGTCCCCGAAGGCCGGTACCGTCACTCCCGACGTTGCCAAGGCTGTTCAGGAGTCCAAGGCCGGTAAGGTCGAGTATCGTCTCGACAAGACCAACATCATCCACTGCCCCATCGGTAAGGTTTCCTTCGGCCCCGAGAAGCTCGCTGAGAACTTCAACGCTCTCATGGGTGCTATCATCAAGGCCAAGCCCGCCGCTTCCAAGGGCCAGTATATCAAGTCCTGCGTCGCCGCCTCCACCATGGGCCCCGGCGTCAAGATGAACACCGCAAAGATCTAAGAAAACTTAAAGAGGGGGACGCTGTCCCCCCTTTAGATTCCCCCTCACCAGTTTGCGAACTGGTGTCGCCGCGCGATCGCGGCTGAGCCGCGGTATTTTTCTGACGCGCATGTCGTCAGAAAAATGATTTGCGCTGTGCGCGGCGCAAATATGGGGTATTTTGCGGAAAAACGGGCAAATGTCAATAGGAAAGTGTAACAAAACGAAAAAATATTTTTAGACGGTCTGCAAATAGCCCTCAAACAGCTGTCCGGCAGAGGCCCAGCCCAGCAGTTGGCGGGGGTATCTGTTCAGCCAGCTTTCCACCGCCTCCACGTCTTTTTGGGTGACCTTATCAAAGTTTGTTCCCTTGGGGAACTTCCGCCGGATCATCTGGTTTTGTTTTTCGTTGCTTCCTCGCTCACTACTGCAGTATGGGTGACAGTAATATGTCCGGGTGCGCTTGCTCTCACAGCGTTTATATACGGACCGTTCGATCCCGATATAGTCCGCAAACTCGCTTCCGTTGTCCATGGTAATAGATTGGAATACCTGCGGGAAGCGGGTGCCCCATTTCCGTTCCATGGTGTCCAGCGCACGGACGACGCTGGCCGCGGATTTATCGCGGATCAGGCGGATCACCTCCATGCGGGTGACGCGCTCGGTCAGCACCAGGAGGCACTTATGCCCGCCCCTGCAGGAAACCACCAGATCCATTTCCCAGTGGCCGAACTCCTGGCGCCCGTCGATCTCCGGCGGGCGCTTTTCTATGCTCTCACCCTTGGGCTGCTGTTTCGCCCGCTGGACGTGCTTGGTTTTCTTCTTCCGCCGGGAACCCTTGAACGGCAGCGCCTTATTGGTCAGGCGGAGAAAAACTCCCTTGTCAATATAGGCATAAAGGGTTTGGCGGCAGATCCGCGTTTCAAAGCTGCCGTACTTTTCCGGGTGGTTCTCAATCTCATGCAGGGCTGCCTCCGGGCTGTAATTGTCGTCAGCAATCAGCGCCTCCAGGGTTTCGGCGTACCGGCGATCACTTCCAATTTTCAGGGGGCCGCCCTTGGCCGCCATGTTGGCCCGGTAGCGGGCTTGTGACCGCTCTGGTATGTACTCGGTCACTTCGATATAATCCGCGTTCATGTAGGTGTATGTCCCGCGTTTGATCTCGCGGCAGACGGTGGCGGCGCTGACGTGCAGGGCCGCGCCGATCTCGCGCATGGTGGCGCCCTCTTTTCTCATTCTGGCGATCTTGTTCCTGTCAAACTCCGTCAGGTGCTTATATCCTTTCATGCCCGTGCCCTCACTTTCAAAAAAATATGGACGGCGCGGTGCATACAGCACTCCACGCCGTCCTATTCTTTGCCCAGCAGCCAGTCCACGGAAACCTCCAGAACGTCCGCGATCACCACCACCTCAAAGTCAGCCACAAACCTGCCGCCGTTTTCGATCCTGCTTATCACGTCCCGCTCCACAATGACACCAGCCAGTTGCAGACGCCGGCAGAGATCAGACTGTGACAGCCGCGCCCGCAGGCGGGCCTCCCGGATCCGGTCACCGCATATATTTCTTTTCCCGTGGAAATCATACGCTTTCATGGGCAGCCCTCCAGGCGCGTGGTAATGTTCAGCAGTTTTCTTGATATTAACACATAGGTTTCCACGAACCCGTGTTAATAATCAGCACCGAAAAATATTGAACACTCTGGAGGGCAAACGCCGAAACGCCCCCGGCGCTGTGTGCGTCGGGGGTGTCTTTACTTCGTGATTTTCATTAAATCGTTTGGGGTGCAATCCAGCAGCAGGCAAAGCCGTTCTATTGTTTCCGTCGTTACATATTTCCCGTCCCTCATTTTTTGCAGGGTACTTTGTGACAGTATATTTTCCTTTCGGATCCGGTATGTCGTGACGCCCTTTTCCTGCATTTTGTCAAATGCCCCCTGGTAGCTGATTGCCATAATATCCACCCCTTTCTGTGCTTCATTGTATCATTTTATATGCACCCTGTAAAGTGCATATTTTAGACAAATTACAGCACCTTTTTTCGTGCATATCGCCACTTGATTATGCACCCTAAAAAGACTATAATATAGACAGTTCAAGAGGAAAGGGGTGGTTGAGATGGGCAAGAAAAAACGCCGACGGCATAAGCCGACGGCGCAGCCCAACAGGTTGCAGGTCTTGGCGGACACAATCCTGGCGGGCACAATCTCCGGTCTGATTACAGCGGCAATCCTCAAATTGCTGAACTGGTAACAGACAGAGGGGCGGGGGGTAACCCCCGCACCCTCAATATAAACGAAACCCACTAAAATGTCAATAGGAGGGCAGCGCATGAAATACCTGCTTTTTGTGGCCATATTCGTGGCGGTTTATATTCCGGTTCGCTACGGGATCCGGCTGTTCCGTAAACTATTCAACGGGAGGAAATGAGAATGGAAAAGCAAGCGAAAGTTTCCCCGGCGGTTACGCTGGAGGCGGTCACGGTCCCGCTGGCTGACGGGCGGCGCGGTGTGGTGTTAGTCCTCACCGATGAATACAGCAGAAAAACAGTCATGCGGGCCATGCCTGCCAGCAGGTGACCCGCAGAAGAACCCCGACGCCAGGGCGGCGCCGGGGTTCCTTTTTTATTCTGCTGCGGTGGCCTCCGCCGCGTCCGCCGGTTCCTCCAATGCGGGCGGCGTGGTTCCGCCGGTCTGCTCCGGCGTCCCGCTCGTTTTGCTCAAAACCAGCTTGGACAGCTTGGAAAAAACGTCTTTCGCATACAGCACATAGGCCGTCACCATGGCCAGGTTGGCGGCTGTTGCCACGTTGACCGTTTCGCCGTCAATGTCGATTGCCACAATATCGGGGTTCAGGCGTCCCGCTACATAGAAAGCGACGAAACAGGCGGCAATAATGATCCCCTTAATGACGCCGTTCCGGCATTTGATACGGTCGAAAGTCCCGTCAAAAAGGGCGTTCAGGCTGCCCAGCACGACGTTGACAGCCACCAGGAGAACCAGGCCAATGGCCAGGCGGATAATAGTCTGTTCCATTTTTACCTCTCATTCCTGCCCGGTGCTGTCCTGGCCATTTTCGTGGCACCGCGGAAATGGGCAGCTTTCGCATTGGCTCCGATCACAGGGGATCGAACCGTCCCAGCGTACCAGGGCCACCAGCCAGGTGACCACAGCGGCCAGGGAAAGCGCCCAGGCCAGCACCTTGACAATAACCATTCCAGCACCTCCGGCAAAATTATTTGTTGATGGTGATAACCTGGCCCACATGGATCAGGTTCGGATTTTTGATCCCGTTGTCTGCTGCCAGCTTGGCCACGGTGGTGCCGTACTTCGCGGCGATACGGGAAAGGGTGTCGCCGCTCTTTACGGTGTATGTACCCGCCGCCTGGGCCGTCGGTTTCGTTGGCTTGTCCGCCGTCCCGCCGGACGTACCGCCCAGTTTCTTGGCGATCATGTCAAAGTCCGGGGTAATGAAACCGCGGATATACCGCCCGTTCACTTTCATGGTGCGCTTGCCCACCTTGCCGCCGTTCATGTTTCCCTCTGTGACCACAAAGGTGCCGCCGCCCACCTTGGTGACAATGCCAATGTGATCCGGTGCGCCGGTGTTGTCGGTGGTGGCGTAGTTGGCCCCGTCCTGCCAGTCGTACACGCAGGCGTCGCCCACCTTGGGGGTGTATGCGTCGTTCTCCGTCCAGATCCCTTTTTTCTTGGCGATCTCGACGTACTTTCCCACGCCGCACTCCGTCCCGGTGTACTCCGCGATCCCTGCCTTGATGTACGCCGCGGAGGCCGTGGTGGCACAATGGGCGTCACCCACCTGTACGCGGTAACCTCTTGCCAGCGGCTTGTGGTTGTTGTAGATGTTCAGGATCTCCAGGTGCTTGGCGCTGCCTCTGGTTGCTCCGTCCCATGCGTTGATAATGTCCGCCACCTTTCGGCGCAGTTCGTTTCCAGTCATGTTTGTTTATACCTCCTCACAGGCCCGCGTCCGGTGGTTCGCCGGTGCCCGCGGGCGGATCCTCCGGGGGCGGCTGGGTGCCGCTCCCGCTCGTTCCGGCGGCCTCCGCCGCCTTGTCCTTGTTGGTCTTGATCCAGCCCATGACGCCGTTTTCCAGGCCGCACACGCCGAACACGCAGCCGGTCAGCGTGGCAGGCTCGGATCCGGTGTGCCAGAAAACCACCAGATCGGCCACCGTGTACGCCACCAGGAAAACCGCTTCCAGAACCAGGATCCTGTCCATGGTGCCCATTTTCTTTTTAGGCGGCTTCCGTTCCTGCCGCAGCGTCCGCAGACGCTTCCGCAGGTGCTTATACGCCAGCCGGGCCATGAAATAGCCCAGGAGGGCACCGGCAGCCCACGCCGCCGCGGCCACAATAAAGATTTTCACGGCTTCCTCCCATTACAAAAAATCGTCCGTTTCCACGCACTTGCGGTAAACGTCCAGGATCCGCTCCGTGGTCACTTTGGTTTTGTTGTTCTTGAAATCCTTGTGATCCTTGCAATAGATTTCGTAGGCGTCAATATCGGCCAGGATCTGCTCAAAATGTTCCTGACTGTGCCGGGTGCCGTGTTTTACTTCGTCCCCGAACCGTAGGATCCGGTAACGGCAGTTTATGGCCTCCTGCTCTCCGTCCGCTTTCCTCATGGCCTGCACCTCGGTTTCCAGCCTGTCCACCTTGGCGATCACTTCGCTGTTGATCTTCCGCCCCAGCCAGGCCAGAAACTTGGAAACCGGGTTAATCTTCACCGGGGTAATTTCGATAAACACTGACACCAGCGCCACCACAGTGACGCCGCCAGTCAGCGCCTGGCCTACGCTCACGGTGGACAGCGTTTCAATTAGTTTTTGCACGGATCCACCTCCCCCATGGCGCTATCGTAGTCCCGCCGAACCGCCGCCATTTCCTCCTCATACCGGAGGGCGTCGCGCTGTCCCAGCTGCACCGCCATGGCCTTGGTGATTTCATTCTGGCGGTCAATGATCTGGCAGAGGTCCGCCACCAGCTTCATATAATCCATGGCAGCGTCACCTCCTCGCACCGATCAGCCCGGCGACGTGTTCCAGGTCTGCCATGTCCGCCTCAAAAAAGGCGTGTCCCCACAGCCAATAATCCGCATGATCCGGGTGGCGTAATTTCTGCGCCTCCGGGTCGCTCCACAGGAGATCCCAGCGCATTTGATGGCCGGCGTCTTTCCGCTCCAGCTTGGCCGTGATGGCGCCGATCAGGGCGCCGCGGGCTTTCCCGTTTCCGTCGTCATTTCGTGCAAAATAGCGGTGTGCGCTCTCGCTGGTGACCGCGCACAATGGGCGGCCATTATGTACCAGAAACCCGTCCACAGCGTCCACAGGCGTACCATACCGGAGGTTTACGGGGCCGTTGATACTCACAAACCGCGCTCTTTTTCTTACGATGTAGGCAGCGCCCACGGCTTACACCTCCGTCCACCCGTACACGCCAGGCTCCCACACGTTGCTGTCCACAGTGCTGGTCCAATGCTTGCCATTGTGCGACACCTTGGCGTCCTTGCTGTATGCGTCATGTGCGCCAACCGGCTGGGACCATTCCGGCCATTCCTCCGCCGGATCGGAAACCGGCGTCCACAGGCTTGCGGTTTTGTCCGGCGTCCAGTCCGCTTGTGACGTATGGGCCTGAACGCATTTATACAGCTTCCCGTCCGTATATCTGCGGATCTGGCCCACGGTATAGGCCACCGGCACCGCCCACGGCGCGAAAAGGTCCGCGTGTTCCGCCGCCGTTGTGGCGTCCACGCTTCCGGCCTCCGCCATTGTGACGAACACGATCCCCGTAGCGTCTGCCGCCTTGGCGATCTCCACTCCCGCGTCCGTTTCTTCCAGCATGACCGTGATTTCTGCCCCCGCCATGTCAGGGCGTCCCAGGAGGTGGTAAACGGTGCCGTTGTGCGCGATCCCCGTGGCCTCCGCCTCCGGGCACAGCACGAAACAGCCGTTTTCCGCCTGCTTGATGTAGTTGGGGGCCTCGGTCATGGCCACGGTCGCCCCGTCTTTTGTGATCTTGAACATGGTTTACACCTCCGTTTTGAAAATCGCATAAAATAGCCGCCGCAGTTTCAGCACCCTGCCGTGATCGTTGAAGTTCTCATAGTAGGAAATCGGTGTTTGCAGCCATTGGGCCACCTGCTCCACCGTCATTTCACCGCTGGCCACACGCGCCTGGAAAAGCCGCAGTTTCCGCCGTGCCCGCTTCATGCCGTCCCGGCAGCCGTGGATCTTCACGGCGCCGGTGTCCGTCACCTGAAACTTTGCTTTGCAGAACCGGAACGGTCTGGAGAACGGAACCACTTTTGACTTTCCGGCGTTGACCTGCAGGCCCATGGCCTCCGCGTGGCCGATCACGTCCGCCGCGGTCACCTCCGCCGCCTGCTTCGACGGCAGAATGGTGTAATAGTCGTCCATGTAATGGGCAGCGCCATGGATCGAAAGCTGGGCTTTGATCCGGTTGTCCAGGGAGGACGGCAGCGCCACCATTTCCTGCTGGCTTGGCTCCACGCCCAGCGGCATACCCACGCCGCCCGGCACAGCTGCCACCACCAGATCGGCCAACTGCCGCAGGTCCGGGTTTAGGATCATGCCCCGGTGCCGCTCATACAGCAGCGCGTGGGGCGCGTCCGGGAAAAAGTGGTGAAAATCCATCAGGAACAGGGCACCCTCCAGGCCATGCTTGCGGTAATGGTCCCGCAGGTGCTTGGCCAGGCGTCTGTAATGGAAATGCAGGCCGCCGCCTTTCTGGCTGGCTTTGTTGTCGTAGATCATACTGGGCACATACAGCGGCACCAGCACCTTTTTGGTCAGAACCTTATAAACCTGCCGATCCTCAATGTGCGGCGCGTCTATTGGTCGAACCTTGCCCCGTTCTTTCAGGGTGAAATGGGCGGTTTTGCCTGGCTTCCATGTTCCATTCAGGATCTTGCGCCGGCGCTTGGCGGTGCCGGAAAACAGGTGCATTTCAAACCTCTGTGTGCTGGCTTTCCACCTCACGCCGTTGCAGCATTTCCGGCCATAGAAAAACATGGCGCGGTAACTGAAAACTTCCTCAATCGGCCCCAGGGCGTCGCTGCGGGCCTTTCGCTTTGCCTGCCGCCTTGTCTGGCGGCGTCTGTAACGCGCCTCGCGGCGCTGTTCGCTTGTCATAGAAAAGTATTCGCCCTCCGTACAGTTGTGGTGTTGGTGTGCGTCTAAACTGCTTCGATCCAGCGCATGAAACGGGGTTAGCACAATACCCCCGCCATGCAAGCAGCGTCCGCGCGGGATCATCAGCGGGCAGTTTCAGGCTTTCGCCAGGGAAGTATCTTTCCTTTTACATGGGTCCGGTTCACATTCGTTACTGCATTTGACCCAGCTATGCAAAATCAGGGGGCCAGCGCCCAGGAATTGTTGGCGTTGTTATTGTTGGCGCTGCCGTCGGTGTTGACAAGGCAGAAATTGTTGCTGTTGCTCGAATTGACGGAACGGCACCACACATTGGCCGCCGTCAGAGAGGAAAGCCGCCCTGCCTCCCGGCGCGTTTTCAAAGATACACCCATAAAAATGACTTATTTCCGCTTCCTGTCGCTCTCCAGGATATTCCGCAGCAGGGTGTCCTCCCGGTCTATCAGTTCGCCCAGGCTCTGCGCCATGCGGTCCAGCTTGTCCATGGCCTCCTTGGGCGGGACCGTTTTTCCGCTGGGCGCCGTAAAGCACCCTTGCGGGTTCTGGTACATAACCAGATAGGCATGGGTCAGGCGCACGTCCAGCGCAGAGAGGGAGGCCAGCGCCTCCAGCAAATGCGCCTTGCGCTGGGCTTTGCGCTGTTCGTCCGACGGGTATATTTTGTTGGCCTTTTCGGTGTGGTCCATGACCTCACCGGCCAGCTGCGCGGTGCCCTCTGCAATCAGCCGGGAATAACGGGCGGAAAGCTGCGTCAAAAAGCCCACCGTTTCCACATAAATCTGGTTTGCGGTGTTCACATACTCCGCTTTGCTCACGGTCCGCTTTTCTTTCAGAACTGACATTCTTTCACCTCACGGGTTTTCTTTCTCTGTCCGGGTTTCCCGCCCACTTCCGTGGGCGGGATTTTGCCGGATATGCTGCGGCGATTAGACAAAAAAGCAGGGGGCCAGCGCCCAGGAATAGTCGGCGTCGCTATTGGTGGCGCTGCCGTCGGCGGTGACACGGCAGAAATAGGCGCTGTGGCTCGAATTGACGGAACGGCACCACACATTGGCCGCCGTGCCGGTGGCGTTGTGCCTATAATGTACCTTGCTGTTTCCGGCCCGGTAATAGTCATATTGGGCCTGGTAATTCTTCTCCGCGCTGTTGGCGTAGGACCTGGCCCCGTGGTATTCAAACTCCGAAAGCAGCGGCAGCAGATCCGTGGTGCTGGTGACATAGCTGGCGGTGTCACTTCCGCCGCCGGTGTTGTCGCTGTACTTGGTGGCCGGCTTCATAACCGCCCGGAGATCCGCCGGCAGGGCTGCCAGCAGGGTGTTGGCCGTTGGGCTGGTGGCGCTGGCGCTGTTGCTGCCCAGCACGGTCTTTCTCATGTGGCTGTTATTCCACCCGCCGCTGTTCGTCTGGCTGGTGTTCATGGTAAAGGCGCCGGTGGTGCTTGTGTAGTTGCCGTAATTGCCGTCTACCAGGCCCACCAGGGTGCCGTTGATCTTGCCGATCTGAAAATGGATCCGGTTGCTGCCCTCGCGGCTGGCGTTGTGGTTGAAACCCAGGATAAACACGGAAATGGCCAGATTGGAGAACGTCGTGGCGCCCACTTTGCCGTTGATCGTGATCCCCTTGGCGTCGCCCACGCTCCAGTAATTGGACCCCTTTCCGGCGTCGGACACGGCGCGGATCGTTGCCCAGCTGTTGGAGGCCAGCGTGTTGGAAATGCTGGTGACCGTCACCGGGGTGGTGGTCGTCTTGGTCACGCCGCCCTCGGAATAGCTGACAGTGACCGCCGTGGTGCTGGCTGCCATAACGGTGGGGCTGCAGGTGTAGCCGGTGACGGTCTTTTTACTGCCGTCTGCCATGGTAGCGGTGACCACCATTCCCGCGCTGTTGAACGTTTCGCCGGTGAAATAGGAGGTTTTCGTGGGTGCGTGGGTCACCGCGATACTGGAAAGGTAGTTGCTCACGGTAATGACCTGGGTGCAGGTCTTACTCACGCCGCCCTCCGCGTAAGTAATCGTGATCGTGGTATTAGACAGTCCCAGGGCGCCGGTGGGTGAATAGGTCCAGCCGGTCACCACGCGGGTGGCGTTGTCCGAATATTTAGCGGTAATCACCATTCCGGCGCTGCTGAACTTCTCCCCGTACTTGTAGGCGGTTTTCGCGGGTGCCGTCGTCACGGAAATGCTGGACAGGGTGCGGATCGTGATCGCCTGGGTGCAGGTCTTTGTGACGCCGTTTTCCGTGTAGGAGATCGTCACCGCCGTGTCCGTCTTGGAAAGGGCGCCGCTGGGGGTGTACGTCCAGCCCGTCACGTTCTTTTTGGTGCCGTTGGACATGGTGGCCTCAATCACCATTCCGGTGGCGTCGAAACTCTCACCGATGTAATACGCGGTTTTGTTGGGTGCGGTTTTCACGGAAATGCTGGACATTTCCAGGACCGTGACCGCCTGGGTGGTCGTGACCGTCACGCCCGCCCGCTGGTATTTGATCGTCACCGCCGTGGTGCTGGCTGCCATAACGGTGGGGCTGAACGTGCAGCCGTCCGTTACGTCCTCCGTGGTGCCGTCGGCATAGGTGGCGGTGACCACCAGGCCGGTGGGGTCGAATGTTTCCCCCACGTTGTAGGTGGTTTTCGTGGGTGCGTGGGTGACTGCCACGCTGGAGGTAATCACCAGATCCACGTTGTACTGCATGGCGCCGGTGACCTCCACCACGGCGCTGGCCGTGTGGCCGTTCAGGGTGGCGGTTACCTCCCAGGTGCCGGTGTTCTCCGGCAGGGAGAACTTGGTGGAACCCACGCCGTTCAGGGTGGTTTCTCCGTCCGTGCAAACCACCGCCGCGCCGGCGCAGGTCGTCACGTTGATACTGGCAGACTGGACGCCCAGGGCCTCCTTTAGCTTTTTCAGCGTGACCTTGCGATTTTGCCCGGCAGAACCGGAGAAAAACGGAACCGTGTCCGTCAGGGCCATGGCGTTGCTTTCCGTCAGCACCTGGGTGGGCTGCTGGTAGTCCACGCCCGGCGTGGCCTTGGTCACGGTGGGGGTTCCCTCCGCGTCCTGGTCGCCTTTCAAAATGCCCTTGGTGTTGATCGTGTCCTGTTTCTTTTCCAGTTCTTTGTTGATCTTCTCAAACAGGGCATTATGGGCGTTCGCGTCCTTGTCGTGCGCCTCCAGGTCCGCCTCCGACACCAGCACCTGCGAACTGGACAGGGTGCAGGACACCGTGGAGGCGTCGCCCACGATAATGGGCACGGTAATGTTTTTTTCCACCGTTTCCACCGACGCCACGGGGATAAAGTCCGCCGTGTCATAGGCGTTTTGGTAGCAGTAAAGAATGTCGTGGCTGCGGTCATTGGGGTAATCGGGATCCGCCGCAAACACGCCGATCTCGCGCCAGTAAAAACCCTCCTCCAGTTCTGCGTTGGAGAAATGGCCGGACACGTCGGCGTACTGCTCCGCGTTGTTCTTCACCGCGGCGTCAATAGTCACCACGGCGCTGACAAGGGCCGTCATAGCGGAGATCGGGCCGCTGATTGTGCCGTTACCCAGCTGAATGGTTGTGAATTTGATCCCCTCACCGGCCATATTCCTGTAATACAGGTTTTTGCCGGCGTCTGTCAGTTTCGGGGCCTGAAACATGGCTGATAACCTCCTGTTACATAGTCGCCCTTTGCAGGGTGATAAAATCGCCCGTGTGGATCCAATGGCCCACGAATACCTCCGCCGGAGGTGTGGACAGATCCAACACGATTTCGTCCAGCCAGGCGGAAAGGCGCTTTACGGTGCCCAGCACCCGCTTGAACTCCTCCACGTCGTCCGACGTAATGGCCGGGTTCGTGGTGTATGCCTTGAAGTGATAGGGCTTCCCGCCGTATTCCCACCACTCGCTGATATGACCGGCCTGGAAAATGGTTTCAATAATCCGGTTCACCGCTGCCGGTGTGCCCATCTGCGCGTAAAACAGCAGGCTTTCCGCGATCAGGGTTCGCTTGACCTTAATGGAAAAGTTTTCGTCATAGGACGGGGTACGCAGTTCCACGGCCAGCAGATCCAGCACCTTTTCCGGCACAGCATAGATCGCCGCATAGGTGCGGGCGCCGTCGGCATAGGCCAGCAGCTTCTCCACCTGCCTGCCCACGGCGTAGGCAAGCGCCTGGATCTCCGGCTGCTCTGCCAGGTTCTCCGGCATAATGTCCGTGAAGCGGCTGCCGGAAAGTTTAATCATCTTCCAGCCCTCCATACGTCACGGTGGCCGATCCGGTCAATGCTGCCACCTTGGTGGCGGCCACCGCCGCGAACGTCGGCGCGGTCACGGTGACACGCTTGGCGCCTGCCTCCATGACCATGGCGGCCAGCTGCGACGGGTTCACGTCGCGGCCTATGGTGCGCTGCCAGGTTTTATATTCCTCCACGGCCTGGGCGACCGCCGCCTGGATTGCCACCGCTCTGGCGCTGTCGCTGCGGTTGATGTAATACGTCAGGTTAATGCTGTATGTGACCTCCTCCGGGGCTTTCACGGTCAGCTTGTCCGTCATGGGGCGGATCGTCTTGCCGGAGAGGTACGCCTGCAGGCCGGAGATCATGGCCGCGCCCGGCTTGGAACCGTCGGCCATGATGAAAACAATATCCACCTGGCCCGCTTCGTGGTCGCTGGTGGCCACCACGTCACCAATGGCGGCGTTGTACTTCTTGGCGTGGTACAGGTATCCGTCCTCCGGGCCTGCCGTAGAATAGGCGCCAGGGGCCAGGTAAACCCGCTCCGCCAGGCTTTCGTCGTTCTCCACGTCTGCGCCTCCCTCCGTGGTGTTCTGGTTCACGGCGCTGGTAATGTAGGGAACGGGATCCACGATGGTGGACACCTCGCCAGGCGCCAGTCCGTTGCCCGCGTTGCCTGTTGCGGTACACTCCGCCAGCACGTCCACCGTCAGGCTGCCCGCCGGGATCTCTGCGTACTCCATCGTGCTGAAATAAATGGAACCGCTGGAGGAAACCCTGGTGCCCGCCGGGATCGGTGTAGCCAGCGTCCTGGTGGCCGACGCGGTAAAGCGGATCGTGGTCGTGGCCGCCTTGGCCGGTTCTCTGGTAACGCCTTTCAGCAGCGCCAGATTGTCCAGGAACTCCGAATAGGAGTATTTCAAAAGGCTTTGCTTGCCCGCTCGGTCAACGTACTGCATGGCTTGGTAAATCTGCGCCGCCGCCGAATACAGGATCATGCGGTGGACAGAGGCGCGGCCCAGGGACACCTTGCTGCCCGTCGCTTGGAGCATGAACGCCTCAAAGTCTGCCACCATATCCCCGCGCACGTCGTCAATGGTCTTGTTGTCGATGAAAGACACGTCCGGGGTGTTCTGAATTGCGGAAATATCAGGCACTTGTTATCACCACCTTGGGAAAAAGTTTTCCGGTGTTGCCGCCGGTCCAGGTTACTTCCTGCACCCGCACCTCCGGTATGAATTTGGACACCTTTTCGGTGACCTCCGCCGTGTAAAGGCTCTTTGCGGCCTCTGGCGGCATATCCACAAAATCCATGTTCAGGCCGAAAGCCCGATCCAACGGCATGGTGCCCTCCCGTGTGGACAGCAGGAGGGCCAGCTGCCGATCCAGTTCTGCCAGCCAGTCCGCCGTGAACGTATATTCCAGTTGGAAATTGAAAAGGTCGTTTTCGTTCATGCGTATTCCTCCAGTGAAATGGTCAGGGTAGCCTTGGCCAATTCTCCGCGGCTGTAAACCTTGTCCCAGGCTTCACTCGATCCTGTAACGCGGAACGGACGGCGGCCCACCAGTCTGCCGCCGATCACCAGGTACTCCGCCGAACCTCTTTCCACCATGCGCTCCACCATGTCCAGGATCCGCCGCGGCTTCACGCCCAGGGCAGCGGACAGGTGAATGGTCAGGCTTATGGTCTGGAGGCCAGGCCCTAAAAACTCCGCTTTCGGCTTCACGCCTAAAACTTCGTGTTCGGTCCAGCGCCCGGAAACCTCGCGGCTCATGCTCTCAAAGGTCAAAACCCTGTTGTCGCTCACCTCAAAAATGATTTTGCGCCCCAGCGTTCCGATCATGTGTAAATCGCCTCCTTACGATGGCCCGGAGGTTCCGCCGCCCATGCTGTCCGTGTGGGTGTGGTTGTCCAGGGAAACCCCGCCGGCGGTCACGTCTCCGCTGACGGTCACGGTTCCGTCAATCACCAGCTTGGCGGCCTTGATGGTCATGGTGCCGTCCTTATAGCGGATCATGGCCTCACCCGGCGAACGGGCCAGGTCTTTGCGGTAAAGCCCTTTGGAACCCTCCGGGGGCTTGTTCTTTTCGCTCCACGGTCGTCCCAGGACCACGCCCGCCTCCGTGCCGTTGGATAGGTGAAGCACCATAACCATGTCGTCCACCTCCGGCATGAAATACTCCGATGAAATCAGGGGAATGGGGGCGGTCACGGCGTCGTCCTTTTCGTGGTACACCACGCGGACCGTGCCCGCGGCGTAATCAACGGCTGAAATCTTTCCCAGCCGGATATTGTTTTCCATGCGTTCCTCCTCGCGTCATTCCTCCACCAGCGACATTTCCAGGTCCATGGTGTAGCCGCCGGATCCACTGACATTGTGGGTAATGGTGTCAATGTAATACTTGCCGGACAGCTTCCCCAGGCCCACCACCCGGACACATTGGGAGGCCACCAGAGAGGCGTTTCCCACAATGGTGGCGGAAAGTTTTGTCTTGCCGTGGTTTGCCTTGGCCACCGCCGCCTTGATCTTCCGCTCCGCGTCGGCTTTGCTGTCGGCCTTGCCGCTCTGCTTTAGGATCCGGCTGCCCTTGCCCACGGTCACCTTGATTTCCTTTTCCGTGGCCGGGCTGGTGTATGTGAACTCTCCGCCGGTGTAGGTGCCGGCCTGATCCTGCTGCCATGACCAGGATTTCATACTGGACGGGGACAGCACCGCCGCCGCGCCCTTTTTCTTGTATGCCTCCCGGTCATACACCACGATCTTTTGGGCGTAGACTTTCATGGCCAGCCCGTAGGTGTTGCACAGGTTCATGTAAAATTCACAGTCGGTTTGTTCCGATTGCTCCACGCTCTTGATCGTGAACGGGTTGCCCTCCACGTCCCAGGCCAGCGCGATCCCGGCGCGGCCTGCGATCTCGGTTCCGATCTCCTTTATGGTCACGTTTTCCCAGGTCTTTGTCCGCTGGGTGGTGGTGAAACTGCTGTCCAGCGGCGTGGAGATCGCGGAAATGCTCCCGGAAACCGGCCAGCCGGAAAAGCTGAAACTGTCCACGATAAAGAAACCGCACGGCAGGATCCGGTTGTCCCCGGAATACTGGCAGTTCAGCGCCCGGATCGTCGCGGCCAGGGTGTCACCGGCGACGGGGATCCACGCCCCCGTCCACCGGCGATCCCGGTCTTGCAGCGTAATGTCCAGGCTGTCCGCCTCTCCGCTGGCCGGATCCGTGTATGAAATATCCGTCACGAAACCGGAGATTTCCGCCGTGGCTGCGGTTCCGTTGTAAATCAGGTCTACATACGCCCGCCGTGTATTCATACCTTGCTCCTCCAGATCGGCAGGTCATTGGCCGCGGTCTGCTCCGGCGGGGCCGGGGTCTGGAGGACCACCCCGGCGTCAAACACGAACGTGTCCAGCAGCGGGAAATTGTTTTCCATCAGCCAGCCGGTGTATTCTTCGTCGCCGTACACCTCATAGGCGATTTTGTCCCATACGTCCCCCTGCTTGGTGGTGTAGGTGCTTTCCATGGTGTGGTCCTCCTCTTATGCCGGGCTGAATTGCTTGCGCTTCTCCTCGGCTTTCATCTGCCTATACAGTTTCTTGAACTCCGCGAAACTGATCCGCCCGGCCTCCTCGGCCTCCTCGCGGCTCGGCGTCCCGCCGTAGAAATTGAATACCGGGGAGAAAACGACGGTTTCACCGCCGCCGCCCGTTCCGCCGCCCGGTGTCGGCTTCGGCTTCGTCCATTCGTCCAGGAGGGCCGCCAGCTTGGACAGCGGCAGCACCGCCTCCGGCTCTCCGCCCTCACCGATCTGCGCCAGCGTCGGCTCCGTGGCAATACCACCGGCAGCCAGGGCGGGGATCGTCGGAATGTTAAAGCCCAGGGTTTTCCCGCCGACGCCCGGAACCCAGTCCGGGATCGTCACGGAAATGCTGTTGATCTTCTCCAGCACCCAGTTGATTGCGGAAATAACCCCGTTTATGGGGGCTTTCGCCAGGTTCACGATCATGCCAAACACGTTTCCGAAAATGGCCACGATATTGTCCCAGGCGGCGCTCCAGTTGCCTGCAAATACGTTCTGCACAAAGTCAATGATATTGGCAAAAATGGCCTTGACGTTTTCCCAGGCCGCCGAAACACTTTCCCACCACCCGCTCAAATAAGCGGACAGCAGGGGGAAATTAGACTGGAACGCAGAAACCAGGTTCGCCACGGCCTCGGAAACGCCGGTCTTGATGTTTCCCCATACCTCGGAGATCTTCGCGCCCAGTTCCACGGCTTTGGCCTTGATCTTGTCCCAGTTCTTATAAATCAGGATCCCCGCCGCCACAGCCAGGCCGATGGCGGCCACAACTGCCAGCACGGGAAGATTTAGCGCCGTCATGGCGCCCGCCAGGGTAAAGGTGCCCGTGGCGCTTGCTGCGGTGACCACTTTATACACGGCCATAACTGCGTTGTAGGCGGTGATCGCCACTTTATACGCCTTGTAGGCCGCCACAGCGGTGGCAATACCCGCCGCCAGCGCCAGGATCAGGGTGCGGTGTTCCGAAATCCATTTCACCGCGGTTTCCGCCGCCGGAATGATGGTTCCGGTCATGTAGCCGCCGATCTTCTCCAGCGCCTCCGAAACCACCGGCAGGGCCGCCTCCGCGAACTCCCGCACATACGGCAGAATGTTGGTGCCCAGCTGCGTCAAGAAATTGGCGCCCAGGGTTTTAATCATCTGAATGTCGTATGCCAGGGTGTTGGTCTGCCGCTCAAAGGCGGTATTTGCCGCGCCGGTGGCTTCGTACATTTCCGCCGTCTTGCTGGTCAGGTTTTCGGCCTGGTTGCCTGCCATAGCCAGCACCGCGGTTTGTGCCTCCACAGAGGAGAACAGGCCCGCAAACGCCAGTTCGTTGCCTCCCACAGCGTCCTTTAGGGCGTCCAGAGATCCCTGCAGGCCCTTGCTTTCAAGCAGCGCCTGGCCGCTTTCATAGCCCATGTTTTTAAGGGCGGCCTGCATATTCTTGGACGGGGAGAGGAACGCCTGCATTGTGGCTTTCATCTGCGTAACCACTTCCGCCGTGGAACCTGTAACGCCGGTCAGCGTGGCCATGGCGCCCCATAGCTGTTCTTGCTCCAGCCCCAGGGTACTGGCCAGGGGAATGACCTTGCCCATGCCTGCGGCCAGTTCCGGGAAAGAGGTCTGGCCCAGTCTTACGGTGGCAAATGCCAGATCCGCCGCCTGCTGCACCGCCTCCGCGGAGGTATCGCCGTAACCCTTGGTTACGGCAGAAAGTAGGTTGATACTGTCCGTCGTGGTCGCGTTTCCCGCCGCCGCGGATTTTGCCGCGGTTTCCAGAATGGCCGCGGCGTCTGCGCTGTCACCGAAAGCAGAAACCACCTGATACATTCCGTCCGTCAGGTCAGCCGTGGCCACGCCCGTGCGGTTGGAGATTTCCAGAACCTGATCCCCGATTTCCGCCGTTCGTGCGGCCACCTCTGCCTCCGTGCCGGTCAGCAGCGTGGAAACGTTGGCCAGCTGGGCCTCATACTCCGCCGCGGATTTCACCGCAGCGGTTCCCAGGGTCGCCACAGCGGTGGCGGCTGCTACCATGGCACCGGCAGCGATCTTTCCCGCGGTCTTTGCCGTTTTCCCCAGCGCAGCCAGGTTCTTGTCTGCGGTGCTGCAGGCGGTTTTCAGGGAACCGTCCACCTTGCCGCCGATTTTCAGCATTAACTCATACGTTTTATTTTTGCCTGCCATGTTTTGCCACCTCCTCCGCGTACTGCGTCACCGTGTCCGCCAGTTCGTTCAAGTCCGAAACGGACAGGGCCAGAAGATAATCCAGCCCTGTCCGCAGTTGTATGGACAACCCGACGCAGGCCCTGTTTATGACGGCGGGCGTTAGTTGTCCCCAGCCCCGCCGTAAAGAAAACCCACGACAATGCCTTTCAGCTTGATTGCCTCCTTTGCGGGGAGGCGCTCGAAAAACTCCAGCGGCAGGTGGGCGACGCGGGCCGCCATGAACTGGGCGTATTCCAGCGTCATTTCCACGGTTGCGGGGTTCGCCGCCGGGTTCTTCTTCGTCACGAAACGGCCCACGGCCTGCAGGTCTGCCGCCGTGGTGTCCTCCAGGCCGGACAGGTCCACCTCTGTGTACGTCTGCCCCTCAAAGGTGAAAGGCTTGTCCAGCTTCATAACCAGGGCGTTTTCCTCCGCCGCGGTGTTTTCGTCGTTCTCCGCCAGCAGGGCGGTGTCCATTCTCTTTTCGTCGCTCATGTCAGCACATCTCCTTGATCTTGGCCAGAACGTCCACGCCGTTGACCTTGTAAACCTCGTTCAACTTGTCCAGTTCCACCACGGTCTTGCCGTCCACCTCAATGAGAATGTAAAGAGTGGTCAGCGTGATCTTAGTGTCCATGGAACTGCCTGCCTTGACCTTGCCGGTGGTCAGCTTTCCGCCGCGGCCACGAACCACCACACGCATGGGTCTGAACTCAATATCGCCCTCGGTGTTGGTGGTCTGCTGTGCGCCGCGGATCTCCAGCTGCACGGCCTTGGTCATGTCCATCATGTCGGCGGTTTCCTTGTCCAACAGACGGAACGGGATTTCCAGTTCCTGATTGCTGAAATAGCCCACGGTGGGGTCGTCGATCTCACCCAGGATCCCGGCGCCGGTCACGGTTTCGCTGGACGGCTCAAAGTCCGGCAGCGCCATTTCCTCACCGACGCCCAGCAGGCGGTTTCCCTTGTTGTAGACGTTGTAACGATTGATCTTAGTGGGGATCGTGTTCATCTTTATTCACCTCCGATTGCGCTTTTCAGGGCGGCCACGTCATATTCGCGGACATTCTCGATATATTCCGCAGGAATGTACGGGGCCAGGTAGGTGTGTGTGGTCAGGTGGCCGTCCAGCAGGTTGGTAACGGGGTTTTCGTCGCTGCGGAACTCCACGCGGTAACCGGCGCAGTAGTCGCGGGCAACGTAGCCGTTGCCGATAATGTTCTGGCTGTCCACAATAGACTGGATCAGGCGCTTATTGCCCGGCTTGTCAACTTTCTGGAAATAAGTCCGAATGAAATTATTTCCGTCCCAGTCAAAGAAACGGCGCACAGCCCACCAGCGATCTTTCGGATCCGTGGTGGAGTGATAGGCCGCGGTGTTGTTGCCCCAGGACTTGAACCCGTCGGCATTAACCGCAGTAATGACGCCGTTGGCGTTCAGCACGTCGTTGGCCTGCTGCTGATCCAGCGCCACCGTGGTGCCGTCTTTCAGAACCGTGGCGGTGATCCGCAGGTCCTTATTGGACGGGCTTTCATAGGGCACGTCTGCGTTGTTGGCGTCCGTGTAGGCCGTCAGGGCGGCAAACATGGCGGAGAAATAATATTTCTTCTCGCCCACGGCCACCATGGGCCACAGGGCCGCCGCATGGGCGGAACTGGCGCCCAGGGCTTCCTTGGCGCCCTTTACGCTGGTGTAAACCACCGCGCCGTCACTGTCCGCGGAAATGTCCAAAAGGCAACTGCAATTAAAATTGCCGTTGATGTTCTCGGTCTTGGCCTGGAGGGCTGCCGCTACGGTGGGGGTGTGGCTCCAGCCGGGTGCCAGGATCAGGCCGGGCACCATGCCCAGGGTGGGGTAAATCTGGCGGATCAGTTCCAGGCCGGTTTCCTTGCCGGTGGAGGTGTCCACGCCGCCCACAATGTCGGCAGCGGTCACGCCGGAGGGTTTCAGGCTGGTGCTGCTCACGGTCAGACTGCTGGCCTCCTTGGCCGCCGTGGAAAGCAGCGTAATGGCCACGCTGCCGTCGTCCTCATGTGCCGCCTCGTAGTCGCTGCCGGCCACCAGGGTGGCGCTGCCGTTCTTCACGGTCAGGGTGTTCAGCAGCACATATTTCTTGTCATACAGCACCACGCCGTCCACAACGTCGCAGCTTTCCGCCTGGTTCTGCGTGACGTGGGCCGCCTTATTGGGATCCAGCACGTTCACCAGGATAATGGGCGCAACGTTGAAAACCTGGAAACAGGCGCTAATGCTCTGGCAAAGGGTGAAGTTCTCGAAATCGTCCGAATAGCCGACGGCCTCCACAGCCTCCTTGTAGCTGTAAACCAGCTTTGGGGTGTTGACCGCCGCCGCGGGGTCTTTCGCCAGGTGAATGGGCGCCGTGCCGAAAATGACCTGCAGGCCAGCGCTGCCCTGAATGGGTACGGTCAGGCTGGTGGCCTGCTCGGTGTTATATACACCGTGTTTGTATGCCATGTTGTTCTACCTCCTGTTTAGTGTTTGACCTGTACCAGACGATACAGGCGGGAAATATGCCCCGTGCCGCTCCGCAGGTTCTTCATGGCCTCCGGTAACTGCTCCAGGGGCACCACCAGGCCCTCCATGGCTGGCTGCTTCACGATAGCCTCCGCCAGCGCGGTGGGGATCCCGTTGGTGTATGCGGTGTACTGCTTCGCCACGCCCGGAATGGACGGGCCGCAGTAAACCACGGTGGTGGCCTGTTCGGCCTTTTTGGGTTTCGCCATTATGTTTCTGGCACCTCCTTGAAAATCGCCGGTGCGTAGAACGGCAGCCCCACGGCGGCGAAATAATACGGGTGTGTGTCCTCCTCCTGGGTCGCCCACCGGATCGGGTGCTGCGCCTCATAGCGGTTTGCCACGATCCCGTCACGTTCGTAATGCCTCACGATCTCGTTGACGATATGGAGGGCGTCGCGGTAGCCCTGGCGGTTCGGATCCGGGTCGCACACACAAATGACCATGACCACGTTTACGGTCTGCCGCGCGTCCTGCGCCGTCACCTCTCCGTCCGAAAGTTTCACGGCCACATAAGGCTCCGGCGGCGCTTCCGCGTCGGTTTCTTCGTCGTCGCCCTCACGAATGGGGAGGCCCTGCGGAACGATTTTCACCGCCCGCTCGACGCCCAGGGAATTGGTCAGGGTGTAGTGGGAAAAAAGCTGTTTCAGGTCCTCCACAATGGCGTCCTGCAAAAACTCTTGTGTCACGCGGTTGCGCCTCCTTGACTTGTTTCTGTTTGTCACTTATAATTGTGGTGTGGTAATAATCAGCATAATGTGGTAATAATCAGCGTTTTGCCGCGTAATGCGTCCACAGAAAGGGGATAACCGAATATGAAACCGTTTGCTGTCTTGCTCTGCACCTTGTTCCTTGTAACGTCCTTAACCGCCTGCGGCTGGGTCACGATCACCGACGGGCCAGCGCCCAGCGCCTCCAACTCCGCCGCGCCTGACAATGACGTTGCAGAGGAAGAACCACAGCCCAGTTCCGACGTTGTTGTTACCGCAGAGGACGTGCAATCCGCAGTAGAGGCTCTTGTGCCTGACGAATACCGCGGGCAAAGCTATTCTTGCGACATTCTCACCGCTTCCGACGGCTCCGGCTTCATCGTTTCTTTGCAGATCGACGTTGACACGGAGGACGCCGCCGATATTATCAGCGGCATGGAGGCGGACATTTTGAAGCTGGACAATCTGAACATTTCGGACGTTCAAATAATTGCCGTCCATGATATGCAGATTGTTGGAACCAACTAATTTTCCGCAGCGGCTCCTATATGGGGCCGCTTTTTTCATGCCTTTGCGCCTGTCAGCTGCTCGATCCGCTTTCCGATTTCACGCTGCAGGGTTTCGTATGCCAGGGCCTCCGCCTCTGCTCTCACTTCCTCGTTTCCCATCATGTGGGGAACGGCGGGCGAAAGCAGCTTTTTGACGGGGAGGCGTTCCGCGCCGCGCCGCTGCACAATGGCGGTGTGCCCGGATCGGAACGTGGTAATAAACGCTTTCAGGCCGCCCGCCTCCAGCGGTTTCATGGTGCCGCTGTTCAGGACCTTGGCCGCCGCCGCGGCTGTGTCCGTGTTCGGCTGCGTCATAAAGTCCATAATGTCCCGCATGGGACCTTTGGCCAGCACGGCGGCCTCCAGGGTGGAGGCGCTGGCGGAAAGGATTTTGCTTTCTGATTGCAGCGCCTTTTTCTCTTTCAGCGCATACCGGCCTTTGCTGTCCTTTATGATTTGCCGGCGGACCTTTCTGGCGGTGCTGTTCAGGGCATTTTTCAGCACGTTGGGCGCCCCCAGTTGCTGGGGCAGCGTTTTCAGCTGCCGCATGACCCTGGCCAGTTCTTCGTCGGTGTCGATCTGCAAAATGCTTTGATCGCTCACGATCTCACCGCCTCCAGTTCAATGGCCAGCACTCCGGCCTCCTCGGTGCAGGATTTCACCTTGTACGCCTTGCCGTCCAGCGTCAGCATGGCCCCCTGGGCGGGGCGGGGGCCAAAATCAGCCTTTGCCACATAAACCAGGCGCCGGGCCTTGTATGTGCCCTCCGTCTGTGCGGCCATGATCTTGGCCTTGTCCCGCTCCAGCAGTTCGTTGTCGTCCACCACCGCGGCCATTTCCTTACCGTTGACCGTGTGGGTGTCCGCGAACTCCAGGCAGTTCAGGAATGTGGTGGAAATGTCCGCCGCGATCTGTTCCTTGAACGTAGGGGCGCCCATTACTGGGCACCCCCGCCGTTATCCGCAGCAGGCGGCACAATGGCCGCCGCAGGGGTCTGGACGATAGCCGCCGCCAGGCGTTCCACGATCAGCGCCTTTGCAGCGCCGCGCGGGAGATCCACGCCCATGTCCTTGGCCAGCTTTTTCAGGTCGTCCTTGTTCATTTCTCCCAGCTGTGCGGGATCCAGATGGCCCTCCACCATGTCGGTGCTTTCACCGCTATTGTTGCCGTCGTGGTTCTCCTGGCTCTCCTGGCTCTCCTGGCTCTCCTGGTTGCCCTCTGTGGCGTCTGTTACCTCCTGGGTGCCCTGGGTGGTGTCGGCGTTCTCGGTGCCGTCCTGGCCGCCGTCAGCGTCCTGCGGGGGCATTGTGGCCTCCTCCGCCGCGTCGTCGGTCATTTTGGCGCTTTCAGCGGAAAGCCACGCCTGCACCATGCGCTTGTCATAGGCGGGGAGGGTGTCGCCCGCCTGATACATACGCCCGCCGTACAGGATCGGGCGCTGTGCTGTCAGTCGCTTCATGTTCCTTTCCTCCTGGCTCTTAGCCCAGCAGTTTCACCAGCACGTTTTCGTCTGCGCTGGCCGCAGGGGCGGCAGCGTAACCCGCCGGAATGTTGTTCACCTTGCCGGAACTCTCGCCAGTGGAGGCCACGGTGGTGATCTTCTTGGCGGTTTCGTCGTAGTACACCGCCGCGCCCATGGTCATGGCACCGGTGGCCTTTTCCATCTCAAAGACGCCCACCACATGGAGGTGGCCGGTTTCGCCGGCGGCAATATCTTCACCGGCCACGCCGATCCTGGTTCCCAGGCTCACCACTTCGCCGTTTTTGACTGCGGCGCTGGCCTTGTAGTCCAGCACCTCGCCTTTCTGCCAGTATTTTGCGGTCATGTTCTCTTACCTCCTGTTAAATAGTCGTGCCGGGGTTCTTGGCGATACCGCGGAAGTCAACCGCAGTAATACCCCAGTCCAGCCAAATGTCCCACACAAAGCCCAGGCGGCCCGGAACCTCGCTGCGGCGAATGGTGGGGGTTTCCTGGCCGTTCAGGTAATCAACCTGCAGGCTCTTGGCGTAACGCTGATCGCCGGCGACAAACCAGGGGATCGCGTTGCCGTCACCGGCCAGGACGTTCAGGGCGCCCTCCTCAATAACCTGCAGCTTGTTGCGGTACTGGTACAGGGCGTTTGCGGTGTGGCTGCCGATCCCGGTCACGTCGATCATGGCGGTTTCCAGGATCTGCGACATCTTAAAGCCGTAGCCCACGGGAACGATCACGTACTTGGGTTCCACCATGATGGAATCACCAAACGGGTCTTTCTGGTGCAGCAGTTTCAGCATGGCGGCCTGCAGGGTGTCAATGGACGGGGCGGCGCCGCTGGCGATCAGGTTGTTGTGGGCATTGTCGAACAGGGAAACGCCGTCGAAAATGGCGGGGTTGTCGATCAGGATCTTGTAAACCTGCTTGTTGATCGTGCGCTTGGCGCTCATGGCGTAGAGTCCGGGCATTTCGGTGATGAAACCCACGTCGTCGTTGATAAACGCCTGGCGGGTCATGCTGAACTGGCGGCCAAAGGTGTCGATCTGGCGCTGGGGAAGCAGTTCCGTCTTGGGGGTGTCGGCTTTCAGTTCGCCGTTTTCACCGACGCGCAGGAACTCACCGGCGCCGCCGGCCAGATAGCTGTGATCCTTGGTGGGCTTAAAGTCGCTCACGCTGCCCTTGGTGGTCCACAGCTGGAACGTGGTGGGGATCTCCTGGTACATCTGGACAATGTTCTTGCGGATCGCGTTGTCCAGGATCGCAGGAAACGCCGCGGTGGGGTTGAAGAACTGGCGGCAAGCCTCGTTCCACAGGTCGTCCTTGCTCATACGCAGCAGGGAGGTGGTGGTGCCCACGCCGTCGCGGGCCATGCACTCAATGGCCAGATCGCGCAGGGAGTAGCCGCGCATTTCCTCCGCACCCTTGGCGGGGTTCTGGACATTCACACCGGTCCGCAGCAGCATGGCGTCCACAGCTGCCTGGCGGAAGTTGTCGCCCTCGTCGCCGTTCATGCGGCTGGAAACAGGGGCGCCGTGTGCCAGCAGGTAGTCCACCGCCGCCTGTCTTACGGTGTCCATGGTGGTGCCGTTGCTGATATACTCCGCGGGATCCATGCCCGCCTGACGGCACAGCGCGGTAATGTCGCTCACGCGCTGGCGCTCCGTAGCGACGGCCTGGCGGGCGGCCTCGGTGGGGTCTGTGCCCTGCTGGCCGTTATCGTTGCCCATACCGCGGGCGCCGCCGGTGGGATCCTCGCCGCCCTGGCCCTCTGCACCCTGGGCGGGGTTGTTGCCCGCCGCGTCGATCTGGCGCTGCAGGTCGTCAAACGCTGCTCTTTCCTCTGCCGTCAGGTCACGGCCAGCGGCGCGGGCGCCGCTCACAATAGCCTGCTGACGGGCGATCATTTCCTGAATGGTCATGGTTGTTTTGCCTCCTCAATGATAAAGATTTTTGTTGATCTGGATCTGCTTTTCATAAACAGAAAGGTCCTTGGCCGTCGCCTGCTCCGGGTCGTCGGCTCTGCCCACGCCCACGGTGGCGTCCGCCGGCACGGAAACAATGGACACCTCCAGCGGCGTCCATTTGCGGGCGATCTGGCAGGGGCCTGTAAAACGTCCGTCCGCGGAGGTCTTACCGGCCACCACTTCCTCCCAGCTGTCCACGCTGTAACGCACGGACGTGGTTTTCAGGGTGCCGGATTTGACTTTGCCGAAAATCTTTTCGGCGTCGTCGTCCGTGTCGAACTCCACTTCGGCCATGCCGCGGTGGTTCTCCACCCATGCGCGGATCACTTTTCCCACCACCTTGTCGGTGTCGTGGTTGAAAAGCAAAACGCCCACGTCGTTCAGGCGGGAGAGATCCAGCGCGTTCTCCGCGTGATCCAGGATTTCCATACCAAACCAACGGCGGTATGGCTCCTCGCTGGAAAAGCTGATCGTGCGCCTGCGGCTGTCCTCCTGGCCCTCTGCGCGGCTGTTGGCCTCAATGTGGCCCATGCTTCGCTGCCCGCTGTTTCTGTCCCTCTTGGGGTCATTTGCCTGCGGTGTTCTGCTGTGCTGCTGTCGTTCCATTTCCAAAAATTACACCTCCTAACTCGACGCCGACGGATCGGCCATATTCCAGGACCTCGGCCATTTCATTGACGGCCTCTTTCCAGTCCTTGCCCTGTTCCGCGCAAACGTCCTGAAACGTCTTTTGCCCGGATTGCAGGGCGGTTTTTCCGGCGGTGCTTTCCTTTGCCGGGTCGATCCACTTCTTGGGGGCTTTCGTCCAGGTGTGGGAAAGGTATTCCGCCTTTTTATCCCAAAAGCCGGGCATATCAACCAGCCCGGAGAGATAACAGGAGATAACAAAGGTTTCGTACACCTCCGACATGAAATCTGTTAGCAGTTCCACGTCCTCGGTGTATGTGTTTTCGTCCTCAATAGCATTTTGCCTTGCGGAGGAATAGGTGGCCCCGCTCATGTCGCGGCTGACGGCCTCATAACTCAAGCCCTGGCCTGCGGCAATTAGCCCCTGCTGGGTTTTCAGGAACCCGGCTGCGTCGCTGCCGGAACCTTTCGGATCCACCACCTGGATTTCGTCACCGGCGCCCAGGCTCTGGATCATGCCGGGGGCCAGCTTCTTGCCCTCATAGTCCATTCCGCCGTCCGGCGTTCTGGTGCCGCCGCGGCCAAAACCGCCCGCCGGGATTGCCCGCTTGATGAACACAGCCAGGCAGGCCGCGATCCGCTCCTTGACGGAAACGGCGGTTATAAACTCGTTCGTGTCGCGCACTCTGGTGATCGTGGGGGCCATGTCGGACATTTCGCGCAGCTGGCTGGGCCGCTTCTTGGATTTGTAAAAATATACGTCCTTGGCCTCGACGTAAACGGGGTCGTTCAGGCTCCAGCCCTCAATGTCGTATTGATTGATCCAGTAGCCCACCGGCCTGCGCCATTGGTTGTATTCAATTCCGCCCACGACGCGGTTTCCCTGGTGCTTCGGCTTGCTGGCGGTCACGTCCAGTTCGTCCACCTCAATGGCCTGCAGCTGGAACGGGACCAGCCCCTGCTTGGTGTAGCGGTAAAGGAACAGCAGGCCGCCGTCCACCTTTTTGCGGTCTACCGCCATACGCAGCATTTGGTTGAAACTCTGTTCGCCGGTAACGTCGCAGTTCCTGGCCTTGCACCATTGGCGCCATGCCTTTTCCAGCTTTTCGTCCAGTTCGTCGTTGCCGGTTTTCGCCTGGAGGGTGTAGCCCTTGCCCACCACGTTGCGCTTGTATGCGTGGAGGATAGACTGGGCAATATCACTGTTGCGCTCCAGGTCACGGGCGCGGGCGCGTACCACGTCACGGCTAAAACGGTCCGTGACCTCCGCGCTTTCGTTGTGTACCCGCCACCCGGCATTTAGGCGCCCATACCCTGCGGCGTCATATCCGCGCAGGATCTCCAGCTGCTGCCGCCACGCCTCGCGCTCACAGGCGCGGCGTGGGGAAATGGCGGCCATGATTTTGTCAAAGGCTCCCATGGTTACCTCCCGTCAAAGAACGCCACAAAGGTGCGATCCAGCAGGCAGTTGTCCGTCCCGCTGTCGATCTGCGCCTCCAGGTCGTCACGAATGGCTTTCAGCTGGGCCAGGTCCGCCCGCGTCAGGGATCGGCTGCCGATCTTGTATGACTGGCCGCCGGCCAGAACGGCGGAAATGGCGCTGTTTACCTGCTCCAGCATTTCAGCCGCTTTTGTGTTTGTACTCATTTGGTGGCCTCCTGTCAGATCCATGTGTCATTTTGATTGATCCAGTTTTCTTCCTGGGTTTGTCGCGGTTCCTGCTTGGTCGGCTTCCGCGGCTCCGGCGCCGCCGCCTGCCCCTCCACGCTTTTCAGGTACAGGGACCGGACGCCCATAACGTCCGCCGCCGCGGCTGCGTACACCTCACAGTCCAGGTAATGGTTGTCAGCGTGGGAGGATTTCAGCACCCATTTTTGAACCTCTTTTCCGCCGGATCGCTCGGTTACCTTGTGTTCCGCCGTTACCTGTTCGGCGTATTCCATGTCGCAGTCCTTGTAAACCTGCCAGGAACCTGTCCCGTTCGGCTTCCGCATACGGGCCGCGATCTGGTCTTTATACTTGCCGCCGTCCACCAGAACCAGGGTCATGCCGTTGGCCTTGCTGCCGGCCTTATTGACCACGGAAAGGCGGTAATGGGACAGCATGGTGCTGGTGCCCTTGCATGGCAGCACCCAGTCTGAATTGATGGCGCAAAACTCGTAAACTTCGTCGGTCTGGTCGCCGCTGTCCATCAGGGCCAGGTTGACCATGGCCGTGTCGCCGTTCGGCAGGGAAAACTCCACATTCATGGCCTTTTCCACCTCTGCCATGGAAAGCGCCTGCCCGTGGGCCACGTTCTGGCTGGTCATGTAGTCGCCCCAGGCTCGGATCGTCCAGTACAGGCAATTTTCCTGTACGTCGATCCCGCCGGTAATTAGTTTCGTCCATGGCGGCAGCGTCCACTCCGGCGTTTCCGTCTGCCGCTCCATGACCAACTCCGCGTTGGTTTTCAGCTTCGTGTCCTCCCATGGCTCCGCCAGCCAGCTGTTGGTGAAGTTGTGCAGCAGTTCCGGGTCGTCTTTGCTCCGCATGAACTCCCGCGCAATATCGGAAAAACGGGTGAACGGGGAATACAGGGTGTTCAGCCAAAAGGCCACACTTTTTGGGTTCTTCGTCCGTTGCTTCACAGCCTGCCAGCGGCCAGCCCGTAGCATTTTCCCCTTGTCCTGATCCGTAATCACAGCCCCGCAGGCTTGGCACACATACACGGCCATTTCTGCCCGGTCTGTGTTCTCCGGTACGTCGTCCTTGCTGGGCCATTTCAGGCACCCGAATTTCAGTTCTATGTACTGCCCACAATGCGGGCACGGGACAAAGTAATGCTTTTCAGCCTCCGCCGCCTCTTTGGCTTTCCAGATATGGCCCGTTTTCAGGGTGGGGGTGGAGGCCATAAAGATTTTGCGGTTGAAAAAGGTTTTTGTGCGCTCTCGCGCCAGGGAAACGGGGTCGGCCTCTTTCTTAGACGCGCCCGGAAACTTGTCCACTTCGTCCAGAAACAGGTAACGTATATTCGTACTGGCCAGATCCGCCGGGCTGTTCGCGCCCGTCAGGTACACGGTCATGTCGGAAAACTTTAGCGCCAGTTTCTTGCTGTCGTTCTTCCGCCACTTATCAGCCAGAACCTTGCAGCTTTTCACCATTGGCTCCAGCTTGCTTTCCGTGGTGCGCTCCGCCAGGTCGTCCGACGGGTAAACCACCATAGCCGGGGCCGGGTCCTGCGCGATCAGGCTTCCCAGCATATTCTCCATGGCAGACGTGCCGCCCACCTGGGTTGGCTTCACGAACACGATTTCCTCCACCATGTCGTCGGAAAATGTGTCCATGATCTCCACCAGGTACGGGGTCACGCTGTTGCTCCAGGGGCCTGGGATCGCGTTTCCGTCCGGCAGTACGCGGTATTTTGCCGCCCACTCCGAAACCGTCAGGCGCTCCACAGGGCGCAGCACCTGAATGGCGTTATAGATCCACGGCGGCACGGTATAGGGTTCCTGCTTGTATTTCCTCATGGCGCCGCGTCCTCCCGCTCCTCCATGATCGCGCCGTCAGAGAACGCGGCCAGCAGGCTTTCCAACTCTTTCCGCATGGCCTTTTCCATGGCGCGGATTGCCACCGTGTCAGCATAGCCGGACATGGTTCCGGCCATGCGCGGGGGTATATTCATGGCGAATTTCTTAAAGCTGGCCATGAACTCGGTTAGTTCCTCGGTGGCGTGATCTGCCGCCAGGTAACGCCCCTCTGCAATCGCCGTTTTCAGGCGGTGCAGCTGGCCTTGGCTTTCTTTCAGTTCAACCTCCGCCTCCAGCTTTTTCAGCGTCAACTCCGCCGCCCGGCTGTTTTCGCCGGTTTCCTGGGCTTTCGCCTCGACGTATGCCACATAACGCTGGATCGTGGCGCAGGTTCTATATTTGCGGGCACCGCCGCCGGGCGGGATCTCTGTTTCCAGGACGCCCTCCTGGGTCAGCTGTTGCACACGGCGGACCGTTTTCCCCAGCAGTTGGGAGATCACCGTGGTGCTGGACCACTCCGGCACCGTGCCGGACAGCACCGCCGGCTTTTCGCTCTTTGCCCGCTTTCCGGTGCCGCCGGTCTGCTTCTTTTCCGCCACCGGCGCCACCTCCTTTTTGCTCCGGCAGGGTGCCCCGCCGGTTTCGCTTTTCCGGTTTTGGTCGATTTCGTTTTTTTCGCCGCTCCTTTTTCGGCTTATACCCCCGTAGGGGGGTATAACTTTCCCGGCATTTCAAAAAACCGTAACGTAACCGCCGGATTTTTTTCTGTTTTCACAGGGTAAAACGTCGGGCTTTCCTTGCCCCGCACGGCTTTTCCTGCTGGGGAGTACCTACACAGGGGGTGCGGGGTCCTTAACGGGTGCCCTGGGTGCCCCTCGGCAAAGGCACCCAGGGCGGGAGGGTTAGGCCGGGCCGCCGCGTATGCACACGCCGCAGCGGCGCAGGGTGAAAGGAGGAAAGCCCCCGCGGTACACTCCCCGGCCATGGTGTGGAAAGCAAAGAACCACCGGCCTTTCGGCTGGTGGTTCTCGGTATTCGTTTCAGGGCTTCACCCCTGCGCTGCTTTCCATGCTATCAGTATAGCACGGTCAATAGTCCAAAAGCGTCCAAACTTTTCAGGGTCGATTATTCCGCCCGTGCGGCCCCGCCCGCCGCTGCTTCCTGGCCATGTATTCCTCCAGCAGTTTCCGGTTGCGCTTGTTCTCCAGGATCTTATCCAGGGCGGCGTTGTAGTAGTTGAACACGTTGGACCGGCTCATGTAAAGGGCCTCCGCGATCTTATCCCAGCCCCGACAATCTATGTGCCGCATTTCCACCACGGTGCGCTCGGTGGAGTTGGCGGGTAATACGTCGATCAAATCCATAACGTTCAGGACGGCCTTGGCCATTTCCTCCCGCTGCTCCTCGATCCTGTCCTCCACTTCGGAGATCCGAAAGACAACGGACACGGATCCGTCCGTCTTTGTCGGCTTGGTCGGCGGCGTCAACCTGAACGCGGACCCCGTACTGGGCGCCCGCAGTTCGCTGGAAAGGACGCGGTGGCGCTCCTCCAGGATCCGCTTTTTCCCCACAGCCGTGTGGTACTGCTGCAGGTATTCCTTGACAGCCTCACGGCCCAGGGTTTCGTCCGTTGTCTTTTTGCTCATTCTCACACCTCGGTAATGTCGTACCCAAAACGGTCCTTTAGCATTTTCTTTTTCATGGCATACTTGGCCGTTCTGGTTGCCTTGCTCTTTACGTCCTCCACGACGAACTCCCAGGGCACCCCGCTTTGTTCTGCGTAGTATGGCGCATGACTTCCGTATAGCTGCCTGTTTGGCGGCTGGTAGTATGTAAAATCCGCCTTGTAGCGGATCGCCCGCACCCGCTTTCCCTCCGTGTCGGTAAACGCTTCCTGCAGGGTGAAATCCACCTGGAGGCGCAGATCGCGGATCTGTCCCCTTGCCTGGCGGGCAGCCAGAACGTCGAACCTGCGGGCTTCTTTCTGGCTGTCGAAATGCAGGACGGCCCCGGAGGCTGTCACCCGCTCGGTGGGGGTGTTGTGGTATTTCGTACCCTTTGCCGGATCCTGCGGCGGCGCGGCGGGAGGTGCTGGCCCCCGCCGCTGTTGCTGCTCCATGTACTTTTTCATGGCCTGCGCCTGGTATTTCGGCGGCAGGTCGGAAACGTTTATGGCCATGTTATTTCTTGGCCTCCTTATGCGGGCAAACAATTTTTCCCTCCGCCGTTCTGCAAAAGAACGGGAGTTCTTTTAACATTTCATTCAGGGCATAGCGCAGATTAAAGCGGGCGCAGGACACAGCGCCATATTTCCAGAGTTGGCAGTCCGTACATTGTGGGCTTGCCGGTGGCTTTTCTGCTTTCACTTCTCCGCTCCGTTCTTGATCATGCGTTCCCGCTTTTCATTTAGGGCTGCCAGGGTCATTTTGACGACGCTTTTTCGCCATGTATTGATCTGGATTTGATCCTCCGATGCGGTAATATCCCGCAATAGACTGCGCTGGACGTTTATAGCGCTTTCCAGGACTACCGGGACATATTTTGCGGCCCGTTCCTTTCTCCGGCGCTCTCTGGCCGTTCTAAACGCCGCACCGATTAGGGCCGCCGCCAGTATGAACCCGCCCATAGCCCAGTTTGTCAGGCCGATTTCTATTCGTAGCACCGCCAGCGCGAACTCTGCCAGTCCCCAACAGACTACCAATAGCGTCATTTCAGCGCATATAATCAGTGCGTTTTTGAAATATTCTTTCACGCTTATACCTCCTCCGCGTCCGGGATCTCCACATACTGCCACGACATGGGCGGACGGTCCAGGCCGAACTCTGCCAGAGGGCTGGGCGCGTCGAACTTCTCCGGTGACTGGACGATCCAGCCGGAAAGCCGCCTGCCTTTTGCGTATTTCAGCAGATCCTCACGCGGAACGCATGACATTTCTTCCAGGTCTTGCATGGTTCTGTATGATACTTCCCCAGGGCAAAGGAATTGACCTTGCACCGCTCCGGTGCCGCTGACGTACACCAGAACGGTCACGGGCCATTCAAGCCTTTCATTTTGTGGGTGCGTCTTTCGGATTTCCAACGTTTTTTCGCCGTCCAGGATCTTCTCCCACCACTCCGGTTTCATGCTCATAAGCACAGCCAGCATATTAACCTCCGTTCTTGCCGGGCAGCGGAATGATCCGGCATTTGTCCGTTGCGAACTCCGCCACATGATGGAGCGCCATGCAGGCCAGCACAATGTCCGCCATAAGCGCGTCCGCGTCCTCTTTCCCGCGCCCGTCCTTGTTCTGTTTCAGAAATCCAGCGGCCAGCGCGTTCCCCAGTTCCTCCAGGTTCTTGGCTGCTTCCTGCCAGCGTTCTTTCGGCACGGTGTAACCGATCTCCACTTTCTCGGTGTTTTCCACGGCTCACACCTCCCAGGGGAAAGCAGAGGCAGGGAGATCCGGGAAATACTTCCGCAGATTTTCCTTGAAGAACACAGGGATCTCATTCTCCTCGCAAAATGCCACGATGTTGTCCACCCACTTGCGGGCGGGCGTCACCTTGTCCGGTCGGTTGCCGGTTTCGGCGCCCAGGATCACCCACTCCGGTAAACCCTCCGCCGCGGCCATGTCCACCGGCCCCAGCAGCGGCTCCATGCTCCAAAAGCTGTTGATGTTCACACCCTGCATGACGTACATTCCCACCGCGTCCATGTTCGCTACGGTGCTGCCATACCAGAAATTGCTTTCGTGGGGCAGGAGGGCCATGTGGTCCAACTCCAGATACCTGGCCGGGTTCTTTGTCAGGAACAAATAGCGGTGCTGTGGTGCCTTGCGGCAGGCGTCCAGCACCTCCACGATCCAGGAGGTGGGCACCCAGCGCCCAAACAGATCCGCCATGCTGCAAACAAACACGGTCTGCGGTTCCTTTGTGTTCTGCGGCTGGCCCAGGCGGTAGCGATGCAGGGTAGGCTCGAAACCATACGGGTATGGCGTCGCCTTGATCTTCTCCGGCAGCACATGGAGGCCGCCGGCCAGCGGGGCCGGATCCTCCAGCCCTGCGTTGAAGCGTGTGGCCGTCCGCCTGGCGTAGCAGTACGGGCAGCCATGGCGGCAGCCGGTTACGGGGTTCCAGGACATTGTGGCCCAGTCAATTTTCGTCTTGTTCATTCTTCGTCGCTCCTTTCGCTTTTCCACTCGTTCACTATGCACTCGTTACAGTCAAAACTCTGGCAGTACACGCAAATGTCCATACCGTCGGCCATGGCCGCGCGGACGATTGCCGGGAAATCCGGCAGGTTCACCTTGCGGCGCGGTTTCAGTTCCGCCAGAACGTCGCCCAGGTATTCCGACGCCTGCCAGTCGCCATAGATACGCGCCGGGGCTTCCTGTTCCTCGGTTTCCGGGTTCATAGTCCAGAGGGCAACACACCCGCCGTCCGGGTCATGCTCCCACCGTGCCGGTGTCTGGCTTATGATTTTCCCATCTGCGCCCCGCGTCGTCAGGCCTATGGTGGCCGTTCCCTTGGCTATGCAAATAATACTCATGCGTCCGCACCTCCAAACGCCGCCAGGTCGAAACAGGTCTGTTTCCCAACGTACTGGCACCACGCCCATTCCAGCATGGCGCCGCGGCTGTCCTGGTAGTCCTGCATGAACAGAACCACGTCCGCCGCCTCCATCATGGCGAAACACAGGCGCATATAATCCACGGGGCGCAGCCCCTCCGGCGCCGTGGCGGGGTTCAGTACGATATGGCCCGCCGCCGCCAGCTTCTTTTCCACCTCTCGGAACTTGGCTTTATAACGCCTGTCCCCGGCGATCTTGCCTGATATGTAGATTTTCACAGAAAACCCTCCTATTCGTTGAAAATCTCGAAATACTCCTGGTATGGGTAACCGCTGATCTCATGCCACCCGCTCCGGCAGGTGGATCCGTCGTCGAACTTATACAGGACTGCGCCCTTTCGGGCTTTTGGCTCTTTCCGCCAGCTGGACGCCGCCACGGTTTCGTATGTGATCACGGGCTTGTCCAGGTTTTGACTGCACCAAAACCTTTTCCCCCGGCGCCCGGCCTCTTTGTAGCGGGCCATGGTGGACCGGCTTTCTTTCATCAGGTAGTGGGCCAACTTGTAGTGATTGCCCCGGCGGTCCATCGGCTGAAAACTGACGTTTCCGCCGCCGTCAGGCACACCGTCCCACGCCTCCGCTATGATCTCCGGGTCCATGCGATTGACAATCAGGTGAATGTGTGGGTTTGTCATGCGTTTGGTTTCCACCACGGCAATATATTTCAGTTTGATCTCCTTGCGGTGGCAGATCCTCCGCAGGCGTTTCAAGAACAGTTGCAGGTCCTCCAATAGCTGGTCAAAGGTGGTCCCCTTGTCGTAGTAGTGGAGGACGGCGTGGAGATCCCGATAACCGAAATTGGCGTTGATCTTCCAGCGCAGGATCTCCTCGGTTTTGTTTTCGTTGATCTTGGCCTGCTTTTCGGAGGTGGTGCCGTGGTTCGGCTGCCGCTTGACCCCCTTGGTGTGAACCCGGAAAGATTGCATTTTCTTGTGTTCGACACACGGACCAGCTTTCACCACCCTATGAACGTAGGCCATGGGTGCCTCCTTTTCTGCTGCTGGTCACTTTACTAATCACTCTTACCGGCGCTATACGGGGCCGTGGCCCCGTCGCTTTTTCCGGCTTGTATTCCGTCCGGGAACCTGATATAATATAGGTATATCGGACGGTTTTCCGTCGTCTATATTGCCACCTGCGCCGTGTTGACAGCACCGGGCGCAGGTGGCTTTTCTTTTTATGCCAGGTAATCCTTGGCCATTTCCAGCAATTCCGCCGCATGGTCTTGGTCAATGATTTTGACCTTGCCGGGCTTCTTCGGATCTTCGTCAATGGCCCAACACGTTTTCTTTGCCAGCATTTCCCACTTGTCCAGTTCCTTGTCCAGCCGGTTTTTGTAATAGTCCCGGTCTTTCCCCCAGGCCACAAACTCCAGGAACTCCTCTGCGGTCATGTTTACCGTGATATTCATGGCCGTGTCTCCTTTCGGAGATCCGCCACTATGTTTTTAATGGTGGCCGCTATGTAGTCTACCTCTTGCGTGGTATTTTCTTCTCCCAATGTAATGCGGATCGCTCCGTATGCGTCCCGCCGGGATAGCCCCATGGCAGTCAATACATGGCTCGGTTCTCCGCTTCCAGACGTGCAGGCAGAACCGGCAGAAACGCAAATCCCAGCCAGATCCAGCATAAGGACCATTGTTTCACCCTCAATGCCCGCAAAGGAACAGTTGATATTCCCAGGCAAGCGGGCTTCCATGCTCCCATATATGCAGCTTCCAGGGATTTCCCCAATACGTTGCAGCAGGCGATTACGCAGGCTCCTGACGGTGTTTGCGCTGTCCTCCATATTCTCGCAAGCTGTACGCATAGCCGCCGCCATGCCAGCAATAGCGGGGACATTCTCCGTTCCAGGACGGCGTCCCCGTTCTTGCCCTCCGCCGTATAGGAGCGGATCCAGCTGCGCCCCCTGGCGGCAATACAGGACGCCTATACCTTTCGGGCCGCCGAACTTGTGTGCGGAAAGGGAAAGCATATCGACGCCCATTTTTTGAACGTCCACGGGAATATGGCCAACGGCCTGTACCGCGTCTGTATGGAACACGGTTAGCTTGCTTCCATTTTTTCGGATTTCCTTAGATATTTCCTGAATGGGTTGCAGCGTTCCAACCTCATTATTTGCAGCCATAACCGTGACCATGTTCGTGGTGCTGCTCACACGCCGCCCAATTTCTGCGGGATCTATGATCCCATTTGTCCCTGGTGCTACCAAAACAGTGCGGCGTGTCCCGCTTCTCTCCATGGCCTCCAGCGTGTGCAGGACGGCGTGGTGTTCAAAGGCGGAGGCCACCACGTCGCCGGCGCCATACCTCGCTGCACGAATGGCCCAGTTGTCTGCCTCACTGCCTCCAGAGGTGAAATACACCTCCGCCGGACGACAATTTAACAATTCTGCAATCGCTTTCCGTGCGCTTTCCATTTTTGCAGACGCCAGGCGCCCCAATGCGTGTATGCTCGACGGGTTTCCGAAATCCTCCAGCGCCTCGATCATGGCCTCTTTGGCTTCTGGCCTCATGGGTGTGGTAGCCGCGTGATCCGCGTAAACTTTCATTTTGCCGGTTCCTCCTCGGTGGCGTAATATTTCGATACGCGGCGTTTTCTCCCGCAACTCCAGCAAGTTCCTTTCTCTGGCTTTTCGTTACAGGCTTCCGCCGGCTGCTCCATAGTGAAGTCTTTCCCCAGTCTGGCCACGCAGTCCTCGCACAACAGTTTTGGCGCGGCGGTGTCGAAAAGATCATCTTCCCAGCCCACGCCGATATAATCAAGAACACGCCCCCAGCCGTACCATTCGCCATTTTCGTCTTGGCAAATATGCTTCATCCACATTTCCCACTCTCCAGGGCTGGTATAGCGCAGGCGGTCAAATCTGTGCGGCCTACTCTCGATATGAACCCCAAACCCGCACATTGAACAGCCTGTTCTCTGCGCTTTGGTGGTCCGCAGTTGCCCCTCTGGTTCCGCTCCATTATGCTCCGCCTTGTAGGCGTCAATTTCCTGCTCCGTCATTTCCAGCGGGTCGCGGACGATTTCGCCATAGATTTCTGGCACGATTGTTTCCAGGTGGATAGGATCGCCATATAACAGGCTTCCGTCCTCATTCTCTCCGGTGATTGGCTTAAACTCCTGCCAATGCTCTTGGTAATATTCCTCCATTTCCAGCGCCAGGGTCAAAATGTCCTGCCGTGTGAAAATCGCAAAGGGCGCGGATCTCTTGGTATCTTTGCTAATGTAATTGCAGCCGTTCAGCATAAGCGCCTTTTGTCTGCGGCCTCCCTCGGAGGCCATAAGCCCCATATACGGAAACCGCCGGCTGCTCCTGGCGTAATCGTTGCACGGCTTTTCTTTCAGGTAATAACAGCACAGGTCTGAAACCTTGAACGGGGCCGTTTGGTAGTTCGTCCCGTATTTTTCATTTTCCGGCCCGCCGAACTTCTCCAGCCACTTTTGGCTCATTTTCATTCTGGTGTTTTTCCTATACCCGCCGTATGCGCCCGTTTCGCCTGTCATAATTGCGTGGCGCACAGTCGCGTTTTTCTCTGACGGGTGCTGCAGTAGGCTGATTTTCCCGGCAATTTCTTTTGAAAGAACAGGGAACCCGTGTTCTCTGATAACCTCAATTTTTGTGTACGGGCGATCCTTTGGCCCGTTCGCAGGGCGCAGGGCACGGATCCCCAGCGCCTTGTGAACTTTTTGTATGCTGCGATCCTCCAGCATTGAAACCGATGTGCCCGGCACTTCGATCCCGATTGACCGGAGGAAAAGAAACAGCGTAATACTATCCAGCCCGCCGACGGCTACATAGCACATTCCCGCCACGTCAGGGTGGTTGTAGAACTCCCACGCCCTGCGGGCTGCATACGCCTTTTTGAAAGCGTAATCTTGCTTCATCTTTGCAATAAAGTCTTTGACCTTTTCCGGGTTATTCTGATCCCACTTCATTTTTTCTCCTCCATTTCCACAGGTTCCGGCAGGTGCCAGTCCTCTGTACGAGCCTGGAAAGCGTCACCCAGCTGCACGGTGTCCGGGAAATTGTGCTGTGTGGTCTGTACGGCGTATTTGTCAATCTCTGTTGCATAGTAGGTTGTGATCTCCGCGCCCAGCTTGTCCAGCGCGATATGGCCGCAGCTCATGCCGTCGTACATGGAAAGCACTTCCACCGCCTCCTCTGTCAGCCCGGTAAAATGGCTCATAATGTGGGCGATCACGTCCACGGTCCAGCCGTTGCCCAGCATTTTATACGCCTGGGTGTCGCTGACAGGAAAGGCGTATGTGTCCGGCACGGTCTGGAGGCGTTTACATTCCGTCACGGTCAACTTGCGAATGATGTAAAATCCGTCTGCCAGTTTAATGGGGTATGTCTTTCCTTTGATGGTGATCCGCCCGCCGCGAACCTCGTAAACCGACATTTGCTTTCCGTCCGCCGCCTCGATCACCAGGCGACTTTGGTGGCCGGTAGCGGCCACGGCGTTACTTTTCTGGTCGTCCCGCATTTCAAAAGCGGAACCATTTTCACGCCCGCGCCACGCCATACCGGCGGGCACAGCATAAAGTCCGGTGGCCGCACCGTCGGCGCCGCCGCCGTTCGGCCTTGCCTGCAGTGGAACGCTTTTGCCGTCGGTGCTGTAAATGCGGCGGCTCTGGCTGGTGCCCAGTTCGCCGTCCTTGTTCGGCATGGCGCCGACGCGGACGGGGACGGCGATCATATTATCTTTTTGAACGGTCGTCAGGCAGTTGGTTTTCTGCGGATCCTCGTTCACCTCGAAATACTGGAAATGTGGGATTGCTTCGTTGTAATCGTCGCGGTGGCCTTGCTCGTTGATCCTGCGCCCTACGATACGCCCCGCCGCAGGCACAGGAATGGCCACGCAGGTTTTGCGATCCACAGTATTTCCCACCAGGTTGCGGATCCCGTCTTTGTAGTAGGTAGCCCGCAGGCATTGGGCTTTCCCGTCCACGGTTTCGTTTACAGGTTCCGGCACAGGTACGGCATAAAGCCCGGTTTTTGCTCCAGCGCCACCGCCGTTCCCACATAATGCCGTGGCTTTTCCGTCAGGGGAATAGACTTTGTACTGCTTACTGGTGTCAAATCTGGTTTCCGCCGCTGCGCTCTCAATTTCGCCAATTCGTACAGGTTCCGCGGCGCCATTCCGCTGGTGCCCGGTAACTGTGCCGCCCACCGTGGTTCCGCCGGTTGTGGACAGCAGGGCATACCCTTTTTCTTTCCAGCAGACGCCGCTTTCCAGAATGTCGCGCAGGAGGATCCCACGGTCCACCGGCTGCTCCACCGCCACCTGGCTGTATGTGCCGTCCTGGTTCCGTTTGCCCGCCCAATACAGGCGCTGGCGGTTTTGTGCGCTCACCAGGGCGCTGTTAATCAGGACAGGCTCCACGCCTAACTCCGCCGTGATCTGCGCCCGGATAGCGGGCGACATACTTTTATTGTTTTCGTACAGGAAAAAATCCGGCTGGTACTTATCCCGTGCAATACGTTAATTCAAGAACAGTTCCCAGCCTATGCCGCTGGCTTCGGTTTCGCGGTTCTTCGTCTGCGCGATACTCCAATGTGTGCAGGGGCTTCCGCCAATCAGCATTTTCATTCTGCCGCCTCCAATTTCTCCGCCAGGGCCTCAATGGTGGCCGCCGCTTCCTCCAGTTCCGTGGCCAGGAGGTTCCGGCCAAAACGGTCCCGCTGGTGCATGGCCTCCAGGCGGAGGTCTGCGGCTTGTCGTCTGTACGGGTTCCGGCTGTCGGTCTTAACCGGGCCGCTGCCGGTGTATGCCCGTTTCAGCCACCAGGTTGGGCTATTCCGTTCAGCTTGGTGGGCGCAGTTTTCAGCGTCGCAGTTCTCCGCGTCGCAGCTGTCACAAAATACCCGGTGGAAATCGTCGTCCCACGGGCCGGACAGGATAGGGAGGGCGCCCAGGAAGTCCCCCAGGGCCTCCGGGGAGGCCGTGATCCTTTCAAAGTTATTCACCGCCCGGCCTCCTCTTTGTGGAGGTCCACACCCTCCAGGGCGTTCCACACGGCCCGCTCCCATTCCTTTGCCCAGCCGGAACAGGCTTTCCGTACTGCGTTAATCACCACGGCCTCGCCGTCGGCCTCCCACAGCAGGCGATCCTTGTCGATCACGTCCGCGCCGATATGCTCCGCCGGATCCCGCTCGATCATGTCCACCAGGTACAGGGGAACGCCCCAGCAGGCACCGCCGCCGGGCGGCTGGTAAATCTGGAACCCCTGCATAATCACCGGCACCATGGTGACCTCCTCGCCGCGGTCACCGCCGCGCCAGTGGTCCATATCGTCCGCCGCCGTTTCTCTCAAAACCAGCTGCGGCTCCGTGTCCTTAATGATCGACGTGGGCATATCTCGCTCCGGGATCATGCCCATGTGTTCCACGATGGTGGCCAGCACCTTGCGCGGCAGCAGGGCGCGGTTGGCCATGGCAAACCAGTGATCCGTGTAAATGGCCACGTCGTTGCCGGTGTTCAGGACGGTGTACCCGCCCGCTTTGTAGGCTCTTTTGATGGCGCGGATCAGCCCGCCCTCGTTAATCAGCATTTGAAACCCTCCTTTTATATAAGGTGCGGCATAGGCACCGGCCTTTCCTCCTTGTCGGCCCTCCACACCTCTGCGTCCCGTATTTCTGTCCAGTCACAGCCCCAAACCTCCGCCGCGTTCAGCAGGGCGGCAAAATTGGAACCGTGCGGCACCACGACGGTGCCATATTTCCGGCTTACCACTCTGGCGCAGCCTCTGGCCTGCCAGCGTTCCCGCCGCGCCCGCTCCGTCACAGATGTTTCATACTTGCGGGCGGCCTCGCGGGTTACACCCCGCCCCAGGCGTTCACCGTACATTCCCATGTTTCCATGGCCTCCTTGACTGCCTTGGAGTAGTCGGTGGAGGTGATCCCGCTGTCCCATGCGTTTCTCGCGCCGCCCTCGCCCATGTTGTAGGCCATGGCGGCCTTTTCGACGCTGCCATACTTGGCCAGATACAGGCCCAGCTTGTAGCAGCCGCCCGCGATATTCCCGGAGGCGGTGGTGGGATCCAGCCCCGTGGCCGCCTGGATCTCCGCATGGTAGGAACCGCCGGGACCTGGGTTTAACTGCATGATCCCCACCTCACCAGAGGCGCCCACGGCGTCCATGTCGAAATTGCTTTCCGTCTGTGCCACCGCCAGGGCCAGAGGATAGGGGCAGCCGTATTCCTCGCAGTACGTCCTCATGTAGTCCTGCCATTCGTAGGGCATAGGAACCGCCAGGGAGAAATAACCCTGCGCCAGCAGCGCCTCCTCGATCTTTTCCGTTTCCTGCGGGTCCTCCATGTATTCCTCCTCCGCCGCCGCGGTGAACAGCAATTCCGTGGGCAGGATTGCCGCCGGGGCCGCCGACGCTTCTGGCGCGGCAGGTTCCGCCGCCGGTTCCTCGCTGTACGCCTTGGCCACCATGACCACGCAGACGGCAACGAACAGCGCCAGGGCGATAAAGGCCAGAACCTTATTGCGCCGGCGGGCTTTGCGCTCCCGCTCCGCCGCGCGGGCGGTTCTGCGCTCCTTGGCCGCCTTGATCTCCGCCGCGGCCTGTTTCAACTCACGGGCGGACACCGCCGCCCGGTAAACGGCCAGATCGTCCTCTACGGCAGAGATCCGCACCCCCTGGGTGGTCTGCTCGGTGGTGATGGCCGCCACGTCCTGCTCCAGCTTGTCCACGCGCCGCTCCATGCGGCGGGCGTATTTTTCGCCTTTCTGGCTCATTTCTTCGTTACCTCCTTTTTTCTGGTGGCCCGCCCAGTCACCTCATAGGTGATACCGAACCGGCGGCGTCCGCACTCCGAACAGGTGATTTTCTCACACCTCTGCGCGACGGGTTTTACAGTCTTACCCCTGGCCTCCAGATCGATGGCGCAGGGCAAACATAACAGCTTTGTCATTCGTCCGTGCCCCTTTCGTCAATATGGGCGGCGCACATATCAGCCTCATGCAGCCGCCACACCCATGGCGTTGCGTCCATGGCCGCGGACAGGTCCCGCAGGTCTGTACGGGCCGCCGTGTCATAGGCTCCCATGTGCCAGCGGATTGCCAGGGCTTCGTGATCCTCCAGCCGGATAAACCGGGCGATCTGGTACAGGCTCTTTTCTCCGTGCCCCAGGGGGAGGGGATCCCGGAACGTATAACCCAGGTAGTCCTCCCACACACCCGTTTCCGGGTTCCTGCGGCGTTTCCTTTCAATGTGGTACACGCCTGCCTTGCACACGTCATGCAGCAGCCCCAGGATCGCCACGGTTTCGTTGGTTTCCGGCGTCAGATCCAGAATTGCCTTTCCGTCGATGGTGTCCCGCAGCGTGATTTCACGCAGGCGGCTCCAGACGTTCAGGCTATGAACCACCAAACCGCCAGCATGGGCGCCGTGGTGTTTGGCTCCCGCCGGGGCCGTGAAAAAGTCCGTGCTTGCCAGCCATGCCAGCAGCTTGTCCGCACCGGGGCGGCGTATATCTTTGTAAATGGTCAAAAAATCAGCCTTTGGATCTCTTGTTCCGTTCATATGTCCTCCTTATGCTTCCGGGGCTTCGTTGCCCCAGGCGTCCCAGCCGTCAGCCCTCTGGCGGGCGAACATTTCCAGCCTGGGCACGTCGCCCAGCAGTTCCACGATCCGCTGGCGGGTTTCGTCCGGCTTCTTGCTGTGTCCCTCGAACGGGGCTTCTATAATCTGGTGGACATTGTGGGCGCGGATCTGCGTCTTTGCCTTAAAGCCCGGCGTGACGCCCAGCAGGCAAACCTCCGCGTTTGCGCGGGTGTAGGCACCCAGCCCCATGAAATTGCCACCCTGCTTGCGGTTCTTTTTGACCCACACAAAAGCCGCGGTTTTGTATGTAAAGCCCCACGCCTCCATGACCTTTATGGCCTCCGTGATATTGGGGAACGTTGCCCACATAAAGCAGGCTGCCCCCTCTCGGACGATTTCGCGGACCGGCAGGGCGCATATTTCCGCGGTGGTCATGGTCGGGTAATGCTGTTTTGCAATCCCGTGGGAACTTTTCGTGTTCCCACCCTGGGAATATGCCCACGGCGGATCCGCATAGATCACGCTGTACTGTTTGACGGGGAGGGGGATATGGTCAGCCATGTGCCTGCCGCCTCCTCTCCATGGCGGTGGTGACTTCCTCCACCATGCCGCGCTCCCGCAGTCCCTCAACGGAAAGGCGGTGCGCCTCATGGTACAGTTGCCCGCCCGCCGCGTCGTGCGTCGTGATCGTCAGGATCGGGTGCCCCAGGGAGGAGGAAAGAAACGCTTTCGTGTGGCCGTCGTCCGTCGTCCATTCCAGCCAGTAGTCCGGGCTGCCATTCGCTTTCTGGAAATCCACGCGGCGCATACCCGGCAGGGGCTTGTATGTCGCCACCAGATTGTAAAGGCTGGTTTTGTTGGCTTTCAGCCTCAACACGGGGCCACCTCCGTTCTGTACCACTCCAGGATCCGCTTGGCGTACTTCTTGCGGATCCGCTTCTTTTTGGTGTGGCGGTAGCGGTTATAAAGCGGGCGGTTGTCAACCGATGCCCAGCGCAGCGCCGTTTCCATTTCCTGCTGTGCTGCCACCTCCGCCGCCACCTGCTGGATCCATCTGCAGAAACTGTTTACCGTTGTCAGAACGCCCGCCGTAATCTCGCGGATCGCCTTGGCCAGTTCCTCACAGTTTGCCGTGGCCTGCTCCATGTTTATGCCCATCTGCGGCACCAGCATAGTGTTTTCACTCATGCGGAAAACCCTCCCCATTCTCCCAGCCCAGCAGGATATTGTGTGCCATGTTGCCCAGGTCCTCATGTGCCTGCTCCAGCGCCATCAATTCGTGATAGGAGATCCCGGCGGCCTCCAGCTTGTCCCGGAAAGCCTTGGCTTGCTCGGTGGCAGCCGCAACCGCCCGCCGTTCTTTTTCTATGTCCTCCGCCGCGTATCTGGCTTTTCGTTCCGCCAGGTTGGCCTCTCCGGCCATGGTCTGCTGGCAAAGTTCTTTTGCGCCCTCCAGGGTGAAATACTCATGCCCAGCTGTGTAAATCGTTCGGCCCTTGCCCTTGATGTCATTGGCCGCCACATAGAAAGCTGGGAGGCCGTCCTGCTCTCGCTTCTGATCTTTGCGGATCCAGAACATTACGCCGTCCTGGCGCCCCTCTCGCGTCTGCCCGTCCTTGCACAAGAACTTGATTTCTTTCCTTTTGCCCATCGCGTTGTATCTCCTTTTCAATTCTTCCGTATCAGGTGCCCGCCTGCTGGGGCTTGCCTCTGCGTCGGAGGTTAGCCTGGAAACGGCGCTGCGCCAGTTCCGGGTCATAGACAGGGCGCTGGTTCCGGTCCAGCTTTTCACCGTCCTGGCCTCTCCGTAATTCTGCGTAGATCGTTTTTCTGGATTTTCCCAGGTGCGTGGCGATCTCCGCCACACTCGCGTAATTGCGCCACGCCTTGGCGATATACTCCCGTTCGGCGGGGCTAATGTATTTTTCACTCATGGCTTTTTCACCTCCGATTGCGACAAAAAAATAAGAGTAACAAGGGATTTCCCTTTGTTACTCTTATTGATAGCATTTTCGTTTTGCGGAAAAACGATATTTGGGGTTGACAATGCTGCCAACTCTGGATATACTATTAGAGCGTTCCAAAGACAGCAGGTGAGATTCGTCTCGTAAGTCCTGCCGAGGATGGCAAACATTTATTGATTGCTTTACCGTCCTCATGTCCTGCATGAGGACGGTTTCCTTTTTAGAACGCCTCTTTCCCCTGGCACGCGAGGCGTGCCGCAAAATCCAATGGAGGTGAACTCAAGAAATGCCTAATGCAAAAGTTCTGTCTGAAAAGCAGGCGATCGTGGCCTCTCTGACCGAGAAGCTGCAGGGCGCAGCTGCCGGCGTTATCGTTGACTACAAGGGCATCACCGTCGCGGAAGACACCGAGCTCCGCGCTGAGTGCCGTAAGAACGATGTCGAGTATGCAGTTGTCAAGAACACTCTGCTCCGCTTTGCTTTCAACAACGTCGGCCTCAATGAGCTCGATGATCAGCTGAACGGTACCACGTCTCTTGCCATCGCTGCCGATCCCGTCGCCCCCGCGCGCGTGATCGCCGACTTTGCCAAGAAGCTCAACGGTAAGTTCGAGATCAAGGGCGGCTTCATGGACGGCAAGGTCGTCGACATGGCCACCGTCAATGCTCTGGCCGCGATCCCCGCACTGCCCGTCCTGCAGGCACAGGTGCTTGGCACCATGCTGGCTCCCATTTCGGGCCTGGCTTGCGTCCTCAAGCAGATCGCCGAGAAGAACGGTGCTCCCGCCGAGGAAGCTTCCGCAGAGTAATCGTCTGCACCCAACTCAAAAACTAAAACAAATATCTTAAAATTGGAGGATCATTACAATGAGCGAGAAAGTTACCGCTATGATCGAAGAAAT